>Ga0315296_10002797_pt1 | contig 14764 bp, 13 predicted proteins | sample YL17G14_18_MG_FD_203921 | JGI IMG/M metagenome (GOLD analysis project Ga0315296, IMG submission 203921) | Sediment microbial communities from Yellowstone Lake, YNP, Wyoming, USA - YL17G14_18 | ecosystem: Environmental > Aquatic > Freshwater > Lake > Sediment | place: USA: Wyoming | collected... | reverse complement strand
GCAGCGTGTGAAGAGTGCGCCCTGGGCGGCGAATGCATCAAGGTTGGGGGTGTGGATCCAATCATTGCCATACGCCCCCAGGTGATCGGGGCGCATGGTGTCGAGGACGACGAGGATGCAGTTCATGGTTGCGTCACCTCCCGAGGCGCTGCGGCGCGTCAGCGGCTAGGCCTTCGGCCGCCATGGCGGCAGGCGAAGCCTGCTTAGCCACGCACGGCCCCCGCAAGCGGATAGAGATACCGTGCCTCTACTTTGTTACGCGGCGAATGAGCGCGGCGCCGGCGACAAGGCCAAGAACGTTGGGCGTCCACGCGGCGCAGACGGGCGGAATCCCGCCGCGGCCGGCGAGGATCGCCAGGTAGTTCCAGACGACGTAGTAGGCGAAGATGATGATGATGCTGAGGCCGAGGCCCAGCGCGGAGCCGGTCCTTTGGGAGCGCAAGCCCAGGGGCGCGCCGATGAGCGCGAAGATGAGGCTGGCGAAGGGAACCGAGAGCTTGTGGTGCCACTCGACGCGCAGTTGGTGGGCGGGGACGCCTTCCCTGGCCAAGCGCGAAAGATAATCGCCAAGCTCGCGCCAGGTCATCTCCTGGGGCTGGCGCTGGCGCAAGGCGATGTCCTGCGGGTCGTGCCCGAGGTCGAAGCGCAGCGGGTGCTGCTTGCCGATGATGAGCGTGGTCTTGCGGTAGGGGTCGAGCTGCTGCAAGAACCCGTCGTAGAACTCCCATTTGCCGCCCCTCGACTCCGCTCGGGGCGGCCCTGAGCCTGTCGAAGGGCCGCGCTGGTAGATGGCGCGCATGCCCTGGATGACGAGCGCGGGGCGGCCCCCCAAGTACTTGATGTAGGTGATATTGCGCAGCTCGCCGCGGGCGCGGTTGAAGTAGTCGGCGTAGATGAGATTGCTGATGCTGCCGCCTTCGCGGGAGCTGACGAGGACGTGCTCCTGGGCGCCGAAGGTGCGCGCCAGCAGCCCCTGGGCGGCGCGGGAGGTCGCGGGCACCACGGTCTCGTTGAAGGCCACGGTGAAAAGGCTTACGCCCAGCCCGGCCGCGATCACCGGCAGCATGACCCGCAAAAAGCTTACTCCGCCGGCGCGCATCGCGGTGGTCTCGCCGTCACCGCTCAGGCGCCCGAACCCGAGCAGCGCCGCCAGCAGCGCCGCCATGGGGAAAGTCAGCACCAGGTATCCCGGCAGCCAGTAGAGGAACACCAGCAGGGCATCGCCCAGCGGCATCCCTTGCTCCGTCACCAGGCGTGCGAACTTGAACAGCAGATTGCCGGCGATGAAAACGGTGGCGAAGGCGGCGACGCCGAAGAGAAACGGCGCCGTCAGTTCGCGCAGGATGTAGCGGTCGAGAAGCTTCATTCGGTTCCACGGAGCCGGCGAATCCAGGGCCGCAACCTCACTTCCATTTGACACTGCAACCGACGGGAGTGGTCATGGTGGCGGCGATGGGCTTGCCCGCCAGCAGCTGATCCAGCGCCTGGCGCAGATCGTGTTTTTTGACCGCCGATGGATTATCAGGGTTGTCGTCTATGCGCCCATGATAGACGAGGCGGCGATCGCTGTCAAAAAGGAAGACCTCGGGGGTGACGGAGGGGCCATAGGCCTGAGCGGCTTCCTGGGACTCGTCGCGCAGGTAGGGGAAATTGAAGCCCTTGCTGCGCGCGCGCTTGACCATGTGATCGAGGTCATCCTCGGGGTAGCGGCGCTCGTCATTGGAGTTGATGGCGACGAGCTGGACGCCCTTGTCAGCATAATCGCGCTGGATGTGCACCATGCGGTCCTCGTAGGCGACGACGTAAGGGCAGTGGTTACAGGACCAGATGACGACCAAGGCGGGTTTGTCGGCAAAATCCGCGAGGCTGTAGTTGCGCCCGTCCACGCCGGGCAGGCTGAAATCAGGCGCTTCGTCTCCGACTGCGAGTGGCATGCTAGCTCCTTTCACGGCAGAGATCCCGGAGAACGCAAAGCAGTCTCCGGCTGAACGGCGGCCGCCGAATTCATTGCGCGATAGCCGCGGGTGCGGCGGCGTGCGGCTGCGCCACCGTCAATGGGGCTATTTCAGCCTCCGCTCGATGAATTCCTGGCTGACGAAAAGCCTGCATTCGCAGTGGCCGTAACGCGCGATCTCCTGGTGGTGGCTGCGGCAGGGGCAGATATTGGGGCGATCGGCGTCGCGGTCCCCCGCGACCTTGCGGCAGGGGCAGTACTGGCGCCCATGGACGACCAGGTTGCGCGCGAGGCGGGTGATGAGGCTGCGCACCAGCACTTCATCAGGAAAGAGGCGATAGGGGCTGCGGCGCAGGTAGCGCTGGAGGCGCGCCGCGACGAGCCCGCGCGCGTGCTCCAGAGACGCGGCATCGAGGTCAGGTTGGCTTGCGTCTCCGCTCATGGCGGCTCGATTATACCAGGCCCGCGCTGTCGGCGGAAACCGGGGGAGCGCAGGAGCATGATTGACTGCGGTCGAAAGGACGGCTGAACGGAGGCCGTGAGGTCTCAATCCGCCGACGTGGCCGAGAGGCCGTGCCGAGCTGGGGCTGATAAGGCGAGAATATCGCGGTCAAAGGAGCGCCAATGCGCGAAGCACAAGGAGTCAAGTGGTACAAAGGTGATATCCATTATCATGAGATCAAACAAGCGCCGGTGGCGGAGACGATCCCCATGCTGCAAGCGCGGGGGTACGACTTTGTGATCCTGGAGTACAAGGACATGGAGCCGGTGGAGATGATTCCGCCGCAGGGGTCGCTGACGCGCGCTGGTTTTCTGGTGATCCATGGGTCGGAACAAGCTTTTCGCTCACGGGCGGAGAAGTGGGCGCACCTGAGTATCGCGCCTAACCATATCCCGTTTCCTGATACCGAGACCGACCATTGGCACCTCCCCGACGGGTTCGACAAGATTGGCGAGCGGATTCCTCGCGCGCTCATTCGCATCAACCATCCCGCCGACCGGCGGTGGACGATAGACGATATTCGCGATGCGGTGGCGCGCGGTGCGCGGATGTTTGAGCTGAATCCGGAGGGCCAGGAGAGGTTTGATTTCGTCCTGCCGCTGTGGGATCAGGTGCTGGGGCAGGGGATGCTGCTCTACGGCGCGCTTTCGACGGATATTCACCACATCAGCCAGATGGGTCGCTGCGGCTGGGTAGAGGTGCGGGCGGAGAGGCTGGAGCAGTGGGCGATACTGGAGGCGATGCGCGCGGGGGAGTTGGTGGCGGTCGAGGAGGGCTGCGAGGCCCGGGTCGCGGAGGTCAGCCGCGGGTCGGGTGACGCGGGAAGCGAATACCGGGTGGCTTGCGACGGCGCAGCGGAAGTGCGTTTCATCGGGCAGGGAGGACGACTGGTTGCCACGGTGTCGCCAGTGAATGGCGTCGCTCGTTACCGGATTCGCGGCGACGAGCTCTACGTGCGCGCGGAGATCGAGGACGCGGCCGGGAGAAAGGTCTATACCCAGCCGGTGATGGTGGGCACACGATGATGGGCACCGCCCATGTGCGAGGGAGTGGCCCGGTTCCCAGGATTAGCATATAATAGAGTTGAGCAGCCGGTCACCGTCCGAGAGGCCAAATCGCGTGGACGCTTTTGACAGAGCCCTAAGCGTATCAGTGGAAGACGTAGAGTTCGAACTGCGCGGGCACCAGGCTGTTCCCTGGGCGGAGTTCATCCTCAACCCCCGCCGCCTGCGCGGTAGCGACTTTCTGATGCGGTGGTCGCAGGGGGTCTGGAGCGAGAACCGCTTGGTTCAGGCGGTAGCCGACACGGGCCAATATTTTGCCCTGCCTTATGGACCAAGTGGGACCGCACCCGAGGATGACGTTCGCGCGCATGAGCTGTATTTTGAGCGCCTGGAGAAGGCGGGGCTTGGCGCGCTGAAGCGCCCAGACCTGCTTATTTTTCGGGCCCAGGACCGGGCGCTGATCGAAGAGTTCGTCGGCGGTCTCGGCGGTGAACAGGAATTGCCCTTCACTTCAGAAGAGGATTTGCAGGAAATCCTGTCGCGAGCGATCATCGGCATTGAGTGCGAGACCAGCCTGTGGAAAGCGCGCCAGATGCCCGACTTTGGCGCGGAGCTTCGCCCCAAAAGAGGCTGCACGGTCAACTGGGTTTGAAGAAGACGGCGGTCCTGCCAACCGTTATTCTTAAGGAGGAGGATCGGGTACCGCTGGGCAAGTGGCAATCGCAGACCGGTGTACCGATCCACATCTGGCACGTGTTCTACGACTTGGCGTTCGCCATTGCGCTGAATGCTGCGGAAGCGCTCATAGAGCAAGGCGTCGTCGAGGCCACGATCCAGACCTTTCAAGCGCCCTCCGGGGCGACGACCAGGAAGACCATCTACAAAATCTACTACCACCACGCCTATCCCCTCGCTTCGGCGGTAGAGGAACCGCGGCTGGTGGCCGAGCACCTCGCTGACAAGAATGGGCACATACTGCCCTACGTCAGATTCGAAGGTGGGAGGATGAAGCTTGAGGAAGGCGTTCTGACCGTGTTAGGTGACGCCGCTCGCGCAAGGGGCCTGTGAGCATGGCAAACGGTCACCAAACGCTTCCCGCCAGCGGTCCGCACAGGGAACGCCTGCGGGAGAAAGGGCAGTTCTGGACACCCGACTGGGTCGCAGATGCGATGGTGGCGTATGTCGCGCCGGGGTCCGATTCCATCTTCGACCCCGCGGTTGGCGCAGGCGCCTTTCTCCGCGCAGCGAAGCGTCTCGCGGAGGAGATCGGCAGGAGCCTCAGGTTATTCGGGACCGAGCTTGATCCGAGTGTCCTTGCGCAGGCCCGCGAACAGGGGCTGTCAGAAGCGGATCTGGCGGGCGTCCAGATCAGAGATTTCCTGCTTGACCCACCGGCGGAGCCATTCAAGGCCATCACTGCGAATCCGCCATATGTCAGGCATCACCGATTGTCCGCCCACCTGAAGAAAGCGCTTCGGACCTTCGCTGCCACGCTTGTCGGCCGACGGCTTGACGGGCGGGCCGGGCTTCATGTGTATTTCTTGCTGCGGGCGCTGCAACTGCTGGGCGCCGACGGTCACCTGGCGTTCATCTTGCCCGCCGATACTTTTGAGGGGGTCTTTGCCAAGGCTCTGTGGGATTGGATTACTCGGAAGTTCCGGTTGGATGCAGTTGTCACCTTCGCTCCCGAGGCATCGCCGTTTCCACAGGTTGACACGAACGCAGTCGTCGTGATGCTCCGCAACGTGCCCCCCGCCGCAGAGTTCACTTGGGCCTTTTGCAGACGAGCGGAGACGAGGGGGCTGACGACCTGGGTGCTCAGTGGATGCAAACCCGCTGAGACGGGGGATATTTCCGCTACCACGCGCGCTGTGTCGGAGGGGATTGCGACTGGCTTATCAAGGCCCCCGCGCGCAAGCGAGACCGGACCGACGCTCGGGGACTTCGCCAGTGTCATGCGCGGCGTGGCGACCGGTGCCAATGACTTCTTCTTCTTAACAGTAGACAAAGCGAACTCTCTCGGAATACCCCGGAATTTGCTGGTTCCCGCGGTTGGGCGCACCCGCGACGTGCGTGGTGACGAAGTGAACGAGGCGACGATCAAGGCCCTCGAAGAAATCGGCAGGCCGACGCTGCTTTTCTGCCCCGACGGACGTTCGCTCGACACGTTTCCGGCTCGTGTGCGCGATTACTTGCGGAAAGGAGAACTGGACGGCATTCATCAAAGGCCCCTCATCGCTACGCGCCGTCCATGGTACAAGATGGAAACCCGCCCCGTTCCGCCAATCCTATTCGCGTATCTCGGACGGCGCAACGCGCGCTTCATCCAAAACCGCGCCGGGGTAATACCTCTCACGGGATTCTTGTGCATCTATCCCCGTCGCCGAGATCGGGAATTCCTCAACCATCTGTGGCGCATCCTCTCCGATGCAGAGACGACAGCAAACCTCCCCTTGGTTGGGAAGTCATATGGCGGGGGCGCTGTCAAGGTTGAACCTCGTGCCCTTGAACAGCTACCACTGCCGGCGGGATTACTTCGGAAGTATCCTCTGCGCTTCAGTTCTCCCATACGACTGCCATTCGACGATTTCGACGATGCGGAAGTGGCGGCGTCTGCCGCGGTATAGGCGGGGGCGCGCCGGACACAGCCAAGCGTCCCAATGCGGATGTGATGGTGCGCGCAACCACGATTCTTTGCTGCGTTGCGCATGACATGCTCTTGCTCTGTCCTTTGAGCATCTGCTTCCCATGGCAACTCTGAATCTCCTGTTTCGCAAGGCGACGGTTTATGATGGCACGGGGACGACGCCGGTGGTCGCGGATGTCGGCGTCGCCGACGACCGGATCGCTTTCGTCGGCGACGCCGGAGGGGCGACGACGCATGAAGTCATCGGGTGTGATGGGCTAGTTCTCGCGCCGGGGTTCATTGACATCCACGGGCACTCGGATTACCTGCTGCTCGCGGCGCCGCACGCCGAGAGCAAAGTGCTGCAAGGGGTCACCACCGAGGTCGGCGGCAACTGCGGCGATTCGCCGGGGCCGATGGTGGAGGCGGTGCGCGCGGAGGCGCAGGTCGCGCTGGGCGAGTTCGGCATCCCGGTCAACTGGGAAACGCTGGGGGAGTTTCTGGAGTTGCTGGAGCGAGGCGGGATCGGGCTCAACTTCGCGTCTCTGGTGGGTCACGGCAATGTGCGGGCGGCGGTGATGGGATATGAGGCGCGGGCGGCATCGCGCGACCGTGTCAAAGCGATGCAGCGCATGGTGATGGCCGCAATGCGCGAAGGCGCGGTGGGGGTTTCGAGCGGGCTGATATACCCGCCCGGAATGGCGGCCAATGCCGAGGAGCTGGGCGAAGTCTGCAAACCAGCCGCGCAGTTCGGCGGGTACTACGCCACCCACATGCGCAGCGAAGGGGCGCAGTTGCTGGAGGCGCTGGGTGAGGCGCTCGAAGTGGGCCGGCGCAGCGGGTGCGCGGTTCAGGTCTCGCACCTCAAGGCGGCCGGGGAGGCGAACTGGGGGCTGGTGGAGCAAGGGCTGGCGATACTGGATTTTGCGCGGGCGGCGGGGATGGCGGTGGCCGCGGATCAGTACCCTTACACTGCGACCAGTACCGCCTTGTACGTGCTGCTACCGGAGTGGGCGCAGGAGGGTGGCGCCGAGGCGGCAGCGGCGCGTCTCGCGGAGCAAGCGGCGAGACAGCGCGCGGCGAGGGAGTTGGGAAGCAAGCCGCAAAAGGAGTGGGCGCGCATACGCATCGCCAGGGTCATCAAACAAGAAAGCCGCTGGGCCGAAGGCCTGACGATCGTGGAGGTCGCGCAGCGGCTCGGGATGACGGAGGGGGAGGCGGTCATCGAGCTTATCGTGAGCGAGCGCGGGCACGCGGCGATGATCCGATTCGCGATGAGCGAGGCGGACGTGGAGCGGGTCATGAAGCATCCGGCGGTAATGGTGGGCAGCGATGCGGCGGCGCGGGCGACGAGCGGGCCACTGGCGCGGGGCAAGCCGCACCCGCGAGCGTTCGGGGCTTTCCCTCGCGTGCTGGGACACTACGTGCGCGAGCGGAAGGTGGTCGGGTTGAGCGAGGCGATCAGGAAGATGACGTTTCTCCCGGCGCGGCGGTTGGGATTGGAGGATAGGGGGATCGTGCGGCGAGGCGCATACGCAGACCTCGTGCTTTTCGACCCCGATCGTATAGCGGATCGGGCGACGTATGAGGAGCCCCTTCAGCCGCCAGTGGGGATCAAGGGCGTGTGGGTCAATGGGCGGATGGTCGCGCGCGACGGGGAGCTGACCGGGGCGCTGCCCGGGCGGGTGCTGCGGGGGCGGGGCGCCTGCCATGCCATGCCTGGAGGATAGCACGATGCAGCGGTTGGGTTTTGCGGTGATTGGCGCGGGGCTGTGGGGAAGCACGCATGCGCGCATCTTCGCCGAGCATCCGGCGGTCGAATTGGCGGCGGTGTGTGATGTTGATGGCGAGCGCGCGCGCAAGCTCGCGGAAAGCGCTGGCGCCAAGCGGTGGTGCACCGATTTTGCGGAGATTGCGGGAGATGATTCGATCTGTGCGGTGGGCATCGCGACGCCCGATTTCGCGCACGCGGCGCCAGCGCTGGCGGTGCTGCGAGGGGGCAAGCATCTGCTGGTGGAGAAGCCCCTGGCTTTCACGGTTGAGGAGTGCGAGCAGATCATCGCGGCGGCGAGAGAAGCGGGCGTGAAGCTGATGGTTGATTTTCACAATCGCTGGAGCCCGCCGTTTTTCAAGGCGAAGGCGGCGATTGACGCGGGCGAGATCGGGAAGCCGATGTATGTTTACTACCGGCTGAGCGACACCATTTTCGTGCCCACGCAGATGCTGAGCTGGGCGGGCAAATCCACCGTCGCCTGGTTTCTGGCAAGCCACTGCCTGGACACCATACACTGGCTGTTGGGCGAGCGGCCAACGCGCGTCTATTGCGTGCGGCGATCGCGGGTGCTGGCATCAAGGGGCATCACGACGCCTGACTATTATCAGACTATGCTCGAGTTCCCCAGCGGCGCTACGGCGCTGATGGAGAACTCGTGGATCCTGCCCCAGACGACGCCCAACATCATTGATCTGAAGTGCGAGATCGTGGGCGATAAAGGGGCGCTCTATGTTGACGGCAGCCATCACCGGATGCTGGAGCGCTACACGCAGAGTGAGGCGTCATACCCGGATACCTTCGTCGCGCCGATAGTGCACGGCAAGCCGCTGGGGTTTGCGGTGGAGAGCATCCGGCATTTCGTGGACTGCGTGATCGCCGACCGCGAGCCGCTGGTAACCGGCGAAGACGGGCTGGCGGCGACACGGGTGATCCAGGCGATGGAGCGGTCGGCGGACAGCGAGCAGGTGGTGAAGCTTAACTGGACCGACTGACCACCGCGGGCATAGAGAACACAGCGGCGGGTTGGGCTCAAGGCTGAAGCGTCCGCGGCGGAGCTGACTTCAGAACCCGACCTCGTCCCCGAAGCGGATCATCGCGGTTCGCGCGGGCGGAGGTGGCATCGCGTCCGCATCCACCTCCATCCGCGTTGATCAGCGGCCAGAACTCGTTTCCCCTCACCCCGCGACTTGTTTGACGATGCGCAGGAGGTTATCGAGGCAGACGCGGGAGGCGTATTCCCCGGACTCGGAGAAGGCGGCGCCGCCGGGGCGATTGAGCTGCTCTTCGGTGAGCGCGGTGGGGCGCCAGTGGGTCTCGAGCGATACCGCGCCGTTGTAGCCCGATGCCAGCAGCGCCTTGAGCTGCCCCTGCCAGTCTATGACCCCTTCGCCGACGGCGACACATGCGGCCTTGCCGGTCTCGCCGTCGCGGCGCGCGTCCTTGAGATGAAAATGCACCATCTGCTTCTCGATGCGGCGGAAGGCCTCGGGATACGGACGCTCGCCTTCGTCGGCGAAGACTTCATTGGCGGGATCCCACAGCGCCCGGACGTGGGGGTTGTTGATGTCGGCGAGGAAGCGCTGGAGCAGCTTGGCGTTGGCGACGGAGGTGGCGGCCTCGTTCTCGATGGCGATGATGGCATCGGCGGCTTCGGCCATCTGCGCCGGCTGCTGGTAACGCTGAAGGATCTGGTCCCAGACCTCCAGGGTGCGGCCGGTGTTCCAGAAGGTGAAGCCGCGGACGATGGTGGTGCCTAAACGGCGGCCGATCTCCAGGCAGCGAGCCAGGATCTCGAGGTGCTCCTCACAGGCGGCGTCATCGTCAATGTCGCACTTGTAGAAGGGGGCGGCGATGTTGGACACGGTCATGCCCGTGGGCGCGAGCAGGCGCGCGACCTCGTTGACATCATCGTCGCTGAGCTTGTGCGGCGGCTTGTCCCAGACCGACCTGATCTCGACGGTCTGAAGCTGATATTCCTGGCAGACCTGCACCGCATGCGCGAAATCCTGGGAGATTTCGTCGGTCATAACGCCGAGTTTGAACATGGTCCTCTCCTCATCAGCAGGCGGTCTCCCATCTGTGGATGATCGTGTTACATGCTGCCGAAATCCGTCATCGCCCGGAACTGGCGATAGCGCTCGACGATCTCGTTGGGGGTCAGGCGCGCCAGGCGCTCGAGGCTGAAATCCTCGACATTGAAAGAGGCGACCACGCTGCCGCAGATGATGGCCTTGCGCAGGTTGTCATCGCTGAAATCATCGGTGTAGGCGAGATAGCCGACCAGGCCGCCGGCGAAGGCGTCGCCGGCGCCGGTGGGATCCTTGATCTGCTCCAGGGGATACCCGGGGGCGGCGAAGTGACCATCGCGGGTGAACATCGCCGCGCCGTGCTCGCCTTTCTTGAGCACCACCGCGCGGGGCCCGAGGTCGAGGATGCGCCGCGCCGCCTGCACCAGGCTCGGGGTGTCGCAGAGCTGGCGCGCTTCGGCGTCATTCATGAGCGCCACGTCCACGCGCGCCAGCACCGCCAGCAGGGCGTCGCGCTTGCCCGAGATCCAAAAGTTCATGGTGTCGCAGACCGTGAGGCGCGGGGTCTCAACCTGATCGAGTACGGCCCCTTGCAGCTCGGGATCAATATTGGCGAGAAAGACGTAAGGAGTGCAGCAATACGTGCGGGGCAGGTCGGGGCGGAAATCCTCAAAGACGTTGAGATGCGTGGCGACGGTATGGGCCTGGTTGAGGTCATACTCGTAGTAGCCGCTCCAGCGGAAGGTCTGGCCCTCGCGCACCTCGACCCCGCTGACATCAATGTCCCATTGCTGGAGGCGGCGCAGATGTTCGCGTGGGAAGTCAGTGCCGACGACGCCGACCATGCGCACCGGCGCGAAGAAGCTGGCGGCGGCGGCGGCGAAAACCGCAGCCCCGCCCAGGACCTCCTGCGCAGCGCCGAAAGGCGTCTGGACGCTGTCGAGGGCGATGCTGCCGACCACCAACACCGCGCATCCGGCGCCGCCCTCCGCCTGCGGAACACATTTTCGCGGGCAGTGACTCACGGGTAGTTTGGTTTCAGCAGCGGCGGCGCGAATCCTGCCGCATCAGCGCTCCTCGATGGCGATGGCGCGCGTCCAGCCGCTGTCCATTCCGCGCACCTTGAAGGGCAACGCCATGAAATAGAACTCGCGACGGCGGATTTGCTGGAGATTGGCCAGCCGCTCGACGATGGGCGCGTCGCGGCTCATGATGACATCATGGATGGCGCGGCCCTCCTCGATGTTGGTGCCCATTTCGACGTCGAGCACCAGCATCTTCATGCCGCGCTCCATGAGCCAAGCCGCGGAATCCACGGTGAGATGGGGTTGGCGGCCGGTTTCGCTGGCCTTGCGCTCATCGCGGGTGACGACGATGCGGCCGGGGGCCATAGTATCGCCGATAATGGTTTCGAGATAGGCGCGGGAGATCTCGGCGCTGCGCGGCAAGTCTATCGGGGCAAGCACCGCCAGGCCCATGTAGGTTTCCAGCGGCAGATCAGTGATGGATTTGCCGCGGTCGAAGAAATGCCCGGGCGCCTCGACGTGGGTGCCGACGTGAGTGTGGGTGCGCAGGATGTCGTACTTGAAGGCGCGATCGGCCAGTTGCCCGCGCGCGACCTCAAAGGGGCGATCCGGCTCCGGCGCGTCAGGACGCACCTCCAAGGAGAGGTCAATGATGCGGTATCTGGTCAGGTCAATGTCGAACACTTGAAGCTCCTCCTGGATGGGTTATTCTTCGGTGGCCCGCAGGTTCCAAACGGGGGCCTCCAGCGGTTTGGGGCCAATCAAGGGAACTCGTCTCTTCGTTGCACACAGAGCTAGCCGAAGGATCGGCCCCCACGAGCTTGTCGCGTCCGTGCGCCTCTGCCACGCGCTTCATCCCAGCCCCAGGTGTTTTCTGGCGAACTTCCAGCCCCGCTTGCCGTTAAACTGGTGCTCGCCCCGGAAGACGTGCAGGCCGAGGCGGTCCTCGGCGCCGAAGACGCGGTAAATCTCCTTGAGCCGCTCGAAGGCGCGACGGGTGGCGGCGGCCGGAAATATGCCATCCTTGGTGCCGGATTCGGCGAAGAACGGGCGGGGCGCGATAAGGCCGGCGAGGTCCGGCATTTCGGCATATTGCAGCAGCCCGGGGAGGTAGTTGTCCATGCAGTGCGAGATGGAGAAGAGGCTGTCGCGGATTGTATTGAAATAGCCGCTGACGAAGGCGAGGGCGACACGCGCGTCCACCGCTGCGGCGTGCAGGGTGGTGGTGCCGCCGCCGGAGATGCCGACACAGCCAACGCGGGCGCCGTCCACTTCGGGCCGCGTGAGCAGATAATCCATGGCGCGCATGGCGTCGTACACCCGCCAGCCGATCATGGTTTCGCCCAGAAGCAGCGCAGCGCCGGCGGCGGGCTGGCAAGAAGAGGCCGCGGCGCCGCCCTCGCGCGCTCGCGCATCGCGGCGATGCCCGAAGCCGAGCTGCTCGATGGCAAGCGCCGCAAAGCCGTTGGCCACGGCCTGGAGCGCGAAATCATTCTGATAGCCGCCCCACGTAGCGCGCTGGGCGCCGTCCTCCTCAATGCCGATGATGTCGTCCACGCCGCGGCCATGGCCGGGCAGGCAAATCATCGCCGGGCCCGGCGTGCGTAACCCGTCGGGCAGGAGAAAGTACCCGACAACCCGCAGGCCGGGGCGGCTCCAGAAGGCGATTTTCTCGCGCGAGTAGCCATTCATCTGGCGCCGTTCGAGGGTCTGGGGCGCGAGGTCGCACTTGCGTCTGGGGAAACCGCCCATGAGGTTGACCAATCGCCGCCGCAGCCTCAATTGCCAGGAGCGGGCGCCGGCGGCGGTGCGGGCGTTGAAGCGCAGGCGCCGCGGCGCGTTTTCGTAGAGCCGCAGTGAGAACTCCAGCGAATCAAGGCCTTCGTCGGACATCGGCCACCTCCGGCGGCATGTCCCTTCGTCGCGGCGCAAGGCGTTACCTGCGGCCGCCGGCGCGGCGCTCGCTCCTGCCCCCGGGTGATTGGTCACCGGCACACGCGTCGCAGCATACGCCAGGGCATCTGTGGCGATAAGTGCGCAGCAATCAAGTGAAATCCTTGCAAAGCGGCAAGAGGGTAAGGTATGATAATGCTGTGGCAGGGTGGCAGGGCGGCGGCGCGGGGACCGGGGTTCAGGGGTTCACGGCCGGCGGCCGCGCGAAGTACGGGCGTGCGTCCGCGCGGAAGGCGGGCGCGGCGAATCGCCAGAAGTTGGCGCCGGACGCCGCCAGCGGTGGGCCTTCGCATGATTGATTCCAATGCCAAGCAGATAGATATCCTGATACGCGCTCGTTACCCCATCCTCTACGTCATCTCGTGGGAGGAGGCGCGGGTGACGGCGGCGCTGCGGGAGTTGATCGCGCAGCAGAACAAGCGCTTCTGGGTGTGGAGCGAGACGATGGGGCTCCAGTCGGGCTCGGTCGGAGGGGGCGCGGGCGCGCTCGACGAGCAAACCCGCGACCCGCTGCACGTGCTGGAGGTCATCCGCACCACCACCGAGCCGTCGGTCTTTCTGCTGCGCGATTACCACCCATTTCTCAGCCCGAACCTGTACCAGCACGCCTCGGCGGTGATCCGCAAGCTGCGCGATCTCACCGAGCGGCTGCGCACCAGCTACGTCACCCTGATTCTGCTGTCACCGGTGCTGCGCTTGCCCGACGAGCTGGAGAAGGATGTCACGGTAGTTGACTACGCGCTGCCCGGGCCGGAAGAGCTGGGCGGGCTGCTTGACCAAGCGGTGGCGAGCCTTGATCGGGCCGGGGAGGCGCTGTCGCTGACGCCAAGTGAACGCGAGCAGATGCTGAAAGCGACCGCCGGCATGACCCTGGCGGAGGCGGAGAACGTTTTCGCCAAATGCATCGTCGAGCGCCGGCGTTTCGACGTCGCCCTGATCATCGCCGAGAAGGAGCAGCTCATTCGCAAGTCGGGGCTGCTGGAGTATTTCCATACCTCGGCGAGCATCGCCGACATCGGGGGCCTCGACCTGCTGAAGCAGTGGCTGGGGGCGCGGGGTAAGGCCTTCAGCGAGCGCGCGCGGGCGTTCGGGCTGCCGGAGCCGCGCGGGCTGCTGCTGCTGGGGGTGCAAGGCTGCGGCAAATCGCTGACCGCCAAAGCGGTGGCATCGCTGTGGCAATTGCCGCTCTTGCGCCTCGACGTGGGGCGCATCTTCTCCAGCTTCGTTGGCTCCTCGGAGGAGAACATTCGCAAGGCGATCAAGATCGCCGAGGCGGTGAGCCCGACGGTGCTGTGGGTGGACGAGATCGAAAAGGGGCTGGCGGGCACGCAGAGCTCGGGCGCCTCCGACGCCGGGGTCACCTCGCGCGTGTTCGGCACCCTGGTGACGTGGCTGCAAGAAAAGGCGGCGCCGGTGTTCGTGGTGGCGACGGCCAACGATATTTCACAGCTTCCGCCGGAGCTGCTGCGCAAGGGGCGATTCGACGAGATCTTCTTCGTGGACCTGCCGGCGGCGGCGGAGCGGCGGGACATTTTCGCGATCCATCTGCGCCGGCGCGGCCGCGATCCGGCGCACTATGACCTGGAGCGGCTGGCGCAAGCGGCGGATGGGTTCAGCGGGGCAGAGATCGAGCAGGCGGTGATCGCGGCGCTGTATCGGGCATTCGACCGCGGCGGCGAGGTGACAACCGAGGATCTGGCGAGCAGCCTGAAGGAAACGGTGCCGCTGTCGGTGACCATGAGCGAAGACATTGATGGGCTGCGCGAGTGGGCGCGCCTGCGCACGCGGCCGGCGTCGAGCGAGCAGATCGAAGCGCGAGGTGAGGGGCACTCTCCGAGATAGTCATGGGCAGAGACCGTTTCGAGTACCTGGAGATCGAGGGGCGGCCGCGCCGCCAGG
>Ga0315296_10002796_pt1 | contig 14765 bp, 13 predicted proteins | sample YL17G14_18_MG_FD_203921 | JGI IMG/M metagenome (GOLD analysis project Ga0315296, IMG submission 203921) | Sediment microbial communities from Yellowstone Lake, YNP, Wyoming, USA - YL17G14_18 | ecosystem: Environmental > Aquatic > Freshwater > Lake > Sediment | place: USA: Wyoming | collected... | reverse complement strand
TGTTGCCCGGCTGCTCTCCTTTGCGGTTGCCCCGGCCCGCTGCGGGGTCGGTGGCGGAACGAAGCCGGCCCGTTAGTCCTGGTGGAGCTGCCTCCCGTTCAGAAGATATCGCGAGTCCACGTATGCCAACCAGAACCACAGGTAGGGCGCGGCGTACGACCCGAACTTGACGGTATGCCCGACTGCAATTCCGACCAGGGCAAGGGCCGCTGCCACCAGCATCATTCCCTCCAGGCTTCTGGCGGGGACGGCAGCGCGCAGCCGGCCGAGTGTCCTGAAGGCGACGACCCAGAGGCTGGCGAAGAGCAGCAGGCCGGCCAACCCGGTCTCGACGAACACCCGACCGAGGGAGGTGGCCAGGTTCGGCATGCCCTGCCATGAGCCCGCCGTCAAGGGCACGAGTGCGGCCGCTGGCACCATCTCGGGGAGGTGCGTGGCCGCTCCGCCGAGGCCGTAGCCGAGCAGGTTCAACGACGAGAACACTCGGGCGAAAGGCCCGAACGAACTGCAGACGGGGATACTCACCGATACCCCCGCCTCCGTGAGGTCGCCCTCGAGCACGCCGGACGCAAGTGAGGTGAGTTGGTATTGCAGATAGTTGCCCGGAAAGACGTAGCTCATCGCCAGCAGGCTAAGCAGAATCGTCGCGATCGCGGCGAGTCCCCAGACCCGCACGCGTCGGTCAGCCAAAGCGAGCGCTAGCAGCATGCCGCACCCCACCGCGTAGCCGGTGCCGCTGTACGCCCAGAAGAAAGCGAGGAGCTCCGCAACGAGTGCCGCGAACGCGACGTCTCGACCCCTCCCGGGCGCAAGGGCGAGTGCGACGGTGACCGGCACTGCGACGACCGCGAGGTAGAAGGCGAGCTGCGCCGGCTCGAGGAAGAACCCCGCCACCCGGTTAGGAACCGTGTAGTAGCTCGGCACCGCCAGACCGAGGGGGACAATCGCCGACCGCGCCGCCTTGACGACCCCACCCGCACCTTCCCAGCCCGACACCCCCCACACAACGTTTATGAGGGCGAGGACGAGGTTCGGGACCGTTCCTGCCACCAGCAGACCGGCAACTGTCCGTTCCTTGAGCGACATGAGGGTCGCGCGCAGCACGAGGAAGACTGCGACGCCGGCGAACAGCGCCACCACCTGGCGCGCCCAGGACAGGACGCGAACGTCGGCAAGCGTGCCACCGAGAGCCTCGACTCCAAGGGCAACGAGCGAGTGAACGAAGGCGAAACCCGCGAAGGCGGCGACTATGCCAAGAATGGGCGTGAGGGGCCGGAACCGGGTGACCAGCAGCACTGGCACCAGGAGCAGGAGCGCACACAGGCTCGCCGCCGGAATACCCTGGGCCCGAAGGGTCAGCGGCACGCTGCCGAAACCGAGACTGAGCAGGACTACGGCGCCACCCGCGGCGGCGAGTCCTGCGGCGGTTACCCGTTGGTGTCTCTCCGGGTGTCCAACTTCACCCGATGACACGTGCTACCTCCCGGTCGTAGTCGCCGAACCTTCCAACGGCAGCATCGCGGTAGGCGCGCAGCTCAGCCTGCACCAGCCGCACTCGCCCCCGCAGCAGCAGCCAGACGAACTTCGGGAGCCGGGTTGCGAGCAGGAACACTGTCCCGGAGGCGAGCTGCCACCAGGTGCCATACCTGGCCAGCAGCAGCACCCGGTACTTGGCGTAGTAGTAGACCGGGGTCGCGGGTTGGGCCTCGAGGCTGTGCCCCTCGTTGTGGACGACCCTGGCGTCGAGCTGGACACCGAGGCCCCACCCACGCTCCCGCGCCACACAGGAGAGCGCCACGTCCTCCTGGCCGAAGAAGAACTCCTCGTCCAGCAGGCCGGCCTCTTGCAGAAAGCTGGCGCGGAAGAGCGCGCAGCACGCCGAAACGTGGCCGGTGACCCTCGAGCCGGACCAGCGAGGGCCATCGGGCTCGGACCGACCGAGGTGCACGGCTCGGGCCTGCCAGAGCCTGAGGGCCCCACCCGCGTAGAGGATTCTTCGTGGGTTTGCCCGCTGGAGGACCTTTGGCGCCACGCCAGCCCAGTCCGGGTGCTCCTCCAGGCAGTTCACAAGTGTGCCAAGCGCGTCACGCTCGACCACCACGTCGTTGTTCAGAAGCAGTACGTACCGAAAGCCCCGAGCGAGTGCGTAGCGCAGCGCCACGTTGTTGCCGGCCGAGAACCCAAGGTTTGCCCCGGCCTCGACCAGGACCAGGCGCCGGGCTGCTGGCACCGACTGGAGCTCTTCCTCCTGCCTTTCGATGCCGCCACCCTCGGCCTCACCTCGCGTGTACTCGACGCAGCGCACCGGCTTGCCTGCGCGGTCGTATCGCACGAGGGCGGAAGCCACGGGAAGCTCCCCGCGTGCCCACTGGCGAATACGCGCCACGGAGGCATCGGTGGAACCGTTGTCGACGACGATGATCTGGTAGTCGGGATAGTCAAGCTGCTGCAGCGCCTCGAGGCACTCCACGGTGTCGTTCCAGCCGTTCCAGTTCAGGACGACAATCGCGACGCGAGGTCGCGTGGCTGGCGCGCGAGCGGTTTCGCTCATCAGGGGGTCATTTCCGACGGCGGGCTCATGCCTTTCTCACGGCTGCGGACTGGAGGATGCCGAGGATTGCTTGCCCGTATTCGGGTCCTGAGACGCGAGATTCAGCCCATACCCTTGCGTTCGCACCGAGTCGCATGCGCTCGCCGGGGTTTTCGGCAAGGAACCTGATGCAGCGCGCCAGGTCGTTGCAGTCCCCAGACTCATACAGGAGCCCGTTGAAACCGTCCTGCACGAGCTCGCTGTTGCCGCCGCCGCGGGCCGCAACGACGGGCTTGCTGGCCAACATCGCCTCGACGGTGGCTCGCCCGAACGCCTCCACCGGCGAGCAGCTCAGGACGAGATCCGCCGCCCGTTGGAGGGGCAGCGGGTTCTCGTGGAAGCCGTGGAAGCGCACCTCTGCCTCCACGTCCTCAGATGCCGCCAGACTGCGCAGTTGCTGCGTGTACGGGCCAGTGTCGTCGCCGACCAGCCACAGCTCCGCGCTGACACCCTGCCGCTTGAGGAGCGCCACGGCGCGAACCGCGTCCTCCTGGCGCTTGAGAGGGAGAATGGAGGCGACGACGAGACAGACTGTCGCGGCTTGGTCGAGTCTCGTGACCAGCGCCTCGCGTCCCGTGGTCGGCTCCCGCAGCGTCACCGACTGGTAGGCCACGCGGAGCTTGTCCGGCCTGACGGCGCCGGCAAGGCGGTCAGCCACCGTCCGGGAGTTGGCGATGCAGACGTGCGAGAGCCGGTCGACGAGGCGCAGGGAGAGCCTCTCACCGAGGTCGAACTCGAAACCGGTCTCGCCGCCCCACAGCTCGTGGAAGTGCCAGACGTGGGGCAAGCCGAGAAGCTTTGCGGCCAGTGCCCCCACGCTCACCGTCATGGTATTGGTGTACACGAGCACGCACCGGCGGCGGCGCAGCGTCGCGCTGACCGGCAGAACCATGAGAAGGTTCCAACAGGTCCGCAGGATCCTTTTCCAGCTCGGGGTGCCGCGGTCCGCCCACCAGCGGTAGGGCACGACCTCCGTAACTACCGACCGCCGTCGGAGATCGTCGAGGAGTGGACCTTTCCCCGGGGCCAGGACGAAGAGCTCGACCCCCGAACCCCGGAGGAAATCCAGCAGCTCCAGGAAGGCTCTCCCAGCCCCATCCCGCCGTGCCAGGTGGAGGACAAAAGCGACCCTCATCGTGCTCCTGCAAGGTGTGTGCGGCCGCCAACCCACTGGCTCAGCAGACCAGCCACCTCGCGGAGGAAGTCCCCCGCGACCCTTTCTGCGTCAAACTCTGCGACCAAGGGGCGGGAGGACAGCTCCTCCAGGCGGTCGCTCCGCCAGAGCCCGTGGAGCCTTCTCAGCGCCGCCGCGATCGCCTCCGCGTCGGAAGGCGGAACCGGGATCCCGCCACCCTTCGAGAGCAGGCCTTCAATGGCGCCACCCCTCGGAGTCAGGGCCAGAATAGGTCTGCCGCTGGCAACGTAGTCTATGAACTTCCCGGGCACGAAGACCCCGGTGTCCATGTCGGCCTCGATGACGAGCGCCACGTCGGAGGCACGGACCGCAGCGGTCGCCTCCGGGTGTGAGACGTGGCTGGCGCATGTGACGCGGTCCGCAAGGCCCATCTCCTCAACCAGTCTTGGTAGCCGCTCGGAGGAGTGACCAACAAAAAGGACCCGGATCGGCAGGTCCTCGTCGCGTGCGACGCGATAGAGGGCGGTGAGGAAGGGCACCGGATCACGGGCGACGTCGAGAATGCCAGCATGGATGAGCTGGAGCCACGGGCGCTCGGCGGAGGTCTCCCGGGATCCCCGTCCTTCAATGTCTCGCTTCAGGATGACGTTGGGGACAATGAGGAAACGGGCACTTGCATAACCCTGGTCGTGGCGTGCCAGATGTGCCGCCAAGGTGGTGTTTTCAACGGCGCAAGCGAGCGCTCGACTGAGCATCCGGCGCTTCCACCTGTCATCCAACCGGGCACGCCGACGCGAACGGTACCGACTCCGGTACGGTTCAGGGTAGAGGAAGGCTGGCCAGGGCTCGTTCAGGTGAGAAACCCATGGGAGTTCACTGGTCTCTGCTGCGACGCAAGCAGCGTAGAGGGCGCTGGCGGGCAACGCACGGGAGTAGAGGAGGTCGAAGGCTCCCTCAAGCAAGAGTTGCGGGACGACCCGATTGATCCTGTCGGCGAAAAAGGACCCCTCCAACGTGGCCCCAATGGAGAGCCAGGAACGAATGTATGCAAACGGCCGACGCGGGTCGTGGCTTGGAATCCCAGGCACGCGGATCACGCGGACCGACGGGTGCTCGAAAAGGCTCGCGTCCTCCGGGTGTTTTGGCTCGTTCCCGGCAATCGTAAGGTACGTCACCTCCGCGCCGTTCTGGGCGAGGGCGAGCACAAATCTAGCGGCACACAGGGCCTCCGAAAAAGCCGATGGCGGGTAATACCTGCCGATTGCGAGGATCTTCATCTTTGGTTTTCGCAACAGAGTGTTGAAATGGCGGGGTCCCGAAAGGCGGCGGCCGAATGCAAGGGCCTGGCAGACGGAGTCAGGATAGTCAGCGCCGGTGAAGGTGGCCAAGGATTATCTTCACGACCGTGTCGCTCACATTCTCGACGAGGTACTCGGGCGGAGGGTTCCACCGACCTCGGAGTCCAAGAGCGACCCGGACGCAGCGAGAGACGCTGGCTGGTTCGACCCCGCTGAGGATGTTGCTGCCGCACTCGAGGGTCTCAGGCCTCTCCGTAACGTCGCGTATCGTCACGTTGGGCACCCTGAAGATCGCACACTCCTCCTGAACTGTTCCGCTGTCCGTGAGCACGCAGCGTGCGTTCTTCTCCAAGGCGACAAAATCGAACAGGCCAAACGGGGGCAGGAAGCGCACGCCACCGCTGGTCGTCTCGAGGCCAAATTGCTCTAACCGAAACCTGGTGCGCGGGTGTGTGCTCACCACGACAGGCAAACGATGCTCCTCGTGAAGCCCGGCAAGGGCGGCAGTCAGGTCGCGCAGACGGTTCCTGAGGTCCACGTTTTCTGCTCGATGCATCGTCACGAGGAAGTATCCCTGCGGTGAGAGGCCAAGGTCGGAAAGTGCAGTGGAGTCCTTGATCTGGGTGTCGTGGTGGCGGATTACCTCGTAGATGGGATTCCCGATCACAAAGATGCTTTCGCCAGCAATGCCCTCCCGGATCAGATTTTGCCGACTGCGCTCCGTGTACGGCAAGAGCACGTCGCTGGAGTGGTCGATGATTCGCCGGTTGACCTCTTCGGGAACACGATCGTCATAACACCGGTTGCCGGCTTCCATGTGAAAGACCGGAACACCCATGCGCTTCGCCAGAATGGCACACAAGCCGCTATTCGTGTCGCCGAGTATCAGCACGGCGTCGGGGCTGACCGTATGCAGGACGCGGTCGGCAGGCGCCAGAATCGCGGCCAACTGCTCCCCGAAGTTCTCACCTGTTGCCCCGAGGTAATGGTCCGGTTTCCGGACCCCAAGCTCATGAAAGAACACGTCACTCAAACTTGGGTCGAAGTTCTGTCCGGTGTGGACCAGCGTGTGGTCACAGAGCGAGTCGAGCTTCTGGATGACCCGACTCAGCCGGATGATCTCAGGGCGCGTGCCGAGGATCGTGAGTACCTTCACCGTAGCAACTCCTCGTGGGTAACGGGCACATCTTCGGGCATCAAATGATGCTGGTGCAAGAGGTCCTTGAGCGCACCTCGGTTGAGCACGTTTTGCGCCGAGCTGTACTCCTCCTTGAGGGGCTCGCCTGCCATTGCCTGTGGGCGCAGTTCCGGGAGGATGGGCAGGATCACGTAGTACTGGCCGCGCTCGGTCGTGCGGTGGCACTCCTCTTCCGAGACCAGGATCTCGTGGACCTTCTCCCCTGGGCGAATGCCTGTGATCGCCGTGCGGATTGGGCGTCCCCCAATCAGCACCTCGGCAATGTCAACAACGCGGGCAGAGGGCACACGAGGGATGTACGTCTCCCCGTGGTCTGCGCCCTTCACCGCCGCGAACACCGTGTCCACCGCCTGGTCAAGGCTCAGCAGGAAGCGAGTCATGTCGGGTGTCGTGATGGTCACTGGGCCACCGTTTCGGATCTGATCGTGGAAGAGCGGGATGACAGAGCCGCGGGACGCGAGGACGTTTCCGTACCGCACGCAAACGAAGCGCGTCTCCGGGCACCGCATGTTGGCCTGGATGAACACCCGCTCCTGGATTGCCTTTGTCATACCCATTACGTTGACTGGCTTGCAGGCTTTGTCAGTGGAGATACCCACCACCAACTCGACTGGGAGTTGGTGTTCCTGCACCGCCCGCACGATATTCTCCGGACCAGCCACGTTAGTCATTACTGCCTCGAAGGGGAAGTACTCGCAGGTCGGCACCTGCTTCAGCGCGGCTGCGTTGAAAACCACCTGCACCCCGTGCATCGCGTTGGCCACCGCGTGGAAATCCCGAACGTCACCGATGCGAAACTCCAGGAGTTCCTCAAAGGTGTGGTAGATCACCTCGTCGGTGGCGGCGCGCTTGTGTTTGTATTCCATGCGCATCTCGTGCTGCTTGGCCTCGTCGCGCGAGAACACGACGATCTTGCTCGGCTGCCCGAGCTCCCCTGCCAGGAGGCGGCGAACCAGTACCTTTCCGAGGGATCCCGTGCCTCCAGTAACCAGGACCCTTTTCCCGTCAAGCGCCCCCATGCGCCCTCCTCCACTCGTCGTACGGTGTCGGGTCTGCTGCCAACTCAGCGATCATATCGTGCCAGGTAGGGATGCGGTAGCCGGTGGCGGCCACGAAGCGCTCCGCGCTGAGGCTCCTGTCGCAGGGCGGATCGTCGTAAGATTCGACCTCAATGTCGAGCTTCATGGCATCGCGGATCTTCACTAGGAGATCGAGCTTGCTGATGGGCTGGCTGGCGATCTGAAAGATCCCATCCACGCTCGGGTGGTCCGTAAGAATGTCCCCCATGATGCGGGCTAGAGCCTGTGTCGTGAGGCCCGTGTAGATCGCGTTCCGGTACCCGCGCACCCGGCGCCCCCGATTGGTCAGGAACCACTCCAGCAACGCACTCTGCTTGAGGAAGTCCCGTCCGATTATCGAGGTGCGAATGGTCAGACAGCCTTGGCGGCTCACCTCGCCGAGAGCCTTCGTGCGGCCGTACAAATCCTCCGCGTCCGTGATGTCGTCTTCCGAGTAGTTCCCTTTGCGCCCCGAGAAGACGCAGTCGGTACTGATATGCAGCAGTCGTGCTCCGGCGGTCCCACACAGGTCGGCGAGGCGGTGAGGGAACAGCGCGTTTAGCGCTAGGCTGAGGGAAATGTCCGCGGCCTCGGGTACCTGTTTGATGATGCCAATGCAGTTGATGACCGCTGTGGGCCTTGCACGAGAGATTGCGCGGACAACGCTATCCAACTCGAGCGCGTTCACGCCACCGATCGTTCGGTCGCCGTCAAGCGCGGCGTAGATCGGCAAGCTGTTCCATAAGCCTTCGGTGTCCCTGAAGGTTGCATAGGTCTCGAAGCGTTTTGTCAGGACCTGGAACACCTTGTGCCCCAGCAAGCCTTCGCCGCCCAGGATCAGAATCCTCACTGGTCTTCCTCCGTTCGATCTCGAAGCGCTTGTTCGTCTGACCCTTGCGATCCCCGCAGTCCAGCGGGCAGGTGATAGAGAAGCACTTTCCACGACAGGATGCAGAGATCCTTCAGGACTCCAGCGTTGATTGGCCAGCTCAGCAGCGACCGAAGGAACCAGCCGGCACTCTGGATTCTCCGGAGCTTGCGGAAGTTCTGGTAGCCAAGGTCGAAGTAGATCCAGGAGCGCAGCTTCTGACGGGTGGCCAGGGGCAGACCCGAATCCCTGCCGAGCATGAGCGTGATGGTGTTTTTCCGGCTCGCAATCTGCACATCCTCGTCCAGGTCTGCGTTACGCCCGTGTATCCTGACCTGTGTCAGGGGTTCGGTCAGTCCGAGGATCTCGGTCCTCCTCGCCAAGCGCATCCAGAGGATGATGTCCTCGCCGAAGCTCAGCGCCTCCTCGAAACGTGCTTCGGGAAAACCAAAAGCCTCCCTCCTGACCATTACAGTTGGGGTGGCGATTGGGCAGCTCAGAATGATTTCCGGGTAGACGCGGCCCGCAAACCTTCCCGAGGCAACGTCTTCGATCACCTTTCCGTCGGCGTCAATGCGCTGGTAGGACGTATGCGACATCAGCGCTGAAGGGTGGTCCTGCATGGCCTGAAACTGCTTCTCGAGCTTGCTGGGGAGAAACAGGTCATCCGAGTCGAGGAAGGCGATGAAGCTCCCATGCGCCTCGGCGATGCCCCTGTTCCTTGCTGCCGCTCGGCCCCTGTTCTCTTGGCGGATGTACCGGACTCGCGGGTCAGTCAGGTCGATCCTTGTGCGGCTATCCCCTGTCGAGCCATCGTCCACCAGGATCACCTCATGGTCCTCGAAGGTCTGCTCGAGCACGCTGCGGACGGCGACCGCCGTCCATTCAAGCCGGTTGCGAAAAGGAATGATGACGCTAATCTCCGGCACGGCCCAACATCCTTTTCGCCCTGCTGCCGAGCCACCTGATCGCCCTATAGATTCTCCTCGGCACGGAAGAGGGCCTCAGTACAAAGCCGAGCAGGTCAGGCAGAACCACCGTGGAGAGCCTCTCGCGGTACTCTCGCAGATACTTCAGTGGCGAGTAAGCAAGGGCCATGAGGAAGTGCCGCTTCCGGGTCCAAGGGTAATCAGGGCCACAAACACACCCGGCAATGTAGTGGGCGCTACCAAAAGCCTCCCGTCGGATCCGCCGCACTTCCGGGGGCAGGTCCGGCAGTGCGTAAATCTTCTTGACCAGCCTGATGTGCTCTGCAGCCATTGCGGCGCCTTTGGCGCTCACCGAGGCAGAACTTCGGTGAAACCGAAACGTCGCAAGCTTCCTGGGAATCCTCGCAAACGGCCCGAGCAGCCCCGCGCGCAACCAGAAGTCGAAGTCTGCTACCCAGCGGAACTGGGGATCGCGACCGTGCAGTCTCTCCGGAACTGACCGGCGAAAGAAGGCACCCGGACCGGGCACGCAGTGGTGCCAACGGAGCATATCCAGATAGTTGTAGTCGAAGGTCCGGATCTCCTCGACCGTTTCTCCTTTTTCGTCAATCATCGCCCAGTCCGGGTAGACCACCATGAGTTCCGGATGGGCCGCGAGCGCCTCCACAGCAGCACGTATTGCCCCAGGAAGGAGCGGATCGTCGGAGTTGACGACACCGATGATTTCACCGGTGGCAAGCTCCAGACCCCTATTCATGGTCTGGGTCTCGCCCATATTGGGGTGGCGGAACGCCCTGATTCGGTCACCGAACCCTGCGATGATATTCCACGTCCCGTCCGTTGAGCCGTCGTCCAGGACGATGTACTCGGTGGCCGGGTAGTCCTGATTGAGGACGCTCTCGATCACCTCTGCGAGGTAGTGTGCACGGTTGTAAGCGGGTGTGATGATGCTGACCAGAGGTTGCGATGCCTCGCCCACAGCGATCGCAGGGGATGAGCCGGTCATCGCACCTCCTTGCCCACTCCTCACGGGATCCGTTGGCGCGTGGTCTGATTGTGGCCCGCTCGACGCTCCTTGTCACCGGATCGTGTTCGTTGTCTCATTGGAGCAGGAGCTGTTACGCACCGTGACTTCGACTTGTGCGACCGGCGGCACCGAAGGATAAAGCAGCAAGAAGCAACCGGCGGGTCCGGACCAGTGCGTTGAGGACGGGGGCCGGCAGTGTTCTGCGCAGGGCTGAAATGGTCTTCTCCCGAAGGGCGCTGCGGAATCTCACCTTTGGGGCGGTGGGCGCCTGGCTGGTAAGGTAGTGCTTCTCAGCCGACGTCACAACAAACAACGGGTCCTTTGCGGGGAGCTCAGTGGCAGGGCCAGCCGGGTGCAGCGACAGTGCAGCTGGGTCAGCCGAGCACACCGCTTTCCCCGCTGCGGCGCGCTCGCCCTCCTTCAGGTGGTAGACGATCGAATCGAGAGCAGTCACGTGGTCGACACCGATCTCTCGCAACTTCCTGAAGAAAGTCTCGTCCCCAAACTCGACGATATCCTGAAAGTTTTGCCCTGCCAGGTTCCCTTCCGGATACAGCCCCGCTTTAAGCGCCATGTCCCGGTGGAACAGGCACGGCATGTAGGCTCCGCCCGGTTCGATCCCTGTCACCTTCGCTCGTTCGGCGAAAGCCAAGAAAGCGCTCTTGTCAAACGAATCGAGGCTGGCACCGAACTCCCCGTGAAAGGCTCCTGGGAACAGCGAGAAGACCGGGTGCCACCTCTCGACGAGCTTGGAACAGACTACGCGGTTCGGGTGGGAGTACTTCAGCAGGTTTTCGAGCCAATCGATCGCGACAAAGTTATCACTGTTCAGGAGGACAACCATTTCCCCCTTGGCGCGCCGGATGGTCTCGTTGTACCCGCAATAGACGGCATGCATGTGCGCCGGCGCGCCGTAGCCGCGTCGGAACAACTCCGCGTCCGAAACGGGGGCGTTGTCATGCCTGTAGAACGGGTATCCTCGAACCTGCAGGTGCTGCACCACAGCTTCAGTGGCGTCGTTGGCCACGAAGAAGAACTCGGCGTCTCCCCGTGCGAGCTTCGGCGTGTGCTCGGCGACGGAGTTCCAGATCCAGTCGGCGAAGGCTGGCGACCTAAAGATCAGGCAGGCGATGCTAATCCCTACCATCTCACACCTTTGCTTTCCAGATACGCCGCCCACAACCTCTTGGCAGAGGGCCTGTCCCATTGGTGCTCGAAAACGTCTGCTCGCGGGTTCTCTGAGGGTGTGAAGTCCTTGTCGCCCCGTCCCACGATGCGCATGGGAACGTTGCAGCCCATGGCCTCCCACTCAACCATGTAGAACGGACGAAGCCGGCTGGTCGAAAGGAAGAAATCAGCCGCGTTCATCAACTCACACAGCGACTGCTGCGGCAGGCTGACGAAGTTGGACGCCTGTGGCATGTGGTTCGCCTCTGACTGCCACTTCCAGACCACGATCCAGTGGATTTCCGGATTCGCGCTGGCATAGGCGCGCAGGAGATCGAAACCCTTCATGGGATGGTTGGTGCCACACCAGATTCCAACCTCGCGATCTCTCCGGATGCCATACTTGGCTCGCAGCGTGTCCTTCTTTTCGAGAGGCACGAAAAGGTCGGCATCGACACCGATCGGGAGGACGTCGACGGAACCGAACTCATCGTAGTAGGTGCGCATCAGGGAACTGGCAACCGTTCTGCAGGTGCTAAACCTGGCGCATTCATAGACCTTGTTGATGCGTACATCCCAGACTGCCGAGTTGAGGTACGCCTTCATCTCCGGGTATAGCTCCCACAGCAGGGCGAGGCTCTTGCCCGCACGACCGACAAACCCGAGAGTCGAGTACCTCAATACGATGTCATCGTCGCGAAGCCGCCAAGGGATGCCGAAGGTGGACGAGGGGAACTCCCGCTTGAACCACGTCCAGAAGGTGTCTTCTCCCAGCGCGCCCACGACCTCGGGACTTAGGTAGATCACCTTACATGCCCCTTTTCCGTGGGTCCTCCAGCGACCACTCGCATGGATGAAGGATGAGGCCCCTAAAGCTGGGGGGCAACTCAACCCCCGGGCGTGAGGAAGCGCACGCGATGGTAATGGTGGCGGCTTCGTTGATGCAGTCCGCCACTCCCGCTCCATTGGCAGCCAGGGCGATCGTGTAGGCGCCCGGACTCAGGAGATTGGGGTCAAACGCCACTCGGAAGACTACCTCCCCGGGCTCGAAATGGGTTGGCAGTCCGACTTCCGACGCATGGGAGTTGAACAGCGAGAAACCATATGCTGATTCGATACTCAGGCCAACATCCATGTCGACGGAGGCACTGCTGGTTCCGCTCAAGACGAGGGTGAAGGGTTCCTTCAACTCGAGGGACGAGGTCGTCGTCCCGCGGGAATTGCGCACCGACAGGCGAGTCCACTTGAACCTGCTATCTGGGATGGACCGTTGCCGCAGCGCATGAGACGACAGGTCGAACGTGCCATTCGAGGTAATTCCCTGCGACAGAAGGTACGATGCCATAACCTGCGCGACGCTACCGTTGTGTGTGATCTTACCCCCATCCAGGAGTGCAGCCCGGGTGCAGAGGGCCTCGATGGCCTGCATGTTGTGGCTTACAAACAAGACCGTTCGGCCCTGGCTCGCCGTCTGATCCATTTTGCCCAGGCACTTTTTTTGAAACGCCACGTCGCCGACGGCTAGGACTTCATCGACAATCAAGATCTCGGGCTCGAGGTGTGCGGCGACGCCAAAGGCGAGCCGCACGTACATTCCGCTGGAGTAGTGCTTCACGGGGGTGTCGAGAAACCTCTCGATCTCGGAGAACGCCACTATGTCGTCGAACTTGCGCGCGATCTCCTGCCGTTTCATGCCAAGGATCGCGCCATTGAGGTAGATGTTCTCGCGTCCGGTTAGTTCTGGATGGAAGCCGGTACCGATCTCAAGAAGCGAACCCACGCGCCCCGTGATCACCGCCGAGCCCGAGGTAGGTTTGGTGATGCGGGAGAGGATCTTCAGAAGCGTGCTCTTGCCGGCCCCGTTTCGGCCGATGATACCCAAGACTTCGCCGCGCCGGACCTCGAACGAGACATCCTTGAGCGCCCAAATCTTGCTTGTCGTATCCTGTCGCTTGCCCCATGTAAATAGCCTGCTTGCTAGGCGGAAGGGGCTGACGAAGGCTTCAGCGAGGACTTCGTGGGCGGTCCGCTGCGCGGCTTGGGCAGTGCCTATCTGATATTGCTTGCTGAGCCCCTCGGCCCGAATAACAGTCTCGCTCACTAGCGCTACACCACGTCCGCGAAGGTATCCTCGACACGCTTGAAATAGATCAAGCCGCTCACAAGCACAGCGACGACCGCCACCATCGACAGAAGCGCAAACAATCCTGGCGGTTGGGTGCCGAAAAGCGCCCAGCGGAAGCCCTGAATCATGCCTGTCATTGGGTTGAGGTCGTAAAGCGTCCGCCAAGTTCCGCCTGGTATCAGCTCGCGCGTGTAGACTACCGGCGAGGCGAACATCCACGCCTGCACAAGGAACGGAATGACTTGCTGGACGTCCCGGTACTTGACGTTTAGGGCCGACAGCCACACACCCGCTGCGAATGCGACAACGAGCGCCCCTGCGGCGAATACCGGCAGCGTCAGCACGGCCCACCCGGGAGTCAGCCCGTACCAGGCCATCAGGCCGGCGAGGATCGCGAGGGACACGAGCAGGTCCACCACGCCGGCGACCACGGCGGCGACTGGCACGATGAGACGGGGAAAGTAAACTTTGGTGAGTAGGCTCGCGCTCGCGACCAGGCTCGAGCCTGCCCGCGACAGCGCCCCGGCGAACTGCTGCCAGGGCAGAAGCGCGGCGAAGACGAACGGGACGTAGGGAACACCCTCAGACGGGAGTCCGGCCAGGCGACCAAGAACCAAAGCAAAGATTGCGGTCGTCACGAGTGGCTGGATGAGGACCCACGCCACGCCCACGACGGTCTGTTTGTACCGCACCTTGATGTCCCGCCAGACGAGGAAGTACAGGAGTTCACGGTACTCCCACAGCTCGGCGAGGTTGAGGGAAAACCAACCCCGTGAGGGCTCGATCCTGATAATGGTCGGTGCGGATGCGGTGGTCGAGGTGGCGCTCACAAACGCTCTCACAGTTCCCGCCGTCGTTTGGTCCTCAGGCGGTTCCAGGAAACTCGGGACCAACCGCAGGTCGATGCTGCATCGCCAGCGAGTCGCGGCCTTGGAGAGACTGCCGTCGGTGGTTTGCTAAGCAAGCCCTGACGGGCGAATATGTTAGCGATCATCATCAGCATTCTCAGGCGGCGCCCGTGCCGTCGTCCTCGGGCTTTCCGGTCTTTGCGGTCCACAAAGACCCTAGCCGTGCGGAATTGTACCCGAGCGGGGACCGACAGACGCTTGATCACCAGATCCGTCATGCTCCTCGGGCGTCACCTCACGGCTGGTGAGCGCCCCGTTGATGTGTCCCGCCGTGGGAGCCTGTGGGCCCGCCGGCATCTAATAGACGTGCTTGACGCTGATGCGGCCGTTGAGATAGAGTACCCGTCCCGGTTTGTCCGGGCTTGTGTTCTTTGGCAGTGATTCCTGGGACGAGGGCGGGCCCCAAGAGCCCGTGGGGGAAAGTGTCTCCCCGGGACGCCCGCCGGCAGCCCGCGGAGCAGG
>Ga0315296_10002794_pt1 | contig 14767 bp, 11 predicted proteins | sample YL17G14_18_MG_FD_203921 | JGI IMG/M metagenome (GOLD analysis project Ga0315296, IMG submission 203921) | Sediment microbial communities from Yellowstone Lake, YNP, Wyoming, USA - YL17G14_18 | ecosystem: Environmental > Aquatic > Freshwater > Lake > Sediment | place: USA: Wyoming | collected... | reverse complement strand
GTCCTGTTTGGCCAGTAGAATCGGGTAGTAGCCGTAGCCGCATCCTGCATCAAGTAGTTTCTTGTTCCTGACGTTTCCGATCAGGTTCAACATGGCAGGAATCTCTACTAGTTCATTATAGGTTCCTGATTCACGTCTGAATGCTTGATAGGTTTCTGCCAATCGATTCCAATCTTTCCGCGCTTTCTCTGCCAAGGCTACGTATTTCAACGGTGATACCATTCATGTCTTCTCATCGGAGTCATATTTAAGACGCGTGTTTTTTGCTTTCACAGAAGATTCTTCAGAAAAGCGCGCGCCATAGAAAAAAAAGGCCTTTAAGCGAAGAATGATGAAATAATAGATGAGCATTATTATATGAACCGTGCCTTGAGGGGCTATCTTTGGGATATGACGCCAGCGCGCTAGGCACATCTAATGTAACAAATCGAAATGCGCGCGGTCTCGATATAGAGAAGGCAGTAGATCTGTTTAACGCCATCAAGATGGTTTAAGTACAGGTGGCTAGAAACTCGAAGAGTTGGTACTCTGACTGTTTTTTTAATTCTCATGGTCTGTTTCTTTGTGCGCATCTTTCCTGAAGAGAACGCCAAGATTACGAGGGAGACTATCTAGGTCGCCGATCAGGTTTAGATGCTCCAGCTTCTTTGCTGTTGTGGCGGGCAGCTGATTGCGAGGCACTCCTTCTAAGAGGAGGGCAGTTTCTTCCTGAGAGAATTCTTCCTCGCTCTCAATCCATTGTATGAGATCCCTATCTTCTGGGCAAACCCCTTGACAATAAAGGCATCCGTACAGGCAATTGTGCCATGAAGGGTCCATCCAAGTCGGAAACGGGATGTCTCCTTTTCTCTCATTGTGAAAGACAATACACCGCTCAGCGCGGAGTAGAAAACGATCAGAAGGGACGGCGCCAGCAGGACAGCTCCTGCGGCAGGCATAACAGTGCTGGCATCTTTTTATCATCTGTACTTCCCGCCAGTGATCTTCCTGACAAGGCAAGTCGGAGTAGACGGCAACGAGCTGGAGGAAACTTCCCATGCCTGGAACGTAACAGATGTTGTTTCTTCCATACTCTCCGAGCCCGCTCCGCACGGCCAAGAGTTTCAAAGGCAACGCGGTTCGCGCCACGTGATATCCTCTGCTACCCAGAAACTTTGCTATAAGATCTTCTATCCGTTTGCTCGTTTCCTCATAGGCTACGTAGGTTGGGGGAAGGATGAACGCTCGCTTTTCCCCATTCCACGTGAAAACAACTTGACTCTGGGGACGAGGAACTGCGATCACCACGATGGATTTGGCTTCTGGTAAACTGTTGGGGACTCGGAAATCAAACCAAGCGAGGCGTTCCTGATAGAATTCTTTGTCGAGTAAACCTTGCCCGAGGTGTCCTTCTATGTTCTCCTTCAGTTCAGGAAGGTGTTGGATGGATACGACGCGCCCTTGATATCTGCGCTCTGCTAAGTGAAGGAGCAATTCTTCCGTGCACACGCGTGCGCGTATTTTGCTTGGTTTCGCCGGCATGTTTATAACCAGCTTATACGATTTATGGTGGTTAGATATAAACTTATAGCCACCAACAACGTATTTAGGCGGTTAGAAGAAACATGGCCTCGACAGAAACACCTGCAAACAACTTCAAATTGATAGGCGGCTGGTTATGTCTGGACTTTGCGAATACAGTGGACTGTCGCAATAGCGACCATCCCCATGAATGGTTCAACAAATACTCCGATCTTGTTTCATGGAGTCGACACGCAGGCATCTTAAGAGAAAGCGAAACCTCAGACCTTATGCGAAAAGCAGAATTGCGCCCCGCAGACGCAAAAGCAGTTCTCGAACGAGCCATCATCCTACGAGAAACGCTGTACCGAATCTTTTCTACTGTTGCTAATCATCATTTATTGCGCCTCGCAGACATAACCACCCTGAACACGGAACTGTCAAAGGCAATGACCCAGATGCGACTTGTGCCAACGGCTGATAGTCGCTCTTGGAGCTACGCTTTCAAAGACAACGCACTTGATCGGATACTCTGGTTGGTGGTGCGTTCGGCAGCAGATTTACTGACGTCTGATAAGCTGGACAGAATCTGCGAATGCTCAGAAGAAAACTGTGGATGGTTGTTTTTAGATATGAGCCGGAATCGCAGTCGCAGGTGGTGCGACATGAAAGACTGTGGCAATCGAGCCAAGGCTCGGAGACATTACCTACGAGAGCACACCAAAGCCATGTGAAGAGGTCAAGAAAAGAAAGCGCGCATTTCAATTTGTTACATTTGATGATTGCACATTTATTGAGTGTGCTCCTCGTGGCAACTGTGCGCGCTCCCCTAGGATTCGAAATGTCCTCCTTTCGGGCGACTTATTTGTAGGCGTTTGGGCAGGGCCGTCACCGCCGATCTATGAGGGAGCGTGAGATCATTGATGCCTTTTGGTAGGCGTTGATCGTCATGTCTATCACTTTCGCCCAGCGGAAAACGTCTTCGACTCTTCGGATCGCATTTTCTCTCAATTTAAGCCCGTATGAAGGTTGTTTTGCAACAGCTTCTCTGAGCGGTTCGCTGAGAATATGCCCTCTCATTTCTGTTTTCAGCTGTTCAGAGATCTTGCCTTCCTTTTGCCACATTTCCGAAATTCGCTCGATTGCCAACAGTTCTGTTATGGCTTCTGCCAAGCTTTTGTGGTCATTTTTTGCAATGAGATGCCCGGTTCCGTTTTCGACATCCTTTCTTGCATCTATGACTATTTCTTTCAGTCCTCCGACGCTTGTGGCAACCACGGGGTTTCCAGTGGCCATGGCTTCGAGGGCCATTATGCCAAACGGCTCCCATTCGCTTGGGCATGCGAAAACGTCTGCACACAAATGTGCGAGAGTGTAGATACTTGGCACTTTGCCAAAGATTATCCTCACAGAATCAGCGTATTTGCCTGTTAGCTTCGAAAATCTTTCTACCAGACTTGCGTCCTCTTCTAATGGAAGCATGAGCAGAACGAATTTCGCGTTGGGAATGTTTTTCAGAACGTTTGGGATCGCTTTGAACAGAACGTTGACTCCTTTCTGTCTGGTTAGTCTCCCAGTCATCAACACCATTGGTCCGTCTTCCAAGAATGGCTCGACCCTTCCTCTTTCAGAGAAGGGTCTGCGTTTGAATTTCCAGAGGATTTCCATGACTCTGCCCTCCTCCAACACTGGCTCTTCTGGTCCCAAGTTGCCGAGGGCTGTCGTCAGGAAGTATCTTCGCAGATCGCGCCGTTGGATTTCCTTCACGCACAGTGTTCTCCTGATCTCTTCACCGAACCTGTCCATTGTTTCTTTGAGCAGGTTGGTCCAGCTCCAGTCGCAACCGTTCCAGTGGAACGCTGTCTTGTCTTCACATCCTGATCCTATGCGCTTCACCACTTCATTCTGCAGATATGTCCGACTCACACTCGCCAGAACGCTTGCTTCCATTGCGGCGAAAGCCTCCAATTTCAGCTTTGCCTTCTTGAGAATTTGCGTGTAAGACAAGGTCACCGTGTCGCCGTACAGGTGAATTGGGTGTGCCCTGTTCTGAATTCCGCACCAGTCTTCACCCAGATAGTTCCAAGAAACTTTCTTGTTGCTTAGCAGATGAATGGTCAGCATGGAAGCTGGTTGCCAGTTGCGGTCTTCAAGCATTTGCTTGGCCAAAATCATTGCTGGCACAGAGTGGTAGTCATGAGCGTGCAGAATGTCTGGCATGGGCAATTTCAAGTCTTGCAGGTGTTCTATGCAGGCTGAAGTGCCTCTGGCGAGGAGAAGAGCCTTGTCTTCGATTCTGTCAGCTCGGTAGACCATTGTTTCGTCCAGTATATCGCGGCTAGGCTTGTCTAGACCGCAGAAAAGAATAACGTTGAAGCCGTCAAGAGATCCTTTGAGAATTCCGATACGGTACTTGAACGGGCTTCTGTAAGGCAGAAAATGATTCTCCTTGATCTTTCCTTCAATAGTGAGACCGCTATCTTGGAGGTGTAGCTTCTCTTTGATTCCAGACTTTTTGTGTGCTCCGTGACTGGGAATGAAAAGAGTGACGTTGAAGCCTCGTATTGCTAGGTGTTTTGCTATGTTGTAGACGGCTTCTCCCAGTCCGCCGACTTTCACTACTCCTGCACATTCAAACGAGAAGATCCAGATTTCCTTCATGTCCTTCACTTCGCTTCGCGCGCGCTCAGAAGCATTTTGTATAGTTCAAAGTACTTTCTGGCTGAAACATCCCATTGGAAGATTTCCTCGCAACGTTTTCTTCCATTTTTCCTCATATTCTCCACAACCCGTGGTTCTCGGATGTACAGGGCTCCGGCTCTTTTCATTGCGTCTAGTAGGTCCTTCCACTTTCCTTTCTCCACAAGAAATCCTGTTGCTTTTTCGGGGTTGTCGTCATAAGAGATCACGGTGTCTTTAATGCCGCCAGTCCGACTTCCGATAGGTACGCACTCGCAGGCCATAGCTTCGAGCTGCACGAGCCCGAAAGGCTCAAAAATGCTTGGAACCACAGCGAAGTCTGCACTGGCGTAAAGGTCGCGGATCTTCTCCATGGGAAGGAGCTGGTTGATGACTTTGAGTTTGGAAGGGTACTCTTGCTGGAGTTCCTTTGATTGTTGCTCCAGTTTCTTGTCACCAACGCCTACTATCATCATGCGGGCACTTTCTGTTTTCAGCAACTTTTCCCCTGCTTTGAATAGTACATCCACTCCCTTTTGGACCGGGTCAAACCTCCCAACATAGACGTAAAGCACCGCGTCTGAAAGACCATGACTTTGAAGAATTCTTTTTCTTCTCTCTTTTCTCGACAATCTTGGATGCGAGGAGGCTGCTGCATTCCAGAATTCGCTGTCGATGCCGTTGAAAACCGCGACGACTTTATCCTTGAATTTGTTGAAGACTTCTTTTTCGTCTTCTTTATAATAAGATTCACCGACTACTGTGATGTAGTCAGCCTTCTGCAGCGCGATCTTTTCTCCATAGAACCATGTGGGATATTCTCTGTGAAGCCTGTGGATTGTGAGGAGGACGGGTTTGCCCATATCTTTGAACTTTTCCATTGCCTTGTACGCGAAGAAATCCTGCATGTGTACAACGTCAAACTCTATGTCGTCGACAGCCTCAGCCAGTCTTGCAGAGAATTCATCAATCTTCCTTATGCCCTCTGTATCGGCAGGTTCAGGATAGACTTCTCGCGAATCAAGAATCTGATTCGACAGCGTGTAAACGCTGACTCCATCGTGCTCGTAGACTTCAACAGTTGCTTGCCGCTGTCTCTTTTCCATAACCTTTGTCCAAGGTAGCCTGTGGCCGCTTCTTGGAAGAACGATGATCGGGTTTGCATACTTTTTCAGGGCACGTACCATCGAGGTCAAAGCGGCCGACAGGCCTCCGACTTTTATCACATCATATTCCGTCGTTGTGATGAGCACAGTCGGTTTTTTCATAACTTCTCAGCTCAAAGAACAATTGAAGGATATCATCGTCAGCGCCTTTAGATTTTGTCTCTCCCATGTCGGCAGTTATGGGCACGCGCTATGTTGTTTACCTTGCATCTGGCTTCGTTGTTGCCCTGCTTATTTTTCGCCTGCGTCCCACAGTGCGCATCACAACTATGGCTGCAACGAAAACTGCGGCACCTGCTCCGATGGCATAAATGTAGACGATCGGAAACTCAAATTGCCCTGGGGGCTGTGTCTCGTTGCTTCCAATTAGGATGCTTGCCCAAAGACCGTTCACGGGCAGTGTGATTTTCTTGTTCTCAACCTTGTATGTTTTGTTGTTAAGCACGTCTGTTAAAGATGTGCCTTCCGGCAATAATCCAGTCACGTTTAGGGTAACAGACCGTTGGCTGGCTCCGTTGTTGTAGACGAGAATTGCAGTAGGGTTGGAAGAGTTGTCTTGGCGAAATAGAGCGTAGATGTTGTTCGCGTCGTCAACCAACAGAGTGGACAGCGAACCTGTTCTCAAAACAGAGTAGCTCTTTCTTATGGAGATCAGCTTCTTGTAGTGAGCCAGCATGTCAGTGTCCGGAGACAATCCCATATCTGACCAAAGATAGGGTCGTCTGCAGTCTGGATCTGAGAGACCTTGCATACCGACTTCATCGCCATAGTATATCACTGGAGTTCCTGGATAGGTCATTTGGAAGATAACTGCCAGCTTCGTTTTGTTTATGTCTCCAGCCAGATGAGTGCGAACTCGCTCTGTGTCGTGGGAGTCTAGCAGGTTGAATGCCGTGTAGAAGGCTTCAGGCGGGTAGTCTCTCTGAATCGATGTGAGCGCATAGTCGAGTGCTGCGACGCTTTTAACATTTTCACCCGACGCCCACCCCAAAACGGCATCTCTAAATCTGTAATTCATCACAGAGTCCCATTCATCGCCTTGGAGCCACGGGTTCGCATTGCCCCAGAATTCTCCCACAATGTATCCGTTAGGGTTCAGTTTTTTGTAGGCTGATCTAAATTCTTTCCAGAATGTGTGGCTAACGTCCTGGCCTGTATCAAGTCGCCATCCGTCGACGCCTAGGTCGTTCCAGAATCTTATCACGGAAGCGTTGGGATCACCATAGATGTAGTTTTTGAAGTCGTCAGCCTCGTTCACTTCAGGCAAGTTTAGGACGCCGCTCCACGACTTGTAGCTTTTTGGCCAGTTGTAGAAAGTGAACCAACTGTACCAGGGAGAAGTTTGGTTTTCAAATGCTCCGAGAGTTAGGTAATCATCGTCTCTGTCGAACCATTGGCTTTTCGCGCTAACGTGGTTGAAGACTCCATCCAGTATCACTTTTATTCCAAACTCGTCCAAAGCCTGGGTCATGTTCTTGAACACCTGCAGGCCTGCTTCTGGCTCCAGAATGAGCGTTCCATTAGGGGCGCGTTTGTTGGCTCCAAAATAGCGGTTAACCGACTTGTAATCTATGACTGAGTATCCATGATTGTCTGTTGAGTCCATTATTGGATTGAAATAGATGGCGGTGATGCCTAGGTCGGCTAAGTATTGAGCTTCGTCTTGTACACCTTTGAGGTCGCCTCCAAACCAGTCCCTGCCCATGGCAGGTTCTTGGGGAAATTGAGTCCAAGGCAATTTCCACGTGTAGAGTGCGGGGAAGTTGCGGGTTGGTCCACTCCATGCTTTCCATAGCACATCTCCAGAGTTGCCGTTTCCCACCGGATCGTTAGTGGGATCCCCGTTACGGAATCTGTCCGGGAAGATTTGGTAAAAAATCGCGTCCTTCGCCCAGTCAGGCGTTTTTGACGTGATGTTGCTGGTCGATGAATTGGATAACGATCGCTGCTGGAGAAAATCAATACTTGAAACAAGTCTTTCAGACCAATTGAAGGTTGAAGCCACTTCGATGGTGGGAAATATGGAACCCGACAGCAGCAACGATGCGATCAGAAAGATAGAGATCTTGCACGTCATCTTTGACCAACTTCTTTGATTTGACTAGTAAGCGCACAATAGACGATAGCGAATTATGGACTAAAATAAGTTATGTTCGCGGGCGCGGTTGACTCTTCTGACCTTGCATCTAGCTTTGGCGTATGCGGTCTTTCACAAGACTCAGTGAAGACAGGATACGGCAATCTGGAGATGCGGTGAGCTCACGGTTCAGGAAATGGCAAAAGAAGGCTTGTTGAAATCTCTAGAGATACTGTCCTGACCCTGCCTACTAAACTCTTCTTGTTTTAGCAGAACATGTTTTCTTCGAAATAGTTATATCTGGATTGGTCTCAAAAGGGTTAGTGGAGAATCTATTCATGAAAGCAAGACATTCAAGGCGAGCTATATCAAGAATGTTGGCTGCAATTGTCATCATAATCATCGTAATCATTGCTGCCGTTGCAGTCTATTTCTACTATACATCTGGGCCCGCCCCTGCGCTAGTGCCAGGTGTTTCTGTCGCGCTCAACAGTCCGGCTGATGGTGCATCGCAGGGCGCAAACGCTACGACATTTACCTTCACACCCCTCAGCATCGACGACAATATCGTGAACGCGAGTCTATGGCTGAACGTGAGCGGAACTTGGCAACGTGTATTCGGATTGTCAACCGTACAGAACAACACTGTCAATTCAATGGACTACACGCTCCCGGGCAAAGGAACTTACATTTGGAATGTACAGGTATTCAACAGCACGATGGCAGTCTTTGCACCATCAAACAGAACTCTAATCGTCAGTTATGTCACAGGCACCGTGACCCTTTGGCACGGACTCTTAAGCAACGAGCTTGATGCTTGGAACCAAAGGCTCGGCAATTTCACTGCGTTGTATCCTGGAATTACGGTGAACTTTGTCTCCAAGGCCAGTCTTCAGGATGCTCTAAAGGTTGCAATACCCGCAGGCGTAGGTCCAGATCTGTACACTTGGGGTGCCCAGGACTGGCAAGGCGAGTTCATCAATGCCACCCTAATAGTGCCGATAGACAGTTACATTGACAGCGCTACTAGAGCCTTGTACTTCCCGAGTGCCCTTTCAGCCATGACGTACAAAGGACAACTTTACGCGCTTCCGTTAGGCGCTGAGGCCATCACGCTGTTCTACAACAAGGCTTTCATAACAACTCCACCTGAAACCACCGACCAACTCGTTGCTCTGATGCAGAATCAGTCCTCCGCTGGTGGAACTGCTCCATACCAATACGCCCTAAGTCATGTGACTCAAAACGATCCTTACCACTGTGAACCTTGGGTTTCAGGCTTTGGAGGATACTACTACAATGACACTACAGGCCTTGTTGGCTTGAACTCGACAGGTACAATTGCGGCTGCTACATGGTTCAACAGTACAATACTGCCTTACCTTGCTCCAGACCTGGGCGGGGACAGTCAAAGGGCGCTTTTCTACGAGAACAAATCAGCAATGCTCATATCGGGACCATGGTCTGTTGCGGACGTGAAAAATGCAAACATCAGCTTCGGCTTAGCATTGATTCCAAAGATATCTTCCTATAACAACGCCACTCCGATGCCATATGAAGGAGTCAAGGGCATCTGGATGACCAAGAATGTGCAGGATGCGAACAAAGAAGCAGTTATCACGTTCCTGAAATGGTGGACAGGCGTCTCCAACCAAATAGCCTTCGGCAAGATTTTGGGTTGGGTGCCTGTGGTCAATGACGCCTACAGCGATCCAGTTATTCAAAATGACCCAGTTATCGCTGGCTTTGGCAACCAAATCAGGTACACAATTCCGATACCTTCGAGTCCGCAGATGAGTGAGGTCTGGGGTCCATCAGGCGACGCTTGGGGCGCAGTGACATCCGGAGCTAAGACTCCTGCGCAAGCCTTCCAAGATGCAGAAGACTCGGTGATAACCAACATTCAGACAAAGTATGGGCAATATCCTTAGTGAGCTAAAGGAATGAGCAAAAAACCCAAACCCTCCCCTTTTTTGAAAGATATTTGGAGAAGAAATGCTGTCGCTTACCTTTTCATGTTTCCTTCTTTAGTTATGTTGATTGTGTTTAACGCGTACCCCATCATTTTTTCTATAGGCATCGGCTTCACAGACATGACAATCTACAACATCACTGGCGGCTATAAGTTCATAGGATTGACAAACTATCAAAAGTTGCTCAGCGTTTATAGTTCACAAATCCAATACGTATTGTACAAAACTGTCATATGGACAGTGACTAACGTAGCGCTTCAGGTTGCAGTTGGACTCGCCCTCGCTCTTCTGTACAATTCCAAAGACCTGTTTGGAAAGAAAATCCACTTGGCAATCGTAATCCTGCCATGGGCAATGCCCGGCTTTACGTCAATTCTAATATGGTACGGAATGTTTCAGACAGGTTTTGGATCTATAAATCAAATTCTGCGTACGGTTGGCCTGCCAGGCCCTAACTGGCTGAACAATGAGTGGCTCGCCTTCGCAGCTTACAACATAACGAACGCTTGGCTGGCGTATCCATTTATGATGACGGTGATTCTGGGGGCGCTCCAAAGCATATCTCCAGAACTCTACGAGGCTGCAACTGTTGATGGCGCAAAGTCATGGCATAAGCTCAGACACATAACGTTGCCGTTGATAAAAAGACCCCTTCTCTTAGCAACGCTATTAACGACGAACACAACCTTCCAGCAACTTAACGTTCAATATCTCCTGAACCTAGGCGGGCCAGCCAGACTCAATGAAACTGTCATGGTTTTCGGATACAGGACAATACTTACAGGCAACTTTTACGGATTAGCTTCTGCTTTCTTAGGCTTAGTCCTGATAATAGTCCTTTTAATCGGCTTCTTCGGTTTAAGAGTCAGCAGAATAGCTGAGGAGGCAAAATAGATGAATTGGAGAACACTGGCGAGATATTTCATTCATGGAATGGCTTTTTCATTTCTATTCTTTGTTTTGAGCATAGCATGGGTTTTTGCGGCGATCTCTCTGGTCAATATTGGTGCCCTGATAGGATTAGTAATCGGTGTCGTCCTCCTCTTTCTTCTTGTTGGCTTCATTAACAGCATAATAACTACAAATCTGTGGTTTAGAGTAAGATCCAGATTCTGGGACCTATTATTTCATGGCATCGCTCTTTCAGTCGTATTGCTTGCACTGAACGGAATAACAATATCACTACCGAACTTCGCTTCACCGGGAATCGCCACGAGCATAATCACCTTCGTCATTGCCGCATTCTTGGACGGATTCGCAGCTGTGAAGTTAGCTGGATATTGGAGAGCAGAATGTGCACCATGGATTCGAGTTTTAAGGGCTGAAAAAATGAGCGGTAGAAGGCTTGCTTTTGCTTTAAGCAAGAATGCCCTCGCTATAATTATTGAGTTGGCAATAATCTTTCCAATCGTTTGGATTGTGTCTGCTTCCTTCAGGAGCTATGGTTCTCTTCTCACGACAACGCTTCAAATTATTCCCCCACATCCAACATTGGAAGCCTACAGTTGGGCTTTGGCTCTCAACTCGCCCTTCTGGCCAGCGTTAACAAACAGTCTGCTCGTGTCCCTGTTCACAACAGGTTTTTGCCTACTTGTCGCGAGTCCTGCAGCTTACGCAATGTCTAGATTTAGGTTCTTGGGAAAAAGGCCCATTCTATATGCTCTCATATTCATCCAATTCGTTCCGGGTCTTCTCATGTTTATCGCTTTCTTCTATCTCCTTCTCTTTCTCAAGCTCTACGATAACCTCTTCGGACTCGCACTGATCTACGTCGCCCTAGTTCTGCCATTCGACATCTGGAATCTAAAAGCCTTCTTCGACACACTCCCTAAAGACATTGATGAGGCTGCCCTCATTGATGGAGCGTCGTATTGGGGAGCTATGTTCCGCGTAGTTCTTCCATTAGCTGCACCTGGAATGGCGGTCACCGCATTTTTCAGCTTTCTGACCGCGTGGAACGAATTCGCGTTGGCTAATGTTATTCTTGGGAGCGAAGCCAATTACACTCTTCCGTTGAGACTATACGCGCTGACTCAGAGAGACATTGCGACTAACTGGCCTCATTTTGCGGCTCTTTCGATCTTGTCCTCGATACCCTTGGTTATAGTGTTCATGGTTATTCAGCGTTACCTGCGGGCTGGACTGGCTATCGGAGCAGTTAAAGGCTAGGAGGAAGTGATTTTGCTAGTCGGAGAAACGCATAAGAGACTCTTGAAACAAGAAGGACTTGAGAAGTTTCCAAAAGAGTGAACTTTTTGGCTGACGTATTGCTTGAAAACGTAACGAAAAAGTTCGAAGACGGAGTTGTCGCAGTCAAAGACCTTTACATCGAGGTGAAGGACAAGGAGTTTGTGGTCTTACTTGGTCCAAGCGGCTGCGGTAAAACAACGACCCTTCGTCTGATAGCAGGCTTGGAGATGCCCACCAGTGGAAAAATCTACATTGGAGGCGAAGATGTTACCAAACTCGAGCCCTGGGCCAGAGACGTCGCGATGGTCTTTCAGAGCTACGCTCTTTATCCTCACATGACAGTCTACGACAACATAGCATTTCCACTAAAAATGCGCAAATGCCCTAAAGCAGAAATAAGTCGACGCGTTGAGGATACAGCCGAATTATTGGAAATAAAGGATTTCTTGAAGAGGAAACCGAGGCAGCTCAGTGGAGGACAAAGACAGAGAGTAGCGTTGGCGAGAGCCATCGTGAGGAACCCAAGAGTCTTTCTGATGGATGAACCCCTCAGCAACCTAGATGCAAAACTCAGGGTGCTAATGAGAATCGAATTGAAGAAGCTTCAGAAAAGACTAGGGGTGACCACTATTTACGTGACTCACGATCAGACTGAAGCGATGACCCTTGCCGACCGCGTTGCGATTCAATTCAGTGGTGCGTTGCAGCAGTATGCCCCACCCACCAAAGTCTATTCTCGTCCAGAGAACAAGTTCGTGGCCGGTTTTATAGGAACTCCACCCATGAATCTCATCGATGGAAAACTCTCGATCAAAGAGAATCAAGGAACAGTGGAAGCTGACGATTTCACCATAAAAATCGACCAAGAACTAAAGGAAAGACTCACACAGAAAAACGACAGGCTTCCCACGGACATCACGTATGGCGTACGACCTCAAGACTGCAGAATAAGTGCAAGAAGCGAGCAGAGAGAATGGGTGACAGGAAAGGTTTATGGTGTTGAGCTACTTGGCTCTGAAAACGTTATCCACGTCGAAGTCGGCAAGAATCGAATAGTCGCGCTTGCTTCTGACCAGAGCACGTATCAAATGGGAGACACGGTGCGGGTCAACTTGACTAGCAAAAAAGCTCACATTTTTGACAGAAACACTGAGAAAAATTTGATGTTGTGAACCACCAGAAAGGGCTGAATCAGAGAATTTCACAGGCAGAGTAGGGATATGATGCAGGAAGTTGTTTGCCACAAGTCTGAAGGTGCATATGCTTATCTTCTAGACCCATCGAGGCTGAGCATCACCTTGAAAGCAAAAAAAGGCTATCTAAAGAGCAGCAGTCTGCTCTACGGGGACCCTTGGGAACCAACACGGCCTTTGAAAGAACTTCACATGCACAGAGTTGCCAGTGACAGCTTGTTCGATTATTTCAACATTGTCATGGAAGTGCCACGGTCCAGAAGACTTCGCTATGCTTTCACTTTGGACAATGGCCACAAAAAACTCTGGTACACGGAGACTGGTTTCCAGTCAAAGCAACCTGAGACAAAAGAGATGGGACTTCCTTTTTTCCAGTTCCTTTACATGCGCGAAAGCGACATGTTCTTGACCCCAAATTGGGCGAAAAGGGCAGTATTCTATCAAATATTCCCCGAACGTTTCCGAAACGGCGATAAGACAAACGACCCGCCGAACACGGTGGAGTGGGGAACGCTTCCTATCACCAGCGAAACTTATTATGGAGGCGACCTGCGAGGCATAATAGACAGTCTGCCCTACTTGAGCGATTTGGGGATTAACGCGATTTATCTTACGCCGATATTCAGCTCCTCCTCCTCTCACAAGTATGACACGGACGATTACTACAAGATCGATCCACATTTCGGCGACTTGAAAACCTTTTGTGAATTAGTTCAGACATGTCACAAGATGGGCATAAAAGTCGTTCTGGACGGTGTGTTCGACCATTGCGGGTATGGGTTTTGGGCTTTCCAAGACGTTGTTCAGAAGGAGTCTTCATCCAAATATAAGGACTGGTTCAAAATCTACGGTTTTCCGATCAGAACTCATCCAACTCCCACTTACGAAACATGGGGAAAGAACATTTGGCGCATGCCTAGGTTTATGACGTCACACCCTGACGTCAAGAAATACTTGATAGATGTTGCAGCTCACTGGACCAAGGAAGCAGATGTCGACGGCTGGCGACTTGATACCGCAAGTGAGATCGACCATGAGTTCTGGAGAGACTTCCGCAGAGCGATCAAGGCGGCCAAGCCAGAGGCTCTAGTGATCGGCGAGATTACCCAGAACGCCGCGCCATGGTTACAGGGAGACCAATTAGACTCCGTCATGAACTATCCACTACGAGACATCATCGTCGAGTTCTTCGCGAAAGGCAGCATCAAAGCAGAGGAATTTGACGCCCGTCTGGCAAGGCTGCGCATGCAGTACTGCCAACAGGCTAATGAAGTTCTCTACAATCTGCTGGGAAGCCACGACACTGTAAGGTTCTTGACACTCTGCAACGGCCATTTGGAAAAAATGAAATGCGCAATCATTTTTCTAATGACCTATGTTGGCATGCCCGTTGTTTACTACGGCGATGAAATAGGTCTCAGAGGAGACAAACACTGGGAAGGCAGCAGACAAGGAATGATTTGGGATGAAAAGAAACAGAACCGAGAGCTTCTTGACTTCTACAGAAGACTCATAGGCGCAAGAAAAGAAAACCAAGCCTTAACCGATGGAGATTTCATCACATTGCACGCGAACTCGAAGACAAACACCTACGCTTATCTCAGGTCTCATGGAAAGAACCAGATACTGGTCATGCTGAACAACTCCTCCCAAACGCGAAGTGTAGCCGTACAGAACGAGAAGATCAACTTAAACGCAGGCTCCATTTTCACCGATTTGTTGAGCGCAGATAGATACGAAACGACTGAAGGCAAGATGCTAGTATCGTTGAGGGCATACAGCGGGGCCGTTCTCGCGAGAACAAGTTGATGTTTGCATCTGAAGGTTGCGAAGAGCATCAGAGCCGTTCTCTTCGATGGCCTCAAGCACAATGCTTGCGCCAAATATATAACTTGGAGACGTGATGGTCCACGTCAAAGTCTTTCCCTCTGCCAGTCCGATGGACTGAAAGAAGAAGAGTCATAGCGCGCTGGCTTGTCCCTAAATTAA
>Ga0315296_10002793_pt1 | contig 14768 bp, 13 predicted proteins | sample YL17G14_18_MG_FD_203921 | JGI IMG/M metagenome (GOLD analysis project Ga0315296, IMG submission 203921) | Sediment microbial communities from Yellowstone Lake, YNP, Wyoming, USA - YL17G14_18 | ecosystem: Environmental > Aquatic > Freshwater > Lake > Sediment | place: USA: Wyoming | collected... | reverse complement strand
TCATAACCCTGATTGCTTTGATTTTCTCTATTTTTTGGCAGACAGCGGTAAGCGTTATCACAAATGTGTCCATTAGAAAGCCTGGATTTATGCCTGTGCCTAACACTGTTACGTTGTGTTTTTTAGCTAGGGTGTCTAGTTTTTTTGCAATTTCGGATTCAGTATAATATGGGTAGGTTAGTTCTTCGCATGTGGATATTACTTTGACGCCGTGTTTTACGATTAAGGCTATTTGAGGGAATGTTTCCTTAAGGAAGGATGAAGTTGCGTGGATGGCGATGTCTGCCTTGATTTTAGAAAGCAAGGCGTCGGCGTCTTCTGAAACCTTTATTCCGAGTTTCTTCTGTATGCTTAAAACTTCGCCTAAGTCCTTACCGATTTTGTCTTTCGCTATTTCAACTGCCCCTACTATGTCTATTCCTTCTTTTTCCAGCAGAAACTTCGCAATCAGACTGCCAACTGCGCCAACCCCATACAAAACAACTCTTACTTTTCTCATTCTGGCTCTTCCTCTATCCTTCATCTTCTATCCTTTTGTTGTATTTGACTTTGTGAACTACTCTCCCTTAAAAGAATAAGGCTTCCACTTTTTTAGTGGTTATGGGCTGGTTCACATGCAACCCCGTCTAAAGGCATATAGCCTAAAGACCTCTCAAGTCCCACAACCCAGTTCTCAAAACCGCATTTTTGCAAAGCCGAGAGTTCGAATCTCTCCCGGGCTACCAACAGACAAGTCAAGACGACGTTCAAACTCTCGGGTTGATGATGGTAAAGATGGGATTTGAACCCACAAACCCTCAATGCTCGAGATCAGGAAATCGATTCGCAACCATTTGGATACGGGTTCGGTCATATCGCCTACTACTAAAGCAGGACTTTTGCCAAAAATGAGCAAGAAATGAGCTTGAAAAGCGCCGGGAGTTAGATTTAAGCTTACGTTTAAATTTAACGCGAAAACCTATTTCAATCGAGGACAACGCGAGAAAGCATCGAAGATTTAATATAGTTTCTTTTGTAAATAGTGAATTGCACTATATGGAGGAATTAATGACGTCTGTTAGAAATAGGACATTCGATTGGATTCTAGCGGTTTTGCTTATCGTTGTTATCGTTGTGTCCAGTGTTGGCGTTTATTACTCATCGGCGATTCTAGGCAAACTTGATGAGATAAGTACAAAGCAAGATGACTTGTCAACTGCAATTAGTAGCAGCAACGAAACATCCACCAGCCTATTGGAGTCACTCTTGGAAATAATCAGTCAACTTAATATATCGATTCCTTTGACCGTCATAGCTTCAGCGAATCCAACATCAGGGGTTATACCTCTAACCGTGTCTTTCAAGGCAGTGCCAATTGGAGGAACAGCACCGTACAGTTTTCAATGGAACTTCGGTGACGGAACACCTACAAGTAGTGAGCGGACACCAACTCACAACTATGCAAGCGCAGGCACATACACCGCCACAATTACAATCACTGACAGCACAGCAGCAACCACTTCGGATACCATAACCATAAAAGCCACTCCAGCCACACCTGTAACGCTTACTGTCTTCAGCCTTTGGAGTGGGAGCGAAGAACAGAACTTCTTGCAATGTCTAGGTAACTTTACGGAATTAACGGGCATAACTGTTAACCATTACCACTACACAACAGAAGATCTTCTGATAGGGGTGCCGATGCAGCTTCGAGCAGGATCATCGATAGCTGATGTGGTAATAGCCCCGTGGCCAGCTTGGATTAAGGAACTTGCACCATATCTGACAAGCGTGAACGACTTAATCGACCCAACAAAATATCCACAGAACACCATAAACGCGGTAAAGGATGAAAATAGCGTAATATGGGCTGCGCCGTTCAAACTTTCAGGAAAACCAGGCTTCTGGTACAAGAAATCCTTCTTTGCAGACAACGGCTTAACAGTTCCCACGACCTACAGCGAGTTCACGACTCTTCTAGCAACTATCCAAGGAATATCAGGCGTTGAACAAGCCATAGCCAGTGGAGACACTGTTGGATGGCCCCTCTCTGATACAACTGAAGCTTTCATAATGGGTCTTGGTGGCTATCAGCTTCAGGAAGAGCTTGAAACTGGCCCAAGTGTCCGCAATTGGACAGACACGGAAGTTAGAGATGTCTTCGAACAGCTTAGGCTGTTGTTGGAGGCTGGCTATTTCAGCGCTCCTGCTGAATGGACATCGCAAATCACAAAGTTCTGGGACGAAAAATACGGCTTATACTTCATGGGCAGCTGGATGACAACCATGTCTCAAATAGGGAACGTAAGCGACCTCGACTTCTTCGGATTTCCTGGAACAGACGGGGTTGCTGGTTCAGTCGACTACGTGATAATACCGAAGTACGCACCCCATCTAAATGAGGCAAAGCAACTGGTCGAATACCTTGCAGGTCCAGACGCCCAGACAATCATGGTTGGACTGGGTGGTTTCTTCAGTACGCACGCTGATGTGCCTGTAACAGCTTATACACCGCTTGACAAGAAAGTGTTAGACTTCATCTCTCTGCCAACGATTCACATTGTTCCAGACCTTGATGACACTATCGGCGGCAAGTTCCAGACAACTTTCTGGGCTCAACTGAAACTTCTTTGGGTTAGTCCAACTCCGGGAACACTTGACGATGTGCTAACGGCGCTTGAACAAGCTGCCTTGACACAACAAACCTAATAAGAGATTGCGATCTGAGAAGGCTAGAAAAGTGAAAGGCCGAACTACAACTCCTCTCCTTTTTTTAATTCCAGCTTTTCTGTTTCTCATGCTTTTCGTATTTTATCCTATTATTGATACTATTTACATGAGTTTCCTTAAAGAGGGAACGGGCGAATTTGTTGGATTTGCAAATTATGCAAATGTTGTTAGCAGAAATGAATTTTTGAACATTAAAAGGTTAGTAAATTTCTTAGGAGGGCCTTCGTATGGTGCTCTGATACATAACATTTTGTGGGTAGTAATTCATCTTCCACTGTGCGTCTTTTTCGGTCTCCTTTTGGCAGTGCTTCTAAGAGACGTCAAAGGGGGTACTATAATAAAATCCATAGTCTTCTTGGGAATGGTGATCCCAATGATAATTGGGGGAGTGTTGTTGCGTTTTATCCTTGATAAAGACGCCGGAATATTGAACGGTGTCCTCAATGGCATAGGACTTGGAGCTTTTGCTAGGAATTGGACTTTCTACCCTGATACTGCTCTTATTACTGTAATACTAGGGTCAGTTTGGATATGGGTCGGCTTCAGCATGATAGTTTACTCAGCCGGCCTTGAAGGCATTCCAGTAGAGCTGTATGAAGCTGCCAAAATAGACGGAGCGTCATGGTGGAAGACGTTCTGGCGCATAACTGTTCCTATGTTAAATTCAGCTACTTTAGTAGTTGTCACCATGACTCTGCTGTGGGAATTAAAAGTATTCGACATAGTTTATGCCGTGACTCAGGGTGGACCAGGCGACACTAGCAAGGTCTTAGCGTATATAATGTATATCGAGGCTTTTGAAACACCTCCGAATTTCGGCACAGCTTCAGCGATAGCAGTAATCCTAACTGTTATGACGTTCGGGTTTGCCGCATATTTAGTCTGGAGGATGACGAAGAGTTGAGGGTGAAGAAGTTTACCATAATAGTTCATGCGATTGCATGGGCTGTGGCTTTAATATGGATCATACCGTTTCTAGGGGTCTTTATGGCTTCTATTAGGCCATACGCTGAGGTGCAATTTGGTTGGTGGAACTTTCAAAGCTTTCACCCAACGCTCGAAAACTTCTATGATGCTTGGGTCGGTAAAACAGCAGGTTCTTCTGCTGCTCTAAACACTGGTCTTGTACACTCTCTAATAGTGACGGTACCTGCAACTTTTATACCAGTATTTGTTGCCGCTCTTGCGGCGTACTCTTTTGCAAGGTTTTCGTTCCGCACAAAGGACCTACTTTTCCTCATATTAGTTCTCCTTCAGACTATTCCTCAGCAGATGGTTATTTTGCCTGTCTACAACTTAATGAACAGCTTAGGGCTACTGAATACTTACGTAGGTTTAATTCTTCTTCACACAGCCTTCGGCCTTCCATGGCAGATACTCTTTCTGAGAAATTTCTTCTCCACTCTTCCTATAGAGGTCGAGGAAGCTGCTAGAGTAGACGGTGCTTCCTATTTCAAAATCTTCTATAAAATAGTCCTTCCAATGAGCTTACCGGCTTTAGCCTCCATTTTATCCCTTCAGTTCGTGTGGGTTTGGAACGATTTCTTCTTCGCCCTAACTCTTATCCAAAACCCGAACATGAGGCTGGCAACGCAAACTATACCTGTCATAAAAGGAAGATATGAACCAAATTGGAGTATTCTTTCTGCCGCGTCCATAATAGCTATGATTGTACCAATCGCCATCTATGTAGCACTTCAGAGGTACTACGTGAGAGGTATTACTGCAGGAGCGGTTAAAGGCTAAAATAGACAATGAGAATTTATGTTAATGCTTTACCTGTTTTCTTGTCAAATATGTAAATCTTGTCCGCTGGAAAGTCAATCCACAGCTCATCTCCTATTTCAGCTTTGAAATCTGGGCTTACCAATGCTTTAACTAGATAGTTTCCCACTTTCAAGTCAAGTATTTGCTTATCTCCGAGAGGCTCTACAACTTCAAGCCGAGCCTTAACCAACCCCTTCTTCTCTTTGGCATTTTTATAGACAAGCACATCTTGGGGCCTTACACCCAGTATGCATACATTGGAGGCACATTTCTTTGCTGCCTCCGCTACATGCTCAGGGAGAGGATACCTAAACTCTCCAGTGTCGAGAGTGTAAGGAACTCCTCCCATCAAGTTACAATCGAAGAAGTTAGTAGGAGGAGTTCCTATAAAACCTGCTACAAACACGTTTGAAGGGTGAAAATATATTTCATGTGAAAGGTCAAACTGTTGAAGAACTCCCTCATCCAGAATAGCGACTTTATCTCCCATAGTCATAGCCTCAACCTGATCATGAGTGACATAAATAGTTGTAATCCCAACGTCTCTCTGAAGCTTCTTAAGCTCAGCCCTCATGTAAACTCTCAATTTCGCATCCAGATTACTGAGAGGCTCATCCATAAGGAAAACGTGAGGCTCTCTAACCATCGCCCTACCTAAAGCCACTCTCTGTCTCTGGCCTCCACTTAACTGCTTTGGCTTTCTGTCTAAAAGCTTCTCAATCTTCAAAAGTTCTGAAACTGCTTGAACCCTTTTTTTTATCTCGTCCTTTGGGACTTTGGCATTCTCCAATGGAAAGGCAAGGTTGTTGAACACCGTCATGTGAGGGTAAAGAGCATAACTTTGAAAGACCATAGCAATATCCCTCTCTTTAGGATCTAAGTCGTTCACAAGTCTATCTCCTATGTAGATTTCCCCTTCATCAGGAGTTTCCAGACCTGCAATACATCGGAGGGCAGTGGTTTTGCCGCATCCGGATGGACCTAAAACAACAACGAATTCTTTATCTTTTACTTCCAGAGAAAGTTTGTTAACTGCAACAACGTCACGAAATCGCTTCGTTAAATTTTTAATGGATACTCTAGCCAGAAGAGCCACCGATTATGAAAGAAGCCTATACTCTTATAAAATTTTTTTGAATTGACTATTATCTGATTGAAGTGAGCATAGATTTTAAGTGATGCGATAACACATATTGGAGTTTGAGGAAAGAGCATGGAGAATGTTTCTGTAGAGAAGGTTCATCTAGAAAAATACACTTCAATAATTGGAGAGAAAAAAACAGAAGAGATTAAGGCACTAGCAGAAAATTTGAAAGGAAAAAAGGTGTGCCATGTAAACTCTACGTCTTTTGGTGGTGGTGTGGCCGAGATTCTTTATAGGCTCGTTCCATTAATGTGCGACGTAGGGTTAAAGGCCGAATGGAAAGTCATTAAAGGCTCAGACGAATTTTTCAATGTTACAAAGACAATGCATAACGGTCTCCAAGGCATGAACATTTCCTTGACAGAGCAGATGAAGGAAACATATCTAAAATACAACAAAATGAACGCCCACGAACTTGATTTGAATCATGACTTCGTTGTAATTCATGATTACCAACCAGCAGCAATAATTAGTCAGTATCCAACCAGAGTTGGAAAATGGATTTGGCGGTGTCACATCGATCTGTCGCATCCAAATCAAAAGTTCATGAATTTTATTACCCCATTTGCACTTCAATATGATTCTTTAATTTTCACAATGAAACAATTTGTGCAAGAACCTCTAAGGGCGAATAAAGTTACCATAATTCCGCCATCCATAGACCCCTTAAGCGCCAAAAACTGTCCTCTATCTGAGAGTCTAATTCGTTCAGTGTTAGACAAATATGATGTAGATGCTGAAAAACCAATTATAACGCAGGTAGCTAGGTTTGACCCATGGAAAGACCCGTTGGGAGTGATTGACGTTTACAGGCTAGTTAGGAAAAAAGTGCTCAACGTTCAACTATTATTGATAGCCAGTATGGCTAAAGATGATCCGGAGGGATGGACATATTATGAGAAAACCGCTCGTCACGCAGCTGAAGACTATAATATACATTTGCTGACAGACTTAAAAGGTGTAGGCGACATTGAAGTCAATGCGTTTCAAAGAGCTTCAGATGTCGTTTTACAGAAGTCTATTCGTGAAGGCTTTGGTCTTAGCGTGGCTGAGGCTTTATGGAAAGAAGTGCCTGTTGTCGGGAGCAATGTTGGAGGAATCCCGCTGCAAATACTCCATGGTAAGACGGGATTTTTGGTTAATAACATCGGAGAGGCGGCTGAAAGAACTATCTACTTACTTAAACATTCTGTAGAAGCCAAAAAAATGGGGAAAAGAGGCAAAGAACATGTTTCAAAAAACTTTTTGATTACAAGACATTTAGAGGATTATCTGAAGCTTTTCTGTTCACTCTAACTGGTTAAGCTTTGAAAGCGCCGTGAGTGGGATTTGAACTCACGAAATTTGAAAGCAGAAGGTTTTGAGTGAATGCGGCGAAAATGAACTCGAACCCTTTTGAGTATGGAGCGGTCAAAATCTCTTAGAGCCATGTTTGTGGTATAACATGCCGGCCAAAATTCTCGAGCTCTCGCCTGCATAGCGAAAATGCGAGCAAAAACTAATCGTTTCAATCGCAATCATGCTATTTCTTGCTCGCAAATTGATAGTATGTAGAAAATGTTTGAAGCGAGAGTTTGAAACTATCCCGGGCTACTAATGCTTGTGTTTGTGTGCGTGCAACAGCCTAGAGCCCCTCTATTTGGAGCCAAATATGTTTGGTTGCGGGCGGTTTCTGTTTTTTTGTGTGATGTGAACGGGTGTTTGAAGCTATCCCTGGCTACCATGACACCCTAGTTAGGCATTCTTTCGAACACTCGGTTTAACGATGGTAGACAGAAGGGCAGAGTGGGATTTGCACCCCACGTCAAGTGGAGACATCTTCCGAAGTCCTTACAAGTAGCTGGCTTTCTGCTATTATTGATATACCATACAAGACAAAGGCAAACCTGCACACAAATGTTGTTCTGCTTCCTAGAGGAAGGCGGCAAGAGCATATTTATAAAGGTCAAATGCTATACTTATAGCTAAATGGTGAACATAAATGTCCGCAACACCAAAGTTTGAGATCTACAAGGATACAGCAGAGAAATTCCGATTCAGACTGAAGGCAGCGAACGGCGAGATCATAGCGTCTGGTGAGGCTTATGAGTCGAAAGACGGCTGCAAGAATGGCATTGAATCGGTAAAAACGAACGCTCCGATAGCAGAAATCGTCGATCTGACACAATAAGAACATTGTTCTTCATCAAAGAACTCTCAATCCCCTTTTTTGTGACTAGCATTTTGCGCGCGCCTCAAGATTCAATGACCTTAAAAGGGAGCATGTCTGAATTATCCAGCGCGCGCGCTATGACGATGGTACTCAACATAAGAGAAAAACTATTTAAATAGCATAAATACTATACTATTAGGTGCCTACCTACAAATATAAAGGTGAACAGATGGTAGAAAAGATTAGCAGTGGAAAGACTTGCGAGATAAAGCAGAAGCTAACGTCATCGATCCATAAGAAAATAGAAATAGCCAATGACCTTTCAAAACATATTGTGATTGATACTGAAGAAGACATTGATGGCTCAAAACCAAGCATAGTAATCAGGATAAAGAAGACGATTAGACGCAACAAGAGAATCGGAAAGAATAGATAAAGAGCACGCGCTAGGGTTATTTTTATGTTTTACTACCTCTCATTAGTTGATAAACTAAGTTGGGGAATGTCGTGTCTGAAGAACAAGTTATTAATAAGTTGAAGCAACGTCTTGGGGCAGGATGCTTTTTAGAAGAACCTTTCATTCGAGGCATACAAACTTCTATGCGAATTGACAGAGAATGTTTAAAAGATGCAATTGAATTTTTGAAAAACAATGAATTTACACATTTATCAGCAATAACTGGTTTAGAAGTTGAAGATGGAATTGAACTTCTGTATCATTTAAGCAATGGAAACATTCTACTGACAATCAGAATTAAACTACCAAAAAACGAAGCCGTTGCTCCGTCAATCACTAACGTGATACGTGGAGCGACTCTTTACGAGCAGGAAATTCACGATTTGCTTGGAGTAAAATTTGCGGGCCATCCGAATTTAGAACGTTTCATCTTGCCGGATGATTGGCCTGCAGATAATCATCCATTACGTAAAAGTAGAACAGAGAAGAAAAGGAAACATTCGCGTAACAGTTCTTAATATCTGCAAATGGAGAAGCATAAACTGCAGCAATGCAGATATATGGTGTCAATAATCTACAAGTCTGCTGAAGAGTGAAACTATATGGCGGATCCTCCACAAATGGCAGTATTGGCAATATTCATGCCTGTTATGATTGCGGTTTTTTCACATCTAGTTGCAAAACTGCCAAAAGGTGGAGCAAAGCTTGCGAAGGCTATCTGTATTTTGGCTTCTTACATGACCTTGTTCCTTGTTTTTTCGTTGCTTTTGGCAGTACAGTATGAGCCTGTTGAGACGCAGCTTTTTGTCGTTTCTTTACCTTCAGGCACGGTTAACGTGGGATTATATGTTGATCATCTAGCTTTGGTGCCCGCATTTCTTTCCTCACTGTTTACTGCCTTAGCCCTTACGTATAACGTGTATTATCTCTCTCCATACAATAAGGCGTATAAAATTGGTTGGGGGTTTAACAGGTCCTACTCTTTTATCTTGTTGTTTAACGGTGCCATGCTTGGAACGTTGTTTTCAAGCAGTCTCCTCAGTCTGCTCATTTTTTGGGAATTAATCAGCGTGTGCTCCTACGTGTTAATTTCATTCTGGAACGAAGATCAATTCTGCTTGGGGGCAGCGATCAAGTGTTTCATTATGACACATGTAGGCAGTATGGCTCTCTTAATGGCTACAATCATCATTTACTCCATCGCTGGAACATTAGAAATTTCAGAGATAGGTCAAAGAATCCCATTAGGAGCCCCAGCAATTGCGGTTATCTTTCCCCTTCTCTTAGTTGCCGTGTTACCTAAAACCGTGCTATTCCCGCTTCACACGTGGCTACCTGACGGAACAGTCGCGCCTACATCGGCAACTGTTCTTTTTCACGTCTGCGGCTTTCAATCTGGAATTTACATAATTATCCGTTTCTTTTTGGATGTATTTCATGCGCACGTGATTTCAGCTCCGGCTATGCCGTTGCCTTTGCTGTTTGGAAACATTAGCATCTGGAGTTTTGTAATTTCTCTTATCGGTGCTATCACCCTTATTATTGGAGCGTTAAATGGGATAGTTGAGAATGATTTTAAAAGGATAGTTGCTTACAGCACTATATCCCAGCTTGGTTATATAGTGATGGCCGTGGGATTAACCACTTCTTTGGGTGCTGTAGCAGGTCTGTTTCATATGATATCACATGCACTTTATTGTGGTTTACTGTTTCTTTGCGCGGGTGCCGTGATTTACGCAACAGGAAAACATGATATCAATGAAATGGGTGGACTCTATCGCCACATGCCAATAACTGCAATCTGTTGCCTAATAGGCATCCTATCCTTGTCAACTGTACCCTTCTTTAGCGACTTCGCAAGCAAATACTTAATTTTCAACGCCACAATTACTGCTGAAGCAACATTATTCACCATCATCGCTTTTCTAGGATGTGCCCTTAATGCCGCCATTGCAATAAGATTGATGCATTCAGTTTTCATGCAAAAAGCAGCAAAATCGTCTTTGAACTTTCCGATTAAAGATCCGCCTATATCTATGCTGGCACCGATGATTTTAGCTTCGGTGGCTTTGATAATTTTTGGCGTTGCTCCTATGATTCCATTAAGTTCTCTTGTTATTCCAGCGGTTGAACAAATTCTCCCTGGCTTACCAGTTGACATTGTTACACAATCAGGGTTAATTGAGACTCCACTTGGTTTCTGGAATCCCGCGGCAGTAGCCATATCTATGCTTGCGCTTTCCACAGTATTCGTTTGTATGACTTTTTATTCTAGGAAAGTAGCGACAGTTTACAGAGAGTCAGCAAGTGAAGAAACGTTGAAACCATTCCTTTGCGGAGAAGACTTGAACTTACTAGATGGTCCCCATGGCTATCACTTTTACCATGCGCTAACAAATGTTTTGAGAGTTGACCGTGCTTGTCATGCGTCCAACATTGACCGTGCTTATAATGCGTTATCAACGAAGTTCTTCAGTTTCACACAGAAAATGCATCGCTTGGACATACAGCAAAGTTATTTTGCTGCTGTTCTGTCTTTCATAGCGGGAGCAGTAGTCGTAGTCTTAGTCGCTATTTTGGCGGGGTAAAACATGGAAACAATTGTTATTGCAGTTTTAACCATATCAACCCTCGCCACAGCATTCGGAATGTTCGCGAAAACTACACGACAATTGATTCGTCTACTCTCAATTCAAGCAGCCACCATAGGGCTTGTAGAGCTCACGTTCTGCCTTATTAGTCTCCTAACGGGCTTAGGGTTTGAGGCATTAGTCGATTTCTTCGCCACTTTTGCGGAATGGTTCTCCGCAGCCGCTATATCTCCCCTAATTATCTATTGGGGCATGGTAAAGACCGAGAACATGAGCGATCAGCCTGTTGTCACTGCTCGAAGAGGTGGGATACTGCTCGCTGCAATCGTAATTTCGAATGTAATCTTATCCATATTCGCGTCATCTTTCCTGCCCGCAAAAATTGATGCCCTCCCCTTCATCGCCATCATGTTTTCGCTCTCAGTGTTCATCACTGCTACACGGGCTGATCCTCTGAAAATCCTTGTCGGTCTTAACATGGCTGAAAACGCACTTTATCCACTGTTCGCGGAAAGCCCATTAGTCTTAATCCCTTTTATGCTTGGTTTAATGATTTTTGTTAATGCTGTTGGCGTCTTCATAATTATAGAAGCTTACCGTGATTATGGAGTATTGTCAATTAGGAAATGGAGGTGGACAGACTAATGTATTCCTTACTTCCACTTCTTTCCCTAATAGTTCCATTTTTCATAGGAATTTTGCATCTATTTTTATATCCATTTCGGTTCACCGAATTCTTCTTTAAAAAAATTGAAAAAATCGCGTTGCTTTCTGGCACCAGTTTAACCTTGATAACAGTGTTGTTGATGGTCCCATACGTTCTTGCTGGCGAAATCTTGGAGGTTCCGCAGCTTTCGTTGTATACTGATTCAAGAAACATAGCTGGCGTTGTAGGTGTTGCTTTGATATTTCTTTTGACTTCAATTTACAATGTTAAAGCTGAGAAGGGTGGGCGGTTGAAACCAAGCATGTATAACTTTTTCTTATTGCTCTTTCTTTGCTGCATGTTAGGACTCTTACTCTCATGCGATTTGTTCGGCATCTATCTCTTTGTGGAATTGACGGTTGGTGTTTCAGTAATATTAGTCGCTCATAATCCGAGCAAGCTGTCAACGGAAGCAGCCTTCAAATATTTAATAATCACAGCAATAAGCGCTCTCTTTGTTTTGTTAGGAACATTAATAGTATTTATTTTGACCGGCAATTCGAACATCTTCGCCATAATCAATAACCCAGACGTGCAAGCACGTCTAACTAACAACCCGCATTTCCTTATGCTGGCCGTGGCTTGCTTCATTATTGGTCTCGGAGCTGACATCGGGCTCGTCCCCTTCCACGGATGGTTGCCCGACGTATTTCCAGGATCCACCATAATTATTAACGGGTTTTTCTGCGCAGAACCCATCGCTTTAATCCTCACTCTCTACAACTTGGTTTACCCATTTTACAGGATATACCCTTCAAATGTCATTATTGCATTGATGATGGGCTTAGGATTAATCTCCATGGTATTCGGTGCTCTATTGGCGTACCCGCAAAAGAACTTCTACCGAATGCTAGCATACTGTAGCATAGATGAATTCGGACACGCTGTCTTCGCCCTAGGCTTGCTTACATCATCAATGAGCTTTGTCGCAGGACAATACTATCTGGTAAATAGCGCATTAATGAAGACAGGGATGATTCTAAGCCTAGGTTCAGTGTTTTTCAACAGCGGAATAGGAAACATGGATTCGCTAGGCGGCTTACTTGGAAAAATGAAAAAAACCGCGTTAAGCTACATCATTTGTGCACTTTCGCTAACGGGCGTTCCGCCGTTGAGTGGGTTTTATGCAAAATGGCTTCTCTACAACGCAGCCTACGATTTTCTGCTACCTCTCGGAGGCATTGTTTTAGCCGTTTCAGCCTTGATATTGCTCGTTTGCATTTCCATGATTTCGTTTATATTTTTGATTCGTTCGTTTCATCGAATCTTTATGGGTCAATCGACTCAAAATCTCGAAAAAGTGAATGAAGTTCACATAACGATGTGGCTTCCCACGGCAGTTTTAGCGGCAACAGCTGTTCTGTTGGGTCTTCAACCAAACATCCTTCTCAGCCTGATCGGTGCGGCCTAGCCTTCTCTGCACCTATGGAAAACCCATTCCCTCAATCTAATTTCCAATCCTAGATCTACGGCTAATCGCTCAATCAACTGCTGCGTGGCATAACCGCTTTCGCTAATAAGCTTGATCATTTGATACTCAGCCGTATAGACAGGATATTGTCCTTCTTCACCTGTCCCAACAATTGTATCCTCTTTCTGAACGACATCGCCTAAGATGCAAATTCTAATTTTAGCATCCAGATGACTTCCTTCATAGATTTTTAAGGAAGAAACTTTCTTTTCAATCTCCTCTTCCAAAATAGTTCCTTCACGCTCTATCAGAATTATCTTTTTTAATTCGGAGATTTCATGCTCTTTTTCTTCGATTTTGCTAAACCCGTACCTTTCAACCAAAAAATCTTCAAACGACCGAAATTCAGAATGACGATACACAACGTGTTTTAACACCAAAACAACGATTTCACGTGGTGGTAATGACAAATTTTGCACTACTCCATTATTGAAGCCATTTTTAGTCTCTAATAAGTCTTATTGAACAATCAGCTCCTCCTTTTCGTGAGCTATCATTTCAAAATCCGAGCCAAGTTTGATGGCATCTGTTGGACATATCTCCGCACATTGTCCGCAAAATATGCACCTAGCGATGTTAAATGTTACTTTCTTCTCCTCAGTGACCGTTATTGCACCGCTGGGGCATGTTCTTATGCATAGAAGACAACCGATGCAAGCTTCTTTGTCATAGACTATTTTACCCCTATACCGCTCAGGAACAGGCACCATTTCTCCCGCTTTAGTTAGGTACTGTACCGTAACTGGCTTACGGAACAGCGCTCGCAACGCGTCACGAAGCATATTTCCCAGCTTCAAACAGTTTCCTCCTATAACCCTAAAGTAGATAACGCTATAGATATAATTGATAAAGCTAACGGAATAAGCCAATAAAACTTGAACGCTTGCCCTATCTTTAACCGAGCAAAAATGGTGCGGGGAACGGTTATTGTGAGTAGCAGAAGAATTAAAGCGGGCACTAAGCACAAACATAGAGCACCTAGTCCTACCGAAGCGTATCCTTCAAGTAACGCTGGAAAGTAGAAAAAGAGACTCACCGCAAGAAACGTCATGGCAAAATTTGACGCAGCCTTAGCCAGCTTAACAAATGCTAAATAAGGTCCGCCATACTCAACTAGAGAGCCGTGGATAATCTCAGTTTTAGCCTCAGAAACATCAAAAGGTACAGCATCCGCCGCTGCTGGTATACATAGCAAAAAGGTCGCCGCGGCGACTGCCATACTGGGACGGGTAAACGCCAGCAACGACTTCATCCCAATCTGAGCCGACACAATGTTGTAATATGCTAGAGAAACGCAATTTAATGATACGGATAAGATGGATATAAACATTGGCACTTCATAAGCAATCAACATTGTCATTTTTCGAGAAAAACCAACAGCCCCATAAGGATTACCCGACGAGGACCCGCCAATCATCACCATAACAGAAGACATAGCCAACAGATATAAGATTAATATTAAATCGCCACCAATACCCGTTTCTAAAACCAAACTGGCTATGGGTATAGCTGCTCCTACAATCGAAGCAGCGGCAGCGATCATGGGGGCTGTAGTGAAAATTCTCGAAGAGGCAGTCACGGGAACTATTCTCTCCTTATTAAACAATTTAATAAAATCGTAAAACGGCTGGATGATCGGAGGGCCTATTCTTTTCTGCATCCGCGCATGAACCTTCCTATCAACTCCCTCAAAAAGGAGGCTTAGGAAAAACACAACTGGAAACGTTATTAAGAGTATCAATATGGTATTCATTGTTTCTTTCCTCGCCGC
>Ga0315296_10002792_pt1 | contig 14770 bp, 11 predicted proteins | sample YL17G14_18_MG_FD_203921 | JGI IMG/M metagenome (GOLD analysis project Ga0315296, IMG submission 203921) | Sediment microbial communities from Yellowstone Lake, YNP, Wyoming, USA - YL17G14_18 | ecosystem: Environmental > Aquatic > Freshwater > Lake > Sediment | place: USA: Wyoming | collected... | reverse complement strand
CTCCCGATGGCCAGCGGCTTGTCGTTGGAGCTCGGGAAGACAGATTCCAGGTCCTGCTCGTCATGCCCGCCGCCGGGGGGGAAGCCCGTGAGCTTGTCAGAATCGACCAAGAAGAGGCCATCTCTCGGGTTTCGCCGTCGTGGACGCCGGACGGCCGCTACGTGGTCTTCGTGAAAGGCCGAGGAATGGCCAAGAGGAATGTGCAGGTGTGGCGTGTCGCAGCCGAGGGCGGAGTGCCGCAACCAACGGAGCTGACCGTCGACGGGTTAGCGTGGCTGCGACTTCATCCCGATGGCCGCCGGATCGCCACCGGCACGCGGAAAGTAAGCACCGAGGTCTGGGTGATGGAGAACTTCCTGCCGGCGGCGAAAAAGCCCAGGTAGCCGCCTCCGGTATTGGCGCCTGGACAGCAGCCGCCTCGCTTGTCTTTCGTCGTGGACGATGCTAGCGTCGTCGTCTCCTGGCACGAGCCTCGCACAGTGATTCGCAGGCGGGTGGCGCGGGATTGCGCCGCCCAACTGCGGAAGAGGAGCGTGCGATGGCGGGAATGACGCTGGAAAAACGCCTGGCAGACGTGGAGCAACGCGTGAGCGAGCTGGCAACGCGGGACGATGTGAGAGCGGTCGCCGATCAGATTCTGCACCTCGGGGCGGAGATGCGTGTTGGATTTTCTGCCTTGCGCGAGGAGATTCGTGCCGGGGACGAGGAGAGCCGACGCTTCATGCGCATGCTGTACGAGGACGTGATCGATCGTCTCGGCAAGCTCAGCGGGTGAGAACAGCGCGGACGCCCCTGGCTGCGAAGCCGGCCGCTACGACATACAGGTAACGCTGGGCGCATCGCTGCGGGCGGTAGCGCCAATCGACAGCTTCTGCTCGAGGTGCCATCGCGCAAGCCCCCCAAGCGCCTTCCGCGCGTCGCCGTCCGATTGCCGGGCTACGCGATCGACCGCGCGCGCCGGCGGATCCACGCCCCAGCTTTTCGCGACCTGTCGCAGGATTCGCCGCACATGCGCGCGTGAGGGTCGCTTGATTACCACGCGTCGGGGCCCAAACGGCGCGGGGAGTGAGGCAGTCAACTCGCGCATTTCACGCGGACGACAAGTCGCCGCACAGGCAACCGCGACACCCGTTTCCAGGCATGTCGCGAACAGCTGGCCGACCACCGCCTGGGTTGCGGGGCGCTCGACCAGCACGTGAAGATCATCCACAAGCAGGACGTCCGCCTGCGCGTATTTCCGGCGGAGCTCCGAAACGGCATCCCGCCGAATGGCCTCGACCAGATCCGCCGCCAGGTCGGTCCCGGTGATCAGGACGATGCGCGCGGCAGTGTTGTGTTCGCGCGCCGCGTGGCCGATGGCGTGAAGCAGGTGCGTCTTGCCGACGCCGGGCGAGCCAAGAAGAAACAGACACCCGTGCCGGTTCGGGCCGCCTGTGGCGTGCGCGCGGCACACGGCGCGCGCAACGGCACGGGGCGCTGACGGCACGTAGCGGTCGAACGTGAACAGCGGGTTCAGGCTCATGGCATTCACTCCGCGGGGACATCATTCTACCGTCGTCTGGAATCCCGCAGCTGATCGATCGCTCGCCCGGGAACGCAGTTGCGTCTCGCTGAGTTTCACTTGTCTTTCATCGCGGACGATGCTAGCGTCGTCGCCCCCCGGCGCGACCCTCGCGCTGTGTTCCACAGGCGGCTGGCGCGATGATACGCCGCGTTGCCGCGGAGAGGGCAAAACCGGCGCCTGCGCCGGGATGACAGCGGCATGACAGACGCGTGACGGCCGGCTGACGCGGACGGGGTATACTGCTCCCCGTTCCTCGTCAGGATCGTCATGATCCTCCACGAGTGGTTCCGCCCGCCCCGGCACCTGCTGGCCCTCTTCATCGCGGTCATCGTCCTGCCTGCGATCGCGCTCGCCTGGCTCGCCTGGCGCACCTTCGAACAGGACAAGGCGCTGGAACGGCAGCGCCTCCAGGAGCGCCTGGAGGCTGCCGCCAGCAGCATCGTCTCAGAACTCGATCGCCGCCTCGACGAGCTGTCACTGCAGCTTCCTGCCCTCGCGGCCTCGTCCGATGTGTCCCTGCCGGATGACTTCCTGCTGCTGACGATCCGGGACGGCACGATCATAGATGCCCCTCCCGGGCGCGTCCTCTACTACCCTCATCTCCCCACGACCGCGCGCGTGCGAGATAGCAGCCTTGCCGCCGCTGAAGTCCTGGAGTTTCGCAACCAGAACCCCGGGGCCGCCGCCGACGCTTTTCGCCAGCTTGCACGGTCGGGCGATCCTGCCGTACGAGCTGCCGCCCTGCTGGGCCTGGCCCGGTGCCTGCGCAAGATCGGCCGAGGCAAGGAAGCGCTGGCGGCGTACGACGACCTGGCGCGGCTTGGTACATTGCGGGTTGAAGACACGCCCGTTGAGCTTGTCGCTCGCCACGCGCGACGCGCGCTTCTGGCCGACATGAAAGCCCCCGCACTGTCCGAGCACGCGGCCACGCTCTACTCCGACCTCTAGCGACGCCGCTGGATCCTCGATCGCGCGTCCTACGAGTTCTACGGCAGCGAGGTGCGGGCCTGGCTGCCGCCTGCAGCGGCGCCGCCTCCGAGCCCGGTCGCCCTCGCCCTGGCGGACGCGGCCTCCGAAGTCGAACGCCTGCGACAGCAGCAGACCGGCCAGCCAGGCCAGGGCCGTCAGACCGCCTGGCTTCGCGAGCGCCCGCTGCTCATCGTCTGGAACAACACGCCTGATCAGATGACTGCGCTCGTCGCCGGGCCCTCGTGGCTTGCGCAGGTGGCGCCGGTCTGGAGGGCGCTGAACATCACGCTGGTCCTCGTCGACAAGGAGTCGCACGTGGTCGCTGGCCCCCCTGAACGGCTCCCCGATCCCGTGGTCGTGCGACAGGCGACCGACACCGGCCTGCCCTGGACGATGCGCATCGCCAGCGCGGACCCTGCGAAGGAACTGGCGATGCTGGCCGGCTACAGAAGGCTGGCGCTGGTAGGATTGGCCCTGATCGGCGTTCTAGTGCTGACGGGAGGCTACCTGGTGGAGCGTGCGCTCGCGCGCGAGCTCGCCGCCGCACGGCTGCAGGCGGATTTCGTCGCAACAGTGTCACACGAGTTCCGTTCGCCGCTGACCTCCATGAAGCACCTGCTGGAGATGCTCGAGCAGGGCGCCGTCCCCAGCGAGGACCGGCGCCATCGGTACTACCAGGTCCTGTCGGGCGAGACCGAACGCCTGCGGCAGCTTGTCGAGAACCTGCTCAACTTCCGGCGCATGGAAGCCGGCAGGGCCGAGTACCGCTTCGAGCCTGTGGATGCGGTGGCCATGGTTGAGCACGTCGCCGCAGACTTCAGGGCGCAGTTGACCTCGAGCGATCGCCTGGTCGTGAGCACGGACAACCGGGATGTCCGTGTGAGCGCCGATCGCGAGGCGCTGTCGCGCGCGCTGTGGAACCTGCTCGACAACGCGGCCAAGTACTCGCCGGGGTCGGCGCCGATCCATCTCAGTGTCGCTGCGGACGACAAACACGTGCGGATCGCGGTGCGGGACCAGTGCGGGGGCATCCCGCCGGATGAACAGAAAGAGATCTTCAAGAAGTTCTATCGTGGCGTCGTCGCCAGGAGGTCAGGCGTCAAGGGTACGGGCATCGGCCTCGCCACCGTGGACTACATCGTCCGTGCGCACCATGGTGAGATCCAGCTGGACAGTACCCTGGGGGAGGGTTGCACGTTCACGATCGTTCTGCCAGTAGGCAGGAGTCGGGAATCAGGGGGCAGCCAAAGCTCCGATCCCCGAATCCCGAATCCTGATTCCTGATGAGTGGAGGCCCAATGTCCCGCATCCTGGTCGTTGAAGACGATCCCGCCATCGCCCTCGCGCTCGAGGACGATCTCGCCCTTGAAGGGTACGAGGTGGAGGTCGTAGCTGACGGCGACGCCGCGTCTCGGGCCGCGCGCGAGCGGACGTACGACCTGATTCTTCTCGACGTGATGTTGCCCAAGAAGGATGGATTCGATGTCTGCCGGGAGGTCAGGCGCGCTGGCGTGCGCACGCCGATCCTCATGCTGACGGCGAAAACGCAGGAGGCCGAGAAGGTGATGGGCCTCGACGTGGGGGCGGACGACTACCTGACCAAGCCGTACGGCCGGCACGAGCTCCGCGCCCGCGTCCGGGCGCTTCTCCGCCGCTCGGCGCCCGATCCCGGCGGGATTCTCCGCTTTGGGGATGTGGAGGTGGACCTGGACCGCGCCGAGGTGCGGCGCGGCGGCGAACGCCTTGAGCTGACCGCCCTTGAGCTCAAGTTGATGAGCACGTTCGCCGCCGCCCGCGGGCGTGTCCTCACCCGGCAGCAGTTGCTGGATGCCGCATGGGGCGCGGACATCGCCATCACCGAGCGTGTGGTCGACAACCAGATTCTCAATCTCCGCCGGAAGATCGAGCCTGATCCGGCGCACCCCCGCTACATCGCCAGCGTGCGCGGCATCGGGTATCGCTTCGATGGTTGAAACATGACAGACGGGTGACGGACCCACAACCAGGATCAGATGCGACTCTCCTATCCTTCAGGTCGAGCCTGGACAGGAGGGAAAGACATGAAGCACACACTAGCCACTCTGCTTGCCGTCCTCGTGGTCGCGCTGCTGGCGTTGTCGGCCGTGGTTGCGCAGCAGGGCGACCAGACCGAGGTGCAGCTCAAGGCCGCGATCAACAAAGAGGTCGTGGAGGGCAATCTGAAGGCTGCCATCGAGCTGTACCGAAAGATTGCCCAGAGCGGGAACCGGCCGGTCGCGGCGAAAGCGCTGATCCGGATGGGCCAGTGCTACGAGAAACTGGGGGATGCCGAGGCGAGCAAGGCGTACCAGCGCGTGGTGAGCGACTTCGCTGATCAGAAGGAGGCGGTCGCAGAGGCGCAAGCACTCCTGGCTGCCGGAAGCCGGGACCGGCGACCTGCGAGCGGCGTGTCGGAGCAACAGGTATGGGTGCTGGACGAGAACCCGCGTCCGGTCCCGCGTCCACCCTCCTCGGACAGCCGGTACATCCCGTACACGGACGTAGCCGGCCAGCGGTTGAAGCTCCACGATCTCGTCACCGGCGAGAATCGCGTGATTCTCGAGAGAGAGACCGGCCTGTGTTTCGGCGTGCCCGTCATCTCACCCGACGGCACGCAGATCACCTACGCGCGGTTCAGGCGGCCTCCGCTGGCCGGCACGGACTTCGAGTTGCGCGTCGCCAACATCGACGGGTCCGGCAGCAGAGTCCTGGCAACCCGGAAGGAGAACGGGGTCATACCCCTGGCCTGGTTGCCGGATGGCCGGAACCTGCTGGCGCGTACTGGCAACAGCGCTGCCGGTGTGTCGCTGGCGCTCGTGCCGGCCGGAGGGGGACCGCCGCGGGCGCTGACAACGGGCGGGGAGGACAGCAACGGGTGTCTCTCGCCCGAAGGGAAGTACCTCGTGACCTACCCGGTCGGCAGCCGGGCTGGGCGTGCGCCGGGTGGACTGAAGCTGCGGCCCATCGATGGCAGCACGGCGCTTCCCCTGTTCGACAGCCCGGCGAGGAACTGGGCGCCCATCTGGGCACCTGACGGGCGTCACATCCTGTTTCTCAGCGACCGCACGGGTAAGACCGACTTGTGGTCCCTCCGCATGAGCGGTGCCCGACCTGAGGGCGAGCCCGAACTCGTCCGGTCGAACGTCGAGTTGATGACCCCGCTCGGCTTCACGCGCGACGGCTCGTTCTACTACCAGCTCGGCCACCCCTACCAGCAGGACGTGTTCGTGGCGGACATGGATCCAGCGACCGGACGCGCCCTGTCGAAGCCGGAACGGATCAACCAGCGGGCCGTTGGCCAGAGCGGTCTTGGCGTGGCGTGGTCGCCCGACGGTCGGTTCATCGCCTACACCAACGAGTCAGGAGGCGCCACGACCAGCATCGTGCTTCGGTCCGACCGAACGGGTGAGGAGCGCGAGATTGTCCCGGTGCCGCCGCTTCAGCGGCACTCTATCGTGAACCTGGACTGGTTTCCGGACGGGCGTGCCCTGCTGGCACAGGTGCAGGACAGCAACGGGCACCGCCTGTTGCTTCAGGTTGACGTGCAGACAGGGCAGTCGACGGTCTTGCTCGATCGTGGCACAGGCGAAAGCGTGAGTCAGCCGGACCTGTTGCGCGGTGGGAAGACACTGGTGTACGTGCAGTCGGCCGACCTGACATATAAGGACCCCGCGCCGCCGGCGCTGCTGATGCGGCGCAACCTGGACACCGGTGAAACGAAGGAACTGCACCGGTCGGCAGGGTATGTCGAGAAGCCGTCGCTGTCGCCGGACGGTCGCAAGGTGCTGTTCCAGGGCAACTACCCGGACCTCAACACGATGTCACTCCTGATCATCTCGGCCGACGGCGGGGCGATTCGCGAGCTGTATCGATCCAAGGAGTGGATGTCCGACCAGATCTGGTCGAGCGACGGCCGGCGTGTCTTGTTCTCCCCTGTGTCGAAATCGGACCGGCAGCCACTCTTGTCCATTCCGATCGAGGGTGGTGAGCCACAGCCAACTGGCCTGAGCCTGCCCATCATGTACACCATGGCACTCCGGCCAGATGGCCGCCGCATCGCTCTCATCAGCGGCGAGGGAGCTCCCGACGAAGTGTGGGTGATCAGGAACCTGCTGTCCGGCTCCAAGGCGCGCAAGTAACCGCGTCAATCTGCGCGGCCGCCATGCAAGAGGTCAAGAAGTGAGATCGCGTGTGCCCATCCTGCACCTCAGGCGACTCGTCCCACCAGCCCCCGGGACGACGCGGGGGCAGTCGCCGATGAGAATCTGGGCCTCGGCACTGCTGTAAGGCCGCGTTAAACAATAACAGTGTCAAGTGTGTTTCTTGGGATGTGGCCGAATGACGTAGTTCCAGTCACCATGAAACGCGTGGCGTTCGAGGTTCAGGCGTTTCATGTCCGCGTCGGAGACCCGTCGGCCGGTCTTGTATTTCCGCCGGTCGAGGCGACACGTCACGGTCAGGCCGGTGGCCGTCGTCGTCCGGGCAATCAAGTTGACGATCGTCTCGTAATCCCGCAGGGGCTCGCCGCGCCAATTCGAGGAGATGAAGGAAAAGAGCCGATGCTCGACCTTGTTCCACTTGCTCGTGCCCGGGGGGAAATGACAGACCGAGAGCGACAGGCCGGTGGCGTCCGCCAGTTTCTGCAGCTCCACCTTCCAGAGGCGCAAACGCGGCCCGTTACTGCCCCCGGCGTCCGCGGTGATGATCAACTCGGTCGCGTGCGGATACAGGCGGCGCCCTTCCGCCCGCCACCACCCCCGAATCGAGGCGACGGCAAACGCGCCCGTGTCATGGTCCGTGCCCACGTTCACAAAGCCCGCGTTCCGGCCGATATCGTAGATGCCATACGGATACGCCCGGGGCACGGTCGGGGCCGGGAAATCGTGGCCGTTCACGGTGACGGGGTGCCAGGCTGGCCGCCATTGGTGGCCGCCGTTGTGGTAGTTCCCCAGCAATTCCTTCTTCTTGGTGTCGACCGAGATCACCGGCGCGCCGGCGGCCAGGGCCCGTTTCACCACCGCGTTGATATGCCGGAACTGCGCGTCCCGGTCGGGATGATCGGCGCCCTCCTCCGTCTTGCGGTTGCCTTGGAGACTGTAGTGCTGGGCGTGCAGCAGGCGCGCCACCGTCACGTGGCTAACGGGGTGGCGCTGCCGACGCAACTGCCCCGCCAGGGTCCGGGTGCTTTTACAGACCCAGCGCAACGGCGACTCCGGATCGCCCCGCGTGTCCGGATCAATCAAGCGGTCCAGCGCCACCAGCAATTGGGGATCGGTGGCCGTGAGGGCCTTTCGCCCAGCCCCCGCGCGACGAATGCCGCCGCCCTCCGGCGAGACCCCCGCGTCGATCTCGGCGATGCCCCGCGCAATGGCCTGGCGGGACAACCCGCAGGCGCGGTGCACCACCGACACGCCTCCGTACCCCCAGGCCACGGCTTCATTCGCCGCCATCAGACGGCGCGTCCGCTCGTCCAGCAGCCACCACACCGCGGCGAACTTTCGTTGCAACTCGGTGACAGCCGTCATCGCGGCCATCATAGCGCCATCCGAGGATGATTGGTATGTTTATTTATTTACGAGGCCTAACCATGTCGTCATTTGTCCGGGAAAAGTGACGACATAGTACAGCTATCGACATTACCCGAAACGACGGCGACAACCCCAGCCGCTGACACGTTTTCTTCTTGCGAGAAGGCGAATTCAGCCCGGGATTCTCCTTCCGCTCGACCGAATCTTGACGGGGGCTCGACGCAGTCGCTATCGAAAGAGGATGAAAATAGGCGAAGATAGCGACGACCCATGGACACGTTGTCCCGGTGGCTCGGCGCCCCCCGCGGCCTGCTGATCCTGTTCGGGACGGTCGTGGCCCTGCCCGCGGCCACCCTCGTCTTCCTTGGCGTGCGGCTGCTCCAGCAGGACCGGGAACTGGCCCGCCAGCGGCGCGCCGAGGTCCTTCAGCAGTCGTCCGACCGCGCGGTCCGCGCCCTTGGCGACGACCTCGCAGCGCTCCAGAGGCGATTGTCCGAGCCGTCGTGGCGTCCCACCGACGCCCCGCCAGGCTCTCTCTACGTCCTGATGACCCCGGGCGAGGTGCGTCCCACTCCATCGTCGGCACTCGCCTACTATCCTGTTGTCCCCAAGCTGAAGGACCCGCCTGCGGCGCCGTTCGGCGAACTCGAGGCCATCGAGTTCAAGGCGCAGGACCTTCCGAAGGCGCTCGAGATCAGCCGCAGGCTGGCGGGTTCAGCCGACCCACCAGTGCAGGCCGGGGCACTTCTGCGGCAGGCGCGGATCCTCAGGAAGATGGGCCGGACCGCCGAAACGCTGCCGATCTACGGCACGCTGGCCACGGTTACCGGAATCTCGATCAACGAACTGCCGGCCGACCTGGTCGCCCGCAGGACGCGATGCCTGCTGCTCAAGGAGCTCGCACGGCCCGATGAGCTTCGGCAGGAAGCCGCGGTCCTCGACGCCGACCTTGGTCCCGGCCTTTGGCCGCTCGATCAGGTGAGCTACGAGTACATCTCCGCTCAACTCGACGAGTGGCTGGGTCCCGCGCGGCGGCCGGATGCGAACGCGAAAGCACTGGCCGCAGCGGTCGACTGGCTGTACCGACAGTGGACCAGGGTACCGGTCGGTGAGTTGGGCCCGAACGGCGCCCGGTCTCTGACCACAGACGGCACGGCGGTGACCGTCGTGTGGGGATCCGCCGGGGAACGCCTGGCCGCGTTCGCCGGCGTGCGGGAGTACTTCGAGAAGGAGTGGGTCGAGAAAGCGCGGAAGGCTGCATCCCCCGCAGACGTCTCGCTCCTCGCTGCGTCTGACCCCGGCGCGCCTCGCGCGCCCGTTGGCGCCGACACGCTGGTCGTCCGCCGCAGCGCCGCAGACACGGGCCTGCCGTGGACCGTTGTCACGACGCTCAGAAGCGACGTCAACGCCGCCCGGTTCGAGGGCCGGCGGCGGATGCTCCTGACGGGGTTGGCCGCGGTCCTCGTGCTCGTGGCGGCTGGCAGCTACTTCGTGGTCCGCTCGCGCAACCGCGAGGTCGCGTTGACCAGGCTCCAATCCGATTTCATGGCAGCGGTCTCACACGAGTTCCGCACGCCGCTGACCGCGCTCCAGCAGTTCAACGTCCTGCTGGATGAGGCGGACGATCTCACACCCGAGAAGCGCCGGACCTACTACCAGGCGCAGGGCCGGGCCACCGAGCGGCTGAGTCGCCTGGTCGAGTCGCTGCTCGACTTCGGCCGGATGGAGGCGGGCAGGCGGCCGTACACGCTCCAGCGCGTCGACGCCGACGCGCTCGTCCGCGATGTTGTCCACGAGTTCCAGCAGGAGATCCAGAGCCACGGGTTCGATCTGCGATGCTCGGTCGAGCCCGGCAAGTACCCTGTTGACGCCGACCCCGAGGCACTGGCGCGCGCCCTTTGGAATCTGCTCGACAACGCGGTGAAGTACTCTGCCGAGAGGCGCGAGATCGATGTCTCTGTCGGCCAGACGGATGGCGAGGTGTCCATCAGCGTGCGCGATCGCGGGATCGGCATCGCCGCCGGCGACCAGAAGCGCATCTTCCAGAAGTTCGTGCGTCTCGTCGCTGCCACGTCGCGCGGCATCAAAGGGAGCGGCATCGGCCTTGCGATGGTGCAGCACATCGTGGCAGCACACGGTGGGGCCGTGCGCGTGGCCAGTGTCGAGCGCGAGGGCAGCACGTTCACGATTGTTCTGCCAGTAGGCAGGATTCAGGAGTCGGGAGTCAGGAATCAGGGGGCAGCCAAAGCTCCGGTTCCCGAATCCCGAATCCCGAATCCTGATTCCTGATGAGTGGAGACCCAATGACCCGCATCCTGGTGGTCGAAGACGAGCCGGACATCGCCCTGGGGCTTCAGGACGACCTGGCGCGCCAGGGCTACGAGGTGGACACGGTCGGGGATGGAGAAAGCGCCATCCGGCGCGCAAGCGGAGAGAGCTGGGACCTGATCCTCCTTGACGTCATGCTGCCGAAGATCGACGGCTTCGAGGTCTGCCGCGAACTGCGGCGCCTGCGCGTCAGAACGCCCATCATCCTCCTCACGGCGAAAGTGCAGGAGGCGGAGAAGGTGCTGGGGCTCGAGCTGGGCGCCGATGACTATGTCACCAAGCCGTTCAGCCCCCGCGAGCTGCGCGCGCGGATCAAGGCCGTCCTGCGACGCGTGGACGATGGGCCGGAGGGGGTAGAGCGGTTTGGTGATGTGGAGGTGGACTTCGGTCGCGCGGAGGTGCGCCGGAAGGGTGTGCCGGTCGAGCTGACGGCTCTCGAGCTGAGAGTCTTCGTGGGCCACCGGGGCCGTGTGCTCACGCGCGCGCAACTGATCGATCTTGCGTGGGAGTCCGGCGTCAACGTGTCGGATCGCGTCGTGGACACCCATATCCTCAACCTTCGCAGGAAGATCGAGACTACGCCGAGCGAGCCGCGCTTCATTCGCGGCGTGCGCGGGATTGGCTACCGCTTCGACGGATAGGGAATGGCGCTCAACCGAATCTCAACGGACGCCTCATGATGGCTCGACACGGGAGCGATACGCTGGCGGCCTGGAGGTACCGATGAGCAGAACCCACACGCACCCGGTGATGCTGATCGTGCTGGCGGTGCTGGCACTGGTGGTCGCGGCGGGCGTCGCGCCTCGCGCCCAGAGCAAGGCGGAGCTGGCCCTCAAGGCGGCGATGGACAAGGAGGTTGTAGACGGCGACCTGAAAGGCGCCATCGAGCTGTACCGGAAGATCGCCCAGGGCAGCGATCGTGCCGTCGCCGCGCGGGCGCTTGTCCGCATCGGCCAATGCTACGAGAAGCTCGGCGACACGGAAATGATCGAAGCGCGCAAAGCGTACGAACAGGTTGTGCGCGAATTCGGCGACCAGGCCGAGATTGCGGCGCAAGCGCGTGCGCGACTCGCGGTGCTTGGCCGTCCCCGTGGCGCCACAGGGCTTGTCGCACGGCAGGTCCTCGCAGACGCCTCCGGTGTCAGCGGGGTCTTGAGCGCCGACGGCAGGTACCTGAGAGGAATAGACGGGGCCACGGGTGACGTGATTCAGTTCGACGTTGCCACCGGACAGTTGAGCCGGGTCACGAACAAGGGAGGCCCCGAAGCGAGGGAGCAGCCCGATTACCGCGCGGTGTTGTCCCGCGACGGAACTCGGATCGCCTACGGCTTCTTCACAAAGGACGGCGACTTTCGATTGCGGATCAGAAACCTGGATGGCACGGGGCTTCGTACACTCGGCAGTGAGAAGAACCCCTACATCGTACCCCTGGATTGGTCGCCTGACGGAACGTCCATCCTCGCATTCTACGACAATGGTCCTGGACACGTCGAACTCTCGCTGATCTCGACAGCCGACGGCTCGGCGCGCGTCCTGAGGAGTATTCCCGGGAGCATCATGTACCACACGGCCGGTGTCTCGCCCGATGGGCGGTCTGCCGCGTTCAGCTTCGTGCGGGACGGGAATCCTCCTCAGGCCGACGTCTTCGTGATGACCGCCGACGGGCGGAACGAGGTGGTGGTCGCCGGGCATCCCGCCGAGGATCGGCTGCTTCAATGGACACCTGACGGAGGAGGCCTTGTGTTCCTTAGCGACCGCTCGGGAACGTGGGACCTCTGGACCGTCCGCATCGCCGGGGGGAAGCAGCAGGGGGAACCACAAGTACTGAAGAGGGACTTTGGCATGGACGCAGACGTCCTTGGCATTTCACCCGACGGTTCCCTCTACTACCGCACCAGCACGCCCCTGGGCCGCCTCTACTACGGTGCGATCGATCTTGAGACCGGCAAGGGGTCGTCGTGCCGCCCGCGCCGGTCACGACGCGGTACACGAGCCCCGTGGCCCTGCCCACGTGGTCACCCGACGGCAGGAACCTGGCCTACATTTCGCGTCCGGGACGCGTCGGCACCGGAAACAACATCCTCACGATCCGGTCCACCGCGACCGGCGAAGAACGCATGCTGTCCCCGCGTCTTCGCTACTTGGACCTGTTTTCCTGGGCGCCAGACAGCCGTTCGATCATCGCGCGCGGGAGTACGCCGACAGAAGTTGTACCCGTCCGAATCGACACTGAAACAGGCGAGTACACGAGGTTGCAGGGGTTAAGCGTGCGCCCTCGTCTCTGCCCGGATGGGAAGACCCTCCTGTCCTGGAAGCCGGGCGCCATCATGAAACGTAACCTCGACACCGGCGAGGAGTCCGAGGTTGTGAAGGTCGGGAGGATGACTTACGACCTCTCGCCGGACGGCCGGGAAGTCGTGTTCCAGGCGGGCGGTGCAGTCAAGGCCGTGTCCCTCAACGGAGGGGAGCCGCGGGAGCTGTTTCGCGGTTCCGCGCAGTCCTACTACGGGCTGGAGTGGACGAGAGACGGCCGCTACATCATCGCCCTGGAACGCGAGACCGCGACCAGCGAAATCTGGCGGATTCCTGCGCAGGGTGGGACGCCTCTGAAGCTGGACCTCTCCGTTCCCAAGATGGAGTCTTTCACGCTTCACCCGGACAACCGCCGCTTTGCGTTCGGCGTGAACGAGGGATCCAAGCGCGAGCTGTGGGTGCTTGAGAACCTCCTGCCAGCCGCCAAACCGACAACAGCGGCCTCGGCCCAGAAGGTCAAGAAGTAGAGCAGCCAAACGCTCTCGACGGAATCTCGACGGAGGCTCGACACGGGCGCTACCGAAAGAAGGTGAAATAGGCGAAGATAACGACCTCCCATGGAGACGATGACCCGGCGGCCTGGCACCCCGCGCGGCCTCCTGATCCTGTTCGGGACGGTCGTGGCCCTGTCGGCCGCGAAGAAGCCCAAATAGGGGCTCGGAGGCGAACTGCGGGGATTACCTCGGGCGCCGGCGGAGGAGTACTTGCGCCGTCCCCGCGACGGACGGGAGACAATAGCCGGGACAGAATCGCCGTTGACATGGGCGCCGCCGCGCGCAGACACTTGGCGCCATCCTGACCCCACGGAGGGCGCCACATGACGGTCCCAACGTCCCGCTCGTTCGGATTGCGCTTGCTGCGATGCGCCGCCCCGCTGGCCCTCATGGCCTGGCTGCCAGCGGCCTGCGGAGCTGGCGCCCCTCCCCGGCCACAGGCCGATCTCCTCCTGACGAACGGCAATGTCTACACCTTCGACTGGGCCGACCCGTCGCCAGACGGCGCTCCCGCGGCCCGCGCGCCGCACAGCCCAGAAGGGTGGAAGGGCGATGCGCAGGCGATCGGCGTACGGGGCACCCGCATCGTCTTCGTCGGATCGAACGAGGACGCGATGACGTTGCGCGGGGAGAACACGCGGGTGATCGATCTAAAAGGAGCGACCGTCCTCCCGGGTCTGGTGGACGCGCACGTCCATATCCTCGAGCTCGGCCGGATGCTCGAGCGCGTGAACCTCGTTGGCGTGGCGACCGAGGCGGAGGCGGTGGAGAAGGTCGCGGCACGCGCAGCCGCCGTCCCGAAGGGGGAGTGGATCCTCGGCTACGGGTGGGACGATGGCGCGTGGGCGAACCGGTATCCGACGATGGAGCGACTGTCGGAGAGGGTGCCCGATCACCCGGTGTACCTGCGCGGGCTGCACGGCTATGCCGTCTGGGGCAACCGGCTTGCGTTCGAACGCGCAGCGATCTCGGCGACGACACGGGCGCCCGCGGGAGGCGAGATCCGAAAAGGACCCGGCGGCAGGCCGACGGGCGTGCTGCTGAACGCCGCTGTCTCGCTGCTCGAAGCGGCCATCCCGCCGCCGACCGAGGCGCAAATCGAGGCGCTCGCGCTGAAGGGGCTGCACGCGATGGCCGAAGCCGGCTACGTCGCCGTGCACGAAGCCGGGGCCGACAGCCGCCTCATGAAGGCGTTCGAGAAGCTCGAAGCCGAGGGCCGCCTGCCGGTCCGGGTGTACGCGATGCTGTCGGGCCGCGATCACGAACTGCTTCGTGCGTGGCTCGCGAAAGGGCCGGACACGCCGACCGAGCGGCAGATGCTCACAACGCTCGGCGTCAAGGTGTTCTTCGACGGGGCGCTCGGGTCACGCGGCGCGCGCCTGCTCGAACCCTACCGCGATCGACCTGGCGAGCGCCGCGTCAAGCAGCCCGAGGCCGGCTTCGATCCAGCGCTGACAACCGCAATGATGAAGGCCGGCTTCCAGGTGGACATCCACGCCATCGGCGACGCCGCCAACCGTGAGGCGCTCGATTACATCGACCGCGTCACGCGGGAG
>Ga0315296_10002791_pt1 | contig 14770 bp, 28 predicted proteins | sample YL17G14_18_MG_FD_203921 | JGI IMG/M metagenome (GOLD analysis project Ga0315296, IMG submission 203921) | Sediment microbial communities from Yellowstone Lake, YNP, Wyoming, USA - YL17G14_18 | ecosystem: Environmental > Aquatic > Freshwater > Lake > Sediment | place: USA: Wyoming | collected... | reverse complement strand
TATCCCTCTATAGTCTAGTTTCACTTCCCTCATTTCCTGTTTGTTTATCAGCTTCTCGATTATCTCGTGGTGTGCGCGACCTGCCGTGAAATATAGCAAATCGAAGTCTGTAAGTGGTTTGGGGTGGTGGGCACCGAGCCAAGTCCGACGAGGAAACACCAAGTCACTGACGTGGACAGAATCACCTCTCTCCGTATCGTGTGATTTGTTGTCTTCCCTCAACATCGCCAATATGTGGTCTGCGAGCGAGTTGTCGGCTATGACTTGGATGGACATTGTTACTCCTCCGTCTCTCTACGGTTGCCTCAGCCACGGTGACCCAGAGGCGTTTCGTCCGTAGGAAGTATCAGCCTCTTTAACCTGGCCTATTGCAGAGTTCCGCGAGACGGACAAAGCTCTAGCCCTCAATCGTCTTGACCAGCACTCCACTTTCGGAATCGAACTTGACCAGTTGTTTCCTCTCCAACGCCTTTGCGGCCCTGAAGACTTCGGCCCTCATCAGTCCGAACTCCTTGTTCATCTTTTTAGCAAAGTCCGTAAAGACGAGCGGTTCCTTCTCGACGGCCTGCAAGATAACATCCTCAATGTCTATCTTCTCCTTCTTCTCTTCCTTCACTTCCTTCGGTGTCTCTACAGGAACAGGAACAGAAGGTGTGGGAGAGGCCGAAGCCTCACCCTTGGTTTTTCCCTTCTTTGTGTCTCTGACGAGCTTCTTGGGTAGCAGAACTCCCTTGGCCTCCATCTGGACGCCTTCCCTGTTCTTACCGAAGTCCATATCTATTCTCTCGAACTCGAACTCAAGTCCGATAAGGTCTTCAGCACCCGTCTTCGGGAGACACTTCAATGCCTCAAGCCTCTCCTGTAGCTTCGCCCACTTGCTCTTTGCAGAGTCAGAGATGTTGTACCACGCCTGAGGCCACTTCTCCTCGTCCTCCGCTTCGTAGCTCGTTGGCTCGATTACCCAGTGGAGTTGGTCCGCTGGGGGCTTGTCGCCGAAACTCTTCTCGCTCGTTCCTATCTCAGACACCCTGATGATGCCAGAGAACCCACTCTTCAGAGTCGCTGTTCCCCAGACCACATCCTTGGGTTCGCCCTCTTTGTTCATGTCTTTCGTCCTCCTTTCTTCTGTTTCTCTTCGGCCTTATAGCGAGCCAGTTCGTGTGCGACGGCTTGCCGCACAAAGTTCGGAAAGTTGATGTCTACGACATCAGCCTCGACCAATCGCTTGTATTCCTCTAAAGACTCGTATGGAAACGAGATTGTCTTCTGAGGCATACCTAGATTCCCTGGCTCTGGGCCTTGATGCGCTTCGTCCATGTCGGCCCTCCTTTCCTTCTAGGGAGAAGATGTCGGAAGCTGTCGTGCTCCAAGGATAACTTCGCTTGCGCTCTGATATGATACCTAGTCCTAGGATGTAGGCATCCTCACCGACTGAAATCCTTGGCCTCACGAACACTATTTCCGTCCTCTCCCCATCGGGAACAGGATAACTGCAATACCGCTACTTATACTTATGTCGTGGCAATCGAAATAGCAGTCTGGCTCGTATCGCACATGAGAATCCAAAAGGGGACGTTGTAGGGGTTTGGGAGGGGTTATAGGGGAGGGACTCCAATCGCACATGAGATACCAACGGTTGTGTTGCCTATCTTGCACAACTCCGTCGGACACTCATCAAAATCACCCTGCTTTTCTAATCAAAAGTCGGGTTTTCGTTTGCAGTAGTAACGATAAGATATGTCCCTATAATCATCTACAGGGCAAACTTTAGCATTCTTTGGGATGGTTTCCGAAGCTACTTCTCACGTGCGATACAGACCCGCTGGATGAGTCCGAATAAAACCCGTCATTCGAAAACAATACCAAAAGATGCTAAAGTTTGCCCCATAGATGATTATAACGCCATATCTTATCGTTACAATTCATCCCAAATCTCTCACATGCGATTCAGGTGTCCGACATCTGCTCGCCACCGACGGTTCGCATAGGATTCGTGCACCTTTTGGTAAATGTTATATAAGCTACCGCACAGAAATTGCACAAAGCCTAGAACCTACAACTCCTTCAACGTACGCACCTTCGGCGTGGACCATATCTGCAATATCGCCTTCATCTGCTCGGTGGAGACCGATTCATCGAACCAAGCACTTTCGAGCTTCTCAAGCGTCTTGAGGTAAAGTGGGTTCATATCTTCACCCGAAAGAACTTTTTCGGCGTACTGAAAGATTATCTGTGCCTGTTCTTCGCTGACGTTCTTCTTGCTCTTGATGTATTTGAACACCGTCGCCGCGATTATCGGGACTAGCGCACTCAGGATTGCTTCGATATCCGTAACGTTATCCATAATGAGAATATCTTCATTAGAGATATATGTAGTTTATGAAAAAAGAGGAGAGTCGCAGAGGAATCACTTCCTGCGATTTGAGAAATGGACGCAGAGAGAACGTATCCCTCTGCGCTGGTTTAAAGGCCCCTGACGGCTCCAGTCGCAGTGCGACATCGGTAGTAACGTCGTTCTAGGTCTTAAAACTCTGCCCTTCCAGAGAAAGTCTTGCTGAAGTCGTGCCTGTGGTTTCGGAACTTGTCCAGCTCCTTCTGCATCGCCTCGACCTCAGCTATCAATGGCGTAAGTGCAAGATGCACCTGCGTCCTCGTTCCATCGAGTGCAGACTTTAGTTCTTCCACTGTTGGTTTATCGGATAGTGTAATATCCGTATCATGTTTCTCGTCATAGTAGTCTGCGCCCGAACTCAGTTCCTTCGCCCACTCGTTTGCTTCATCCATTCGTGTTGTTGTCATCTCTGACACCTTCCCCTACTTCGATGAGTAAGGACAGTAAGCTACAGTGAATCATCAAAGCAGAGAGGACATTGAAGCAACTCGGCTCTCAGTGCTGGTTGCTCACCTTTCTCGACCTCGTGCTCTATTCGCCAGACCGAATAGCAGTTCAGGCATTGAACCTCTACATCCACAATCTCGTACACTTTCTTCGGTGTTTCTTTCTCCTCTGTCATAGTTAATCTCTCCTATTACTCCTCTATACTATCTTGACTACCTCTACGACGGCAGGCTTGCCGTTACGTACCTCAATATGACCATACCCCAACTCGGTTGCCTGATATCCGTGGTCCTCTGTGTAGCTGGGCATATCCTCTTCATAGGCTTTCAAGAAACTGCCACAGCATAGCCAGTACTTGTCGTCCTCGTGTATACGGTAGAAACCACGCTTCGCATCGACTATGACTCTGCCTGGTTGGCTGTACGCGTGTTCGAGCTTAAGGCCGTCGGAGACGAGGAGTAGCTTGGACGTAGGGGCATGACATAGGCATTGATGGTAATGCCCACAGGCGACGATGTCGCAGTCATCGACTGGAAGCCCTCTCATGTTGCGTTTGAGCGCTATAAGCGAATTGGTGGCTCTCTGGAGGGCATCCCCAGCCCTACTGTTAATCATCCCTGCCCCGTGCCACGAAGCGAGCCTCCAATCATCGAAAAGGGCCTTCACGAGCGTCCCGTTGGCGTATACAGTGTTCCAGTCCTTCGCTAAGTCGGCATTGGGCTGGTAGATGTTCTTGATGTGTCTCTCGTGGTTCCCATCGAGAATCCATAGAATCTTGTCGGCGATGGGGTCTAGCTTCTCCTTGATACTGTCCCGTTGGGCTTGGATACGGGTCAGACGGTTCCCGTGGACGCCGATATCATACCGCTTGTCCGTGACAGTAATGGCCTCGAACTGGTCTCCCTGAAGGACTACCCTGGCGTGCTTCTTGCTACGGATGGTCTCCACGGTCTTCCTGAGCGTGTTCACACAGTGAGCGCCGTTGCCTTCGTGGAAATCGTTCAGCTCGTACAGATGATAACTACCAGGCAGAGGCTCGTAAGGCAGTTTGACCTTCGATATCCCGCTGTCGTTTCTCAAGCTCGTAGTCATTTCTACAAAATTGATATGCTTCACTCCAATCCCTCCTTGTGTTTATGCGGACAGACCCCACCATTACTGTGCATCCCAAGATGGCAGTTAAAGCAAAGAATAGTGTAGGCGGTCGGGTCATCAGCCTTGACAGCGTCCCTCAATGCTTTCAAAGCACCATTCTCCCTCGCCTTTGTACCATCGCCATTTACATGATGAAGTGTAAGAAATCGCTTATCTGCTTCACCACAACAGGAACATTTACCTCCATATGTTTCAAAAAGTTTAGCGCGGGCTTCTCTTTTATATCCAATCGTTCTTGCTATCATCTTCTCTCGATGCGCGAGATAATATTCCCTACCTCTCACGTGAAATAGTTCTGGATTTTCAATACGATATCTCTTCTGCCACCTCTGTATGCGTTCATGAATTTCTGGCCGTTTCTGGTACTCTCTCATCTGTTTCTTGATACGTTCTTTAGCCTCTGGCTCCAAGGCTTTCCACCGTTCAGCGTACATTCCTATCCCTTCACATAACTAATTTCTATCTTGAGGGTTCGTGCTGGCGAATGGTCGAAACTCGCGAGTTCTTGCGGTTCGGGGCAATCACCGTCGGGGGCATCTCTATCAATAAAAGCCTTCTTACAGTAGATGCTTTCTGATTCCTCGTCCGTAATCTGAACATTATCCAGATGGTTCTCAAACGCTCCGTCTATCATGTTGAATATTCGGTCCTTAAGCTGTTCCCTTGTTTCACTCATACTATCCCTTCAATGCTATTATACAGTTAGTGCAGGTCTTCATCCCGAGTTCCAACCTGTCGTTATCGTGACCGCATCGGACGCATCTCCCTTCCGACCGTGCCTCTTCACGCCAATGTTTAGCACCGCTTCTGCGTCTATCCATATTATGAATAAAAGAAGGGGTCTTCAGCGCTCTGTTCCGATGATAGTGTCTCAGATGACTAGCATTCTTACGACATTGAGCAGAACAGTACTTCTTGTATCTATCGACTCTATACCACTCCTCACCCAACGGTATAGGTCCACCGCAATGCCCGCACCTGACGGTTTTGAGCACTATCCGCATCGACAGAGGATGGATTAGACGAGATAAATAATTATGCCTTCCTAGAACCCACGACAATATGCGCTCTGCTGACGAGAGGACACGGCTCTCTACGTAGTACTGGTAACGTACGTACAGGTAGCTTAGGACTCTTGGAATCCTTCTTGAGCCTCCTACGCCATTGGAACACCTTGCCAGACTTCACGATATCGACCACGGTGTGATGGGTAAGCTCGTCGTTGGTGACAAAGACATAGCAGGTGGGATTCTCACGCATCTTGAGGACGAACCTGCTCTCCCGCGTGTGGGGCCACGCCTTCGACTTCTCGTACTCGAACAACTTCTCGATGGTCTTGACTTCCAGCTCGACGGGCCTGCACTCCTTCGAATCGGGGTTGAGAGAACACTTCACGGTCTTAGGGTAGAGCTTCACATCGAGACCTGGGACTTTCCCTCTCTCACGTGCGATATGGATATGGAACCTCTGTCGGAGTTTCGGGTCGGTAGTGAGTATCCTACGTACCAATGATTCACCACGTAAGCCCGCTAGTTTGCGGGCGAGCTGACCTCTAGTTGTCCTTCTCATCGGTTCACAGTCTCAGAGTAAAATCCCTTGTTCTTAGCCTTCTTACGAGCGGTAGCTCGTCCTCTCTTCGTAGCATAGCACCGAAGCCAAGTCGCATTATCGTGATGAAATCGAAGACAATACCGCCCGTCAGTCATTATCTCTCCCCACCTTGACCTTCACGACACGCACATTCTTGTAACCTTCCTTACGCATCCGCTGGGCATAGAGCTTAGCGCCGTCCTTCGTCCAAGAGCATTGGTCGAGCTTCCTTCTGCCCTTCTTACCCTTAGCGCACCACAGCATCCTATCCCTCTTTAGATTCCTCATAGACGTAAACACTCAGTGTTCCCGACGGAGACAACCCCCACACCTCTCCCTTATACATCTCTATCTTCAGTTCCGCCATCGAAGCAAGAAGATACGAAGAATCGGATTCAACTGCCCTGTCGAGCCCCACATAGAGCCTGCTCGGACTCGTTATCCTGAGCTTCCATCTCATCGGGTTCCTATCTGCTAGCTTCACTCTGTCTGTGGCACCCACGGAGAACTTGTCTATCCGCAGGTTGTCTTTCTTCACCATAAGGATTTCACCTGTAGCGTACTAGGGTTAGTTAAACTATTTATAGATTGCAGGTCAGATAAGAAGTCGAATGATAATCAAGAAGCATCGCCTGAAAGAACTACTCAAAGGAAAAGAGTGCTACAAAATCGACCGCACATCTCACCTCTGTTTCGAGAAGTACGACGACAGCAGAGGGGAATTCTTCGACCTCACTCGCTGCCTGGAACGCAAAGGACGACGTGAGAGATGTGTCGTTGCGATAAGTGGCTATATGTATCCTGAAGAGAAGTACGCCTACCTAGACCTGCATCACGTAACGAGAGAAGAATGGAGAGGAAAAGGCTACGGTAGTGCAGAATACAAGAAGCTGGAAGACGTTCTGAGAACAAAGAAGGGCATCAGTATGATACGCCTCAGCGCATTAGAGGGAGCAGATAAGTACTGGAGAAAGATGGGATACAAAGCCTACAGATGTCCACACGATGCAGAGTATTACAAGACGGGAGGAGAGACCCGTCGGAGATATCAGTGCAGAATCGGTCACCCCCAGGATGAAGGGAAGATAGGCGGTGGAAAAGCGAAACTGCTCTGCGGTTACCTGAAGGACTTCCAGGACAAGTGCATCGAGCACGGCTATAATTGCCTCGAAGAAATCGCTCCCGAAGCAGTCCCGAACAAGCCCTGTGGTCGCACGTGAGACAATAGCACGGTCTCGGTCTTTTCCTCGTGAATGTATCGCACGTGAGAGTCTTTAAAATTAACCCACGCTCGTAACATATTTTGGTGTCCATTGGCTAAAAGGGCCAAAAAAGTCGAAAAAACATTACTGGGAAGTGGTTTTCTAGGGTGTCTCCCCGATGAAGTCGGTGAAGCTCTTCTTCACCTTCTCCTTACCGTTGTCCACAACGCGCACGACTTGCTCGGCACAGTCCACTTCGACAAGCCTCCACGCATCTCCCGCTGGCGATGTGCTGATTCCGAATCCCGTTTCCTCGTCACGAGAACCTTCAGTCATCACATCGAAGATGATACGTGCGAGATACGACGGGTCGTCCCACCGCCACTTCTTTGCGAGTGCTCTCTTCACGATACCAGGAAGCTGACCCGCTCCCCAATGCGTATAGAGATACACACACGAGCTCCCCAATGCGTATAGAGATACACACACGATTCCCTGTCCTTGACGCATACGTCTGCTCTATCTCCCATTTGTTCACCCCTAATAACCCCTAATAGTCTATGTCGGCATCAGCATCGAGCGTCTCCTCGGTACGCTCGGAAATGATAGTGTCCTTCACCACATTCCCGACACAGACCACAGTCTTCGGCTTCGAGCTTAGCGATTCGTATATCTCGCATCGTACCCATTCGTTCACTCCCTGTAGCCATCATATATCTCAAGCGTCCACTTGTTGGACTCCTTGGTTATGATGACGGGATGCTCTTGCTCCGAGACCCACTTGAGAAAGCTCGGAAGTCCTGCGAACGTTTTCTTCAGGGGCGACGGTTTGTTGTATAGGTCTTGGTCGCTCGTACGTTCCACTTCGAAAGTCGTTGTCATTCAATCACCTCTATCCTCATCCTGATGCGCTTGTAGTCGAACATTCTCCATATCTCATCCGCAGTAATTACTCCACGGAAGAGCGGATTCTTGTCGAGCAAGAAATCCAGATAGGGCGGGTCGTCGCCCTCGAAGTCATACTGTATGGAGAGACGGCCACGCAAGTCGAGTTTCTTCATCTGCTTCTCCTTCAAATGATTCATAGATACCACACTACCTCTGTCTTCGAACCATAACTCAGACCGAACTCTTCCAGCATCTTGTCGATACCCTTCTGCTCCTTACGGAAATACGGTATGAACTTCTCCAGCGTCATCTTCGCACTGTTGTTGCTGTTGTCGTGCGCCCATCGCATATACTTGCTATAGAGAATTTGCTCCGTAGCATCGGGACCGTATCCCTCATCGAGCAAGAACTTTGCGATACGAGTCCACTCTCGGATGCCGTAGGACAATCCGAACGAGTACGCACTCCTCGTTTTCTCAGCTACCACTTTCTCTGGTCTCTTTGTTTTTGTCATACATATCACGGGTCACATAGACCCTTAACTCCATACCCATACTAATTTTAAATCGCCTAACTTACTCAGCTTGCCTCATCACAGGTCAAGACCTGCAAATCATCGAGCATCCTTTCTGGCGTACGTACACAATACAATTATTCCTACCTTAGTAGTACTGCACGTATTACGTGTACTCTACTACTCTCTGAGCATCCCGAACAATCCGAGACACTTCATCGACCTCAGTTCGAGGAACTCCCGAACATATTTCCGAAGAGTTTCCATCGACGGAAGACCTTCGAACTTCTTGACTACCTTCCCGTCCTTCACGAAGGCGAGGGTGGGCATCGAGCGGATTCCATACTCGTCGGATAGCTTGTTGAACTTGTCACAGTCGATAGAGACTATCACAAGACTCTTGTAGTCATCCTCGTCCTCGAACCATTCCAGAATAGGTTTCATCGACTGACAAGGACCGCACCATTTGGCGGTGAAGTCAATCAAGACATACTTCTCTGTCTTCAATAGCTTCTCCAGTTCATCCCTAGATTGTATCATTCTCATAGTTACCCTTGCTCCTCACAAATGCCATTCCTTAGAGACCTTCTTCGGAGAACACGCGCTCCCGCCGAGACAGAACGAACAGATGTTGAGTATGTACTTACGACCATCTATCTCCCTGATTCGATATTCTTCACGTTTGCACTTCTTGCACGCATCCTTGTCAGGCCAAGTCATTCCTCGACCTCCAGATATTCACAGAGTAGAACGCCGTAGCACCGATGCAATATGCACCAGTCCTTGTCAGCGCAATCATCGCAGGTGATTAGCTCTGTCCCACGTCCTCATACCTCTCCACTCTTCTTCAGTCACACCTCTCCACTCCATCTGACAAGATATCTCTGATGTTTTCAGTGATGCCCACCAACACATCGAACATCGCTGAGTCCTCCGAGTACCTGTCTGCAACGTACTGAATGTCGTTCATCGCCACCTCAAGCATCATTCGGTCCTTCAGTCTCACAAGCTTCTCAATCTTCGTCATCGTCATCCCATTCACCTACCGCACTCTTGCAGACCTTCTCAAGCTCACGAATCAGATAGACCTGCCTCGGCGTGTACTCCCAATCATCGCACAAGCGAAAGACCGCCTGTGAAAAAGACGGGCACGGCTTCTCGAACTTGATGCCGTGGCCCGACAGACACTCGAACTTGCCCTCGTCCTTTGGGAAGTACGAGACGCACGTGCGACACACTTCGTATCGTTGCTCCTCGGTCATCTTCGCCCATTTCTCGTACACCTTCTCACGCTCGGTGAGAGTCTTCTCCTCGACGTGGAGGTGCACATTCGGTACACCGAGACCAGTTATCGTTAGAGGACCAGTTACCGTTAGTGCTCCAGGTTTCAGTTTCCTCTGCTTGACCAAATCGAGCACCCCTAGGTGTACCTGATGCCCGTGGTCGATGCCCTACGATATATCTCGTAGAACAGACCAGGCAACTGCGTCACGTTGTCCATATACGTCGAGTTCGCTCCCGTGAACGACTTCGCACGGTTGATGTCGCTTGCGCACATACCGACCCCGATGAACCTGATGCCGTCCTTCACCATCAACGCCATCTCCTTGCGCGTCTCCTCGACATCACCAAGATAGAAGTCGCTCACGATGACGCATATCTTCATCTTATCGGTAGGCACGGACGCTCGATACATCTTGTGGACGTTCATCAGGCATTGAGCCAACATCGTTCCGCCAAGACAGTTGACACCGCCGATTCTCGCACGTGTGTTCCGGTACGATTCACTGAAGGCTTTGACCTTCTGATATTCCGAACCAAAGACCCAAGTCGAGAAATCGGCGTCATCGAGCCACTGCCCTCCGACTTCGGAGATGACGGTCAGCACATCACGGGCTTGCTGAGTATCCATCGAACCGCTCAAGTCCACGACAAGCGACAGAGCGACCTTCTGCTTCTCCAGCGTGAACTTCTTCCTCTGATAGATGTTCTCGACTGGCCTCCGTTGCGTGATGTACTTGGCGAGCTGCTTCGTCATCAATCTCCCAGACTTCTGATACTTCTGGGTTTCGAGATGCGGTTGCATCAGCGTCTTCAGCTTGTTCAGGAGCGAGATTATGTACGGCTGGTTCCTCATAATGAGCGACCGATACACACCCTCATCGGCTTCGGGAGTCGGGCACTCGCTTCCCGCACCTCTACCTGCGTGCGTCTGATATTCGTTCCCTGGAGAGTCTGGAAGTTTCTCCTTGAGTAGCTTCTCAGCTTCCTTCTGCGCATCGCCCTTCTGACCTTCGACCTCCGCATCGCCACCGAAGTTGATTGGGACTTTCCCCATGTCGATGATGGCCTTACCTTGACCCTGACCGCCACCAGCACGATACGGACCAGGAATCTCCTCGACGCTACCGTCCTGCTTCTTCTTCCACTTCTTCTCAGAGTGCATCTCTAGGACGCGGTACACTTCCTGATAGCTCTCGAAGATTGTCTCCTGCGCCTTGTACTTCGATTCCCAAGCGGCATCGACTATCTTCTGGATGCCAGCGATAGCCTCGGGCGGTGGGAAATATCCAGTCCACATAGCCCACTCCTCGGAGAATGCCTGCACATCGACCCCGAGGATTGCGCACTGAATCGCACCGTGCACGATGAAGTTCACAGGATTCTCCAAGAACTCCTTCTCGTCGTCCTTGACGGCCTTGCGCAACAGCTTGCCGAGCTGTGGCTTCCACGCCTTGAGCATCGCCCTGTTCATCCACGTGATTCTCTGACCTATGTCGATATAGGATTCTTCGAGCCACGTGTTGCCACGGTAGTCGTCAACGATGTTCACAGCCATTATCGCAAGCTGGGGATGCCGTCGGGACTCAATCCACTTGTTGTACTCTGGGACCATCCCCTTCATAAACGACCAGTGCTGTGCCTCGTGCATCGCAAGTGCGAGACGGAAGATTCTCGTCAAAAGGGGGTGAACGCGATAGCACTTCGGAATCGCCTTGTCGCTCAGGGTGATTCTCTTCTGGTTCCACTCGATGCAAGCCCGACCCGTCTCGTTCAGTTGAACGCTGAGCGTGTTATCGTTCGCCACGACTGCAACTACTGTTGCTATCTCCCTTATCGGGTCATTGTCTGCTATCATTCTTTCTCCTCCTCTTCGAGTATCACCTTGAGCAAATAGATGACAACTTGGTCATCGTGCGCCACATCGTAGAAGTGCGTAAGGACGTGCGCCTCAAGATACATACGTCTGTCCTTGAGCATATTCCTTATCTTCTCTTCACTCAACATCTACGTCAACACCTTCGTCAGCTTGTCCTCCATCTTCCTCTTGACACGCATATAGATTTGCTCGAAATCGCTCCATCGCTCGTGCCTCGTGGAGAAGTCCTCGACGAACATATTCCGCATATCCTCGACACGCATCTCCAAATCGGAGTACTTCCGTCTCTTGAACGAGGCTTTCTTGATTCCCTCGTCCACGGTCTTCTCGACCTTCAGGATGGATTCCATCACGAACCTCATCTCCGAGTTCTTGATGTAGTTCGCACCGACGTGGTCCGTACCGCAGGGCCATATCTCCAGATTGACGTCCTGGAAACCCTGCTTCGCGTACTCCGCACGCCAGTCGCCCATCGCTTGCCTGATTGCTTCCATCGCCGTGGTAACCTTACCGTTGTACCTGACCGACCTGTCAGGCTCACGGATGTTCCAGAGCGACATCTGTATGGGAACGCAACCGAATCCACGGAGCTGTTGCCACACGTTCTTCCTAGTCGTATTCAAGAACGTCTTCTGTTCCTCGGTGAGATTTCCGCTCGTCCTCGTCTCTGCGGGTAAGTCGTACCCGAAAAGCCAATACTTCTCATCCAATTGTTTTGGTATCCCTACCATTTGATTCACTTCCTTTACTGGTCCACTCCGACCGACTTGAAGACCTTCCCGATTTCCTGTCCTTCAAGCAGACCCTTCACAGCCTTCTGTTGGTCTGGCGACCATACACCGAGCACGACAGGCTCGATATCTGTGAGAGAGAACTTCCCCTTCTCCATTATGTCGAACCATTGCACCAAGTTCCTCGGCGTAGCTGGAACGTTCAGAAGGTCTTGCCTGTATGCGACCCTCGTGTTACCTGCAAACTCACAGAGTCTGTCGATAAGTTGCTTGTCTGCGTTCGGGAACCGAGCCTTCAGGAACTTTATCTCCGAACTCTTCGACATATAGCCGATGTCGATTGTCAGAAACCTTCCCGCCAATGCGGAGTTCATCTGTTTCGTTCCCTGATATATCGCCTTCTCGAACGGGTTGATGCAAAGCGCCAACCAATGCAGAGGCGACCGCCTGACGAACTCATTCAGCTCTGGAACCCAGATACCCGCTTGCCAGTCGCACAAGCTGTGGAAGAAACCCGCAACGCTCGGGGAGAGGAAGTTCGCCTCATCAACGAGCAACAGCTTCGGGGTCTTGTCATCCACAGTAGGCTCAAGCCATTGAAGCAATATCTGCTTCTTCGCCTTCGTCTCGCCGTCTGCGAGAATATCCTGCGCAACGATATCGACGTAACCCTGCTCTTCGTGGCAGGAGAACTTCGACAGTTGCGGAACATTCAGCTCATAAGGCTCCCACAACTCTACAGCATAGTCTGGGGGTGCTTGATTCGGACTCGGTTGTTCAGAAGCCCTACCGCAGAGCCAGTGAAACAAGTACGTCTTGCCCGTTCCCGTCTCGCCACGAGCGATGACGTTCTTGGTAGACATCAAGCCGACTTGCACGAGGTCCACGATGTGCGCTTCATCCACATATCCGTCGCCGTCTATGCTTACTTTTCTCATTTGATTTCATCTCTCCCTAATGACTTCCTACTGGAAAAGGTTTTCTGATGTTTCCGTGGCACTCGCACTTGCAAGGTCTCGGAGGATTGCCCGACACGTATCTCGTGCAGTCCTCGTGCTTTCCCTTCCTGCATCTGTTTGAAATGTTCTTCATCTCAATCCTCCCATTCGTGTTCACAACTGTTGCAAACCATCTGCGTCGGCTCTCCTTCAAAACAGATGATAGCAACATCTTCGCTCTTGCATTCGGGGCATCTCAATTCATTCAGCTTTACCTTCCCCTTCTTCATTCTGACAACGCTCCTAGTATCGCTATGACGAGAATCTCGACAGTATAGAGTGCGCCGAGAATGATTATCTCAACGATATATGCGCCTCCTACCTGCCAGAACCCGACTGGCGACAATATCAGCCATATCACATATCCTGCAACGAGAGGTGCGCATATGATGAAAGCGAAAAGGGCAAACAATGCCAAGAACGCTCCAATCTCTCCCAAATCTGGTATCTCTATCGTTCTGCTCATACTATCCTCACCTTCAGATGGAACATCTCCGCGCACCGCATCTTGAACCGACCCCAGCGAGAGATGCCACGGAAGCTGTTCATCCCCTCGTCTATCTTCTTTCCAACGAGAGTGCCCAGAACAGAGTCAGGCGAAATCATATCGCCGTCCGAGAAAGACGGGTCATCGCAGGTCGCTTCGTTCTCATCGAACATAAACTGAAAGACCCCGTCACCGTCTCGTCTCTGATTATAGTACGTCCTCATTCCTTCACCTTCTCGTGCTTATTCAACCACTTTGCCCGCTTTGCCATCTTAGCATCATAGCATTGCTTACAATAGTAGTAGACAGTCACACACCACTCGCTTCGCTGACACTCGCTTCGTTCTCACAATTGTAGCATCTCATGTTCTCCACCTAACCCACACAGGATGTCTCGGCTTTCCTGTTGAACACTCCTCAAGCATCTTTATCTCGGCCGGCAGGGGTGAACAAACCCTCATCATCTCGCTCTTCACATCAGCAGGGACTTCCCATCTTGAGAAATCCTTCTTGTCGGGATTTGCGCTGACTGTGCCGATGATTTCCTTCCGACCCTTGTTCGTGAACCCCGTCCCGACCTTCCCGTAGTACTTCCCGTCACGTGCGATGACGAGACTGCCGAACGGGAACGCTCCCGTAGTGCACTCAGTACAGCCGATGACCTCCACGTCCACCGTCTCGAACTTCTTTATCTTGAACCAATACGGTGAACGGAATCCAGAGACGTATTTGGAATCGAGCTTCTTGACCACGACTCCCTCTCCGTCCTTTATCGTCACCATCTGGAACAGTTGCTTCGCACGTGTTCCCTTGCTCCGATGCGCAATCTCGACGTTCGCATTCTTGTTCACCATCGCATCGAGTATCTCCCTGCGGTGTTCGAGCGTCGCATTGTTCAAGAGAAGATACTCCTTCGTCTTTATCAGGTCGAACACGTGGAGAGTGGCTGGAAGGTCTCTCGCAAGCACCTTGATAGCGATACTGTCGTTAGTGTTACGTTTCAAGACCTTCTCGAAACCACCATCCACCGTAAGCTCACCGTCGATTACCCAATCCGTCCTCGGCATCGCACCTGCGAGACCAGCGACGAGTTCGGGGAATTTCACAGAGACCTCGTTCTCCCGTCTCGTCCAGAGATATATGTCTCCGTCCTTCTTCTCAGCTATGATTCTTTCTCCGTCATATTTGACTTCCGAACTCCACTCA
>Ga0315296_10002790_pt1 | contig 14771 bp, 17 predicted proteins | sample YL17G14_18_MG_FD_203921 | JGI IMG/M metagenome (GOLD analysis project Ga0315296, IMG submission 203921) | Sediment microbial communities from Yellowstone Lake, YNP, Wyoming, USA - YL17G14_18 | ecosystem: Environmental > Aquatic > Freshwater > Lake > Sediment | place: USA: Wyoming | collected... | reverse complement strand
TTAAGATTGATTGAGAAATTGGAAAAAAGAGCTAATTTTTTGAGACCGAGAGAAAAGATAAAAGGCAAAACCAATGAAATTTTAAGAGAAGGGTTTTTAGAGCTTGAGACAATAAAAACAAGAGTGGAATTAGCTGGGTTCAAAAAGAAAATTTTTCAAAAAATTTCAAAAATTGAAATTGATGAGAAAAGAAATATTCCAAAGGTAGGAATAATAGGAGAAATATACACTGTTACCGACGGAGCAATAAATTTTGAAATCGAAGAAAAATTGGGCCGGGAAGAAATTGAGGTTCACCGGGAAATGGACATTACTTATCATCTAAAAAAGGGAATTTTCCCCTGGAAAGATTGGATAATCCAGAGAAAAATTATGCCTTATTTAAAATCAACCGTTGGCGGTCACGGCCGAGACGCAATTTATGAAATGCTAAATTATATAAAAGAAAATTTTGATGGAGTAATTCATTTATTGCCAATGGGTTGCATGCCAGAAGTCACCATCAGACCGATTTTAGAGAAAATTCACCAAGAATTAGTAATTCCCTTTCTATCTTTGTCTTTAGATGAACAAGTGGCTGAAGCTGGAATCAATACCAGAATCGAAGCTTTTGTCGATGTGGTTAAAAATTACCATAATAAAAAAAATTTGTAGATTCGTATTATGAAAACATATTTAGGTATTGATGTTGGTTCTATTTCGACTAAATTGGTTTTAATTGATGAAAAAAATCAGGTTTTATCTTACTTTTATTTTCGTACTGAAGGAAATCCGATTAAAGCAGTCCAAGAAGGATTAAAGAAACTAAAAAAGCAAGTACCCGAAGGTGCCGAGATTGTTGGGGTAGGAACAACAGGGTCAGCTAGATATTTAGCTGGAGTAATTACTGGAGCTGATTTAATTAAAAATGAAATTACTGCCCATGCTAAAGGAGTAAATTGTTTTATTCCCGACGCCAGAACAGTAATTGAAATCGGTGGTCAGGATTCGAAAATTATAATTTTAGAAAATGGAGTAGCGGTTGACTTTGCAATGCAGACGGTATGCGCTGCCGGCACCGGGAGCTTTCTCGATGCCCAATCCTTTAGGTTAGGAATTCCGATTGAGAAATTTGGAGATTTCGCTTTAAAATCAAAGAAACCGACCATTGTTGCAAGTCGATGCACGATTTTCGCCGAATCGGATATGATTCATAAACAACAAATCGGTCATCCCATAGAAGATATTATTGCCGGACTCTGCCATGGTTTGGTCAGAAATTTTTTGAATAACGTGGCCAGAGGAAAAAATATTCAACCTCCCATCGTCTTTTTAGGAGGAGTTTCCAAAAATATTGGGATGCGAAAGGCATTTGAGGAAACTCTTGGTCAAAAAATTATTGTTCCAAAATATAATACAGTTATGGGAGCTTTGGGCACGGCCATTTTAGTAAAAGAATTGGTTCCTAAAAAGACAAAATTTTTAGGTTTTGGAATTTCTAATAAAGAGATAAAATGTACCTCTTTTCAATGTAAAGGTTGTCCAAATCAATGCGAGGTGATTGAGGCGAGGATAGATGGAAAAATTGTCGCCCGTTGGGGAGATAGATGCGGAAAATGGTCGAACCTCAATCCGCAATAATATATGCCCTGTAGAGAAACCCCGCACTGAAATAAATTTAGTGCGGGACTGCGCTCCCTCTGGTCTCTTGTTTCGAAAACATTATAATATTCGAAACTTGCCCCGTAGTGAGCTTGCTCTACTACGGGGTTCTTCTACGGGGTATGTCTATCTTAAATATAATTAAAGAAAGAAGAAGTATTAGGAAATTTCAGGAAAAAGAAATTCCTCAAGAGATTGTTGATAAACTAATTGAAGCTCTAATTTGGGCGCCGTCAGCTGGCAATTTGCAATCAAGAAAATTTTATTTTGTTTTTAATGAAACAATAAAAAAAGAATTAGCCAAAGCTGCCCTTGGTCAAAATTTTATTGCCAAAGCTCCTTTAGTAGTTATAGGTTGCATTGATGATAAGATTACCGGGCGGTACAGAGAAAGAGGAAAAAATCTTTATTCAATTTGCGATGTTGCCTTATCTATTCAAAATCTGATGTTATTGGCCAGAGAAGAAGGTTTAGGTACTTGTTGGGTTGGTGCTTTTGATGAAAAAGAGGTAAAAGAAATTTTAAATTTACCGGAAAACTTAAGACCAATTACCATTGTTCCGATTGGTTACCCGGCTGAGAAACCCCGGGCTCCGGCTCGGGTCTCAAAAGAAGAGGCGGTTGACTTTTTAAGATGATATTTTTAACTTGACATAGTAATTGATTATTGTATGATGGTTTTAAAGAACGATAAGTCGAAGTATCTTAAAGTAGGTCCGTCCCTAAGTGGGGGCTCAAATAAGTAAAGCGGCTTAGAGTCAAAAGGTCGCCTTTTTAATTCAATATTTATTCACCATGGCTTTCAAAAAGTTTGAACCTCGAGGAGATTTTACTCCTCGTCCAATGGTTAAAGGGAATTGGAAATGTTCTGATTGCGGTGTGGAAATTACCGAACTGCCATTTGAGCCTTCAGCCGATAGACCAATTTATTGCCGAGAGTGCTGGAGAAACAGAAGAGCTGAAAAACCCGGACGCTAAATTTAACCAAAAAACCGCCCGACCGTCAGGTATAGGGCGGTTTTGTTATATAAGGTTCTTATTTCGAGCGAAGCGAGAAACAAGGTTCTTATTTCGGAAGCCAAGAAATTAAATTGTCTTTAATTTCAAATTTCCCTTCAATAAATTTTTCAATTACCCAGATATTGGTTTTACAATGATTAGTGATTTCTGAAACTGTAACCCGGGATTTTCTAGAAGCTAAAGCCAAATAGGGTAAAATTTGGTCAGCTAAATGTCTATCTAAACAGGCTTGAGATTTTTCTTCTTTTAATAGTTGCAAAGCCGCTTCTTTTCCAACATCTTCTGCTCGCTTCCCCAGTTTTCCTAAATTATCAGTTCCAATGACGGTATTTTCAAATAAAGCTACTAAACCAATCTGACTTCCCGGGCATTGGGTTTGATAGTATTCTATTTTTTCTTGAACTGGTAATTTTAATTTACCCAAAACCTCTCTTACTCCAGCAAATTGTCTTTCAGCCACTTTTTTATTTTTAAGAGAATCAGAAGCACCGGAAATAATTAAAATTTTCTTTAATTTACTCCTCTCAGTTAAACTGATACCATTTAATTTTGCCGGAAAAATTATTACCTCAACTTTCGCTCCTCCTTCTGGATAATAACCTCTTTTAATTACCTCAATCTCAATTTTAGCCCCCATTTTTTCTAAGATTTTCAAAAAAACATATCGGAAATAATCAATGGTTGGCGAAAAGAAAGTATCAGTTGCCCCGCCTTCAAAACTGATTTTAATTGGAGATTTAGCAAATAAAGCAGGAAGAATTAAAATTTGTAAGACCAGGGTGATGCTTCCGGCAGTTGGAATATTAATAGAAACTTGGTCTTTGGAATATTCTCCAGAATAAAATTTAATATCTTCTGAACCTAAAAAATCTCCCTCTAATTTCCCATTACAAAGCTGAGCCAGGGCCTGGATTCCTAACAGATGCTGAGTCATTAAACCCGGTTTTTCTCTCCCTTTTCTGATATTAAAAATATGACAAGGTTTTTTGCTGATTGCCGATAAAGCGCAAGCAGTTCTCAATATTTGTCCTCCGGCTTCCCCAATTGAACCATCAATTTCAATCATAGTTACATTTTAAATTAAAATTCTTAAAATTGAAACTTGATGGTAACTTTGTAAATACTATTGACAAGGTTCTTTGCTGGACTATAATAAACTGTTGGAAAATGAATAAGATAAAAGAAATTAAATTTCTAAATCCCACAACCAGTTATACCTGTAATGGTTTAATTTTTGCTGTTTTATCTTTAAAAGAATTGACTGGGAGTATTGGTAGAAAAAACAAACGGCACCAATAAAAAGTCAAAAAATAAAAAAACAAAAAACTTCTACCGAACCTCCCAGATCAGGAGGTTCTTCCACTTTAAATACCATGCCTCAAAAATTTTATTTAACCAAAATAGGTTTAGAAAAAGTAAAAAATGAATACGAGAATTTAAAGCAGATTAAATTAGCCAAAACAAGAGGCGAGTCCCCAAAAATTTGGCATTCTGAAGATTTAAATCCTGAATACCTTACTTTTCAGGAGGATTTGAGTTTTTTGGAAGCCAGATTAGCCGAACTGGAAAATATTCTTAAGAATGTTGAGTTAATTAAAATTCCGCCCAAACAGAGGCAAAATATTATCGATTTGGGAGCAAAGGTTTTGGTTGAATCAGATGGTCAAAGCGATGAATTTGAAATTATTGGGACTTTAGAAGCTAATCCCTCTCTTGGGAAAATTAGCAATGAGTCGCCTGTCGGAAAAGCGCTTTTGGGACATCGAATCGGAGACATAGTTGTTCTTTCATCTCCGAATAAAACAATCTATAAAATCAAAAAAATAAAATATCCCACTTCGCTGAGTTAGCTTAAAATTGGTTTAAAAATATGATATCATTAAACCAGGAAAAAACCTGGTTTTGATTTAATTTTTTTATGAAAGATATTCTCAATTTTTTAATAGAAATCGGGAAATTAAAAGGAAAGAAAAGAAGAGGTTGGCTGATTCATAAAATCAAAGAAGCAGAAACTACATCTGAACACTCTTTTCATTTAGCTTTTTTAGTTTGGGTTTTAGGAAAAAATAAAAAAATCAATTTAGAAAGAGCAATTAAAATAGCTCTCATGCACGATTTATGCGAAATTTATGCCCCTGACTTTACATCTTATGACGCCGCTTCCTTAAAAGAAAAAGGGAGAGTTAAAATAAAAGATATTTTGAAAACCAAACCAGTTATAGGTCGTCCAACTATCAATCAAAGAAAAAAAATGGAAAAGATAAAACAAAAATTAGAAATGAAGGCAATTAAAAAATTAATTTCTAAATTACCACTGAATTTAAAAAAAGAGATAAATAATCTTTGGTTAGATTATGAGCATGGATTAACTCAGGAAGGTAGATTTGTAAAACAGGCAGATAAAATAATCAATCTTTTGCAAGGTTTAGATTATTGGAAAAAATATGGGAGAATTCAACATAAACTTTGGTTAAGAAGAAGCAAAGAAGTTATAGATGACCCGATTTTAATTAAATTCATTAGAGATTTAGAGAATAAGTTTGTCAAAAAATGAAAAAAATAAAGAAAATTATTACAATTTCAATTCTTTTAGTAAGTTTATTTTTCATTCTTGCACCTTTTAATTTTCCGGAAAATCTTCAGTTTGAAGAACTTTTAAATTCAGCTGATGATAATGATGTTATTATTATTTTTAATTCTGGCGGTTGGGGAAATACGCCCTTAGAAAAAGCAGATGATTTTACTCCGATTATCCGAGGAATTCAACAAACTCTCGAAGAGTTTGGTTATAATTCTTTGATAATTTCTTATAACCGAACAAAAGATGGGTTTTCGGGCAAAATAACCGGTATTAAAGATTTTTTAAATTCTTTTCAAGATTCTTCAGCAATTTTGGCCAAAAAAGTAAATATTTTGGCTGAAAAATTTCCAGATAAAAAAATTATTATGACTGGACTTTCAGCCGGCGCAACTTTTACTGATAGAGTAATGGAAAAGATTAATTCTAAAAAAACTCAGGTTTATGCCATAGCAGCCGGAATTCCTTTTTGGGAAAAATCTTTCAAGACCAATAATATTCTTTTACTGAATAATAATAGCAAGGATGCTTTATCAACCGGTGAACTAAAATCATTACTTTTATCTTTAATTAAAGCTCCTCAAAAATGGATTTTGGCCAAAATAAATGGTCAAAATCTAACCTATTCTCGGGCTCTTCAAATTCCTGGTCATGAATATTTTTGGTCTTCACCTGATGTTGGTTCTAAAATCGTAAATTTTCTTGAGAATAAGATTCGCTAAATTGATATGAGAAAAATCTTTCTTCTTTTAATTTCTCTTTTTGTTGGAATATTTGTCTTCTTTTTCATTGGTAGAACTATTGGTTGGCGAGAGATAAAAAATGCTTTCCTGGTTTTTACCGGCTGGCAGGGATTGATAATTTTAATTTTAACTTTATTAATGATGCTGATTGGAAATTGGAAGTGGAAAGAAATCTTAAAAGGGGAAGGTGTTGATGTTTCGTTTTGGAATCTTTTTAAGCCCTATCTGGCGGGATTTTCAATAATGTTTTTAGCTCCAATCCTGCTTTTGGGCGGAGAGGTTGTTCGCGGTTATATTTTAAAAAACAGAAATTCAATTGTTTGGTCAAAAGGGATGGCTTCAGTATTAATAGAAAGAATTTTGGAATGGACCGTTAATCTATTAGTCATTTTTTCTGGACTTTTATTTTTCCTTTTAATGATTGATTTACCGCCCAGAAATTTAACAATACTTATGAGCTCCTTATTTTTATTTTTTACAATTGGAATTTTCATTTTCTATTTGAAAATCTTGAAAAAAGAGAGTTTAATCAGTTTTTTTAGTCGGTGGTTTAGGTTAAAATTTTTAAATCAGAAAAATAGTTTTTTAGAGATTGAAAAAGAAATCTTCGCTTTTTTTAGGACCCAAAATAAAAAATTATGGCAAGTCCTGGGCCTAACTTTTTTAAGAGCAGGGGTAATGTGGTCAAGAACCTGGTTTTTAATTCTTTTTTTGGGAAAAAACATCGGAGCCCTTCCTTCGTTATCCATTCTTGGTTTTACTTATTTAATAGCCATGATTCCGATTCCGACTGCTCTGGGTTCTCATGAGGCGATTCAGATTTTCGCTTTCAATTCTTTGGGTATGAATCCCTTTGTCGCTACTGCTTTCACTTTGATTATTAGAGGGGCAGAATTAATTTTTGCTTTAATTGGGGCAATAATTATTTTTCGATTAGGAATGGTAATTTTAAACCAATATTTTACTAACAAAAATCATATTTAGTTTTTCATAAATTTCCAAAATTCTACTTGATTTTATGAAAGTAGCAGTCGGTTCTTAAAATCCGGTTAAAATTGAGGCAGTCAAAAGAGCTAAAAATAGGGCAAAGAAAGCAATTGAAAAATTAAATGCTGATTTTACTCTCACTATTTTTGCTTTAGCCAGATTTATTAAACCAGAAATGTTTGATTAATCGATTTCTGATTATTTTACTAATGCTCACTAATTTTCTCAAGCTTTTTTTATTCCAGAATAAAATATTAGTGAAATTTATTGAAAAATGATAGATTAAATAAAGGTCGGCAATTGCTAATATTAGTTGAATTTAATATGAATTTATTTATCAATAAAAAAATTGGAATAGGTTTAATCATTTTTGGAATAATTCTTTTAGTGGCATTATTAATTCAGATTAGCCAACCCGCTCCCTTAATAGAAATAGGAAAAATAGCTTATACTCCGGAGAAAGGAGCAGTGGGAGAAAGAGTAGCTGAAGAACAATCTTCTGAACTTTCATCTCGGTTAGTGATAAAGACCGGAAATCTTAATATAGTAGTGAAAAACATTGAAGATTCGGTAAAAAAGATTATTGAATATAGCCAAGATAAAGAGGGTTGGGTAGTAACAAGCAATATCACTGAAATAGAGAAAATTCCTTCCGGAATCGTCATCGTTCGAGTCCCGGCTGAAAAGTTCGATGAAGCAATAACTTATTTTAAAGGATTAGCCGAAAGAGTAGTTTTTGAAGGAACTCAGGGCCAAGATATTACTGAGGAATACGTTGATTTGCAATCAAGATTAAAGAACTTAGAAGCAGCTGAAAATCAACTTTTAAAATTAATGGAAAGGTCAGGAAAACTTTCTGAGGTTTTGGAAGTCCAGAGAGAGTTAACCAGAACCCGAGAAGAAATTGAGCTAATAAAAGGTAGAATGCAGTATCTGAAAGAGAGCACAGAGATGGCAACTATCACTGTCAATCTGGCTCTTTCTGAAGATTTACTGCCTATTCCGCCGGCAGAAAAATGGCGACCAAAATATATTTTGCTCCAAGCTTGGAAAAACGTTTTAAGTTTTTGGCGAGAATTTTCCTATTTTCTAATCAGAATTATTGTTTGGTCAGCAGTTTGGCTACCCTTTGGATTAGTTATCTGGTATGGAAAAAAATTCTGGAAAAAAAGACAAAAACCCCTCGGTTAATTTCCCCATGCTTAAATCCATTAACAAGGTTGTAAAAATTTTAGTCTTCAGTGATTTCATTCTAAATTCAGGTTGGGGGTTTTTAGCTCCGGTTTTTGCTATATTTTTGGTTAAAGAAATTGCTGCTGGAAACATGATTGAAGCAGCCAAAATCGCTGGTTTTACCTCTTTAATCTATTGGATTATAAAATCTTTTTTACAGATTCCAATCGGTAGATATTTAGACAAAAATCACGGTGAGAAAGATGATTTTTGGTTTATGTTTCTGGGAACTTTTTTAGCCGGTCTGACCCCATTTGGTTATTTATTTTCCTCTTTGCCCTGGCATATTTATCTCCTTCAGGTTTTACATGCCCTTGGTATGGCAATGGCTGTTCCCTCTTGGTATGCTATCTTTACCAGACATGTTGACAGGGGTCGGGAAGCCTTTGAGTGGAGTCTAGAAAGTACTTCCATAGGCATTGCTGTTGGAATTGCAGGAGCTATCGGTGGAATTATGGCTGGTCTTTTTGGATTTAAATTAATTTTTATTTTAGTTGGGACTTTTACTATAATTTCAGATTTACTCATTTTATTAATTTATAAAGAAATCAGTCCTGCTGATAAGAGTTTTTCTCGAATTCTGCCTTTTAGACTTCCTTTTTAAAATCTAGCTATATGAAGAATCAAGAATTAGCCAAGATATTTTATGAAATCGCTGATTATTTGGAAATGGATAGAGTAGCTTTTAAACCCTATGCTTATCAAAGAGCAGCCATTGCTTTAGAAACCTTGGAAGAGGACGTTCAAGATATTTATAAAAGAGTAGGATTAAAAGCCCTAAAAGAAATTCCGGGAGTAGGAAAGAGCATTGCTCTTAAAATTGAGGAATATTTAAAAACCGGCAAAATCAAATATTACGAGGAATTCAAAAGAAAAATACCAGTTAATTTAGCAGAAATAATTGCGGTTGAAGGAATGGGGCCAAAAAGGACAAAGATATTGTATGAAAAATTAGGAATCAGGACACTTAAAGATTTGGAAAAAGCGGCCAAAACTCACAAAATTGCTAAACTTTTTGGTTTTGGAGAAAAAACTGAAAAAAATATTTTAGAGGGAATTGAATTTTTAAAAAGAAGCAAAGGAAGATTTTTATTGGGAGAAATTCTGCCGATGGTTAAAGAAATTTATCAAAAATTAAAAAACTTAAAAGAGGTTGAAAAAATAGATTTAGTCGGCTCGCTTAGAAGAAAAAAAGAGACAATTGGTGACGTTGATTTTTTGGTAATCTCAACCCCTCACCAAAAAAATGGTGATGGACCAGCAAAAATAATGGATTATTTTACTTCCCTGCCAGGAGTGATAAAAATTTGGGGCAAGGGCACAACCAAGTCTTCAGTCAGAATAAAAGAAGGATTTGATATGGATATTAGGGTTTTACCCAAAAGGTCTTACGGCGCCGCTCTTCAATATTTTACCGGTTCAAAAGAACATAATATTGTTTTGAGAAAAATAGCTATTGATAAGGGATTAAAGCTCTCAGAGTATGGCTTATTTCGAGGACCTAAAATGATAGCTGGAGACAAAGAAGAAGGAATTTATAAAAGCTTGGGACTGAAATTAATGGAACCTGAATTAAGAGAAAATCAGGGAGAAATTGAAGCAGCTATTCGAGATTTTCAGGGTAAACCCAATGGCTTACCAAAAATTATTGGTTATCAAGATATTAAAGGAGATTTGCACTGCCATTCTGATTGGGATGGCGGAGCAAATTCAATTGAAGAAATGATAATGGCAGCTAAAAAGACGGGTTATCAGTATTTGGGAATTTCCGACCATACAAAATTTTTGAGAATTGAACATGGATTGGATGAGAAAAAATTAGCCAAACAAAGAAAAGAAATTGATAAACTAAACCAGAAACTCAAAGGATTTAAGATTTTGCAAGGTTGCGAAGCCAATATCTTAGCTGATGGTTCAATTGATATTAAAGACGAAGCCCTGGCAAAATTAGATTATGTTATTGCCGGTGTTCATTCCAGTTTTAAAATGGAAAAATCAAAAATGACCGAAAGAATAATCAGAGCAATGAAAAATCCCAACGTTGATATTATTTCTCATCCAACTGGAAGGATATTGAAAAGGAGAGATGAATATCAAATTGATTTTGATAAGATATTAAGGGTAGCTAAAGAAACCGGCACAATCTTGGAGATTAATTCCTATCCTGAAAGATTGGATTTGAATGACCAAAATATTAGAAGAGCAAAAGAAGCCGGAGTGAAAATGATAATTAATACTGATAGCCACCAAAGAGACCAATTAAGATTTATTGAATTTGGCATCAGTCAGGCCCGTCGAGGCTGGGCAGAAAAAGAAGACATTATTAACACCCAACCCTTAGAAAAATTACTAAAATTCTTTAAATAATTATCGCAAGCCCTTATTTAATTTTGATAAACATTCCATATCGGAAAGGGGTCGGTCAGGTCGCGAGAGTTATCCGCGAAGCGGAAACTCCCGACCGGGAAACCCTTCGGTTTCCTCGTGTAGGAAAAGATTAAAAACCGAGGGTTTTTAAGGAGCGGTGTTAGCCCCGCCCTCTATGCTATATGTATTAATTTTCTTATGCTTAGAGGGCGGGGCGTGCCGCGACCCTACTATGTATTACCACTATGCCGGTTGAAAAATCAGTTGGAGCAGTTATCTTTACTAAAGATAACGAAATTAAATATCTATTATTACATTATCCATCCATCACCAGAGGGGCAGAAAAAGATTATTGGGATTTGCCAAAAGGCCATATTGAAAAAGGAGAAAAGGAAATAGATACCGTTAGAAGAGAGGTTAAGGAAGAAACCGGATTGGAAGATATTGAATTTGTCGAAGGATTTAAAAAATCAATAAAGTATTTTTTTCAATTTGAAGGAAAAACAATTTTCAAAATCGTTATATTTTATTTAGCGGAAACTAAAACAAAAGAAATAAAAATTTCTTTAGAGCATATTGGTTATACCTGGTTAGCTTATAATCAAGCTCTGAGTCAATTGACTTTTAAAAATGCTAAAGAGATATTAAAAAAAGCCAATGATTACCTTTCAAAAAAGACCTAAAGCCCTCTTGCTTTTTTCAGGCGGATTGGATTCAATCCTGGCAGCCAAAATTTTAGAAGCAGAAAAAATTAAAGTAACTCCTATTTGTTTTGAGAGTTTCTTTTTTAATTGTAATTTAGCCAAAAAATCAGCCAAGAATCTAGGATTAAAATTAAAAATTATTGATTTTTCAAAAGAGCATTTAAAAGTTGTTAAAAATCCAAAATATGGAAGAGGAAGCGGAATGAATCCCTGTATTGATTGCCATCTCTTAATGCTAAAAAAAGCAAAGGAATTAATGTCCACCTCCGCCAAAGGCTACGGTGGATCCTCCAAAACTTCATCTAAAGGAGGAAAAAAAGAAAAATATGATTTTGTGGCTACTGGTGAAGTTTTGGGCGAAAGACCATTTTCTCAAAATCAAAGAGCCCTGAATTTAATTGAGAAAGAAGCTGGTTTGGAAGGTTTAATTTTGAGACCGCTTTCAGCCAAGTTATTGACAGCAACAATTCCAGAAAAAATGGGCTGGCTAAAAAGAGAAAACCTTTTTGATATTGAAGGAAGGTCAAGAAAACCCCAGTTTGCTTTGGCTAAAAAATTTAAAATAAAAGATTTTCCGGGTCCAGCTGGTGGCTGTATTTTGACTGACCCTCAGTATAGTCAGAGGTTAAAAAATCTTTTTGAAAAAATTCCTGATTTTGACGCTAATGATGCTCAGTTTTTAAGAAAGGGAAGAAATTTTTGGGAAGATAAATTTTTAATAATAGTTGGCAGAAATGAAGCTGAAAATAAAGAATTGAAGAAATTGAAAAAGAAAAGAGATTTAATTTTAGAACCCAAAAATTTCCCGGGTCCGACAGTTTTAATCAGAAGTTTTGGAAAAAAGGCAAATTCGGAAATAAGAGAAAAAGGAAAAGAGATTTTAATAAAATATTCTAAAAAATTAGCAAAATCTCCAAAAATTTCCGAAAATGAAATTTAAAGAAACAATTCTAAAAGTCGTTAAAAAAATTCCCAAAGGAAAAATCTTAACCTACAAAGAAGTAGCAAAACTCGCTCAAAATCCCAGGGCTTGGCGGCTAGTAGGCAATATCTTAAACAAAAACAGAGACCCCAAAATTCCCTGCCACCGTGTTATCAGGTCAGACGGAAAAATCGGAGGTTATAAAGATGGAATTAAAAATAAAATCAGTCTTCTTAAAAAAGAAGGACTGATGATAAAAAAAGGGAAAATTATTGTCTAGCTTTTTATCAGAGCACATAATTTTATGTGCTCGACCGAGCATAAAAATTTTATTTTTGTGCTCTGGTTTTCTCTACAATCTTTTCAAAAATCTGGGGATGGTTTTGAGCCAAATCTGATAAAATTTTTCTATCGAGTCCGATTTTATTTTTCTTTAATTTATTAATAAATTGACTGAAAGTCATTCCAAATTGCCGGCAAGCAGCGTTAATTTGAATCTGCCAGAGTTGCCTAAACTCTCTTTTTTTTCTTTTTCTATCCCGGTAGGCATGAGTCCAGGCATGAAACAAGGCTGCTTTTGCCAATCTATATTTTGATTTTCTTCCCCAGCGAAAACCTTTAGTATATTTCAATAATCTTTTTCTTCTTTTGTGAGCAATTTTTCCTCGTTTAACTCGCACCATAGTGATATAACCGAGTAAGGTCGCTTCGCCCAGACCCCGAACGGGGTCCTCGGCTCGCTCCTTAACAACCCTCGGTTTTTAATCTTTTCCTAGACGGGAGAATTAAGGTGGTCTCCAAAATTGTGAATCAATTTTGGAGTAGTTCAAGGGTTCTCCCGCCTTCGCGGGCCGTAGCCCGCTTCGTCGGGCGAAGGCCCGACCCCTCTCCAAATTGGGTTTCTTGGTAATTTATCCTTTTAAGAATCTTTTAATTATCTTGGCTTCAGTTTTGGAAAGTGGAATCCATTTTCGACTTTGTCTGATTTTCTTCCCAGATTTTTTTGCCCTGTAATGGTCTTGACCGGTCGGTCTTCTTAAAATTTTACCAGTTTTAGTGATTTTGAAACGTTTTAAAATAGATTTTCTGGTTTTTCCTGACATAAGTAATGATTTTTAATTATTTTTTAGTAATAACCATTGTAAAACCTTTCGGTCCCCCTTTTAATCCCACCTCAATTTTTATTGGGATTTTCTTTTCTAAAATTTCCAGGAATTGATTAATTTTCCCTTTGGCAAAATCCAATAATCCTTTTTCTCTGCCCCTTAAAATCATTTCTATTCTAACCCGGTTTCCCTTTTTCAAAAACTTTTCAGTTAAATTAGCTCTTGTCTCTAAATCATGCAAAGAAATGTTGAAACTCAATCTTATTCCCTTTGTTTCGCTGCTTTTCTTTATTCCTTTATCCTTTTTCTGAAGGGAATAAAGATATTTTCCATACTCCATTATTTTACAGACTGGCGGCTCTACTTTTTCAGTAACCTGGATTAAATCTAAATTACGCTCCCGAGCTCGACGGAGTGCATCCGACAAAGAAACAATTCCTACTTGTTTTCCAGTTTCATCAATTAATCTGATTTGAGCAGCCCTTATTTGATTGTTTATAAATGGTTTTCTCAAAACTATAAACTCAAACTATAAACTAATAACTAAAAACTAATCAACTAAACAAGTGGAGGTGGCGAGGATGAACTCGCGTCCAGAAATTTTTCCAAAGATAGCTCTACAAGCTTGTCCCAGTTTATTTTTTTTAGCAGAAAGTTTAATTAAACTGGACAAAAATCTTTCCACTTTTGGTCACTATCGATTTGATAGTCTTTAAGACCAGAAAAGAACTATCTATCTCGCTAATTTTGACACCCGATTTTGCCTAGCGAGAATCAACAAATCGGATGGCCCCGCCTATTTAGATATAGGCGAGGGCAGGTTGATTAAATAAGTTAGCACTTATTCTTTTTTCTCAAAGTTTTACGAGATTTGAGAATACTCGGCCTGCCTATCTTGGTCAAATCCCTGTCAAAACTCTTCACCCCCTTGATTTAAAAGCTCTTCTTATTTCTCTTTCTACCTCTCTTTTTTTAATTAGTTCTCTTTTATCAAACTTTTTCTTACCCTTTACAAGAGCAAATTCTAATTTTATTTTAGTATTCTTAGTATACACTTTTAAGGGTATTAAAGTCAACCCCCTTTCTTTTGTCTTGCCAATCAGATATTTTATTTCTGATTTTTTCAAAAGCAGTTTTCTTAATCTTTCAGGATTATAATCTAGAGTAATGTTTTTTGGCTGGTAAGGAGGAATTTTAGCTCCAATCCAAAAAAATTCGTTATTTTTTGAAATAACATAGCTTCCAGCTAAATTTACCCCCCTTGTTTTTAGGGATTTTACTTCCTGACCAATCAAAGAAATTCCCGCTTCAAACTTTTCCAGGATTTCATAGTTGTAGTAAGCTTTTTTGTTTTCAGCAAGAATTTTCACCCCGTTAGAAGTCTGTTTTATATAATATATATGATTAATTTCGACAGACCCCGTTAGAAGTCTGTCAATTCTGGATTCTTGTTAGTTACAGAATAGACAG
>Ga0315296_10002789_pt1 | contig 14778 bp, 16 predicted proteins | sample YL17G14_18_MG_FD_203921 | JGI IMG/M metagenome (GOLD analysis project Ga0315296, IMG submission 203921) | Sediment microbial communities from Yellowstone Lake, YNP, Wyoming, USA - YL17G14_18 | ecosystem: Environmental > Aquatic > Freshwater > Lake > Sediment | place: USA: Wyoming | collected... | reverse complement strand
GTATTATCCTGGTTTTGTCCCCCATGCGAATATTATATAGGTCGTAAACTTGAGCTTTTTCTCAGGGGCAGCAGCCTCTCTCCCTGCCTCATTGAACTCAGAACGAATCACGCTTACTGCTTCTGTGGGAAGCGCTTGACGGTAAATGCTCCACCAAGTGTTCTGATCGGAGGCAAGGTTACTAGGATCAGCCCAATAGATGCTATGCCTGCCATAAATGTTAGTGAGCCTAAACCCGGTACGACGAAAAAGCTCCACCGAGTCATCCAAGCCTAGAAAACAGGCTCTAGCATCCTCAACCGCCTTTAGGAAACCTGGGAGCTCAGGGTGACGAGAGGCCACTGTATGAGCAACGTCGAATATTTCCCAGTTATGCGAACCTGCCGCGTAGGTGAGGGCGAACTGCCCACCCGGTTTCAACACCCTATATATCTCTGACAAAGCCTTCTGCTTGTCAGGGAAGAAGTTTAGAGACATGTTCGAGAGCACAAAGTCAAAAGTTGAGTCGTGGAACTCAACGTTCTCTGCATTCATCTTCATGTAACTGATGTTGCTCAATCCTTGTTTCTGGACAACTAGGTTCGCTTCATCTATCATTTTCGCTGATATGTCGATGCCGTAGATTGTTCCTTTGCCTCTGCATGCTTCGGCTAGCTGGAGTGTTGATAACCCAGTTCCGCAGGCAATGTCTAGGCATACCGGGCTTTCGGGTAGTTTGATCTCATTTAAGATCATCTTGGTAAAACACTTCATTTCTGTCCCATGGTTTGATTGTATGTCGGAGAGAAGTCGTCAAAGTAGTTCTCTATCTTGTCTTTGAAGTCGCCACTACTTTTAACCATCCTGGGAAGTACGTTTACTGTAACTTAAATTTTTTCAGGAGTCCTACCGATAAGAATGGGATAATAGATAAGCCAAGTCGATTCATACTGTGCCTGTTGGCACGCGTGCAACCTAAGCCCCCTCCTTTTTTCACCAAACGTCCGTTAGGCTCCGCGTCGTCTCTAGGCTGACAATCTAAAGAATTAAACGAATTTTGCGAGAAAGCTACGCACAAAGAATGCAGCTGGAAGAGTCCATCATGGAAAAAAGAGAAGGTTTATGGCGTTTGCCCATTGATGTCAGTATAGCAGTTTGCCGTCTTCTACGTATTTTTTTCCGTCTATGTAGACCGTTGGCTTGAAGGAGATGGTGTCGATGTGTAGTTTTGCGACTGTGCCTGGGCTGCCGGGGCTCTCGAAGCGTCCACCTGAGTCTCCCCAGGCTAGGTGTACGGTTCCCTCGGACATCTTGACCTCGTGGTACGGGGGTACGGTCATCGGCAGGTTCGGCGCGCCGAGGGCTGAGACTCCTTTCCTGGTGTAGGGGTTGAGGCCTACGGCGAACTCCGCCATCCTGTAGATATTAGGGTCTTTGATGCTTTCAAGGATCTTCCAGAACATCTCGCCTAGCTCGCCTTCAGCCTTTACCAGTATGCCGTCTTTGACTGTGAGCCTGGCCTTCTTCCCGGGTAGTACGTCACTGCAGACACCTATCCAGTCGACGTTCTGGACGCCGTTGGCGTCGCTGAAGAAGGAGGTGGACATGCACTCGTTCTGGGACCAGCCGGCCTTTCCGAGGCCTGGACCTGAGCCGAAGAACCTCTTCGATGTCCCCGTGAGTTCCTCGCCGTCGGTGATGAGCCTGAACTCCTTTCCCTCGAGCTTATTCAGGGTCTCCGCCCATCTGTTGGCCTTGGCTATCATGGCCGCCATGTCTATGTCCCGTATGTGCCAGACCGCCTCCTTGTAGACGGGGGGCCACCCGAAGAGGAACTGGGCTCCAGCTGCGGCTGCGTCCCGTATCTCTTGGAGGAAGGCGGGGTCGCAATCGCAGAACCAGTAGATGAAGTCCGTTGCCTTCAGGGCGGCGGCAACTGTTCTCGGGAGCTTAGTGCCGCGTCCGAGGGACCATAGTCCTATAGCTTCCTTCGGCGTGTTGACGACTAGTACGTGGGGTATGGCGCCGATGGCCTTGCACTGGGTTACGAGGGCGCTGTACCTTGTGGTGTCGGTGTCCGGCGAGACGCAGATGAGTACCTCGTCTCCTGCCTTGACCTTCTTGAACTCCAGCGTCCACTGAGCAAGTTCGCTGAACAATGTTTCTCTCAACATGTTGGTCACATATAGCTATATTCATTCTGAGTAAAAAGATTCGCATGGATGCGCAAAAGATGGCACTATTTCTGAAGAGAAACCCTGCGCGCAACGGCAGTTCGTCGGGCTAATCCTATTATGATCGAGTAAAGGAAGAAAGACCTTCAGCATCACTAACAGGCGATCCAGATGAGAAGGAGGCGATGAAGATGATTTCCGAGGAAAGAAGAAAGAGTTTCTATGTTCCAATCCGCTGAAAAAGATTATTCTCCCTCGGTGACCATTTGATGGAGCATTGAATGAATATCAAATCTCATGTTTAATAGGCTCCGAAGACTTTAGAATCGGTCAAGATCTTCTCGTAGTCAAAAACCAGTTTTCTTGGGATAAACTTGAAATCACACTCACTTTTCCGCTCTCCTCCTCTCATAGACTCTCGGTCGATTAGAAAAGCAAAGATCTTATTTTTTTGTACGCAAATTGTTACGGATTGCTACAAATTATGGATTATGTGAAGGATTATTGTAAGATAGAATGTCAAGGCTATGATTGGATGAAAGAACCTTAATTGCTTAACAAGCCTCTTTCCGAACCTGAAAAAGAGCAGAAAGCCTGTCGAAACAAGAAGAACCATAGAGACGTATAACACAATACCCGTGCCTAAGTCAGGATAGTTTGTTGGAGGTCTCGTTACTTGGTGGGCAAAGTGAATCGAAACAAGCATCACAGCCAACAAGTTCCCGAAAACATGTACCAGCAACATTTTACGGATCTTGGTCGGAAAGCGACGCTTCACGATAGAGTATAAGGGTGTCACGAACGCAATGAAAAGAGTTCCAACCAAACCTATCCAATGAGTAGCCGAGTGACTAACACCAAAAAGCTCAATTTGGAAAAAGGGAATGCGAAATAGGTGAAGGAAGATCAACATAACCAGAGCTATTGTTGTCGCAATTATGGTTAAAGCCAACAATAAGATCTTTGATCGACGATTCGCCAAGGCGTAGAAAATTGAATGAATTGACGAATTTAAACCTTTTCCCCCATTGAATGGCTCAATACACCGTGAAAGAATACTATTATGAACATTCCTAGCGTTCAGGACCCTGCTCGAGTTCTCTGTTTTCGGCCTTCTTTTCCAGTGTTTGTGCTCGCGTGGGGGCTACAAAGATCTTATGAGGAAAATCTTCTGTGCAGATCCTCAGTCTACAACCCGGCACTCGTCTCTTGTCTCTCCCAAGAAGGCTCCGAGAAGCTACGATTCTCTCTTCGAGCACCTTCCCATTACGAGATCGATCTGGGTCGTTGTTCCTTTTTCAGATGTTCAGTCCGCGTGATCGATGCATCTTAGGACTGTACGCCACAAAGCATCTAATTCACTAGGTTCAAACTTAGATATGGCCTGCGCCTTGCCGCCCGTTAAAGCTTCAACGGCATCAACGATGTCGGTGCGACATGCGAAGACGGCGACCCCTCCGGTCCTGAGCTTCTCTGCGATTGTCAAGGCCCCAGGGTACATGCCCAGTCCCGCTCTCTCCAGCCTTCCGAACTCATCGACGAAGATAATGGAGGACTGGCTCAAGGTCTCTGCTGAGCGGGTGAGGATGCTATTGGCATGCTCGAAGCCTGGGATAGAGAAGGCGTATATTAGACTGCCGAAGAGGAACCAGTTTGGGCCCTCCACCATAGTTCTTAGCCTGGCAAGAGGAAAAAAGTTCCCAGATTCTAGGTCTAAACCGTCGTAGCCGATGAGCTCTTCGTTCTGACATACTCGGACGCTTAGGATACCACCTACGGGGATGCCCTTGGCTAGAGCTCTCTTCACTAGCTCTAAACAGGCGCGGGTCTTACCGCTGCCGGTGGAGCCGTGGACTATGATTGCGCATGACACCCACAGAACCCCCTGACACTGTGCTGCCTAATCTTATTCAACGAGAATATGAGGCTATGAGATTTATTAGTTCGATGATCCCTCTTGATCGATGACAATTCGAGGCGAAGGGAAGATTGAGCGAGGCTGTTAGGCGGCAGTGGAACGCGGCTGCCGGGAGCTTCGTCGAGTTCGTCCGAAGCGGCAAGAACTACTACGCCGAATACCTGAATGGCCCAGCCTTGAAACGGATGGTCGGAGACGCGAAGGGAAAGAGGGTGCTCGACATCGGCTGCGGCGAGGGCTTCCTCTCAAGATACTTCGCCGGGACAGGCGCCGAGGTTACCGCCGTCGATATCAGCGAAGCCCTGATAGAAGCAGCTAAGGAGGAGGAGCAGAGGCATCTCCTCGGGGTCAGGTACATCGCCGCCGACGCCGCGAAGCTGAGCATGCTTGAGCCGGAGAGCTTCGACATCGCCTACTGCCACATGGCGCTGATGGACATAGAGGACTACGGGGCGGCGATAGGCGAGGTCTCCCGAGTCCTGAGAAAGGGTGGGAGATTCGTCGCCGTGATGGAGCATCCCTGCTTCAGCACCAGAGCCATCGACGGAAGACCGGTGGCGGGCTGGGAGACGCGTCTCCGCGAGGACGGCTCCAAGGAGTACCTCTACTACCGAGTTGAGGACTACCTCCAGAGGCACAGCTTCACCTCCGAGTGGAAACACGATCGACTACCCTATAGCTTCGTGACCACAGGCTTTCACCGAACCCTCTCAGACTACGTGAACACGCTGACCAAGCACGGACTGCTCATCACGAGGTTCGACGAGCCGCAGCCCATGGAGGAAGGGGTCAGGCTCCACCCGCCGATGGTGAAGCACTACAGGGTTCCCCAATCCCTCGTCATCGAAGCCACCAAGATCAGCGGATAACTAAAAGAGAAAACCAAAAAAGGAACGACAAAAACTCGAACAGCCTTAGAAAAACCGCTGAACAAACACAAAAACAAAAAAGGCTTAAAAAACAAGAAGCAAAGTCACAGCTAAAGCAAGCCTCCGCCAAAAACAGATGTAACAAGCAGTTGATACATCAGAAGCTCACCTTAAACAAAAAGACCCCAATCCTAAGGATCGCAATATTATTACCTCTCCTCCTCCCCATTGATCCTCGGATTGCCCAAACGAATCGCTCGTACAATCAAGACAGACGACGTCTGGCTGAGGGACCTAGCCATAGAGAATCCCTCACTAGCCCAGGAGCTCGACTACACAAGGGATTATCTCAAGATGCAGGCTCCTGACGGAGGACTCTGCGTCGTCTGCAAGGGCTCCAAACTCCTCTGCGGAAAGACGAGCTGCCCCGTCATCGCCAGGCTCCTCTCAGACTTCAAACTCTGGAGAACCGTCGACGGCCTCAACATCGAAGGCTCCTCGCCACCCTCCGTCTTCGTCGGCAGATTCGGCTACCCCTACGTCTACGCCGGCCCGCTAACGCCCTCCAGCCACGGCGACACCTCTCTGCTCGACGAGCCTGAGCGATGGTTCGGACGCTCCATGGAGGAGATCATAGACTTCAGGTCCCAGCTCATCAGGGGCACCTTCAGGGTTCACGTAAAAAGATTCGAGGACGCCGGACGACTCATGGACAGGACCGTCGAGCTCGCCCTCTCAGAGCACTACGTGGACACTGAAATGGAGCTGCGGAAGAAGCCTCGGAAGAATTTCTACTTCGACAGCGATGTCCAGCCCATAGGACCCACGGCTCCGCTGAAGGACATGGAGGTCGGCTACGTCCGATGGGACCACCGAATGGAGAAGGCCTACTACGACGACGACCTGAAGGCCGCGGAGGCCGTGAACACGCTTTACGAGCGCGGGGCACCCTTCACCAAGATTCAACGAGCCTTCAGTGTGGGAGCCTTCGGCCTCAAGAAGAACCGGCGGCTCGTCCCCACAAGGTGGAGCATCACAGCCGTCGACAGCATCCTCGCCAAGAACTTCATGGATAAGATCAAGGAGAACCCCTGGATCAACGAGTTCGAGGTCTACGAGTCCGACTACCTAGGCAACAGGTTCGAGGTCCTTCTCGTCCCCGACGCCTGGAGCTACGAGGCCTTCGAGGCCTGGTACCCGAAGACCCTCTGGAACCCTGACGCGGAGAACATCGCGATGGTCACAGACTGGGAGGGCCACGGGGGCAGGTGGAGCTACGCCTCCATGGGCGGATGCTACTACTCAGGACGGCTCGTCGTCGCCGAGCACCTGGCGAGGAGGGGGCGACAGGCAAGGGCCTTCATACTTCGAGAGGCTTATCCTGATTATATCCTCCCCGTCGGTGTCTGGCAGGTGAGGGAGAATGTCAAGAACGCCATGAGGCAGAAACCCCTCAAATTCAACACCCTCGGAGAAGCTATACAGAGGGTCTCGGGTCGGCTCTCAATAGGTCTTAAACACTGGGTTGAGGCAAGCACCCTGCTGAGGAGCACTCTCATCCAGAAAAAGATGACAGATTTTCTATAAAAAATAGAGGTTCCTGATTAAAAAGTCTCTATATTCTCCGCGCTATATCCGCGAACCATAGGGCACCTTCCAAGGTGCCCTGACCATATTTCTGGCTTTGACGAGCTTGGTTCTGAGTGCCCTATAATCGCTGGTGTAAGGATTCGATGTTGCGAGCTCTGCGACAGGCTGGAGAACGGGTATAGGTCCCGCGTATTCGGCTCCATAGTGGTCTTGTCCATATTTATCCTGGAGAGTGTAGTTAGCTGGACTGGATGCTGATGGTGATCAATAACTTGATATTGTCAGCCAACAATGCCTTAGCTAGGTGAGTTACGGTGAAAATATTAGTGATAATACCGATAACAGGGCTAAAAAAGGCAGATATAGAGGAGAGGATGGCGTTTCTCCGCTCGATAGCCCGACCAGGAACCGAGGTGGACTACGTGCAAGTTGAGGAGGGACCACCCGCTGTCGAGAGTCTCGTGGATCACACAGAGGCATCGGCTGAGGTGCTGAAATACGTAAAAAAGGCTGAGGAGGAAGGATACGATGCGATAATAAGCTGGTGCGGGGGCGATCCCGGAGTGGAAGCGGCACGAACCCTAGTAGACATCCCTGTTGTAGGGCCCGGCGAATCTATGAGACTCTTAGCCTCAGTTATTGGAAAGAAGGTCTGCGGAGTAGCACCTGACCTACCAGTATTGGAAACGAGGATAGACCTGAAGAAGACCAAGGAGTTGTTGAGAGAGGCAATTGAAAAGAGGGTTAAGGAGGGGTACGACTCATTCTATCTAACTTGCCTAGCCCTAACGGGCTTAGGTAGGACCATAAGGGAAGAAACAGGCCTGCCAGTGCTCGATGGCGCAGAGGCTTCGCTGAAGATGGCCGAGCTGCTCGTGGAGTTGAAGCTCAAGCCAAGTAGAATAGCTTATCCAAAATATCCACCACCACATAGAAGATAAATACCTGTTTTTTTGGCTCAAAACTAGTATAACCAATTTGGATCAAGATAAGAAAGATTATCGGCAATAGAGAACACGAATGGTTAACAAGGAGAGTGGAGTACCTCCCAAGTGATTGGACTACCCTATTTATTGGAACACTTGTTTTTACAGTTGTTATAGAGGAGATCAGAGAAGCAGAACAATCGATCTAGTTTACCAATCTCCTCTGATCTCTTTAGTGAAAAGAACACTCATGTATCGCTAAACTTAGAGCTGAACTATCTGGGCGTGAGGAATCTTCCCGAGATACAGGATCGCCTCGGGGTGGACGAGCTTGGCGCTTATCGCTGCCTCAACAATCCTCTGGCCGACGAGGTTCACGATGGTTCCTCGCTTGATGAACTCCAGAGCCTCCTCCGCCTCCATAAGGATACCTCTGTAGAACCCTTCACTGACCTTGAAGGGGGCCCGCCCGCCCTCAAGAGTTTTCCCTAGGAGTTCGGCGTCGCAGGCGGCGACCAGGGTCTCGCGGCCGTGATTGGTGGATTTTACGTAGACCCCGCTTTCCACGCCTCTACACCGCTTATTTTTTGGAGCTCTACTAGACTCTTAGGCTTATGGATGATCTTGCGCCGCAGGCCTCGCAGACCAGGAAGGAGATCCTCTTCTCCTTCACGATCCTCGTGTCCGGGCGCTTGCAGACGGGGCAGATTACATACCGCTCGACGTAGGTGTCTACGAGGTTCTTGATGGTGTCCCCCTTGAAGACGCCCTGGAAGATCGCCCTCGTTCCATCTATGGTTGCCAGCGTCGCCATCTCGCCCGACAGGAACTTCAGGAGGTGCTTTGGGTCCCTGTTGAGAACATCTGCGATTTCCTTGAAGTTCTGGATGAGCGTCTTCTTCCCCACCTGAACGATGTGAGGCCTCGGAACCTCGAACCTGTCGTACTTCTCCAACTTCCGCGGCAGCTGCTCCTGAGCTCTCTGCAGCATCTCCCTGTAACTGGTGTCCCTCATGTTTCCTCTTTCCTTCTGTATAACTCTGTTAGAACTCCCTTTTTACCTCTCCGCTTTCCAGCTCCATCTCCAACAACGAGACAGGAGAGGTTGGTTCCCATTACGCGAAAATGATTAAGAAGATTCGAAGTACTTAAGATATAATGGAATGAGGGATAAGCAGGAGATATCTGTAATGAGATTTCTATCCGATGATGCCGATGATCGTGAGGTCTTTACTCCATCAATGTTTGTACAGTACGCCGCTGAGAGACGTGGATTGAGGGTAGAGGATTTTGGAGTTAATGAGGTAGTTCTCTTACTCTATTCTGGCAGGGTTCAGGATCGTCTGATCAAGGAGACCGGTGCAAAGACTGCTGTGAATTGGCTGTATGCGGAAAGCCGCCCCCTCTACAATTTCAGTATTGATGGGAGGAAAGTATCTATGTTCCGCCCATTTGCCGGGGCATCGGCAGCCGCTATGTACATTGAGGAGCTGATCGCCTGCGGGGCTAGAACATTCATCTCGTATGGGTCTGCAGGGAGCCTTCAAAGAGGTGTTCGAGTAGGGCACTTCGTGATACCCATAAGTGCGGTGAGGGAGGAGGGTGTCTCATACCACTATCTACAGGAGGAAGACGTTCCAAGACCTGACAAGGAGGTTGTTTCAGCACTCGAAGGGGCTTTTGCAAGGCATGGGCTATCATACCACAAAGGTGCGACATGGACGACTGATGCCCCCTATAGGGAGATGAGATCCAAGGTATCGAGATACGGTGAAGAGGGGATTCTCAGCGTTGAGATGGAGACCTCGGCCATCTTCTCCGTGGGAATGTTCAGAAAGGTCAGGGTCGGAAGTCTCCTCACTATCTCAGACGAACTATTTGATGATTGGAACGCCGGCTTTCATGCAAAGGAGTTTGAACTCTCAGAATACAAAGCAGCAGGGATACTCCTTGAAGCTGTCTCAAGACTGTGAACAACAATCCATGATCTGCCTGAGTGATAGCTGTAAGCCTCTAAGAAAAGAATTCGAGAGACTTCTATTTGAGAAGATCATGCAGGAGATTGAGAAAGATCCGGCAGAATATGAGGAAAAATCATGGGAATGCTAGAGATATTCAAGATCTTAGTTGGTGGAGTCAGGGCATAGGAGGGCTCAAGAGTTATGCACGCGTGTACCTGGGTTGTGGAGTCGTTCCTCCAGTTCTTTAGATCGCAGGTTGGCGCTTATCCTGACTGGTTCAAAGCCGAGGGCTCCCCAGAACCCCTCAGCCTCCTTGTTACCGACGATGTAGTTGAGGGTCACCTCCTCAACACTTTCGGAACTGAAAAATCGGCAGAGCTCCTCAACCAGCTGCCTCCCTAAGCCGTGCCTCCTGAACTCCTCCCGAACATAAATAATCGAGATCTGCCCAATAATCTTAGGTATGTAGGCGATCCTGCGGGAGACCTCCCCATAGGCGAATCCTGCGATGACTCCGTTCTTCACCGCCACTAGCGGTCGACCGTCTTTGTTTGCAAGCATTTGTTCCGTCTCCTCTCTCAGATGCTCCTGTCCCTCCTCGGTGATCCGCCAGACCCGAGGATTGGACGCCTCCATGTGGCGCTGAAAGGACAACCTGAGCTTCGCCAGTTCATCTAGGTCAGACATCTCGGTATCTCGAATTAACAAGTCCGCCGTGGTCTCACCACTTTATTCATGAAGTAACCTCAGATCCTTTATACCTTGGCAGTGCAGAACTCCAGATGATAAGCTATAGATAACCTTTATTTTCTGTTGTGTCCCCGTTAGAGTTCGGGAGCCGTCATGCAGGAAGAAGGATTTGAATGCGAGAGAATGAGTTGGGACCTCTTCTTCCAACTCGCTAAAGATGTGGCAAAGAAGATCAAAGCGTCTGGGTACCAGCCGGATATTATAGTCGGCTTGGCTCGTGGGGGCTGGGCTCTGGCCAGGGTCCTGTGCGACTTCCTCGGCGTCAAGGACCTGGTGAGCCTGAAGGTTGAGCATTGGGGTGTCACAGCCACTCCAGACGGGAAGGCGAAGCTGAAGTATCCCTTTAGTCTAGACCTCCAGGGAAAGAAGGTCCTCGTAGTGGACGACATCACCGACACTGGTGAGAGCATGCACATCTCAGTGGATTATGTGAAGACGCTGAATCCATTGGAGGTGAGGACCGCCGCCCTCAGGCACATCACGGGCTCCAAGTTCACGCCCAACTACTTCGCCGGGGAGATCCCGTGGAGATGGGTCATCTTCCCCTGGAACTCCACCGAGGACCTTTGCAACCTAGTCTCAAGAGTGAAACAGAAAGGCGTCACCAGAGCGGCGGAGATAAAGGCCAAGCTGAAGGAGAACTTCAAGATCGACGTGGACGAGGGGGAAATAGAGGAGATTCTAGCGGAGATCGAGCGGAGGCTAGCCCTCGAGAAGAAGAGTTGACGCTAGACGAGGGCATCCCTCAGGGCGCACTGGCAGCCACAGGTCCTCTCCTTCGGCATCCTGGGAAGCGCCTCCATGATGAGCCTCTTGAACTGCTTGGCATTCTCGTTCATCGTCCTGATCACCTCCTCCGTTGAGACCGGCTTCTCAGCCCAGACATCGTAGTCCGTGACCATGGAGACTGTGACGTAGCAGAGCTCCGCCTCCCTCGCCAGAACGCATTCCGGATACAACGTCATCCCGACGAGGTCGGCGCCCCAAGACCTGAAGAGCCTCGACTCCGCTCGGGTGGAGAACCTTGGACCCTCGATGCAGACGTAGGTGCCCTCCCCGTGAACCCTGAAGCCCAACTCCCTCGCGAGCCCTATGAAGAACTCCCTGAGCTGGGGGCAGAAGGGGTCCGCCGACGAGATGTGGCAGAGCTGACCACCCTCGTAGAAGGTGTCAAGCCTCTTCTTCGTGCGGTCGATGAACTGGTCGGGAATGACGAAGTCCCCTGGCTTGTAGTCCTCTCTCAGGCTTCCAACGGCAGAAGAAGCTATAATCGACTTCACGCCGAGCTCCCGCAGAGCCCAGATGTTAGCCCTGTAGTTGACCATGTGCGGCGGAATCGTGTGTCCCTTCCCGTGGCGGGGTATGAAGGCAATTTTCATACCCTTGTAGGTTCCCACGGAGACGAGAGCTGAGGGCGCTCCAAAGGGCGTGTAGACCTTGACCTCCTTTGCATCTTCCAGAAGTCCGGGGTCGTAGACGCCGGAGCCGCCGATGATCCCGATCTCGGCAACTTCCTTCGACATGCTCATCACACCCTAGCATGGAAGCATAGTTTATTTGAAGGTTTTTAGACGCCCTGGCTTAACCAGACCATGTAACCGCTACTAGTCACATCAATTTTCTGCCTCTGTCCTGTGGGCTTACCTTGAAACTTGTCTGCTCATCATTCTTCCTTGGCGCATCTGCTCAGCCTTTGTTTCTTAAGTTATTTAGCTAACCAATTCTTTTTTAACAGTTGTAGAGGGGTTTTAGACGCTTTTTTTTCCATCCGCCTCTCGATGAGGCTCATGAGACTTGGGATGATCTTCTCAGCCCTATCGCATTGGGGATTTCCCCGTCTGAAGAGCCATGAGCATATTCCTCTCTGATGAAGAGTTTTTTAGATAAGGTAAGCCTCTCCCCTATTTGGGGAACAGGATTGCTGAACCTCAGGGTCGATGCCATCAAGGCATATCTCTCAGAGCTTTACGGAGCCAAGGTCGAGATCAGGCGGATCAGCATGCTCGGTAAGGACGTTGAGAAGCCAGGGGAGGTTCTGAAGGGCTACGGCTATGGAACACCCCTCTCCATCGAGTTCACCCTCAACGGCTCGCCGAGGAAGGTGGTTCTGAGCACCATGCGGCCTGGAGGCTTCGGGCACGAGAACATGACCGACAGGGCGGGGATACTCCTCTGGCAGGCGAAGACCTTCAACCTCCTGCCGAGACACGTTAAGGCTGTGGACATCGGCTCCTTCACGAAGGAGAACACCCTCAGGTCCCTGGGCGACTGCACCGAGTTCTTCCTCGTGACCGAGTGGGCTGAGGGAAAGGAGTACTACAGGAACCTCGACAGGATCAAGGAGACGGGGCGCCTCACAGACCTCGACAACCAGCGAGCTGAGGCTCTGGCGGACTACCTCGTCGAGATTCACGCCGTGAAGCACGACGACCCAGGGCTTTACGTGAGGAGGATCAGGGACCTCATCGGCCACGGCGAGTGCCTCATGGGGCTGACGGACAGCTATCCTCCGAATCTCGATTATTTCCGACCCGAAGACCTGTTGGTCATTGAGAGGCGTTGCGTCGAGTGGAGGTGGCAGATCAAGCATAGGACTCATCGCCTCGCTCAAGTCCACGGCGACTATCACCCCTGGAACATCCTCTTCAGGGAAGGAACCGACTTCACAGCCCTCGACAGGAGCAGGGGGGAATGGGGCGAGCCAGCGGACGATGTCTCCTCCATGACTATCAACTACCTCTTCTATGCTCTCCAGCATCGAGGCGCCTTAGAGGGACCTTTCCAGGAACTGTGGAAAACCTTCTTTGACCGATACCTTGATGCCACAGGAGACAAGGAGATGCTGGAGGTCATCCAGCCCTTCTACACTTGGAGAGCCCTTGTCGTAGCATCGCCCATCTGGTATCCCAACCTGAGTCTAGATGTGAGGAGGAAACTACTCAACTTCGCACAAAACGTCCTGGAGACAACGGTCTTCAACCCCGAGGACATTGCAAGTCTCCTCGAATCATAGGGGTGGACTCGATGGCAAGACGGAAAGGATGGGCTGTCTGGATCACTGGGCTCCCCTCCTCGGGGAAATCAACTATAGCCAAGGCGTTGAAGCGAGGCTTAGAAAAGCGGGATGTTGACATTCAGATACTTGAGTCTGATGAGGTGCGGCGAGTCCTGACGCCGAGGCCGAGCTACACGGAGGAGGAGCGGGATACCTTCTACGGTGCTCTGGTCTACATCGGAGAGCTTCTGGTTAACAACGGTGTAAACGTCATCTTCGACGCCACTGCCAACAAAAGGCGTTACAGGGAGGAGGCCCGAAGACGCATCGGGAGGTTCCTAGAGGTCTACGTGAAGTGCCCCCTCGAGGTCTGCATCACGCGCGACGTGAAGGGCATCTATCGACAAGCCCTCAAAGGTGGAGCCAGCACGGTGCCAGGGCTCCAGGCCTCCTACGAAGAGCCGTTGAAACCCAACGTTACGACAGACTCTACAAGGGAGTCCCCAGAGGAAGCAGTCCGTAAGATCATAAAGGTTCTTAGAGAGAGGGGCTTCCTAGAGGAGTGACGTAGAATGTGGACGGAGATCCTTCAGGAGACTGCTGAGGAAACGAGGAAGCGGCTGACACCGCTCTTCAAGAACCGAAGGTCTGTCTCGCCGTCAGAGCTGCCAGAACTGAAGAACCTGCTGGATGCCGAGGCCGAGGCTGCAGTGGAGGAAACCCTCAAGCGCAAAGGGGTCCAAGCTAGGATCATCAGCGAAGAAGCAGAACTCCAGATCGGCGGAGGCTCCGAGACGAGGATCATCGTAGACCCCTTGGATGGAACCAACAACATGGGCAGAGGCTTTCCCCTCGCGGCGGTGAGCCTCGCCGTCTCCGAGAAGCCATACTTCAGCGGAGTTGTTGCGGGTCTCATTATGAACCTCTACACTGGGGAGACCTACTCCGCTGAGAGGGGGAGCGGAGCCCTTCTCGATGGGCGTCCCATATCCACATCGAAGGTCACTTCCCTTGGGGAAGCTCTCCTCTCGATAGATGTGAGTAAGAGGGGTCACATCAAGCCTCTTGAGATCCTCTTGAGGAGAGCTCAACACCTCAGGCAGCTGGGGTCAGCCGCCCTTTCTCTCTCCTTTGTCTCGGAGGGGGTCCTCGATGCTTACGTCGATCTGAGGAATCTGATCAGGATTACGGATGTCGCGGCAGGGCTCTTCATCCTAAGGGAGGCAGGGGGAGTTATCCATGTGGTAGGGGGGAGCCTCGATGAGATCGAGCTGGAGCGTGAAAAGAAGCTCTCACTCATCGCGTCGGGAAACCGTCCCTTACTGGAAGAGATCCTCAAACACATCGAGCCAGATGCTGAGAGATGAAGATCGAGGGAAAACTCATAAGAGGCATCTTCATCGAGCGACACAACCGCTTCCTGGGGAGGGTTGAGGTCTCGGGAGGGGAGCACTTCTGCTATGTTCCGAACCCGGGGAGGATGGTTGAACTCCTGCAGCCCGGTATGGAGGTGTACCTCAAAGAGGAGCAGGTCTCAGGGAGAAAGACCGGGTACGATCTCGTTTTTGTCAGGCAGAGCTTCTTAGTTTCCATAGACTCAAGAGTACCGAACAGGC
>Ga0315296_10002788_pt1 | contig 14778 bp, 8 predicted proteins | sample YL17G14_18_MG_FD_203921 | JGI IMG/M metagenome (GOLD analysis project Ga0315296, IMG submission 203921) | Sediment microbial communities from Yellowstone Lake, YNP, Wyoming, USA - YL17G14_18 | ecosystem: Environmental > Aquatic > Freshwater > Lake > Sediment | place: USA: Wyoming | collected... | reverse complement strand
GGGATCGGCCTGCACCGGTGCCTGGATCTCGACCTTTCATTCGATGTGCGCACGCCTGCTGCGCCGAGAGGCCCCCGCCGTCGGCCTCTCGCGCGACTTCGTCATCTACGACGCCGTGGATCAGCTCGCGGCCGTCAGGCGCGTCCTGCGCGATCTCCGCATCGACGACAGCATGCTGCAGCCGCGCGTCGCGCTGACTCGGATCAGCCAGGCTAAGAACCGCATGGACGACCTCCAGACCGTGGCGGCGTCAAGCGTCAGCCCGTGGGAGCAGGCGCTCGGCAAGGTGTTCGAGGGCTACCAGCGGGCGCTCGCGGACAGCAACGCCCTCGACTTCGACGACCTCCTCCTGAAGACGGTCGAGCTGTTCGAGACCGCCCCGGAGGTCCGCTGCCGCTACAGCATGCGGTTCCGATTCGCCATGGTCGACGAATATCAGGACACGAACCGGCCGCAGTACCTGCTGATCCGCCGCCTCGCCGAAGCGCACCGCAACCTCTGCGTCGTCGGCGATCCGGACCAGTCCATCTACAAATGGCGAGGCGCGGACCTCCGGAACATCATGGACTTCGAGCGAGACTTCCCCGAGGCCCGCATCGTCAAGCTCGAGCGCAACTATCGATCGACGCAGGCGATTCTGGACGCGGCATCCGCCGTCATCAGTCGGAACCGGACCCGCAAGGAGAAACGGCTCTGGACGGAGCGCGCGGGCGGCGAGAAGGTCGCGTATTTCCGGGCCGCCGACGAGATCGAGGAAGCCGACTTCGTGGCCAGGACATCGCGCGCGGTGATCGCGGAGGACATCGACGCGAGCGTGGCCATCCTCTACCGCACGAACGCCCAGTCGCGGGTCATCGAGGACGCGTGCCGCCGGGCCGGCCTCGTCTACAGGATCATCGGCAGCGTCCGCTTCTACGAGCGCAAGGAGATCAAGGACACGCTGGGGTACCTCAAGCTGCTGATCAACCCCGACGATGACGTGAGCCTGCGGCGCGTGATCAACGTGCCGGCGCGCGGAATCGGGAAGGCGGTGATCGAGGCGATCGAGGGGGTTCCGCTCCTCCTCGCGCCGGCGGATGCCCGCCGGCCGCGTTCCGCGGCATCGCTCTGGGCCCGAATGATCACAGGGCTTGACGCGGGCGTCTTCATGCCGCGTGCGGCGGCGTCGCTCCGCGCGTTTCGCGACGTCATGACGTCGCTGACCGAGACGGCGAGGCAGGAGCCAGTTTCTGCCACCCTCGCGAGGGTCCTCGACCGGTCCGGCTATCTGCCCGATCTCCGCGAGGAACGGAGCGAAGACGCCCAAGGCCGCGTCGAGAACCTCCTCGAGCTCGTGTCGGCGGCGCGCGAGTACGAGGCCCGCGAGCCGGAGCCGTCGCTCGGCGGGTTCGTGGATCAGCTCTCGCTGCTGTCGGACGTGGACGAGGAGGAGGGGGCGGCCGACGCGCGCGTGCTCATGATGACGCTGCACAGCGCGAAGGGGCTCGAGTTCCCCGCCGTCATCATCACGGGCCTCGAGGAGGGTCTGTTTCCCCACGCGCGATCGGTCGACGAGGACGCCGACCTCGAGGAGGAGCGCCGGCTCTGCTACGTCGGCATGACGCGGGCGCAGACCAAGCTCGTGCTGAGCGGCGCGGCGCGGCGCCGCGTCTTCGGCGAGTACCGCCCGGCCGCTCCCTCCCGGTTCATCGACGAGGTGCCGGCCGATCTGCTCGTGCGGTTCGAGACGCCGGCGGCCGGGCTCTTCCAGGGACGGTTCGACGCGTACGCCGGCCGGCTGCGCGCGGCCCCGGCGGGTGGCGGGCCTCGGCCGTACATGAGGCGCCAGCGGCGGAGCGACGAGATCCACGAACCCTCATACGCCTACGAGCGCGAGGATCAGTCCTCCGTGCCCTTTCGGCTCGGTATGAAGGTGAGGCACCCGCGTTTTGGGTTGGGAACGGTGCTGAGCGTCGAGCCTCTCGACGACGACATCAAGCTGACCGTGCGGTTCGTGACGGTCGGGCCCAAGCGCCTGCTCGCGAAGTACGCGAAGCTCGAACTCGCCTGACTGTCGTCCGTCCTGACGGCTCGGGGCCGCGCCGACGCGCGGCCCCGTCGCACGCCTACTTCTGCTGGATCTTCGTGAACATCCACTTGCCGGCGATGTCCTGCCCGGCCTCGTCCTTGAGGACTACGCGCTGCATGGTGAGCACGATCGTCTTCTTCATCGTCGAGCCATCAGGCATGCGCGCCGAAGCGTCAACCGTGACGTCCTTGCTGGTCTCGGTGCCATTGTACGTCGTCACGTCGCGGTCGTCGACGCTCAGCTCCGCCACCCGCTTCTCGGCGGCCAGCTTCGCGCGCGCTTCCGACACAGACTTGGAATGAGCCTTCTGGTCCTCGCGCAGCTTCGCCCAGGCCTTCTGCACCTCGGCATCCTTGCCACTCACCCGGGCGTTCTTCGCTTCGGCCTTCAGCACGCGGTCAATCGCGTCGGTGTTGGCGTCCTGGTACGCCTTCATGGTCTTGGTGTGCTCCTGGTCGTCCGCCTGGGCGTCCTTGAGGGCCTTCGCAAACTCGACGAGCTTCAGTTCACGCGTCTCGTCCGGCGTCACCGAGACGATTGAGAAGCCCTCGACGGCGCCGTCCTTCTTCGGGTCGAAGGACACCGTGGCGATGTTGCCGAGCGTCATCGTGTCCGCGTACCGCGACGAGCGGAAGAACTGATCGACCAGTTGGTATTCGGGCGCCCCCCCGCAACCGGGGCCGGCCAGAGCGAGCGTGAGCAGAACCGGGACGAACAGTAGGCACCAGAGAAATCGCGGCCGAAGCATGCCAGCCTCCTTCGGTTATGTTAACTCTTCCTCTTCCCGCTCGGCGAGCCGAGCTATCGATACGACCCGATCATCTTCCTCGATCTCGATGAGCCGGACACCCTGGGTGGCCCGGCCTATCGTCCGAATGTCGCGCATCACCATCCGCAGCACCTTGCCTTGCTGCGAGATGATCATCAACTCGTCGTCGTCCCGGACGCTCGCGATGCCGACGACGCGCCCGTTCCGGTCCGTGGTGTGGATGTTAATAATACCCACACCGCCCCTCGACTGCACGCGATATTCGTCAAGCTCGGTCCGTTTCCCGTACCCATTCTCCGACACGGTCAGCAGGGTGCCCCCGGGCCGGACCACCTCCATGGCCACGACCGCGTCCCCCTCGCGCAGCGAGATGCCCCTGACGCCGTAAGCCCCTCTGCCTGTTGGGCGTACCTCGCTCTCTGGGAACCGGATGGCCATGCCGTCCCGGGTCCCCAGAAAGACCTCGGCATTCCCGTCGGTCAGCTGGACGTCAATCACCGCGTCGCCGGCCTCGACCCCCATCGCGATGATCCCGCCGGCCCTCGGGTACCGGAACGCCGACAGCTGTGTCTTCTTCACCATCCCGCCGCGGGTGCCCATCACGATGAACTTGTCGTCCTCGAAGATCTTGACGGCGAGCAACGCCGCGATCTTCTCCTCCGGCTCCATCGTCACGAGGTTGACGATCGCCTTGCCGGTTCCCCCGGGGCCGACGTCCGGGACCTCGTGGACCTTGAGCCAGTAGGCTCGGCCGCGGTCGGAGAAGATCATGATGTAGTCGTGCGTGGACGCCACGAAGAGGTGGGTGATGAAGTCCTCCTCGCGCATGCGCATGCCGATTCGCCCCTTCCCTCCCCGCCGCTGGTTCCGGTAGCTGGCGATCGCGGTCCGCTTGACGTATCCCGTGTCGGACACCGTGATCGCCATGTCCTCTTCGGCAATCAGGTCCTCGATCCGGAACTCGCCCGATTCGTCGATGATCTGGGTCCGCCGGCCGTCGCCGAACCTGCGCTGGATGGACCGCAGCTCCTCGATCACGATCTGCATCAGGAGGTGATCGCTCCCCAGAATCGTGCGGTACCGCTCGATGGTCTTCAGAACCTCGACGAGCTCCTCGACGATCTTGTCGCGCTCGAGGCCGGTGAGCCGCTGCAGCTGCATGTCGAGGATGGCCTGCGCCTGCGGCTGGCTCAGGCCGAACCCGGCCATCAGGCCGTCGCGCGCGTCGGCCGGCGTCCGCGACCCGCGGATGAGCGCGATCACGGCGTCGAGGTGATCGAGCGCGCTTTTCAGGCCCTCGAGGATGTGGGCGCGCGCCCCGGCTCTCTTGAGCTCGAAGAGCGTGCGGCGCCGCACGACGTCGCGCCTGAACTCCACGAAGTTCTCGATCAGGTCGAGAAGCGACAGCACGCGCGGGCGCCCCCCGACGATCGCCAGCATGATCACGCCAAAGGACGTCTGGAGCTGCGTGTGCTTGAACAGGTTGTTGAGGACGACCTCCGCGATCTCGCCCCGCTTCAGCTCGATGACGATGCGCATCCCCTCGCGATCGGATTCGTCCCTGAGGTCGCTGATGCCTTCCAGCGTCTTGTCCTGCACCAGGTCCGCGATCTTCTCGACCAGCTTCGCCTTGTTGACCTGGTAGGGAATCTCCGTGACGACAAGCGAGACTCTGTCGCCCTTCGGCGCCTGCTCGATGCTGGCTTTCGCTCGCAGGATGATCGCGCCCCGCCCGGTCCTGTGCGCAGACGCGATCCCGCTCCGCCCGATGATGTAGCCGCCCGTCGGGAAGTCCGGCCCCGGAATCAGCTCCGCCAGCGCCCATGTCCGCTCCCCGCGGTCCGCCTCGGGGTGCTCGATCACCCAGACAACGCCCTCTATCACCTCATGGAGGTTGTGCGGCGGGATGTTGGTCGCCATCCCGACGGCAATCCCCACCGAGCCGTTGACCAGCAGGTTCGGAAACGGTGCCGGCAGGACGCTCGGCTCGTCCGTCGTCTCGTCGTAGTTTGGAACGAAATCGACGGTATCCTTGTCCAGGTCGGCCATCATCTCCTCGGCCAGGGGCATCAGCCTGGCTTCGGTGTAGCGCATGGCCGCGGGCGGGTCGCCGTCGAGCGATCCGAAGTTCCCCTGGCCGTCAACCAGGGGATTGCGCATGTTGAAGTCCTGCGAGAGGCGGACGAGCGTGTCGTAGATCGCCGCGTCGCCGTGGGGGTGGAAGTTCCCCATCACCTCGCCGACGATCTTCGCGCACTTGCGGTAGGCCCGGTTCGACGCCAGCCCCATCCCGCGCATACCGTACAGCACGCGCCGGTGCGCCGGCTTCAGGCCGTCCCGGACGTCCGGCAGCGCCCGCCCGATGATCACGCTCATCGCGTAATCCAGGTACGAGCGCTTCATCTCGTCTTCAATGTTGACCGGGAACTTGGAAGCGGCGATTATCATGCAGAAGGTGCTACGCGCCGGGTGCCGGGCGCGGGTGCGCGCGCATCACGCCGTGGGGTGTCCAGGCACCCGCACATCGCACGCCGCACCCAGCACGCCGTACCAGTGTTTGTTCCGGTGCGGGCCATTTGGTCCACGGCCCGCCGACATCAGACGTCCAGGTTCTTCACATCGAGCGCGTTGTCTTCGATGAACCGGCGCCGGGGTTCGACCTGGTCGCCCATGAGCGTCGTGAACATCTGGTCCGCCTCGGTGTGGTCCTCCGCGCGGACCTGCAGCAGCGTGCGCGTCTCGGGCCGCATCGTCGTTTCCCAGAGCTGCCCCGGGTTCATCTCGCCGAGGCCCTTGTAGCGATTGATGGACACGCCGCGCTTTCCGGCCGCGATGAAGTACTCGACCAGGCCGTCCAGCGATTCGATGCGCGTCTCGGTCTGCTTCGCCCGCCGCGCGGCCCTCGGCGCCGCTTCGTCGCCGGACAGCTGGACAGCACCCGTCTCGGGCGTGGTCCCCGGTTCCTCGTCGCCCTCGATTCCGGACACGACAAGCGGGCCCTCGACGTCCTTGATTTCCTCGTGCGCCGCCAGCAGCGTCCGGTACTCGCCGGACATCACGAAGTCGAAGCCGATGCTGTACCGCCGCCCGTAGCCGTTCCACCGGTCCTCGACCGAGAGCGCGAAGAGGTTGTGCTCTTCGTCGGGCAGGACGGTGACCGAGCGCGTCGGGGTCTCGAGCTCGGCGGCCAGCGCCGCCAGCGCCGCCCGGCTGGCGAAGAAGCTGCTGTCGCGGGCCTCGCGCTTGAGGAGCGCCCGCACGACCTCGGGGCTGACGCCTCTCCGCTCGACGACCCGCAGGTACTTGCGGAACGAGATCAATCCGTGCAGCAGCCGCTCGAGCGTCGGGCCTGAGAACTCCGCCTCCCGCCCGACCCTCCTCACGACCCGGCTCTCGACCGCGCGCGTGATCAGCCAGTTTTCGAGCTCCCGTTCGTCCTTGATGTACGTCTCGCTCTTGCCGCGCTTCGCCCGGAAGAGCGGCGGCTGCGCGATGTAGACGTAGCCCTGCTCGATGAGCGCCGGCAGCTGCCGGTAGAAGAACGTGAGCAGCAGCGTCCTGATGTGCGAGCCGTCCACGTCCGCGTCGGTCATGATGATGACGCGGTGATAGCGAAGCTTGCCGATGTCGAAGTCCTCCTTGCCGACGCCGCAGCCCAGCGCCGAGATCATCGTCCGGATTTCCTCGCTCGCCAGCATCTTGTCGAACCGCGCCTTCTCCACGTTCAGGATCTTGCCTTTGAGCGGCAGGATCGCCTGGAACCGGCGGTCGCGGCCCTGCTTCGCCGACCCGCCAGCCGACTCTCCCTCCACGATGTACAGCTCGCTCTCCGCCGGATCGCGCTCCTGGCAGTCCGCAAGCTTCCCCGGCAGGCTCCCGCTGTCGAACGCCCCCTTGCGTCGCACCAAATCGCGCGCCTTCCGCGCGGCCTCGCGCGCGCGGGCCGCGTCGACCGACTTTGCCACGATCCGCTTCGCCACCGCCGGGTTCTCCTCGAGGTGGGCGCCGAGCCTGTCGTTGACAATTGCCTCGACGATGCCTTTCACCTCGGTGTTCCCCAGCTTCGTCTTCGTCTGCCCCTCGAACTGCGGCCGTGGAATCTTCACGCTGATGACCGCCGTCAGGCCCTCACGGATGTCGTCGCCGCCGATGCTCTCCTTCAGGTCTCTGGTGAGGTTGTTCTTCGCGGCGTAGAAATTCACCGTGCGCGTCAGCGCCGCGCGAAAGCCCGAGAGGTGCGTCCCGCCCTCGCGCGTGTTGATGTTGTTCGCGAACGCGTAGAGCGTTTCCGTGTAGCCGTCGTTCCACTGGAGGGCGATCTCGGCGACTATGCCGTCCTTCTCGCCACGCATGTAGATCGGCGTGTCGTTGACCGCTTCCTTGTTCCGGTTGAGGTGCTTGACAAACGAGACGATGCCGCCCTCGTACTGAAACTTGTGGCTCTTGCCGTCCCGCTCGTCATCGAGCGAGATCTGCACGCCGGGGTTGAGAAACGCCAACTCGCGCAACCGCTGGGCCAGCGTGTCGAAGCTGAAGTCCAGCGTCTCGAAGATCTCACTGTCCGCAAGGAACGTGATCTTTGTGCCGCGCTTCTTGGTCTTCCCTGTCACCTCAAGCGCGCCCGTCGGCCTCCCCCGCTCGTATGTCTGGCGGTAGACCAGGCCGCTGCGCCAGATCTCAAGGTCGAGCGTCGCAGACAGCGCGTTGACGACCGAGATGCCGACGCCGTGCAGCCCGCCCGAGACCTTGTAGCTCTCGTTGTCGAACTTCCCGCCCGAGTGCAGGACCGTCATGACGACCTCCGCGGCGGACTTCCCGCTCACGTGGGTGTCCACGGGAATGCCGCGTCCGTTGTCGACGACGGTGATCGAGGTGTCGATGTGGATCGTGACGCCAATCGAGTCGCAGAAGCCCACCAGCGCCTCGTCGATGGAGTTGTCCACGACCTCGTAGACGAGGTGGTGGAGCCCTGGCGCGCCAGTCGAGCCCACGTACATGGCGGGGCGCTTGCGCACGGCCTCCAGCCCCTCAAGGACCTTGATCTTGTCGGCGCTGTAGTTGTCAGCGGCAGCGTCGGCAGCTAACGCGTGCTCGTCCTGGTTGGGCGCTGGCTCCGGATCGGCGGGCGCGTCTCCTGGGGATGTGTATGCGTTCGCGTCGGACAAAATCTCAGATCCTCATCGGCATGAGCACGTACGTGTAGTCGTAGTCGAGGGCGCCGACCGGCCGCATCACAGCCTGGCTGACCTCGTCCTTGAGCTCCATCGCCACCGTGTCGGTCTTGACAACATTGAGAAAGTCCTGAACGTACTGGGCGTTGAAACAGATCTGGAGCGGCGCGCCCTGGTAGTCCGCGGCAAGCTCCTCGCGCGCCTCGCCAATCTCCGCGCTGTTCGACGAGATCTGGACCTTCTCCTTCTCGATCTCGAACTTGATGGCGCGCGACCGCTCGTTCGAGAGAAGGGACACGCGCCGAATCGCGCTCGTGATGCGCTCCCGCTCGAACTCCACCCGCTTGTCGTTGTTCCTGGGGATGACCCGCTCGAACGCCGGGAACTGCCCCTCGATCATCCGGGACACCAGCACGCGATCGCCAACGCTGAAGAAAAGGTGGTTCTCTCCACGCTCGTACCGGATCTCGCCGTCTGCCTCCGCGAGAAGCCGGCCGAGCTCCCAGACCGTCTTCTTCGGCAGAATCACGCGGCGCTCCTCGACCGTAGTCTCCGGCGTGTCGGCAGGCCGGCTGACCGACACGTGGGCGAGCCGGTGGCCGTCGGTGGCCACGAGAGTAATCTCCGCACCGCGCAGCACGAAGAGCGCGCCGTTGAGATAGTAACGCGTGTCCTCGCTCGTCATCGCGAACTGGATCTTCTCCACCATCTCGCGAAGCAGGTGTCCCGACAGCGTGATACTTCCCTGCCCCGTTGCATCCGGCAGCGTCGGAAAGTCCTCGAGCGGGAGCGTCTGGATCCGCGCGTCGAAGCGATCCGCGGCAACCTTGACGCCGTTCTTGTCCTCGTGGATGCGCACGTCGGTGTCGGGCAGCGCCTTCACAATGTCATAGAGTTTCTTGGCTGGGACCGTCAGCGCGCCCGGCTTCGCCACCGACGCCGCACAGCGACTGCGCAGCGCAACCTCAAGATCCGTCGCAAGGAAGCGGACTTCGTCTCCCCTTGCCTCCATCAACACGTTTGCCAGGATAGGGATCGTGTTCTTCCGTTCCACGATGCCCTGGTAGAGCTGCAGCTCCCGAAGCAGATCGTTCTTGCGGACAACAAGTTCCATGGCTGTGTTGACCTTTCAAGAGCAGGCGCTGGGTAATCGTTCCTCTTCAGGAAGAAGACCCTAGGGAATAGGAAATTATACTAAGAAAAGGTCCTGTTGAAAAGTGAAGATCGGGCGTTAGTCCTTGCTTTTGAGCAACTTGACCTTAGGCTGTTTTCATGGCCCCGGGGCGGCTTGCCGGCCAGCGGCTGTTGAGCGCAGGACATCCACAGGCCCTGCGAGTCCAGCGCAGAGGGGAGCTGTGGAAAACGGGACACGCTAGTGCAGCGCCTCGGCGAGATTGTTGACCTGGTTGCTAAAATCGCGGTCTTTCTTCTTCATCGCCTCGATCTTTCGGATCGAGTGAATCACGGTTGAGTGGTGCTTGCCGCCGAAGCTCCGCCCGATCTCGGGCAGGGACGCAGGCGTCAGGGTCTTGCAAAGGTACATGGCCACCTGGCGAGGGAGCGAGACGGACTTCGCGTTGTTCCGGGATTTGAGGTCCGCCAACTTGAGGCTGTAGTAGTCGGCGACGTGCTTCTGGATGATCTCGATCGTGATCGCCTTGGCGTCGTGGTCGAGGATGTTCTTGAGGACGTCCTGCGCCAGCGGCACGGTGATCTCAAGGCCCGTGAGCGACGCATAAGCGATCAGGCGGATCAGTGAGCCCTCGAGCTCGCGGATGTTGGATTTGATCTTGCCGGCAATGTAGAGCGCCACATTATCCGGCAGCGGCACGGCTTCGGCCTCGGCCTTCTTCTTCAGGATCGCAACCTTGGTTTCAAGATCCGGCGGCTGAATGTCGGCAATGAGGCCCCACTCGAAACGCGAGCGGAGGCGCTCCTCGAGCGACGGAATCTCGTGCGGCGGGCAGTCGCTGCTGATGACAATTTGCTTTTGGGAATCGTACAGGGCGTTGAACGTGTGGAAGAACTCGGTCTGCGTTCCCTCCTTTCCCGCAAGGAACTGGATGTCGTCGATCAGCAGCACGTCAACGGTCCGGTAGCGCTCCCGGAAATCAATGATGCGGTCGTAGCGGAGCGCGTTGATCATTTCGTTCATGAAGCGCTCGGCCGAGATGTAGGTGAGCTTCAGGTTCCTCAGGTGCACCACGACGTAGTGGCCGATCGCGTGCATCAGATGTGTCTTGCCCAGACCCACGCCGCCGTAGATGAAGAGCGGGTTGTAGGCGCGCGACGGCGCCTCGGCAACAGCCAGGCATGCGGCCTTGGCAAACTGGTTCGACGGCCCCTCAACAAACGTCTCGAACGAATAGCGCGGGTTGAGGCCTACGCCGACTGCCGCGGCACCCGTCGGCGAATTCTCGGCGAGGATCTCGGCCGATGCCGACGTCGGCGCGGGCGATGCGGGCGCCGCCGCCGGAGATGCCGCGGCAGGCACGTCGGCGCGCTCATCGGCCACGAACACCGCGACGAGGCCCGGCCGCATCACCTCGGAGACCGCCTCAGACAGCACAGAGGAATAGTGCTTGGTGAGCCAGTCCTTGAAGATCGCGTTGGGCACAAGCACCCGGACCACATCCCCGCCATCCGACAGGAACGACGTGGGCTTGAACCAGGTGTAGAAGCTGTGCCGATTGATCTTGGTTTCGATCCTTGCCAGAATCTCGTCCCAGACGTTCGTGTGGGTCATCTCCACATCACCTGCGCTTCCCCACCGCCGGGCCCGTCGCAAACCCTCCAGCCCGGAGTCCCGTCTCAGCTCCACAGCAGCCCTGGCTGGGCGATGGCAGCTTTCGCCCGCATGAATCCCTGTGCCGTGGGGTTCCAGCGGGTGTCTCCGGCGCCGAGAGGCCTAAAACACGAGGGTTTCCGCTCTTTCGCCCACAGAAGAACCCCTAGAATCGGGCCTCTTGAGGCGGCTCTCGCCTAAGGAGCCCGGTTTTTCCACATCTTTTTCCACAACTGTGGAAATCTCAGGAGATGGCCCGAATCGCCAGGCTGTTCCGGGAGTCCGAGCCGCGCAGCAAGGCCCGTAAATGTACCATATCAAACTAGTAGGACACCAGTGTGCCCGGAAGGCGCAGCGCAGCCGCCACACGGCAGGCCAGCGGCGGCATGTGTCGTCTCGGCCTGGGAGGGGCGCGGAGAGACGTTGACAGCGGTCGGTGGGCTTGGATAGAATTAAAAGTTCTACTCCTAACACCAGCTGCGCGAAGGGTTTCGCGCCAGGTCGAGGGTATTCATGAAACGCACCTTTCAGCCGAACAACAGGCGACGGAAGCGGACGCACGGCTTCCTCGTCCGAATGGCGACGCCTGGCGGGCGGATCGTGCTCAAGCGCCGTCGAGCCAAGGGCCGCAAGCGACTGAGCGTCTGACCGACCAGCCGATGGCCTCTCGCGGGGCGACGATGTAAACCGGGAAGGCGATGGCCGAACAACTGAGGCCTGATGAGCGAATCAGGCGGCGCGCCGAGTACCAGCGGACTTACCAGGAGGGTCGCCGCCGCCACGCGCGCCTGATGACACTGTTCATCCTCCCCAACAACCGGGAGGAACCGCGCTTGGGGATCGCCGCAACGCGGAAGCTGGGTTCGGCTGTCCGGCGAAACAGGGCGAAAAGACTCGTGCGCGAGGTCTTTCGCCGGAACAAGCCCGCCGCGGGATTTGACATTGTGGTCGTGCCGAAGCCCGAGATGCTCTCGGCCGGTTTTGCCGATCTTGAAGCCGACTATCGCTTTGCCCTTAGGCACCGTGTTCGCCGATAGCGCAAGAGCCGCCGGCCAGGCGCCCCCTAGCGTGCTGGCGCGCGCGTTGCTCGCTGCGGTGGGCGTGTACAAGCTGCTGCTGTCCCCGCTGTTCGCGGGCTCCTGCAGGTTCCTCCCGTCCTGCTCGGACTACATGGCTGAAGCGGTTTTCCGCCACGGTGCGGCCAGGGGCGCCTGGCTGGGCGTGAGGCGCCTCGCGCGGTGTCATCCATTCGGTTCCGCCGGCCACGACCCCGTGCCGGGGCAGCGTGCGCGGCCGCCACATAACGAGAGTCACGCCCGCCCGCATCGCGGCTGCGGGCTCGAGGTTCAGTAGGTTCATGGAAAAGCGGGTTCTCATTGCCATCTTCCTGTCCTTCCTGGTGCTCTACATCTACCAGGCGTACGTCGTGAAGCCGGACCCGAATCGACAGCGCACGACCCGCACAGCACCGGCCGAGCAGGCGGCGCCGGCACCTGCCGGCGCGGAACTCGAGCCGCGACCGGCCGCCAAGCCGGACATCTCGGCGGAAGCAGCGGCCAAGGCGCTCATCGGCGAGTCGGTGGAGCGCGACATTGTCGTCGAGACGACGGCCGTCCGGGCCGTGTTCACGAACCGCGGCGCCGAACTCAGGAGCTGGACACTGAAGCGGTACTTTACCGACAAGCCGCCGCCACCGGAGACGGCTAGCGGATGGGCCGACGCGCTCGTGCGCTACGTGCTCAGGCAATTCCGGACGAAGGACAAGAAACCCCAGGAGCTGGTACCCGTGAAGGTGCCGGAGGGACACGCGCGCCCGTTCCGCCTGGCGGTTGATGACGCGGCAGTGTCGCGCCAGCTGAGCAACGCGCTTTTCGCCGTGACGGGCGTGACGACCGGACAGGTCGTCGACGGCACGAAGGGACCGGCCACGCTGGCGTTTGCCTATCAGGATGAAGCGGGGCTTCACGTCCGGAAGACGTTCAGCTTCGAACCCGATTCATATGTGGTGCGCTTCACGGCAAGCGTGCTGGTGGGCAGCACAGATGTCAACCCGGCCGTTCTCTGGGGGCCGGCGATTGGCGACGCGCTTGGCGCCCAGGAGGCCAACCAGTATCTCCAGAAGTCACAGGCGATTTTCTACAGGGACGGCAAGGTCACGCGAGTCGCTGCCAACAAGGTCGCGTCGCAGCCGACCGTGGAGGGCGAGCTCCGGTACGCCGGGGTGGACGACCACTACTTCATCGCCGTGACGCTGCCCGGCAAGGCGGCTCGCATCGACTACCAGTTCGTGCCGGTTCGGTCACCGGGGCCAGCTTCCCTGCCGCCGAGCGAGATGGTCGCTTTCAGCGCGCGGTTCACGGGTCCGCCGGCGGACGCGCGGTTCTTCTTCGGCCCGAAGGATTTTGACGTGCTCAAGGCGGTCGATCCGGAGCTTGTGCGCGCCATCAACTATGGCATTTTCTCGTTCCTCGCCGTGCCGCTGCTCAAGGCCCTTAAAGGGATCAACGCCTACGTCGGCAACTACGGCTGGTCGATCATCATCCTCACCATCCTGATCAACGCCGCGATATTCCCGCTCCGCCACAAGAGCGTGGTCTCGATGCGCCGCATGCAGGAGATCCAGCCGGAGATCAAGGCGATTCAGGAACGCTACGGCAAGCTCAAGGCGACCGACCCGGAACGCCAGAAGATGAACGCGGAGATGATGGCGCTCTATAAGGCCAAGGGCGTGAACCCGGCGAGTGGCTGCGTGCCGATGCTGCTGACCATCCCCGTTCTGTTCGCTTTCTACGCGCTGCTGTCGCAAGCCATCGAGATCCGCGGTGCGCCGTTTGCCCTGTGGATCAAGGACCTGTCAGCGCGCGACATGCTGTACGTCACGCCCATCCTGATGGGCGTCACGATGGTGTGGCAGCAGAAGATCACGCCGAGCTCGGCGGACCCGATGCAGCAGAAGATGATGATGGCGATGCCGCTCGTCTTCACCTTCATGTTCCTCTGGGCGCCGAGCGGCCTGGTGCTCTACTGGTTCGTCGGCAACGTCATGGCCATCGCGCAGCAGTACTTCACGAACCAGATCGTGGGACCGCCCAAGCCGGCGCTCACGCGGCCGCCGGCTGAGCGGCAGCTGAGGAAGGTCGGAGCGGGGCAGACCAGCGGCGCGGCGAAAAGCGGCCGGGCCTGAGCCCCGTGGGGTGCATGTCACGATGCGAGACGACCTGAACCGGCGGATTCTGGAGTTCGTCCAGGGTGCAATCGCGGCGATGGGCCTCACGCTGGACGCGCAAGTAGACGACACGCCAGAAGGACCCCGGGTGGACCTGGACGGAGAAGAAGGGGAGTTGCTGCTCCGCCACAAGGCCGAGGCCCTCCAAGCGCTCCAGCACATCGCCTCGTCGATTTTCCGGCACGAACTGCCCGAGAACCAGCGCGTGGTCGTCGATTGCCTGGGGTTCCGCAGGGACAAGGAGGCGGAGCTCCGCCAGATGGCCCACTACCTGGCGGAACGCGCGCTGCGGACAGGGCTTGAGCAGAAACTCGGGCCGCTCAACCCGTATGAGCGCCGCATTGTCCACATGGCGGTCGCCGAGCATGCGTCGGCCGAGTCCGAGAGCATCGGCGACGCGTTCCTGAAGACGGTGATCATTACCATCCGGAAGCACTGACTCTCCGCCGCGCGCCTGCCTCGAGCTGCCACCCCGGGCGGCAGGCCGGCCCGCCTGGCCATGTTTGCCACCGACGACACCATCGTTGCGATCGCCACGCCGCCCGGCCACGGCGGGCTTGGAGTCGTCAGGCTCAGCGGGCCCCGAGCCGCGGAGATTGCGCGCGCCATTCTCGAAGGGGCGCCGGCCCTGGCCCCGCGGCGGGCAACCCTTGCGCGTGTGATGGGAGAGCTGGGGGCGGGCGCGGCGCTCGCGGGCGCGCAATGGCCGGGCGCCGTCGACGAGGTGGTCGCGACGTTGTTTCAGGGCCCCTCGTCGTA
>Ga0315296_10002787_pt1 | contig 14781 bp, 11 predicted proteins | sample YL17G14_18_MG_FD_203921 | JGI IMG/M metagenome (GOLD analysis project Ga0315296, IMG submission 203921) | Sediment microbial communities from Yellowstone Lake, YNP, Wyoming, USA - YL17G14_18 | ecosystem: Environmental > Aquatic > Freshwater > Lake > Sediment | place: USA: Wyoming | collected... | reverse complement strand
GTCGCCGAATGCCCAGGTAAAGGTGATGGGCGTGCTGCCGCCGGCCGAGGCGGTCCAGGTGACGGGCTGAACCACCAGCGGCGTGGATGGCTCCCAGGTGAGGGTAACCGCGGTAACCGGGTCACAGGGAGGCAGCACGGTGAGCGTCACCGGGATGGAACGGTGCGGAAAGTCGGGGTCGTCGCTCTGCAGGTCGAGCAGGCCCGGGTAGAGACCCGGGGTGAGCTGGGCCGCGTCAAAGGTCGCGATGACCGGCAGGGGCTCTCCGGGGGACAGGGTACCGCTGATCGGCGTCTCGGACAGCCAGGGAAGGCCGATCCCCGTTACTTTCAGGGGGAGGGGGGCCTCCTGCAGCGTGAAGGTCAGGGGCTCCTCCAGCGTGTTGATCAACCAGAGGGTCTGGGTGAGATGGCCGCCGATGTCCAGGGTAGCTTCCAGGCCGGCCGGCTCGGCCCGGATGGCCGGCCAGGGCCCGCAGCCGCCGAACCAGTCCACGACCCGTCCCAGGACAGCCTTGCGGTCCTCCAGGTTGGCCAGCCCCTCCAGCGGCCAGCCGAAGAAGACCGTCTTGAAGGAATCGCCGTCGTAGGCGGTGGAGTTGTCCTGCCCGCTCCCCTGCCAGCGGAAGGGAGAGGCCTGCACCCCACTGACGGCGTCGGTCCAAAGGGTTGTGCCGGGCCATCCTGCGGGCGGGGTCAAGAGATACGGTCCCAGGCCATCGCCAATCGGATCGCCTCCACGGCCCACCGGGTCCACGGCCTTCACGTCGTCGGTGTAGGAGGAGATACCCAGGTAATCCTGTCCGAAGGGGGTCAGCTCGCGGTCGTAGAGGTAGTCCTCGCCGGAAAGGAAAAAGTGTCCTCCGGCGTTCAGATAGGCGGCCACGGCAGCCTCGTCGCCGGGGTTGAGGGTGTCCTGCCAGGGGTAGCCGGTGAACCAGAGGACGATCGGATGGCCGTGCAGGGCATTGCTGCTGGGGCTGCCATGGCCGGCCGTGTCCCAAACTTCGTACGTCAGCCCCAGGGCCTCCAGGGTGGACGTATAGGAACCTCGTACGTCAGGCTTGTTCTGATCGTCGTCCACCAGGAGGACACAGGGGGTGCGTAGCACGGGGATGGCCTCCTGCCAGGTGTCGCTGGCCAGGCCAGCGCAGTTGCTCACCACCAGGGTGGCGGTGTAAAGGCCGTACGTTCGGTACAGGTGAACCGGATCGGTCTCTTCCGACCCCTGGCCGTCGCCGAAAGTCCAGTGGTAGCCAATCGGCCCCTCGCCCTCCACCATGGTCGTGAAGGCGACCCGGCGGTCGTCCACAGTGTAGGACACGGCCACGATGTCCACCGGGTAATGGCAGCCCGGGATCACCCGCAACACCTTCGTCCAGGAATCGTGCCCCAGGCCGGAGCAGTTGCCCACCTCCAACGTCACCGTGTAGGTCCCGGGCCCCGGGAAGGTGTGGATCGGGTTGGTTTCCGTGCTCGTCGCCCCGTCGCCGAAATCCCACTGATAGGCGATCGGCGGGTCCCCGCTGACCGTGGGGGTAAAGGCCACGGTTGGGGCATCCACTGCGTAGGCCACCCGCTCGATCTGGGCCTGCGCGCAGGGCAACTGGCCGGTGATGTGGTACTCGACGAACTCATCCCAGTGGGTCAGTTGCGACGAGCGCAAGGAGCGGTAAGCCGTCCAGTCGCCGGGGAGATAGGTGGGGAAGTAGAAGCTGATCCCGTGGGCACCGGGCCAGGAGACACCGTGTTCCTCGCGGATGACGGCTGCATCGACAGCCCCCATCACCGCCATGGCAGCGGCGTTCAGGTCGGGGTCGCTGATCTTCAGGTCGATCTGGGTCGCCAAATCGTACAGGTCGATAAAGTCGGCAACCTGGAAGGATTGCGCGTCGCTCCTGGCGGCGTCGTACAGGTCGTGGTAGGTCTCTTCGTGGGCGATCATGGCTACAGCCAGGTCGTCCACCGCCTGGTTGAGGGTCGTGTAGGGACCGGCCAGGTCCTTGGCCGACTGGGTCTCGCCGTTTCCGTAGGACTGGTAGTAACGCCAGACGATGTCATCGCCGAGCTGGGCCGGGCCCCACCCGGGGTTGGCTTTCAGGTCGGACAGGATCGTGTTGTAGGGCCAGCCGGCTCCCGGCTCCGTCTCCTCCGAAGAGACGCTGACCGCCGAGCCGAAGGGCTTGATCTGGTTGTCCACCTCCCACATGGCCATCAGGCAGGCGTCGAAGGCGACCAGGTCGAGCGGCGCGGCGCCGCCGTTGGTCACCGCACCCAGGATCTGGTACAGTTCGGCGCTGGTGAGGGCGTCGCTGCCGTTGGTGTCGTCCCAGCAAAAGTCGTTGGGGCCGATGTCCTGGGGGACGAACGAGTCCAGCCAGCCGCCGCCGTGGTTCCACCAGACCAGGACATAGTGGTCGGCGGGGTAGTTGGTGCGGGCCCAGTTGATGAAATCGATGGCTGTCTGAGGGTCGCCCATGTCGGCCTCGTCGATGTCCTGCACGGCGCTGTTCGCGTCGGGCACCATGCCGGGGGTGACGAGGAAGCGCTTGGTCGAGGTCCAGTTGTCGTAGCGGGAATCGTAGTCCGGAATGCGGTCGAACTGGACGACGATGTTCAGGTGGGCGTCGGAGCCGGCCGCGGCCATCTCGATAAAGTCGTCGATGGCGTATGGCTCCAGGTTGTTGTCGGCGGCCAGGTAGACCATGAAGGTCCAGGTGGCTGCCTGGGGCGCGGCCCCGGCAGGAGAGACGGCCGGGAGCAACGCCGGGGCGAGGAGGATCAGGAGGAGCCCCAGTGTCAGGAGGGGCAAGGGTCGGATGCGCAGCCGGCTGGACATGGCGGGACACCTTTCTGGTCCGTGCGGAGAGCGAATCGGTTCAGATGCCGAGACGGTCGGGCCACGACATGGGATGTTGGGCCAGCCTAATTGTAGCACAGGCGCCGGCGGGGGGCAACCGGAGGGCCCTCTTCCCGGGAAAAGCGCCGGGGCGGCCCTCCCAGAGGCGCCGCCCCGGTGGTCTGCGCAGGCCACGGGCTCGCTTCCCCACTAGAGTGGGATTTCGACCTCCTCTTCCGGCGCTTCCGTCTCCTCGATCTCTTCCTCGCTGGCGGCCGGCCGGCCGTTGCCGCGGGGGAGCAGGATCAGTTCGCGGGCGACGAGTTCGGTCATGTAGCGGGTCTGCCCATCCGCTCCCTCGAAGGAGCGGGTCTGCATGCGGCCGTCCACGTAGACCGGCGCGCCTTTTTCCAGGTATTGATTGGCCACCTCGGCCGTGCGGCCCCAGGTGACGACGCGGAACCACTCCACCTTCTCCTGGGGCTGCCCCTCGGCGTCGCGCCAGCGCCGCTGCACGGCGACGCGGAATTGGGTGACCGCCCGGCCGGTGGGGGTGTAGCGCATCTCCGGGTCCGCTCCCAGATTTCCCATGATCTGCACACGGTTCAACCCACGCATTGGACTCCCTCCTTGTCCATCTCCTGCCCATTGGCCTGTCGCTGGTAGTATAGCACAGTTTATCCGACTTGTCAAGAGTAGATGCAAGACAGTCGGTATTTTTCTTCAATACGTAGCGCCAGGGGGCACTCCCTGGCGCTACGGTCCCCATCTTCTATTCGTAACGCAGCGTTTCCACGACTGCGGTCCGCGCCTCGTCGTCGTAGACCACCCCCTGCCCTTTGCCTGAGAGCCCCGGGGCTACTCCGCCTGCCTGACCACCTCAGTCTCCTCCGACCTTTCTCTCTCTTCCGGCGTCAGAAACGCTGAGTAGATCTGGCTCACATCGAGCATGGCCAAGAACAGCGGTGGGAAGCCCATGCGCCCTGCGGCCGACGAGATCATTTCGCGCAGGTAGGGCCAGGCCAAGACGAGGCTGTTGACGCGGAGGAACCTCTTCATTGTCTCATCGGGGAGGTCAGCATTTTCTCTGCCCAACGCGAACTCGAGTCTCGCCACGACGGACAGATGGAAGGAAGCCTGTTTATCAGGATCTGACTTTACACTGATCCTGGCCGCATACTTATCGCCTTCACCAGGCAGCACTTCGACCTCGAATTCCATCTCTGGAGCGACCAGACGATCTGGCTGCACTTCTGGCCGCTCGAACTCGAACCGAGGGAACCAAAGCCCTTCCAGGTGTACATTCGGGATTGTGAGTAATCTCTCCATTACGCTACCTCTACTGCCCATGGCTGCGACGGTCCAGTACTATGCGCGATCCGTTCGTGCTGTTGCCAGGACAGGTCGGCGCTCGACGGGGATGCCCAGATAGGTTCGGGGAACCTTATGATATTGCTGACGGGCTCTCCGGCAGGTGCTCCACCCCACTCTTCCTGCGGGATCACCTCTGGCGCAAACCGGATGACCAGTTTCAGGTTGAAGGCTTCAGCGATCTTGTTCAGGAACCTATTGGAGGGCAATCGTGTGCCCGACTCTGCTCGCGAGATAGCCGACTGGGTAGTCCCAATCTCCTTGGCCAGTTCCGCCTGGGTCAGGTTCAGCCTGATGCGCAGTCGGACGATCTCGTCTGCGATCTGCTCCTCGAGGGTCGGTACGAAGGGCTTCCGGAAGCGCAGTTCGTCCAGCACTTCGATCCTGTTTTCGTTCTCCATGGCAAGAGATGTCCTTCCTAATGTCTGAGTTGCTTCTTGAGTCTCCTCATGGTTTCCAATGCGATTTCCTTCTCGCGGCGAGGTGTTTTGTTTGACTTCTTCTTGCACGCACCAACGATGGTGAATTCACGGTCACCAGAGCGATAGTAGAAAAGACGGATGAACAACCGACGCCACTGCACACGGAGTTCCCAGAGATCACCTTCGACATGCTTGGCCCAGTCAGTTCGTGCAATGTCTAAGCCGAGTTCCTCAAGTCTCTCTTCAACCCACTGAACTTTATGCTGCCCATCCTCAGGGAGAGTCTCGATGAAATCCTGTACATCATGTACAGATATTACTCGCCACTTCATTGTAACCTCTCATTCTCCTCGGCATTTTCATAGCATCCTCCTCCTTTGGCATGGATTAGTCGGGAGGCAGTATAGCATATTTGCTATATTTTGTCAAGCACAGTGGGGAGTCCCCGACTTGTCGGGGACGTTTCCGTCCTGCGGGTGGGGAATTCCCGAACAAGTTCGGGACTCCATCTGGTCTATTGCGCTATCCCTCGATACGTCTAGCTCTCCGTGGTCCCTTGCCAGCTCTGACGAGTGACGAGCATTCTCCAATATCCCCGTGAGATTCTGGCTTGAATCTGGGTGGAGTATTGCGAAGACGACGGTAGGGCGATGAACAAGCCCTGGTGGATCCGGGTGGGCGACCAGGCGGTCTAGGTAGACACCACCAGCATCGTCCCACTGCGCGGCGGCAAGGAGACTCCCTCCAGCCGGCCGTTCCGCACCAGGTAGCGGTCCCCCCGGAAGAGGTCCAGCAGCGTCGTCCCGGGAGGCACCTCCATCCCGGTCAGAGGCAGATCGAAGATGTAGGGGATGTCCTCGCAGGCGTTCAGGGCCATGACCACCGCATCCCTTCCCTCCCCACGGCCGTGGGCGTAGACGTTCCGGCGCGGATGGGAGACCAGGATGCGGGTGTTTCCCCGGCGCAGGGCCGGCAGGCGCTTGCGCAAGGCGATCAGATCCTGCAGGTAGGCGCGCAGGTCGCGGTTCCAGAGCTGCTCGTCCCAGGGGAAGCAACGCCGGCAATCGGGGTCCGGTCCCCCCAACATGCCAATCTCATCCCCGTAATAGATGCAGGGAGCCCCAGGCCAGGTCATGATAAAGAGCCAGAGCAGTTTCACCGTCTCCACGTCCCCGCGCGCCAGCGTCAGCAGCCGGGGCGTGTCGTGGCTGCCCAGGACGTTCAGTTGGCCCGGCAATGCCTCGGGGCGGTACTTCTCCAGCAGGCCTTGCAGGCGGTGGGTGAAGGCGAGCGAGCGGTACTTGTCCTCGACCAGCCACTCCAGCAAGAGGGTGCGCAGTTCGTAGTTGGTGATTCCGTCGAACTGGTCCCCTTGCAGCCAGCGCCGGCCGTCGGACCAGAGCTCGCCGACGATGTAGGCCTCGGGGTTCACCCCCTTGACCAGGCCGCGGAACTCCTGCCAGAAGGCGTCGTCGTCGATCTCGTTGGGCACGTCCAGCCGCCAGCCGTCGGCCCCCTGTTCCAGCCAGTAGCGGGCGACGGAGAGGAGAAAATAGCGGACCTGCGGGTTGTCGGTGTTCAACTTGGGCAGGGAACGGTTGTTCCACCAGCAGGTGTAGTTGGGGGGGACCTGTTCCTCGTAGGCGTGGAGGGGAAAGCCCTGCAGGTGGAACCAGTCCAGGAAGGGGGAATCGGGGCCGTTCTCCAGGACGTCCTGGAAGGGGAAGAAGCCCCGCCCGCAGTGGTTAAAGACACCATCCAGGACGATGCGCACCCCGAGCCGGTGGGCCGCCTCCACCAGCCGGTGGAACGTCTCCAGGTCGCCCAGGCGGGGGTCGATGCGGAAATAGTCGTAGGTATTGTAGCGGTGGGTGGAAGAGGAGGTGAAGATCGGGTTGAAGTAGATCGCGTTCACCCCCAGGTCGAGCAGGTAGCGGAACTGCTCGATCACTCCGGCCAGGTCGCCGCCGAAGAAGGAGGTGCGGGTCGGCAGTTCACCCCAGGGGTGGACGTTGGGTGGGTCGCTATCCGGATTGCCGTCGCGGAATCGGTCGGGGAAGATCTGGTAGAAGACGGCATCCTGGACCCACTCGGGGGGATGGAAGGGAATGGGCATAGCGGAAGTCTCCTCAGGGTTTGGCCTGGATCAGGGAACTGCAGCAGGCGCAAACGTCATGCACGGGCCCATTTCTCGCGGTCGAACGGATCGCGCTGCACCGGATTATAGGGCATTCCCCACTTCCGGTCAATCGGTTGCCCCTTGCAGTCAGGGCCAGCCGGGCGGGGGAAGGAGGGAAGATATCGCGCCAGGGACGCGAGAATCCTTTTCGGTCGTTCAAGGAGTCTTTCTCCTCAGAACGGCCAGTACAACACCGACGAGTAAAGACCCGCCGGAGATCATCACGGCCACCCGGCGCAAGGGAGTCGAAGAGAAGTAGATTTCCACGACGTGTTGGCCGGCCGGCACCTCCAACGCAATCTCACCGGACGCCGGATCGGGCCAGACCTTGGCCTCCCTTCCGGAAACGAGGGCCCGCCAGCCGGGGAAATAAAAGGGCGGAAGGACAACCCGCGCGCCTTGTTGCGCGTCGACCCGGTAGACCGCCGAAAGCCCCTGTTCTCGCTCCACACGGATCTGTGCGGTCGGAGGATCGCTGTGGGGGGACCTATCAGCATATCTGGCCCGGAAGTTCTCCTCATCGTAAATCCAGAACCCGTGCTGAGCCTGGTTCTCCCGGTCCACCCAGATGGGAAGGAACTGCCCAGCGGCACCGTCCAGAGAATCCATCAACTCTGTCTGGGAGAGTTCTCCCGTAGTAATCCACCCGGCATAACGTGGGTACAGCGGCAGGATGCAGGAGCCCAGGAGCACCAGCGCCGAGGCAGTGATAACTCCCAATCGGCCGTACGCTCCCCAGACATTCTGTTCCGCAAAAAGGGCGATATACCCCGTCAGCGCTGCCGTCGCGAGGCCCAGGAAGGCCAACAGCCTCCACGGGAACTGGATGGAGCCTAGCAGCGGCAGATTCTTCCAGAGAGCGTAGGTAAAGCGGAGCTGAAGGAGCAGGGCCAACCCACCGACCGAGGCAAAGAAAGCAACTCGGGCATACCCTTTCCGGGCCCGCCTGGCGGAAAGGATCCCCAGCACGGCTCCCGCGACAGCCAAAAGCAGCTGGATTTGCCCGGGATGGTGGAACCATACCGGCGCGTAGACCTGGCCGGGGTGCGTTCTGAACAGGAAGTCGGGTTTGAGGAACTCCCTATGAAAGCCGAGCGGGGTGTTTTCCGGAGCGATTTGCCCCCCCCAGATGAGGCGCCGCTCGACAAAGGCCGGCAGCAGGAAACCGGCACTCAATCCCAGGCTCAGCAGGATGGCTCCCAGAGACAACCACCAGCCCCGGCGAGTCGAGGCCCTCCTTTCTGCGGCGTCTCTACGTTCTCTGTCCCCATTCACCCAGGGAGAACAGAAGCCATATAGGAGCACGAAAGGCACGGTAAGCAAGGCCAGGACGTTGTGGGTGACAAGCAGCAGGGCCAGCAAGCAGGCCAGTAACACCATCCGGCGCAGGTTGGGCCCGCGCAGCAGCTTTTCCAGTGCCCACAGGATCCACGGAAGCAGTGCCAGGGCCATTGTTTCACCGGGTGTACCCCGCACATATACGTCGGCCAGGTGATAGGGGAAATACAGGTAGGCGACCGAGCAGAGCAAGGCTGCCCCCTGCCCAAAGAAATGCCGGGCATACAGGTACATGCCCAGGATGGAAAGGAGCAGCGCCATGGCAAAGGCCAGATTGATCGCATTGATGTAGGTGAACCCGAGCAGGTGAAAGGCCTCCATCAGATAGCGGGGCGCTGGGGCGTAGAAATTGAACGCCGGGGTACCGTGGCCCAGGACCAGGTCGGGCGCCCAGCGTGGGTAGAGCACCCCCTGCTGGATCAACCGGTCGAGTTGGTTCAGCCAGAGAAGATGGTTGGCCGTATCGTCCGTGCGCGGAAACCTGGAGATGAGGAGCGGAGAGATCGCCGGGGTAGCCAGATAGGCCAACGAAAGCAGGTTCCAACGATCGCTGCGCAGCCGCCTGGCCCACCAGATGTATACGGCTCCTGCCACAGCCATCCAGGCCACGTAGGATGCAGGCAGGAGGGAGTAGAAGATGAGGGCGAGCATGGCCGCAAGCAGCAGGCTCGCTCCCGCGAGCGAGTCGCGTTCTATGGCTGTAGTTGTCAGGCAGAAGATTGCCCCAACTGCCAGGAGCACCAGAAGAGAGGAGAGATGGGGCAGCAGGAGCTGCGATTTGCCCCACAGCAGTGCTTCCAGGGCAAGGCCCACTGCCAGTGCCACCGCAAAGCGCCAGGGGGCCCGTACCTTCCGCCAGGCGGGCGAGCCGACGAAGACAAGCAGGGGGATGCCTGCTAGAGAAAGGACCTGGTCCAGCGGGGGCAATACCATCCCTCTATCCCGTCGTGGGCTCCAGATCCGTGCTTCGGAACAGGCGACCCCAAGGGGGCGCTGGTCGTACGTGGGCGTGAAGGTGTTCGTATCCAGCATGAGGACCGCATCGCCGGCCGGCGCCCAGGAGTCGATGGCGAAACGGTACGACTGGATGGTCGGCCCGACCAAGATGGTTGGTCCAGGCCTGCCGTCCAGGGTCAGCCGGACCTGAGCCGGCCCGGCTTGTTCGGGATTCGGTCCTGCCAGCCAGAGCTCGACCTGATAGGGGAACCCTGTCCGGGGCAGCCGGATCTGGGCTTGCCCGGTCGTCCAGCGGAAGGAGATCCCCCCTTCCCCTTGCTCCGGAGCGTACATGCCGGAGACCCAGCGGGCAGCCGACCTGTTTCCTATGGACAGGACAAACGCAAGCCCGCGCTGATAAACGAAGGGGGTCATCCCGAACAGCAAGAGGAAGAGCAGGGCGATGAGGACGGGTTGCGAGGTAAGCACCCGCAAGAAGCGGGTCCGCCCCTTCGTCCGTTCTCGATAGGGCCGCAGAACCGAATCGCCCATCGATCCACTCCCCTCCTATCTACTGGACGCCGCAAGCGTTGGACCGCAGCAGATCATGTACAGTTGTTTCGGGATCTGCCTCCCTAGAGATATGCGTCAATCCCCTGTCTCCCTCTTCCTCGTCCCTGCTTCTCCCCGATCCAACACCTCGCGCACCTTGCGCGCCAGCATGGTGATGGTGAACGGCTTGGGCAGGAAGTAGATGCCGTCCTCGAGGATGCCGCGCTGGGCGATCTGGCTGCCGGCGTACCCGGAGACGTGCAGCACCGCCAGGTGGGGATAGATGGCCCGCAGCCGGCCAGCCAGTGCCTTCCCATCCAGCTGCGGCATCACCACGTCGGCCAGGAGGAGATGGATCTCTTCCCCCCCGGCCTGGGCCACGTGGAGAGCCTCTTCCCCGTTCGCCGCCTCCAGCACGGCGTAGCCCAGTTCGCTGAGGACCCGCACCATCAGACCGCGCACCGTCGGCTCGTCTTCCACCACCAGCACGGTCTCGTCCCCCCGGGGCAGGTACTCCATTTCGCTGCGCCGGAACGGCGCTTCGCCCTCCCCCTCGACCCGCGGGGCAGGAGGATCTGGACGGTCGTCCCCCGGCCCAGTTCGCTGGAGACCGAGACAAACCCCTGGTTTTGCCTGACGATGCCATATACGGTGGCCAGCCCGAGGCCAGTGCCGTGCCCCACTTCTTTCGTCGTGAAGAACGGCTCGAAGAGGTGTGCCTTGACCTCCTCGGTCATCCCGACCCCGGTATCGCGGACGGACAGTGTGACGAACGATCCAGGGACCATGCCGGTGGACTCGACCGCCCAATCCTCACCCAGTACCACGTTGGTGGTCTCGATGGTCAGGATGCCACCTGCCGACATGGCATCGCGGGCGTTCACCACCAGGTTGACGAGCGCCTGTTCGATCTGGGCCGGATCCACCCGGACCAGGCCCAGGTCCGGCGCAGGGAGGACGACCAGCTCGATGTCTTCGCCGATCAGGCGACGCAGCATCTTGTCCATGTCCAGGATGAGGTCGTTCAGGTTGACCACGCGCGGTTCGATGATCTGGCGGCGCGAGAAGGCCAGCAGCTGGCTGGTCAGGGCGGCGGCGCGCTCGGCGGCCTTGAGCACCTGCTCGATGTCGTCGCGGACCGGGTCGCCGGGCCGCAGCGCGTTTCGAGCCAGGCCGGCGTAGCCGCGGATGGCCGTCAGGTAGTTGTTAAAGTCGTGGGCGACGCCGCCGGCCAGCCGGCCCATCGTCTCCATCTTCTGCGATTGCAGGAACTGCGCCTCCAGGCGCTTGCGGTCGGTGATGTCCTGGGCCGCGCCGTAGATGCGGGCAACGCGCCCCTGGGCCTCGTCCCGCACCGGGCGGCTGTAGGTGTGCACCCAGCGCGTGCCCTCTCCCCGGGTGACCAGGCGCAGTTCGCGCTCGTCCGGCTGCCCGGCGAGCACGGTGGCCATGCTTTCCAGGAGCGGGTGCCGGTCATCCGGATGGACCAGCCGCTCCCAGTCGCGGAGGAGCTCCTCGTCCGGGCGGAGACCGCCGATGCGGGAGAACCCCTCGGTCACCCACCCCGGTACAAACGTGCCATCCGGTTCGACCCGGAGGGTGTAGGCAAAGTCCGAGGGCAGTTCGGAGAGGATGCTGTAGAGTTCCTCCCTCCCTGGCAGCGCCCCTTCGATCGCTGGGCGCAGCACCGGAAGTTCTCCGGCCGCTGGGGGCCGGCCGGCCTGGCCAGCCGCGGGGGTGGAGACGGGTGGAGATTGCCTGGGTTTGCCTTTTCTCATGGCCTGTCTCCCTTGGGCAGGGGCCCTCGAACTGCACCGGCCGGCTCAACGTGGGGGCCTGTTCCCCCGTCCGCGCTCAACGCGGTCCGGCTTTACTTCCACAGGGACATACTTCTCCACGGCCCGGAAGACGTTGATGTAGAGTTCCGGGCACGTTTTCTGCATCTCGTACAGCCAGGCGCGGACGCGCCCACGGAGCCCAATCTGGATGTACGGGCAACTGCTTTCGTAGACCGGAAGGCCGCAGATGCGGGCAAAGCGCCGCAACTCGTGGGCCTTCAGGAAAACGAGCGGCCGGATGAGGGTCAGTTCCCCGCCGAAGAGGGGGTAGGTCGGTTCCGGGCGCTCCAGCCGGCCGTGCAGGAGGAGGTTGAGCAGGGTCGTCTCGACGATGTCCTCCAGGTTGTGGGCCAGGGCCAGCTTGTTGCAGCCCAGGCGACGGGCGGCACTGAAGAGGGCCTTACGTCGCAGCCAGCTGCAGCGGAAGCACTCCATCTGCTCCCCGCTGAAATCCACCTCCTCGAAACAGTACGGCACTTCTTCCCGCTGAAAGTGGGCTTCCAGTACCTCCCGCGGTGGTGCCCCTACCTCCCAGCCGGTATAGACCACGTGCACGGCGACGATCTCGTAGGCCGGCAGAAAGAACTGGCGCCGGTCCCGCAGCAGGCGCAGCAGCGACAGGCTGTCCTTTCCCCCCGAAACAGCGACGGCGATGCGGTCTCCTGCGGAGATCATGCCGTAGATGGCCGCCGCCCGGTTGACCTTGCGCAGGTAGAAGCGGGTGGTGCGCCGGATGCGCTCCTCCGGATTAGCCATGGCCCCTTTCCCTTCGCCGAGCCACCGCTGCCTGGTAGACCGCCAGCGTCTCCCGGGCGGCCTGCTCCCAGGAGAAGTGGCCGGCTCGCTCCAGCCCCCGGGTGCGCAGCTGCTCTCGCTCGGCCGCGTCGCCCCACAGGCGGGCCATCGCTTCGGCCCAGCCGTCCACATCCTGGGGATCCACCAGCAGACCGGCCGGCCCCACCACCTCCGGCAGGGCCCCGGCGCTGGCGGCGATCACCGGCGTGCCGCAGGCCATCGCCTCCAGCGCCGGCAGCCCGAACCCCTCGTAGAGGGAGGGGAAGACCAGGAAGCGGGCGGCGTTGTAGAGCCAGACCAGCTCCTCCAGGGACACCGGCCCGACGGAGACGACCTCCTGGGCCAGGTTCAGCTCATGCACCAGGCCAAAGACCGCCTCCGAGAGCCAGCCCTGCGCTCCGGCGATGACCAGGCGGGGGTGAGGCTCCAGATCGGGATAGCGTGCCCGCATCTGCTGGAAGGCCCGCAGCAGCCCGGGCAAGTTCTTGCGCGGTTCGATGGTGCCGACAAAGAGGGCGAACTGCTGGGGGCCGAGGAGCCGGTCGTGGAAGGTGCGGCGCTCCTCCGCGGCGAGGCCCAGCGGGCGGAAGGAGGCACCGGCCGCCTCGTAGACGACGGCGACCTTCTCTTCCGGCACGGCGAGCAGTTCGAGCAGGTCGCGCTTCGTGCACTCGGAGACGGCGATGACCCGCTCGGCGCTGCGGACGGCCTGGCGCACGCGCCCGTAATAGCGGGCCGCCTGGGGGGTGACCCATTGCGGGTTACGCAGGAAGGCCAGGTCGTGTACGGTCATCACGCCGGCGTAGGAGCGCCGGGCCGGCAGGACGAAATCGGGGCTGTGCAGGAGGTCCAACCCGAGCGGGAAGAGCTCCACGGGCAGGGTGACGGATTCCCAGCGATGGTGGCTGGGGGTGTAGAGCGGAACCGTGCGCAGGTTGGGCGCCTGGAGCGGCCGGCCGGGCTGCCGCCGGTCGAGCAGCAGCAGGAACTGTTCCTGCGGAGCGACCTGGGTGAGGGCTTCCAGCAGGCGCAAGGTGTACTGGCCAATGCCGGCCCGCCGGTAGTAGAGCAAACGGCCATCCACGGCAATACGCATGATCCCCCTCCTGGGAGTGCGCGGCTGATGATGCCATTATACCATCTTTCTACTCTTCCAGCAGCCTGCGGGCGTCGGCGTAGCCCTGTTCGATCAACCGCTTGCTGACCTGCGGGTCGTAGCGGATGATGCGCAGCAGGCCGGGGTCCTGGCCGGGGGTGATCACCCGGCAGCGCACGGGGCGGTGTTTCTGGTCCAGGCCGGCCTGCACCAGCCGGTTGATGCTCTCCAGCTGCTTGAGGTCGCTCTCGAAGCTGCCGCTGAGGGCCAGGTCCAGCATGACGGCGAAGGCATCCCATGGACGGCGGGGCAGCGGGATCCGCCGTTCCCCAATCGGCGTCAGCAGCACCACCAGGATGTCGTCGGCCCCGGCGTCGATGGCTACCCGCAGCGGGGTGTTGGCCAGCACCGCCCCATCCCAGTAGTGGGCTTCCCCGATCCGCGTCCAGGGATAGACCAGGGGGATGGAGCAACTGGCCAGGATGTGGTCGGGGGTGAGGGTGACCTCCTGGCTGTCAAAGACGCGCAGATCGCCCGCCTCCACCTCGGTGGCGGTGATGAGCACCCGCTTGTCGGTACGGGCCAGCCGGTCAAAGTCGATGAAACGCTGCAGGGTCCTGCGCCAGGGGGTGGTATCGTACAGCCCCCGCCAGGGGCGCAGTCGCCAGAAGCGCTGGATGTCCGGCGTGCGGGTCCTCAGCCACTCCTGCTCCAGTTCGAGGGCGCTTTTCCCGGAGGCGATGGCGGCGGCGTTGATCGCTCCGATCGAGGTGCCCACCAGGATGTCCGGCACCAGGCCGACTTCCTCCAGGTACTTGTAGACCCCACAGGCATAGGCTCCCCGCCCGCCGCCGCCGGAGAGGACCAGCGCTCGGCTCGATTCGGTTCCCATCTTATCCATCCTCCGCATCCATCTCGGCCAGCTCGCCCGTGACGGTAAAGACGACCCGCTCGCAGACGTTGGTCACCCGGTCGGCCGTGCGCTCCAGGTTGTGGGCCACCCAGAGCAGGTGGGTAGCGCCGTCGATGGTAGCCGGGTCGGAGATGATGATGTCCAACAGGTCGTGGTAGACCTGGTTGTAGAGGGCGTCCACCTCGCTGTCCTCGGCCGGGATGGCCCGGGCCGCGGCCACGTCCCGGTCGACAAAGGCCTGCAGCGCCCGGTGGAGCATGTCCCGCGCCTTCTCGGCCATGCGGGGGATGTCCACCAGGGGCTTGACCAGCGGTCGCTCCCCGATCATCAGGCAGATGTGGGCGATCCCCTTGGCATAGTCCCCGATCCGTTCCAGTTCGGTGGCGATTTCCAGCACCGCGGCCAGGGTGCGCAGGTCGCCAGCGGCCGGCTGCTGGGTGGCGATGATGACCAGGCAGTTGTGCTCGATGGCGAAGCGCTTCTGGTTGATGGCCCGGTCGCCC
>Ga0315296_10002786_pt1 | contig 14787 bp, 14 predicted proteins | sample YL17G14_18_MG_FD_203921 | JGI IMG/M metagenome (GOLD analysis project Ga0315296, IMG submission 203921) | Sediment microbial communities from Yellowstone Lake, YNP, Wyoming, USA - YL17G14_18 | ecosystem: Environmental > Aquatic > Freshwater > Lake > Sediment | place: USA: Wyoming | collected... | reverse complement strand
GTAGGGGCACGGCATGCCGTGCCCCTACGTCTTCTTGTATCCTGCCCGGTCCGCACATGTCGCCGCATAACATACCGGAGACGGCTACCTGGGTCCCCTTCGGCTGGCAGGGCATAACCGCGCTGGTGCCCGATGACTGGAGCCTGGCTGAGATCGGCGGGGATTTCCAGTCCGGTCGCCTGCGCCTGGACGACGCCGACATGACGCGCTTGTGGATCAAGTGGTCTTCCTCGCAGGTTGACTTCGAAAAGGAACTGGATCGCTACCTCGCCAACCTCTCGAAGAAAGCGCGCAAGGGCACCACCGTCACCACCAGGAAGGGCCTGCGCACCATCAGCAGAAGGCGCAAGCCCGACAAGAGAATCATCGGCTTCGAATGGGAGAGCAGCGGCCCGACAGGCCATGTTCTCGCCCAGGGATGCGCCTGGAGGTGCAGGACCTGCAACAGGACTGTCGTAAGCCAGGTGATGGCCCTCCCCTCCGAGGACGTCGGCGCGCTCGCGCACCGCGTCCTGGACTCCATGCAGGACCACGACCTGCAGGGCCGCCATACCTGGGCACTTTACGGCCTGGTCTTGTCCATGCCCAAGGAATTCTTGCTGCAGCGCCAGGAACTCATGTCCTACTACATGGAACTCGCATTCTCGAGCGGCAAGCAGACCGTGCGCGTCGAACGCTGGGGAATGGCCTCCATGCTTCTGGCCGACAAGTCGCTCGCCGAGTGGGCGCGCGAGAACAACAAGAAGCGAAAAGACGTTTCCCTGGAAATGGAGCCGCAGTCCGCATCCGGGCACGACGGCCTCGCCCTGGTCGGCCACACGCGGCGCCCTCTGCAAGGCATCCGAACGGGGGCGCGCCGGCTGGTCGGCTTGAAGCCGGCCCAGGATTTCTTCGGGCAGGTGTGGCACTGCCCAGCGTCGAATCGAATCTACGGCGTCGAAGGGGCCGGCTTGGCCGATTCGGCCCTGGTCCGGGAGGTTTCCGAATCCATTGTCTGCCATCGCTAGAAGGGGATTGCGGCTCAAGAAGCGCCTGAAGTTGACCAGGGCGCAGGCCCTGGCCGCCTTGCCCCTGCGCAACCCAAAACTGGAAACCCAGGACTCGGAGGACGGCGAACTGACAATAGTCATCCCCAGGCGCAATAGCCTGCTCATCTGGCTGCTCTCGCTGGTTTTCATGATCCCCAAGCAAAGGCAGGTGTTGCTCAATCCCGCGGGTGCGCACCTGTGGAAGATGTGCGATGGCGAGCACAGCGTCAACGACATGATCGCCGCCGTGCAGGAAGAACACCGCCTGAGCCGAAAAGAGGCAGAGGTATCTGTCTTGTCTTACCTGCGCATGTTGGGCAAGCGCGGCCTGGTGGCATTTGCCGTCAGAAAGGAGGAGGGCTGCTGAAATGAGCGCCACACTCGCCGAGCGCGCCGGAATCCACCGGCTTCCCTCGCCGCCGTGGAGCAAGGCGTTCGAAATGAGCAAGAACAGCATCATGATCCGCCTGGGGCGATCCGTGATTACCGCCTCCGGCATCTTTCTGGGGGTCGCTTTCCTGAGCACGGTGATGACCAATTCGGCTGTGCTCACCTCCAAAACAGTTAGAAGTCTGCCGCAGATGACCGGCGGGCCCGATCCCTCCATGGCTGTGCGAAATGTGTGGCTTGTAACTGTCGCGCTCATCGTGGCCACGGTGGGGGTAGTCAACTCGATGCTGATGGCGGTTACAGAGCGCTACAAGGAAATCGGCACCATGAAATGCCTGGGCGCTCTGGACAGCTTTATCGTCCGCCTGTTCTTGGTGGAATCGGGGATGTTGGGAATACTCGGTTCGATCGCCGGTGCGATGGTGGGCTACGGAGGATCGGCTCTCATCAGCGCCGCCAAATACGGCTGGAAGGTGTTCGGCGGGCTGGGGCCGGCGATCACGCTCGGTGGGAACCCGATTCCTCTCCTGCCGGCGGTGCTGGTGGCAGTCGTCCTGGGAGGCATCCTCTCCGTGTTGGCTGCCATTTACCCGGCCTGGCGCGCCGCCAAGATGCCTGCCGCGGCCGCTCTGCGGATGGAAATCTGAGGAGGTGACGACAATGGCTACCGCGACTGTGAGCGCCAGCGAGTATATCGTGCGCACCAAGGACCTGGTGAAGGAGTATCGCCTCGGCGGCCAGCCGCTGCGCGCCCTGGACGGGGTTGCGCTGGACATCCGCCGCGGGGAGTATATTTCCATCATGGGGCCGTCGGGATCGGGCAAATCCACCTTCTTCAACATGATCGGCGGCCTGGACAAGCCCACCAACGGCACGGTCTTCATCAACGAGGTGGACATGGCCCAACTGGACGCCTTCGAGTTGGCCTGGCTGCGCTGCCGCAGCGTGGGCTATATCTTCCAGACCTTCAACCTGATACCCGTGATGACTGCGCTCGAGAACGTTACCCTGCCCATGGTCTTCGCCGGCGTCCAGACCGACGAGGCGATGCAGAAGGGGGTGAGACTCCTGGAGAAGGTCGGCCTGGGCGACCGCGTCCAGCACAAGCCCAACGAACTCTCCGGCGGCCAGCAGCAACGAGTGGCCATCGCCCGCGCCCTGGCCAACGACCCCAGCATCATCCTCGCCGACGAGCCCACCGGCAACCTGGACCTGAAGACTGGCAAGGAGATCATCATGCTCCTTCGCCAGATGAACAAGGAGCAGGGCGTTACCATCATCTCAGCCACGCACGACCTGAAGATGATTGACGTGTCCGACCGCGTCGTCTGGATCCGCGACGGCAAGATCGAGCGCATCGAGGAAAGAAAAGACATCGAACTGCGCGTCGGTGAGGTCGAGGGCGAAGAAGCGGGCTAGCGCGTCCCGCTTCGCTCACTGTCTCACTGTCATTCTGAGCGAAGCGAAGAATCCCATAATTGACGCGACGCCACGCTCGTTCGAGGTGGGACCCTTCGCTGCGCTCAGGGTGACAAGAAGGGCCGCTGTCGCATAGGATTCCATCCTGTGCACATCCGTGGGAGCGCCGCTCTGTCCTGAGCGAAGCCGAAGGGCTCCGCCCCTACGTTCATTATTGTCATTCTGAGCGAAGCGAAGAATCTCTCTTTTCCGGTGGGCTGCGTCCGTGACCAAACCACGGAAGCAACCAAAAGGAGAAATCTAAGATGGATGCGCTGACTGATAGGCCGTCGCGTGGCTTGAGGAGGCCGTTCCGCGTCCGGCTCTTGCTCGCGTCCGCAGTGCTGCTGGTCCTCCTGCCGGACGCCGCGCGCGCCATCTACGAGATCGACGCTGCCGGCGTGCTTCTGCTCTTCGGCATATTCATCGTCCTTCCCATCGTCGCCGTGGTGGGCTTCACTGCGGTGACGTGTTTCCTGGAAGGGTACATAATGAACCTCTTCCTCAAACTCGGCTACCGCCGGTGCTTCTGGTATGCCGTGGTTGCGAACCTCGTCTCAATGGGCCTGGGGCTCATCTGGTATTACGCTGGCGTGCAAGTGGGTTGGAAGGCGGTCCTGATGTACGGGGAATTCGGCACGGTTGCGCTGCTGCTGGCCTGCTCCTTCGTCATAACCGTGGCGGAGGAGACGGTGGTTGTCGTTCTCATGGTGCGCAAGCAGCGCGACTTCGAGACTACGTTCAAGGCAGTCGCCGCGGCGAATGCCGTTTCATACGCATTGCTCGGCGTAATCACGGCCTTGATTGGTCTAGCAAGGCACCCGTAGCACCGAACCTAAACAGTCTCGTGCATCAAGGTGACGCCCAACCACGTCTGTCATGTCATTCTGAGCACGCCAGCCGGCGGGCGAAGAATCTCACCCTGCCGCAGGAAGCCCTGCGCAAGGGGCGGACGCGCCAGGTGGGATGCTTGCTACTCTGCGAAGCAGCGTTCGCTGCGTAGCACGAGCCTGCGCCCGCCGCGGCGGCTTCGCCAGCAGGCCTCCCCATCGTCCACTCAGTAGGCCATTCCGCTGTGTCCGAGAACGCAACAAAAGCGCACGATCTCAAACCGCCAATCGTGGAATAGCGGACTGGCTGATCGCCATGCAGCGCCCCAATTGCGGATCATGGCTCGCGAGACCGTGGAGACTTGAGGCGCTTCTCATAACAAGTCGGCCTCTCTTCGTTCGGATGAAAGATCATTGCATGCTGACCGACGCGCAAACGGACATCCAATCGCCGCGCGAGGTTGCACCCGATGGCCCAGCCGCCAGGCACCGAGCACGCCTTCGCGTGCTGCTGGTTGAAGACAACGAGGACCACGTAATGCTTGCTCGCCGGGCGCTGGAGAAGAGGGGCCACGCCGTGACTGCAGTCCTGGGCGGCCAGGCGGCGATGCTCGCGCTGGCCAAGGGAGCCTACGATGTTGTGGCGCTTGACTATCAACTCCCGGATACCACCGGGCTGGAAGCCCTGCTGCGAATCAAGAAGCGGAATTGCGCTCTACCCGTGGTGATGGTAACCGCCTCGGGGAGCGAACAGGTGGCTGTGGAAGCGCTGAAGAACGGGGCCAGCGACTACGTCGTGAAGACTCCCGGATACGAACGGGAGTTGGTGCGCGCGCTTGAACTCTCCGTGGAAAAAGCGCGCGCCGATACCACCGAGCAGGCGCTGCGGGCGGAACTCGAACGGCGGGCGAGAACCGACTCCCTGACCGGCCTTCTGAACCGGGGTGAGATGGAACGGCTGCTGGAGCGGGAGATTCAGCGCCGCCTCCCTCGGTATCCCGCCTTCGCTTTCGTCCTGGCGGACGTGGACGGCTTCAAGGCAATCAACGATGAATACGGTCACTCAGTGGGAGATGCCGTGCTTTGCCACATCGGTCGCGTTCTGCGGCACAGCACCCGTTCATCGGATTTCGTGGCGCGCTGGGGCGGCGACGAGTTCGCCGTGCTCTTGCCAGGCGCGGGGCTCTCGGCGGCCAAGGCGTTCGCGAAGCGGCTCAGCCGCCTGATGAGCGATCATCCCCCGGCTTGCCGTGGTCAGCGCCTGCCTGCCGTCGGGCTGAGCGCGGGGGTCGCATGCGTCACGCGCGCAGTTCCGGATCTGGCACAGGTGCTCAAGTGGGCCGACCGAGCCCTTTACGCCGCAAAGACCGGGGGACGAAACCAGACGAGGTTCCTGGTGTTGGGCGAGAGCGAAGAAGCGGACGTAGCCGCCAACGACCTGATGGCCCTGGCGCATCCCGAAGGAGACCGGTCACGTGACGAAGGCTGAATCCGTCGCAGGACTCGCGGACGAGAAACTGCGCCACATCGCAGCGGCGCTCGACCTTGCCTTCGACGGGTTAGCCCTGCTGGACCTCGATTTGAGAATTCAATACGCCAACACCACTCTCTGCGCAATTGGCGGGTATGAAAGCGCGCAAGATCTCATCGGGCACGATGTTGCTGACTTCCTGACCACTGAGACCATGCTCAGGGTCAGGGAGCACCTGGCCGTCGCGCTCTCCGGACGTCGCGCCGCCTTCGAGGGCGCGGCGCGAGGCGCAGACGGCCAACCGATCCCGATCGAGGTCGGCGCCTCTGCGCTGCGCTGCGAAGACGGCGAGCCGTATGCCTTCCTCGCCATCGTGCGCGACATCACCGAACGCAAGCGAGCGGAACAGGCCCTGCGAGAGTCGGAGACAAAATACCGCCTCCTGTATGAGAACCTGAATGACGCTGCCTTCCTGGCAGATGCGGAGACCGGCATCATACTCGAAGCGAACAAGCAAGCAGAAATCCTGCTCGGCAGAACCAGGGACGAGATTATCGGCATGCATCAGACCGAATTGCATCCGCCAGGCCAGGATGAGGACTATGGCCGGAGGTTTGAGAGGCACGTGCAGGCAGGACGCACTGCCGACTATGACGGCGAAGCCGTCAGGAAGGACAGAAGCGTGGTGCCCGTGGCCATCAGCGCCGCGCCCATGGAAATCGCCGGAAGGCGGCTGATCGTCGGGCTGTTTCGCGACATCAGCAAGCGCAAGAGAGCCGAGGAGGCGCTCAGAGAATCACAACGCGATTTGAGCACCCTTGTCGAGATCAGCAAGGACGCGATGGTCGCGATCGGCGCAGATGGCCTGATAACCCTATTCAACCCCGCTGCGGAGACGATGTTCGGCTGGACTGCTGCAGAGATGATAGGCCAGCCGCTGGACCGCCTCATGCCACAGGCCTACCGCGACCGCCACAAGGAATACGTCCGGGGCTACTTCGCGACCGGTTCGCCCAACGCGGCAGTCGGCAGTACGGTGGAACTGCCAGCCGTGCGGAGAAACGGCGAAGATTTCACCGTGGAACTTTCGCTGTCGGCAACGGAGCGCGAGGGCCGTCCGATGGTCCTCGCCGTCATGAGAGACATCACCCAGCGCAAGCGAGTGGAAGAAGCACTACGACAAAGTGAGGGGAGATTACGAACGCTGATCGAGAGCCTGCCCCAGAAAATCTTCTACAAGGACAGGGATGCAGTTTATGTCTGGTGTAACGACAACTACGCCCGCGATCTTGGAATCAGTGCCGGGGAAATCTGCGGCAAGACAGATTATGACTTCCACCCCGTCGAACTTGCAGAAAAATACCGGGCAGACGACAGGAGGGTGATGGATTCGGCGGTGACGGAAGACATGGAAGAGCGCTATATCCAGGATGGGCAAGAGCGGTGGGTGCACACCATCAAGACACCCGTGGCAGACGAGAACGGAAACACGGTCGGGGTATTGGGCATCTTCTGGGACATCACCGAGCGCAAGCGCGCAGAGGAAGCGCTGCGGCAAAGCGAAGAGCGCTACCGTGCGCTGTTCGAAAACATGGGAATAGGTATCAGCCTCATTCGTGATGACCGCAGGATCATCGCTGTCAATCCTGCCTTCTGCGCGATGTTCCACACCACTCCCGACAAGATGGTTGGAGGCCTGTGCTATCGCGAGTTTGAAAAGCGCGAGGAGACCTGCCCGCATTGCACGGCCACCAAGGCCCTAGAGACCGGCAAGCCGCAGGAAACCATAGCCACCGGCACGCGCGATGACGGGAGCAAGGTTGTGGGCCACATACTTACCTTCCCCATTCGCGACGCTGACGGCAAGTGCCGATCCTTTATCGAGGTAGTGGAGGACGTTACAGAACGCCAACGCATGGAGCAGGCGCTGGAGGCGAAGCACCGAGAGCTGGAGAGCTTCGTTTATACCGTATCCCACGACCTGCGCGCCCCGCTCGTCAGTCTGGAGGGCTTCGCCGAACTCCTCGCCGACGAGCATTCGGAACGCCTTGATGCTGAGGGGCAGGACTATCTGCGAAGGCTCCGCTCCAACGTCAGCACCATGGACTCGCTGCTCACCGACCTGCTCGAACTCTCCCGCGTGGCGCGCGCCGAAGAACCGAAGCAGGCCGTCCCTGTCGCACAGATCGTGGCCGAGGCCCTGGAAAACCTGGCGGGAATCATCAACAAGTCCGGGGCTCAAGTAACAGTGGCCCGCGATTTGCCGACCGTGTGGTACTCCCGCGTGCGGCTCTTCCAGGTTTTCGCCAACCTCATCGGGAACGCCATCAAGTTTTCGCGAGAAGGAGTGCCTCCCCAAGTTGAGATCAAATGGCAGTCATTGAAGACGGGCTGCCGCTTTCTCGTGAGAGACAACGGGATTGGCATTGCTGACAACCAGAAGCACAAACTGTTCGAGATATTCAGCCGCCTGAAGAAGAAGGCTGTCGAGGGAACGGGCATAGGCCTCGCGATCGTCAAGCGCATCGTCGAGAACCACGGAGGCCAGGTCGGCGTCGAGAGCACGCCCGGCGAAGGCAGCACCTTCTGGTTCACCGTGCCCCTCCAGACACCAGCAGAATAAGGGAGAAAGAGCCATGCAAGATGACACCAGGCCGGTCACGATTCTTATCGTCGAGGACAATGACGATCACATGTTCCTCGTGAAGAGAGCGCTGCGGGACAGCGGCCTTGCCAACGACATTCGATCCGTCACCACAGGCGAGGATGCGCTCGACTACCTCTTTCGCCGCGGCCAATACCAGGACCCCGCCGCCTCCCCTCGCCCCGGCCTGATACTCCTCGACCTCAAACTGCCCGGCATTGACGGCATAGAGGTTCTGAAAACGATCAAGGAACACGCCCAATTGCGCCTCATCCCTGTCGTCATGCTGACCACCTCCGCAAGTGATTCCGAGGTCTTGGCCTCCTACGGTTGCGGCGTCAACAGTTACATCCAGAAGCCGGTTGACTTTGCCAAGTTCGCTGACACCGTCAAGGGCCTGCAGATGTACTGGCTCCTGCTCAACACCCCCCGCCCACCCTCCAGTGAACCCGCGCCAGTCATGCGCGCCTCCTGCCAGCGAGCAAGCCCAGGGCGGCTCCTGCCAGGGCCCCAAGCAGCGCGTTCAGCGGCTTGTTCGGAAAGACCGGCTTTTCCGGCGGCACCGCCGCGTCCACCAATAGGGCGATTCGCGCTGACTCGCGCTCTGTCGCCAGTTCGACCAGGGCTTTGACCTGCTCCTCGGCCTCCTTTTGCAGGGCGATGCTGCGGTTGAGGTGCTGGAAGTCCCTGAGAGCCTCCTCTGCGTGAGCCAGTTCGCGGCGGCGCAGAGCGAGTTGGTCCTCAATGAATTGGCGGCGCTGGTGCGAGCGGCTGTGCACGAGTCGGCCCATGTTCTCGACGAAGCAGTTCGCGATGCGCGCAGCCAGGGCGGGCGTGCGATAGATCGACAGCCTGGCGGCCCCTCTGCCGGAAAGACGCAAACCGGATTTCGACTACTCACAGCATGAAGATACTGGACAACGGCTTGCCATCCAGGCTGGCTTGCCGTGTGCTGAGCAACCGTCTCCGGTCGGATCGACGCCGGGCGAGCCGCCTGCGGGTGGGTTCTGGATGTAAGAAATGAATTTGTTCCAGAACGGTTACACTTGCCCTTTGACATGTGGAAGAAGCGCACGCTACCCTATGCCGGTTAGTTGAGTCGAAGAGGGCGCCCCGGACGGCGCCTGGCAGAGGTCAGGAAGCCTCTCGGCGATTGAGTCGCTCGAGGGGCTTTTTGCGTTTGCGGTCAGAGCGGTCGTCCGGCGTTCTCTTCCGAGGGAGATGACGGGAGGAGGTGATGGCCTGAAGTAAAGCGACATCCCATAGACAGCAACGTTCGACGCAAAGTCCAAACTTGGAGAAGAGGTAACGAAGAATGAAAAGGATGTTTCTAGTTCTGCTTAGTGTCGCGTTCGCCATTGGCCTCGCCAGCGCGGCGATGGCCGGCAACAGCGACACCATCACCGTCAACTACGCAGTGTCGGCGATCAACGAGATCAACATTGACGGCGCGTCTGTCAGTCTGACCGTGAGCACCACGACCGCGGGCGCCAACCCGGATCAGGCGTCGGACAGCACGACCTACGACATCACCACGAACTGCGCCGCCAACGCCAAGAAGATCACCGGGGCGATCGGCAGCGACATGGGCAGCGGCCTGACCCTGAAGGCCAACATGACCGCTCCCACGGGGGGCAGCAGCGCGGGGGCGACGGCGCTCTCGAGCGTCGCCGCCAACCTGGTGACGCTCATTGACGCGGTAGCCGAGGCGAACATCGCCCTCGCCTTCACGCTCGACGCCACCGCGGCGGCTGGTGTCGTTTCCTCGTCCAGCAAGACATGCACGCTGACCATCGTGGACACCTAGGGCTTCTGCCCGGATCATAAGGAGGTAACAAGAGACATGAAACGAGTAAACTCTCTGTTGTTTGCGTTGGCGCTCATGGGCGTGATGGCTGGCGCTGCCTTCGCCGGTAATAGCGACACCATCACCGTCAACTACGCAGTGTCGGCGATCAATGAACTCAACATTGACGGCGCCTCTGTAACGCTGACCGTGAACAGCGCCACCGCAGGGTCCAATCCGGATCAGGCGTCGGACAGCACGACCTACGACATCACCACGAACGCCGGCGCCGACGCCAAGAAGATCACCGGGGCGATCGACACCGACATGGGCAGCGGCCTGACGCTGAAGGCCAACATGACCGCTCCCACGGGGGCCAGCAGCGCGGGCGCGACGACGCTCTCGAGCGTCGCCGCCAACCTGGTGACGCTGATTGACAGCATAGCCCAGGCGAACATAAGCCTCGCTTTCACGCTCGACGCAACCTTGGCCGCCGGCGTCGTTTCCTCGGCCAGCAAGACGTGTACGCTGACCTTGATCAACACGTAGCAGCACCCACTCCAGTAGGGGGCAGGTGTTTCCACGCCTGCCCCCCACTGGCACAACGCGACGAGACAACAACATGAGGCAAATGCACTGGCTCCGCTTGCTTTTGACTGCTTGCGTGCTCATTTCCCTTGCAGGCGGCTGGGCCTGGGGGGTGCAAGCCGACATTACCGCCACCGGGAACTGGTCCGGGACCATAGACGCCAGCGGTCTCACCGGCGGAGCGGGAACGGACTTGAACCCCACCTACACCAGCGCCTCGGACCAGGTTTCCATCACTATCAGCAACACCAGCGACGACTGGGACTTCTGGCGCGTGGACGTGAGGAAGTCTGACACCAACTGGCACAATGACCTGGGACTCTCTGTTAGGCGGACCAGTTCGGGCACTGGCACCGGGTCCATTAGCGGAGGAACCAGTTACATAGCGGCAGGAGACCTCGATACTGAATTCTTCCGCGGCAGGGGCGACAGGAGCAATATTCTCGTTAAACTTCAACTCAGCGGGGTCTCGGTACAAGTCCTGCCAGGCACGTACTCTGCCAGCATAGTCTTCACGGTGGTGGATATATGATAAGCCTTGTGAGAAGAGCACTGCCCGCACTCTGCCTGCTGTTGACCGCAGGTTCGATCCCCTGCGCGGCCGGCATAAGCATGGTGGGAGAAAGCCTCACGTGCGAGATGACGCTGCCGCCCGGCGGGAAAAGCCAAGGCAAGCTCGTGGTGCGAAACAACTCCGACCAGCCTCAGCAGGTAAGGGCCTATCAGCATGACTATCTGTTCTATGCCGACGGGACCAATATATACGGAGATCCCGGCAGCGTTGCCCGGTCGAACGCACGCTGGATATCATTCGCCCCGCATCTGTTCACGATTCCCCCCAAAGAGACCGCCTCCATCCACTACATTGTCCATCTTCCTGCCGACGAGTCGCTGACTGGCACCTACTGGAGCGTGCTGATGGTGGAGCCGGTGGCGGCGGGCACCCTGGAACCGCCGGAGCCCGAAAAGGGCAAAGCAAAGGTGGGCGTTCGGACGATCCTGCGCTACGCTATCCAGTTCGTGACCCACATCGGCCAGACCGGAGTCCGGGAGATGAAGTTCGTGGACAAGCGGTTGGTGGTGAAGGACGGCCGACGGATACTCCAGTTGGATGCTGAGAACACCGGGGAGAGGTGGCTGCGGCCGCTTGTTTGGGCCGATATCTTCGACAAGGCAGGCACGGCGCTCGGCCGCTTTGACGGGCAGCGAATGCGGATCTATCCCGGCTGCTCGGTGCGCTTCTTGATTGATCTGTCCTCGCTTCCGCCAGGCAACTACTCCGCGCTGGTGGTGGCAGACAGCGGTGACGAAAACGTATTTGGGGCGCGCTATGAATTCGCTATCGAATAGACTGATAACGGTTTGCCTGACAGCATTTGTCTCGCTGGCGGTGATGTCCCCCTCCGTCCTTGCCCAGGCCAAAGGGTACGGCGTGGAGGTTCGGGCCGTCTCGCCCGAACTCCAGGAGGCCAGGCCGGGCGGGATTGTCAGCATCTCGCTCCGGGTCACCAACCGGACGGATGGGGAAGAGGAATTCCTCGAATCCCTCCGTTTGCCGCCGAACTGGCGATCTCTCATCCCAGAGTTAGGCTTCGTGCTGCCGGCCTCAGGAGCTACGACGAGGATCGTCGCCTTTCAGGTCCCGGTTGGAGCGGCCGCCGGGCGTTATGAGATCTCCTATTCGGTACGCAGCCAGCGGGACTACGCCATTCATGATGAAGATACGGTCGAAGTTAATGTGCTGGCCGTCGCCAAACTGGCCCTCATTTTGGAGTCGAAGCCGCAGTGGGTGATCGCCGGCGACGAGTACCAGGCAAAGGTGCGGATAATCAATCAGGGCAACGCCGCCCTGGAAATCCAGTTGGCGGTCGAGAGCGAGAAGACGTACCCGGCGAGCATAGCGCCGACGGAATTGACGCTGCCGGCCGGGAACAGCGAAGTTGCGACGGTCACTGTCAAGACGGACGCGAAAGAGTCGAAGCCCCGCTTCCACGCGGTTCAGGTGCAGGCTCGAGCAGTTAATCTAGATAATGGTGAGACTGTTGCGAGCCTGGCGATAGCGGTGGATATCATCCCTCGCGTGACGAAGGCGGTGGACCTGACGCACCGCGTCCCGGCCACGCTGACGCTCCGGCTCAACGGGGAGGGAAGCGATGCTGCTGGGCAGGTGGAGCTGCGGGGCCGGGGATACTTGGATGAGGAGGGGACGAAGAGCGTAGAGTTTCTCCTTCGGCACCCCGACTGTCAGGCGGAGGGCGCCTACGGATTGCTTGAAGAGTATTGGCTCAACTACTACAGCGCCGACCTGGATGTGCGGGTGGGCGACCAGGCCTATGGCCTGTCACCACTGACCGAGTATTTCCGGTACGGGCGCGGCCTGGAGGTCACCTCTCGTTCTCACCAGGGCAGAACGGAGTGGCTCGCCTATTTGCTGCAGGGCCGCTGGGGCTCGTCGCTGCGAGAGATAGGAGCCTATGCGAGTATCCTCTCCACGCAACGGACCACCTTCAAGATCAACCTCCTGTCCAGAGAGACGGACTCGCTCGCCGCTCAGCCGGGGACGCGCGACAAGCTGTGGAGCTTCGAGACTCACATGCGCCCCAGCAATTGGGCGGACTTGCGCCTGGAGTACGCGCGGAGCGACAGCGACCGGGACGGCGGGGCCCGCGATGACGCCTACCGGATTGAATGGCAAGGCAGGGGAAGAAGGTCGAGTTACTACTCATTCACCAAGACGCACGCGGGGCCCGATTACCGGGGGTATTACAACGACTCAGACTACACGACCGGCAGCTTCATCTTCCCGCTGGGGGACCGCTTGCGCGGGCACATCTCATTGAGGAGATGGGAGCAGAACCTCGACATGCGAGAGGATCGGGGCAGCGCGCCCAGGGAAAGCGCGCAGCAGGTCGGCCTTAGCTACTCGTTGGCCTCAAAGTGGCAACTTTCACTTGACGCTGAGAGGTTCCGGCGCCGTGATGCGCTGCTCCCGGCAGACTTCGATTACGAAGAGCGGCCGCTGATATTGGCGATAGACCGTTCTTCAGACAAGTATAGCCTGCGCTTCGACGTCCACAGCGGGAAGCAGCAGGACTTCGTGACAGGGCAAAGCAGGCATGTGCGGCACTATAACCTGCTCGCTTTATACCGCCCTTCGCCAAAGCAAATCTTCAGTCTCTACGGGGGCGTCGGTGACAGAGATACTCTGGACGGAAGCTACTTGCTCAGCAACAGGGACAATGTCGGCCTGACCGTCTCACTCAGGCCCCGGGAGAACCTTCGCCTCGACCTTGCGTACCTGAAATACGGTTTCCGCTCCGATCGAGCGGAGGATCGGAAAGAACTGCTCGCCCGCTATATATTGCCCGACGGCAGAAGTTGGTCCCTGCGAGTGCGCAACACTTCCCACGAAGTAAGCCGAAGCGGGACGGTCTATTTGCTGGAGTACAGCATCCCCTTAGGAATCCCGGTCGGGAGAAAGAGAAGTATTGGCGTCATCTCGGGAAGGGTTTACGACGCTCAACACCCCGAAAAGGCCGGAATCCCCGACGTGATCCTGACCGCTAACGGCGCCATCGCCGTTACAGACAAGAGGGGACGCTTCATTTTCCCTGCACTTGCGCCGGGCGGTTACGCGCTGCGGGTTGACCTGGGGTCTATTGGCCTGAACCGCGTCCCGGAGAGCAAGGAGCAGTTGTTAGTTAACGTGAAGGGAGGCGAAGTCAGTTCGTTGGACATAGCGATCACTGACGCCGCCCGAGTCGCGGGAACGATAATGGTGTACCCACGAAACGGCAACGGGAATGGCCGTGCGAATGTGAACGGAAACGGCAACGGTAGCATTGTGCATGATGGCAAGGGCTCTTTCGTCGTGGGTGACCCTGGAGGCGCCAACGGCAATGGGAGCGGTAACCGCTACCGGAATGGCAATGGTACTGCTTCTACAGCGGACAACGGCAGGGAATCGTTCGTAGTAGGTGACCCTCAAGGCGCGAATGCCAACGGAAATGCGAATCGCAACACCAACGGGCATGGCCCGACTAACGAGGTCTTGGCAGAGCCGTGGGGATTGAGAAACGTCCTGGTCGAGATCAGCAACGGCGAGGAGGTCATCCGGACACTGACTGACTACAAGGGCGACTTTCTCTTTGAGGGCATGCACCCTGGCCATTGGCGACTCAAGGTCTATGACCACAACCTGCCGGACTACCATTACTTCGAGGCGACAGAGACGGACTTGGTGCTGAAGCCGGGGGCGTCAGAACATGTGCTCTTCCGGGTCTTCCCTCGCTTGAGACGCATCAGAATCGTTGACGAAGGCACGGTAAAGCAGTAGGCGGCACTGGCGGGGGGAGCCCGCGAAGCTGCGGCTGAGCACCCGAACGCTCCGGAACCGGCGGCCTTGGCGGTCGGGGGAGTCGTCCAGGAAGCCGACCAGGCGCCCTGCTTTTGAGAGTGATTCTATCTGCTGGGCGACTTCCTGATCGTGGGGCTGAATAGCGATCAATCGGTGTCCGCGATCAAGGGCCCGAACCGGCCAATCGTGGGGGAGAGGGAGCGCGCGCAACTGCTGGCGGCGCTGGAGAGCGTGG
>Ga0315296_10002785_pt1 | contig 14789 bp, 11 predicted proteins | sample YL17G14_18_MG_FD_203921 | JGI IMG/M metagenome (GOLD analysis project Ga0315296, IMG submission 203921) | Sediment microbial communities from Yellowstone Lake, YNP, Wyoming, USA - YL17G14_18 | ecosystem: Environmental > Aquatic > Freshwater > Lake > Sediment | place: USA: Wyoming | collected... | reverse complement strand
CAGTCTAAGTTATGCTCAGCTACCAGCTCCCCTACAAGATCGACCGCTCGTTCCATGTAATGATGCGACTGCCGCGTTTTCTCTGGACCAAACATGGCTTTGGTCAGCGACATCTGCAATCCAAATGTGGTCATGGCAAACCCGGCATTACGGCCTGAAGCGCCAAAGCCAATCACCTCGCTTTCCAACACCACCACATGTAACGAAGGCTCAGCTTTCTTTAAAAAATACGCTGTAGAGATACCTGCGAAGCCGCCACCGACAACAGCCACATCACATTTCAAGTCCCCGGCTAGAGGCGGGCTTTCCTGGTACGGCCCCGAGTTGGCCAGCCAGAAGCTCTTGCTTTCATAGTCTTCAGTCATTTTATCCTCACCTATGATTTACTTTCTCCTGTGAACTTGTGCCCGCTTAAATGCTCAATACTACCGAGTGAAACAGCACTGCCTATTCTGCCAGATGAGATTCTATGCCTATGCCAAACCAAAGAGAGTATAAGTCAAATCGCAATCACTATCAAGTGATTGTACTTGTCCATTACCTCAAAGTGTTAACACTATGTACAATAATAACGTCGAACAGTGATTTCACGTCACGACGTTTGCTTGAACAAATTGAGCTTTGTGGAACTGAGGTTACCATAGGTAGAACTTTTAGCATTAGCTTCAGATTATTCAAACGACAAAGTCACTGCATCGATTGTAACTCATCACGTCATTTCTAAGCAAACAGTTATGTAAATACTAGGAATAATGGTTGTTCATATAGTGTTCAAGTGGTTGTTCAGATGTTCAAGTATTCAAATGTTCAAAAGTAAAAATACATATCAATATTAGTAAAGGAGGTACTATAAAATGAGGGAGTTATCATTAGAAAAAAGAACTAGGGTTATAAAGTTATTTTTAGAAGGATTTTCCTATGATGAAATTGCCAAACAACTCGGGGTCGCCAAGGGATCAATAGCAAACATTATCGATGAAACAAGGATGGGTGATTCACCGTCGCTGAACGATATTGCAGGATACGTGGATGATCTACGTAAAATCGCGGTTGATATGAGGAAACACAATTCAAATGTCGCTGAAATATTATCATGTTTAAAGATATACAATAAAATGCGGAGTATGGGCATTAGTAACCAGCAAATTGAGCCCTGGCTCGATATATGCCGGCAAATATCTACTGAGGATGTTACAAACAGGCGTTTCATCGATTCAGCTCTAGAACTGGCTAGATTAACATCTCAAATGGGAATAGGTTATGAATCAATAATTGATGATTACCGGAGGAGATCAGAAGAGCTTAAATCTATGTATGCTGAGATTGCAAAGAATAAAAAGAGTATTAAAAAACTTAAGCTTGACCTAGAAGAGCAAAAAACATTGACTACTCAAGGCATTCAATCACTGGAGAAACAGCCAGCCTCTGCAAAAGAAAATCATAACAAATCAATGAGGGAAATGCAGGCTGATCTTGATAAATATCTGGCCGAAAACAAACTGTCCTGGGAAAACGTTAATACTGTGATTGCAGTACTTGATAAGGAACTTTCCAAAACCGGTTTAACACAGAATCAGGTAAGAGAAATATCTAAAAAAATAACAGCTATAGGTTACCTGTCATCTGCTATAACCGAGCAAGAAGCACAGCATAAGAAGCTAAACTTAGAGATAACAAATCTATCTGGAAAAAGAGAGCAAAGTAGTAATGCTCTACGAGAAATTAATACGGAGTATACCAAAATCCAGGACAATCTTAATGTCAAAAGAGACGAGCTGGAGAAAGTCACCAAGAACTTGAATTGGGCAAATGCGGAGCTTGCAGAGATAACCGAAAAAGTTCCCCAAATAACTCATGGCATGGCATTAGCAGTAATCCTATTAAGGTTTCTTACTGATCCGCAGCAACTGAGTGCCTACGATCTTGATAGGTTTGTAAAACTTATGATGTCAATACGACTGGCTAGACTTGGTCGTGGGCCAAATCAAGTTAAGGATGCGAAAGGTAAAGTTATCTGCGAATGTGAGGTGCCAGTTATCTATTTTGATTTGGACCAAGACAAGCACAAAGTTGATATCGATTCTGCCAGACAATTTTTAGCAGATTTAGTTTTTCCTTTGGTAAAGGACAAATTCGTACCTATATCACTATATGATTCTGCCACGAATATGGAGAAGTTTAAAATGATGGTCGATGCTCTTATCCAAAGTAAACATTAATGGCTTATTTTTATCGCTATTAATTCAAGAATTATTACTGACAGATAGCAAATGTTATAAGCTTAGTCTTTGTGAAGCTGCACCTTGGAGCGAGAAAATAAATAGGCAATCTGCAAAAACTAAACAATTCAGGCTTCTGTTATCTAAAATGTACAGCTTAGACTTATACGCAATAGGAAACCATGCTCCATTCAACACTCTGCCATGTTATCCCTGAATAGGAAGGTATTAGATTGACGAAGCAGAGTCCGTCAATCTGAATTGTCGTCCGCAATCCAGCCGTTTCTCAAGGCAAGTACTACTGCTTCAGTGCGTGACCGTGCTCTAAGCTTGTCAAAAATAGCGCTAAAGTGGCTTTGTACTGTCCGTTCTGAGACGAATAGTCTTTTAGCAATTTCCTTGTTGGTTAGCCCTTCAGCTGCCAGTTTCAGCACTTCCAGTTCCCTGTGTCCAGGCTGTGATTGCTCCGGCAAGTGACCTTGCTCGCCGGCTACGTCATGGAGGTATCGAGCTGCCTTGCGGATGCACTGCAAGTCTACCACAGCCTCACCATTACAGATACCACGTACGGCCTCTAAAAGTCGGGATGCATTTACAGTCTTGGGCAGATAGCCCTCTATCCCAGCCTCTAAGCAACGAGCCAAGCAAGATGAGGTGGCTCTCGTGACCAAAATCAGGATAGCTATGTTTGGATGGGCGTATTTTACCTGCCAAATTCCTCGGGCTGGGTGTGGGTCGAATAGATTAGGGTCAACGATGGCAATACGTGGTCGGAATTCACCAAGTTGTTTAATGATTTCGTCCGGGTCACTTGCTGTTGCCACCAGACAGAGGTCATCGCTTGCCGCAATGGCATTAGTAATGCCATCTGCCAACAGCGGCTCAGCTACGGCAACAAGAACATCAACCTTGCCCATCATCATCAAATCTCAGCTGATTTGCCTAAGCATTTTTCGCAAAACAACTGCGCTTCTTGCTACCTATTTTAGCACATTTTGCTGATTGACGCCTATGATATGTTACCTTAATATAGGGGTCACGGCTATCCGGTGAACGTGGCGGAGAAAGCTCCAATGAGGAACGGAGAATCGGCATACCAGGGGCTTTTGTTGATATTGGCAACATTACTGAGCGATGACTGTAATAGTCAGTAGGAAGGTCAGTGATTGTCTTTCATGGTAGCTGTTGGACGAGACATGCGCAGAACTGTTCCTCAATAACCAGTCTCAGTCTGTCAAGAAAAGCGGATTGGCTATGATAATATTAAGATAGTGCAGTGAGATAGCACAAGTGATGGAAGTACCGGCTAGGCCTGACATCCTACAAACTAGAGCAACACCTACACGAATGTCAGCATCTAAAAACGTTAATCTCAAGTTTAGATATACGTGAGGTGATGAAGTATGTCCAACGAAATCAAGGAAGAAAGTTTAGGAGAAATGAAAGAGCAATGGAAAAAGCACTATGAGCAAGCAATAAGAGAAAGGCCTGAAAGAAAGGAGAGATTCGAGAATCTCTCCTGGATAAAGGTAAAACCTCTGTATACGCCAAGCGATGTTGAGGGGTTTGACTATGGAAAGGACTTGGGTTTTCCTGGACAATATCCATGTACAAGGGGCGTATACACCACAATGTACAGAGTGAGACCTTGGACGGTAAGGCAGGTGATAGGCTACGGCGGCGGAGTGGAGAGCAGCCAGCGGTTCAAATTTATGGAAGAACACGGGCAGACGGGCTTTAGCATTGTCTTTGATCATCCTACTAATATGGGGTTGGATTCGGATGAAGAGGTCGCAGAGGGTTTTGTCGGGAGAGAAGGAACCCATGTCGACACCCTTGAAGATATGAGAGACCTTTTAGAAGACGTTGACATGGAAGAGGGCGGCATTAATATTATCACTGCACATCCTGCCATACTTGCCATGGTGGTTGCCGTTGCTGACGAAAGAGGTATAGACTTAAGGAATCTCTCCGGGACTATTCAGAACTACCCTGTTATAGGGCATACAATGGGGAGCTGCTCGGAGCTCTATGCTTATGGAGGTGCACCTCATTATTCTAAGAGGTTTTGCATAGATACTGTGGAATACTGTGCTCGGAATCTCCCAAGGTGGAATTCCGTCAGCGTGGCGGTGAGAAACACCAGAGAGGCGGGCTGTACAGCGGTTCAGGAGATTGCCTTTGGCATCGGCTCAGCCCTTGCGGTGATCAAAGGGTGTGCAGAAAGAGGAATCGATGTAGATGAGATAGCTCCCAGGATTTCCTTTTTCCTTAACTCTCATAGAGATTTCTTCGAGGAGATAGCTAAGTTTCGAGCAATGAGGCGGCTCTGGGCAAGGATTTTGAGGGAGGAGATAGGTGCCAAAGACCCCAGGTCATGGCAGATGAGGTTCCACTGCCAGACCTCCGGTGATGCTATGACATATCAGCAACCTTTAGTAAATATCACTAGGGGCACTCTCCATGGACTTGCAGCAGTTCTTGGCGGCTGTCAGTCGTTGCATATAAACTCCGCTGATGAGGGGCTTTCTATACCGATAGAGGAAACAGCAAAGCTATCCCTGAGGACCCATCAGGTTATTTTGGAAGAATCAGGGGCGGCAGATGTGATAGATCCGCTAGCCGGTTCTTATTATGTGGAGTGGCTTACAAATAAGCTTGAAGATGAGGCAAGAAGCATTTTGGATAAAATCAAATCAATGGGCGATTGGTGGGAGCCGAAAGTTCGAGAATGGGTGAGCCGGGAAATAGCTGATGCCTCATACAGATTTCAAAGAGAGGTGGAGACTGGGGATAGGGTAATGATCGGTGTAAACAAATACGTAGAGGAGACAAAATACCCATTCCCATTGTGGAGGGAAGACAAGGATTTCGTAAAAAAGCAGCGAGAGAGGTTGAACAAGGTGAAAAGACAGCGGGATATGAAAAGATGGGAGGAGACCGCAAATAACCTTAGAAATGCCTGCAAGAACGGAGCAAATGCACTGCCACCTACTATAGATGCAGTAAAAGCGTACATGACTATAGGAGAGATTACCAAGATTTATGGACAGGAGTCATAGTTGGATTGCTGTGACTCGCATAGTATTGAAGCTCGGCCATTTTTAATAAGGAGAGCTTGATGTGGTAGCAGAAAAGATAAGGGTTCTTTTAGCTAAGCCGCCTCTCGATTTGCATAGTAGGGGAATTCTGGTTGTGGCTACAGCGTTACGGGACGCAGGTATGGAGGTGATATATCTGGAAGCATCACCAAAGGTAGGCCTTAGGGAAATAGTTCAGGCAGCGATGCAGGAAGATGTGGATATAATAGGCTTGAGCATCCTGTCTGGTTCTCCAGGGATTATTTTGACGAAATTGTTGAAAATAAGAGACGAGACAGGGCTTAAACACGTTCCTGTAATCGCTGGTGGCATCTTCCCAGAGGAGGAGATTGAGGAGCTCAAAGGCATAGGAATAGCTGGGATATTTAGGCCCGGGACTTCTACCCAGAGTATAGTTGATGCTGTTCGAAGTTTAGCTGGCGGTAGAAAACAAAGTTAAGCATTATGAGCCACGCAAGCAGCAATTAGAATTAGAATATGAATGAGCCTGACCAGACTATAATGCAAATCGATAATCTTTATCTCGCCTTCGGTGGTGTCGAGGCTCTTGTTGGTGTCAGCCTAGAGGTTAGAAAAGGCGAGATACTGGGTGTTATCGGACCCAATGGTGCAGGAAAAACTAGTTTTCTTAATTGTGTAAACGGTTTTTATCGACCATACAAGGGAAAAATCTGTTTTGAAGGACGGGATATCACCCATTTGCCACCCTATAAGATTGCGAGCCTGGGTATCTCCAGAACTTTTCAGCATATTGAGCTTTACACTGGCCTGAACACTCTGGATAACCTAATGGCAGCTAGGCACACGCTTATGAAATGTGGAGCTTTAGCCGGCATGCTGTACTTTGGCAGGTCGCATCGGGAAGAAATTAGGCATCGACAAGCGGTTGAGGATATCATTGACCTTCTGGAATTGGAGCCGATAAGAAAGAAGGTAGTGGGTGCTCTACCCTATGGGCAACGAAAAAAGGTAGACTTAGCACGAGCCCTAGCTATGGAGCCCAGGCTCCTTCTTCTCGATGAGCCTATGGCGGGAATGAATGTCGAAGAGAAGGAAGACATGGCTCGGTATGTTATTGATGTCCATGAGCTCCAGCGTATTCCTATTGTCCTCGTGGAGCATGACATGGGGGTGGTTATGGACATTGTTGATAGAGTGATGGTGCTCGATTTTGGCAGGAAAATTGCCGAGGGAACGCCCGCAGAGATTAAGACTAACTCTGAGGTTATCAAAGCTTATTTAGGCAGTGCGGTAGCTCCAACGTAGAATAGGAATATTTTATGAAGATATGTCAATGTTGGTAGAGAATACATTACCAAAACTGTTGAAACGCAATTACCAAAGATATGGCAGCAAAAAGGTAGCCATGCGGGTGAAAGACCGGGGCATTTGGCAAAGGTATACCTGGGAAGAGTGCTATCAGAAAGTGAAATATTTAGCTTTAGGTTTAATAAGCCTTGGCTTAGAAACCGGGGACAAGGTGGCCATTTTGGGTGAGACTAAACCAGAGTCGTATTGGGCTGAGTTTGCCAGTCAGGCAGCACGAGGAACGGCCATTGGTGTCTTTGCCGATTGTACTTCTCCTGAGGTGGAATACTTTGTAACGCACTCTGAATGCAAGTTTGTATTTGCCCATGATCAGGAGCAAGTTGATAAATTATTGTCTATCAGCAATAAACTGCCTTTGGTCAAGAAGGTGATTTATTGGGACCCTAAGGGGTTATGGTTCTACACTGATCCACTCTTAATAGGTTTTGACCAAGTGCTAGACTTAGGGAGAATATATGAAGCGTCACATCCTGGCCGTTTTGAACAGAGCATTGAAGATGGTAGAGGTGATGATATTGCTGTGTTCCTTTATACTTCGGGTACCACTGGTTTACCCAAGGCAGCTATGATAAGCCATCAGAGTATTATTACTTGGGGCAATGAAATGAAGCAACTTCATCCCATTGATGATAGCGATGAATTTATGAGTTTCCTTTCGCTAGCCTGGATTGGCGAGCAATCATTTGGCATAAGTAATATGCTGCTTTCAGGGATGACAACGAACTTTCCCGAGAAGCCGGAAACAGTCCAAGAGAACATCAGGGAAATAGGCCCTTCCATTGTATTCTATAGTCCAAAGTTGTGGGAAAACATAAATCGTACTATCCAGGCTAAGATGATTGATGCTCACCCCTTAAAGCGCTTTTTTTATCAACTTTTCCTCCCCGTCAACTATAAAGTAGCGGATATACGACTGGCTGAGGAGAAACCAAATTTCCTTTGGAAGTCTCTTCATGTCTTAGGCTACGTCATAGTGGTTAGACCCCTTTTGGATAAACTAGGGCTGCTGGGTAAGAAGGTGGTGTACACCGGAGGTATCGCTATAAGCCCGGATATAATGCACTTTTTCTACACTCTCGGGCTCAACATCGTAAATGTATATGGAATCTCTGAGACGGGGCTGATAGCAACACATTGGATGAACGGCTTTAAATCGGAGACTTGTGGACCTCCCTCACCACAAGTAGAGCTGAGAATATCCGAAGAGCAGGAAATCCTGGTTAAAAGCCAAGGTTTATTTGTCGGCTACTATAAAGATGCTGGAGCTACGCAACGGCGGATGAAAGGGGGCTGGTACCATACAGAAGATTTCGGCTATATAGATGAAGTTGGTCATCTTATTGTTATGGATAGAATGGCTGATGTTAAAGAGCTGGCTGGTGGCAATAAGTTTTCACCTCAGTATGCTGAGATGAGGCTTAGGTTCAGTCCTTATATAAAGGATGTTTTGGTTGTGGGAGGAGAAGATAAGGCCTATGTCAGTGCTATCGTAAATATTGATATCGAGAATGTGGGACGCTGGGCTGAAGCTAGGCACCTCGCCTACACCACCATTGCCGATCTTTCACAGAAGGTGGAGGTAATCCAACTTATCAGAAAGGATATAGACAAACTGAATAAGCGCCTTCCCGAGTGGGCTGGGATAAAGAAGTTTGTCAATTTACATAAGGATTTCGATGCTGATGAAGCTGAATTAACCAGAACCAGGAAGCTGCGGAGAGCCTTTGTTGAGGAACGATACTCCGACATAATAGTTGCCCTTTATAGTAATGATACGGAAATCATGGTGGAGTCTCCTATTGTCTATCGAGATGGAAGGAGAGGGGTAATGAAAAGGTCGATTCAAATTGCGCCTGTTGACTAGGTAAGAATCATGACTGAGTTCCTACAATATTTGATAAACGGCTTTATGGCAGGGGGAGTTTATGGGCTCATCGCTTTGAGTATTGTTTTGATCTATAAATCAACTCGTGTATTCAACTTCGCTGTGGGCGATGTCATGCTCTTGGGGGCTTTTGTGTTATGGTCACTTTTGGCTTGGTTAAATTTACCGATCGTGCCAAGCATATTGTTGGCTTTAGCAATCGCCTTTGGAATAGGACTTCTGATTGAGCGGCTAGCATTGCGTCCCTTAATTGGCCAGTCTATTTTAGCAGCAATTATGGCTACGCTAGCATTGTCAATCTTCTTAAAGGGGGGGATGATTCTAATTTGGGGCACGAGTCAAGTACCTTACCCTACCAAGATTTTCCCCGGGACCTCAGCAACACTCGGTACGGTGACGCTGCCCTTGGGCTCACTATGGGCGTTTTTGCTGGCTATGGCTGCTTTCGGAATTTTGGTATGGTTTTTTCAGTTCACTAAGATGGGGCTACAGATGAGAGCTACAGCAGAGGACCATCAGTTAGCCCAGTCTACAGGGATAAGCGTGAAACTGGTCTTTGGCTTAACATGGGCGATGGCTTTGGTAGTTTGTGCTCTATCTGGCATTGCGTTAGGTGATAGACTTGGTTTGTCTGTTGGCATGACTCCACTGCTGGCGCTCAAAGCTTTCCCCGCGGTATTTTTGGGTGGGCTTGAGTCTATTCCTGGTGCCATTATAGGTGGGCTAGCAATAGGGATATTGGAAAATCTAGTTGGTGGACTCATAAACCCAAACTTGATGGAGATAACACCATATATTATTTTGCTTCTGGTACTTCTATTCAGAGCTGAGGGCTTGTTCGGCCTGAAGAGAATCGAGAGGATTTAACATGCGTCCTTATGGCACTTATGATGAAACCTATGCTCAAGATATGGCTGTTTGCCGGACCCGGCTGCAATGGGGCATACTCATTGGCGGGCTAATCCTTCTGCTCAGTTTACCTTTGTTCCTCGGTGAATGGATGGTTAACTTCGTGAACTTCATAGGCATTTCGGTAATTGCTGCTCTTGGACTTAACATCCTCACTGGATATGCTGGGCAAATCTCTTTGGGACAGGCAGCTTTTATAGGTGTTGGTGCTTATACGACGGGGATGTTGGCTCGATATTTGGCGTTCCCTATATGGATAACCTTGCCCTGTGCTGCACTTGCTGCTGGCTTGGTTGGTCTTATTTTTGGCTTGCCTTCGTTGAGAATCAAAGGCTTTTACCTGGCTATGGCTACCCTAGCTGCTCAGGTTATCATCCCGTGGCTGATTGTCAATGTCAGGCCTGATATTACCGGCGGGGCGCATAGCTTTAGGGTGCCAGCAGCTACGCTAGGAATAGGAGATATTGCTCTTGCCAACGAAACATCACTGTTTTATTTAATCATACCACTGGCGGTGTTAATGACTTTTTTTGCTAAAAACTTACATCGAAGCCGAGTAGGCAGAGCCTTTATTGCTATCAGGGATAACGACTTAGCTGCCGAGGTAATGGGGATTAACCTTTTCAGTTATAAATCGCTTGCCTTTTTCATTTGCTCGGCATTCGCTGGTGTTGCTGGCTGCCTATGGGCGTATTGGATGCGTGCCATAGCCGTCGACCAATTTTCATTGATGGAGTCTATATGGTATGTAGGCATAATAATTGTTGGTGGTTTGGGCAGCACCTCCGGGGTTATCATGGGCACAGTTTTTATCCGAGGTTTGGATCGGCTGGTGAAAATAATAGGTCCTGCAATAGAAGGTGCTGTCCCTCAACTGACAGGCCCTTGGGGTGCTACTGCTGCCTTGAGCCCTCTGGTGTTTGGGCTGGTAGTGCTACTATTTATAATCCTAGAGCCGAGGGGTTTATCGCACAGATGGGAGATATTTAAAGCTTCCTACCGGCTGTGGCCGTTCTCCTATTAGAAAGCCGAGGAGTAGAAGGAGGTGATCATGGGATAGAGGGACAAAATTTCTTGACAATATGGTTCAAATCAAAAAGGAGGTGAAAGGTGAAAATAACAGCTAAGATATTATTTGTTGTGGTGGCAGTATTACTCTTGATACCTGCCTTTGCCTGTGCACCAAAAGCGGGACCACCGGCAGCGCTCAAACCAGAGGTAATAAGAGTAGGCATGATTGGTGATATGACTGGCCCTTATGCCTCGATTGTTGGCGCGATGCACGTTGGTTTTCTAGATGCTTGCCAGTATGTAAATGAGCAGACGGGCGGTATTGCCGGAGTACGGGTTGAGGCTGTGTGTCGAGATAGCGCCGGTAAGGTCGACTCAGCTCTCGCCCATTACATGGAGCTAAAGGCTATGAAGCCAAGGCCAGTGACTCTTTCCTTCTATGTCTCTGGGGAGGCTGAAGCGTGTCATGACCGCCTTGTCGAAGATAAATGGCCCGCCATGACGGTTGCCAGTTTAGCTTCTGTCTATCCCCGCGGTTATACCTTTGGATTATATCCCTTGTATCGTGATGCGACTGGAGCTTGGATGGACTGGGTGATGCAAAACTATCCTACCAAGAACAAGGTAGCTTTTCTCACTTGGGATACTTCCTACGGTAGGGACATCATTAACGACGAGATGCGGGCTTATGCTAAAAAGGTGGGCATCAACCTTGTGGCTGAGGAGTTATTTGGCATCAGAGACACGGATGTCTCCACGCAGTTGACTCGAATCATGAAACTTAGCCCTGACTGGATTTATACCTGCACCGCCGGTCACGGACCGGGGGTAATACTGAAAAGCATGGCAGGGATGGGGCTTATTGGTAAGGTCAAACTTGCTGGCGATGGCGTCGGCTTTGCCGAAGCTGTTCCTCTAACCGTTGGCGACCTTGCCAACGGGTGCTTTGTCAGTCGCGGCTTTGCAAGCCTTGCCGAACCCGACGTTGAGGGTATAAAGTGGATGAACTATTACTTTAATCTCAACAGGAGGCGACCTACAGACGCCACAGGTGCAGGGACATGTGCCTTCATGAATCTCCTGTTAACAAAAGCGACTGTGGAGCGTGCTCTAGAAGCAGCCGGTGGAGACTGGTCTAAAGTAGACGGCGCAGCCATAAAAGCACAATTTGAGAAACTGCAAAACTTCACTGCGCTTGGCTTGACCGACATTACTTACACCCCAGAAAGGTATCACCCTAATAAGGTGAGGATATTCGAAATAAAAGACAAAAAACATGTCCCTGTGAGTGGGTGGCTGCCATGTCCGACTGACGACACAACACCAATGAGGCTAAGGTAAAAACTGAGGCTGGGAAGTCCCGCTTAACTTGCGGGGCTTCCCAGCAAGGAAGTCACTATGTTGCTGCTAAATAATGTTGAGGTTATTTACCTCAACGCTATTTTGGTGCTAAAGGGGGTGTCTCTTGAGGTGCCGAGTGGGAAGATCATTGCCTTACTTGGTGCTAATGGCGCGGGCAAAAGCACAACTCTCAAGGCAATATCTGGGCTGCTTAGGACAGAGGAAGGGGAGGTAACAGATGGCAGCATTGAATTTGAAGGGATGAGGATAGATAGGAGCAGCCCAGAAGACATAGTCAAGAAAGGCATTGTACAGGTGATGGAGGGACGGAGATTATTTGAGCACCTGACTGTAGAGGAAAACTTAAGGGTAGGTGCCTCTATCCGCAGTAACGGCGGTAATCTGAAAAGAGACCTGGACATGGTTTACAACTACTTCCCTAAACTCAGAGACCTACGCCATAAAACAAGCGGTTTCCTGTCTGGTGGCGAACAACAGATGCTGGTGATGGCACGGGCAATGATGGCACACCCCAAGCTGATGCTGCTCGACGAGCCCTCCTTGGGACTTGCACCCTTACTAGTGGAAGAGATATTCAGCATTGTCAAAAGGCTCAATGCTGAGGAGAGCACCTCTATACTTATGGTGGAGCAAAATGCCCTAGCTTCTTTGCAGGTTTCTGAGTATGGCTATGTCATGGAGAATGGCAGGATAGTCCTTGATGGCCCGGCCAGCAGACTAAGAGATAATGAGGACATTAAGGAATTCTATTTCGGGCTATCTGAACTAGGGGAAAAGAAAAGCTATAAGGAGGTAAAACACTACAGAAGAAGGAAGAGGTGGTTAGCTTAAGGAATATAATCCTGAAAGCTTGTGGACAGAATTGCCATGCTAGTTGTGGCAGGAATGCCTAGCATGGCTTTGATGGGAAGTTGCTGGGTAATCTCAGAAAGAAGTTAACAAGGAACCATACTGGGAGTGCATTCACCAATTAGCTAATAAGATTAAATGCTAAAAAAGTTTGTCCGTTTGGCGCCTTTTGAGCGCTCGCAAATCATTATAAATTGTATAAGGAGGCAAAATGGTAGGCATTACATCTTATGGTGCTTATATACCTTTGCACCGCTTAAGTCGAGCTGAAATCTGCAAGGCATGGGGTGAAAACCCTCTTGGTGGCGAACGAGCTGTAGCTAATTACGACGAGGACAGTATAACAATGGCCGTAGCTGCGAGCAGGGATTGTATTAAAGGTATTGATACTCAAGCGATCGACGGCTTGTATTTTGCCTCGACTACTTCCCCTTATAAAGAAAAGCAAGCAACGCCTATTGTAGCTGGGGCGCTAGACCTACGACGAGATATATTTGCCGCAGATCTCTCTAATTCCCTTAGAAGCGGTACAGAGGCAGTAAGAGCAGCTATTGACGCCATTAATGGCAACTCAGCCAAGAGCGTTCTGGTTTGTGCTGCTGACGTTCGTCTTGGATTTCCTCATGGGGATAAGGAGTTGAGTTGCGGCGATGGTGCTGGTGCCCTCCTTCTGGGCAACACAGGAGTCATTGCCACTATCGAAGGGGCTTATACCATTACCGAAGAAATCATCGATGTGTGGAGGTCAGATAAAGATATCTTCATTCGCTCATGGGAAGAGCGCTTCGGCCGTGAGGAGGGATATGCTAAAGTCGTCCCCGAAGCTATTTCCAACGTCCTGAAGAAGTATAACTTGGCACCCAAGGATTTCTCAAAAGCCGTTTTCTACGCTCCAGATACTAGAACACTGAACACGGTAGCCAGAAAGCTAGGCTTTGATACCAAGACCCAAGTTCAAAATCCATTGTACGACACAGTGGGCAATACGGGTACTGCTTTCTCCTTGATGCTACTCGTGGCAGCATTAGAGGAAGCAAAGCCCGGAGATAGGATACTTTGGGTCAGCTATGGCGATGGCTGTGATGTTTATGTCTTGAAGATAACCAAAGAGATAGAGAACGTCAGAGACAGGCGGGGAATGAGAGGCCACCTAAGATCAAAGCGTATGCTTTCTAGCTATCAAAAATATATGCGGTGGCGAGAAATCGTACCCATGCAGCCGCCAGCCCGGCCACCGCTGGAACAACCATCGGCACCAGCATTGTGGCGAGATAGGAAAGGAGGCCTTGCCCTGTACGGGGTTAAGTGCAAGAGGTGTGGCACTCCCCAGTACCCAGCGCAGCGGGTGTGCGTCAAGTGCCAAGCTAAAGATGAATTTGAGGACTATCGCTTTGCCGACAAGAAAGGTGTGGTTTTTACTTTTAGTCAGGATAATCTTGCTGTCAGCGTGGATCCGCCGTCTTCTTGTGCCGCAATCGACTTCGAGGATGGAGGCAGAATTATGTGTGACATAACTGATCGAGACCCTCAAGAAATTGAGGTAGGCATGCCGGTGGAAATGACATTTAGAAGGCTTCACTATGTGGGGGGGTTTTATAATTACTGGTGGAAATGCCAGCCAATAAGATGCTAAATTAACAAGGCAAAGGAGGAAGTCCACATGGAAAGTATTAAAGACAAGGTTGCTATAGTAGGTATGGGTTGTACCAAGTTTGGTGAGAACTGGGAGATGAGCCCGACTGACCTGATTGTTGAGGCGGCCTATGAAGCCTATGAAGATGCTGGGATACGACCTGAGGATGTTCAGGCAGCATGGTTTGGAACCTTGTGGACGGCTGAGGCGGGAGTGCTCCTGGCCCAGGCGTTGAAATTACAGTACAAGCCTGTTACCAGAGTAGAAAACTTCTGCGCTACTGGCTCGGACACCTTGAGAAATGCCTGCTATGCTGTGGCTGCCGGGGTATATGACATAGTCTTAGCCCTAGGCATGGAAAAACTAAAAGACAGTGGCTACAGTGGCCTTCCCAGCAACAAGTTGGCAGTTACTAACACTCAGAGGGACAGGACTCTTACCCCACCAAGCGCGTATGCCATGATGGCCACCCGCTATTTTGCCAAATATGG
>Ga0315296_10002784_pt1 | contig 14791 bp, 18 predicted proteins | sample YL17G14_18_MG_FD_203921 | JGI IMG/M metagenome (GOLD analysis project Ga0315296, IMG submission 203921) | Sediment microbial communities from Yellowstone Lake, YNP, Wyoming, USA - YL17G14_18 | ecosystem: Environmental > Aquatic > Freshwater > Lake > Sediment | place: USA: Wyoming | collected... | reverse complement strand
CTAGATGTTACTGCGTACAAGAACGGCGTCTACCTGATGGTGAGCTGCAAATATAGCATCCTTGGTCCAACCGGCGCCGTGGATGATCCCAAGCGGAAGAATCTGGTCGCCTATTGCGAACGCTATAGCGCCGTCCCAGTCTTTGCTGGCATAGACGAGGATCGTCACGTCTACCTGATGGACCTCAGAGAGTGGACGCCGCTGGACTACATGACCAAGCGCGGGCAGGCCGAGGCGCCCGATGACAAGTCGATGGAGGAGCTGCTGAAGCGGGCCTGGGCCTGCATGGACATCATCATAGGCGAATACAAGGCCGCCGTTGACGATCCGAAGATGCGGGTGCGTTGGGCGGGCGAGCTGGTCAAGATGATAAACGTGATGACCAGGTTGCTGTGGCGGGCGGGCGCGACATCGACCGAGGACGACCTGACGACCATAATGGCACGCGCGGAGGAGGAGATGAAAAAGAAGAATGGCACTTAGAGTCGATCTTGAACGAATTGATACCATCATCAACAGCCTGATGCCAGGCGACATAGTCGAACTGCACTGGTGCGACGCATCGAAGAACCGGCGCGTCAAGCGGATAGATAACAAGGTCGTCGCCTGCTATAAGAAGCTGGTCGCACGGTTCGTACAGATGAGTTACGACACCGCCTATGGCGTCGAGCACATCCTTCTGGAGGACATGGCCGAGGGGGAGCTGGACCTGCCGACGATATGGTCCATACCTCGTCCCGTGGTTATCTACGCGCAGGTAGTCACGAATCGTCCCACGAAGGAGACAAGCAACATCGGCACCGTGTATCTCGGAGGCCGAGATTATAAGGTAGTGACAAAGGAGGGGGGAATTGGTGCTAGAAAATGAATACGTAGAGAAGCAGCCACAGGTAGGCATAAAGGACTTCGAGGAGAAGGACTGGGCAGGCATCATCGCGGTGCTGGCCTGGGCCGGCCTCCTCGTTATGATGGGCATCTGCATCCTGATGCACGACATGGATGCCCTGAAGACGGTCGCCGCCATACTGGGCGGACCCATCGGCCTGATAACTGGCTTCTACTTTAAGGGGAAGCAAATGTAATGGACCCCATCGAGGCGTTGCTGGCGATTAACGTCGCCATGCTAGTTATCACTATTGCATACGATGTAGGTCGATTATACTATGAGCGATGCAAGGTGAAAAAGATGGACAAGGTTCCAATGGCGGTCGCCAGGAAGAGGAAGGAAAAATGAAGTTCAGAATATTGAATCCGCGAACGTGGGTAGTCTGTCTCGGCTGTGGAACAATGCAGCGAGAATACGGTATACAACTAGGAATCATAAAAAAGTTCTGTCCAAACTGCGACGACTGGCAGGACCATAAGGTCCACTATTATGAGGGCGACATTATTGAGGTGACAGATTGAGCGTCATCGAGCGCCTGCGGGACGATCCCGTATTCTTTGCCAAACTCATCATGGGCTGGGTGCCATTTCTGTATCAGGAGGCCCTACTGAGAGCTGTCAATAGGCGGATAGCCGCGTGCTGGGGCCGGCAATCGGGTAAGACGACCACTATTGCCGTGAAGACCATACATTTCGTCTATACGCACGCCAACATGACGGTTCTTATCGTCTCGAAGGGCCTGCGTCAGTCGATGATTATGTTCGGCGTCATGGCCCAGATGATAATGACATCGCCCATACTCAGGCGCTCAGTTGTCCGTTATACGAGAACGCAGATAGAGTTTAAGAACGGATCAAAAATCATAGCTTTACCTTGCAGCCAAAATGGATTCAATCTTCGTGGATATACTGCCGACATGGTCATCATGGATGAGGCTGCGTTCATGCCCGAGGGCGTTATCACCAGCGTCATTTTTCCGATGCTTGCCACAAGGGAGAAGGCCGCGGGCACGGGCATCGCCATTATGATAAGCACGCCCTGGGGTCGTGAACATATCTTCTATAGGTGCTGGACTAATCCTGACTGGTTCACCCAGCATGTAAAGTCCTCTGACTGTCCGCTCATTACTGAAGGCTATCTCAAAGAAATGCGCGCATTGGTTGGCGAACTACGATTTGATACGGAATACAACGCGACATTTAGAGAGGACGCCACGGCACTGTTCACGCAAGATATGATTAGAGGCGCCATCGAGGACGAATATTATGATGCGCGGGTCTCCAAGGGCCTGCCGCAACTCATTACCGACAAGGAACTTCTGCTCTACAGCGGCAAGTTCACGGGCGAGCACGCGATGGGCATCGACATCGGCAAGCGCAGGGACTACACGGCGATAGCCATATTCAGGCGCGGCAAGCGCGTGGTGTCAAAGACCCTCTGGAGAACGCTAGGCGAAAAAGATGCCTCGACCGAAACTGAAACCATAGATTCTGCATGGATACTTGTCTACCTGAAGACGTTTCCGCTGGGGACACTATTAACGGACATGGTAAGTCACGCAATATGGCTCACGACGAAGTTCAATATCATCAGGGCCACGATAGACCAGACTCAGATAGGCGAGATGCCCACCGAGGTCATCAAGGCGAACTTCCCGCAGCTCCAGGGCATCATACTCACGGCGCAGGCCAAGCAGGACGTGATGATGAGCTTCTACTTGCAGGTTGAGGAGCGTCGCATCGGCATTCCCTTCGCCGACGAATATCGAGACATTATGGCACAGATGGCCGAACAGCAGTACGGATACAGCCAGGTGCGCCAGGCTAGGGAGACCGACACACTCAGCGAGAAGGGAGTTATGACATTTTGGCATCCAGATGGCCGGCACGACGACATTCTTTGGGCCGCGGCGCTTGCCATCTATGGCGTGGCCAAGCGGTCCGGTCGGGGAAGGCCGCCGGGGCCGATGGAGACCTAATTTATCCTCTGTCCAAATTTCCGTACCCGATATGTATCGAGCCCAGAAATTTCTGTATTGAATAATAAAAAGGGAATCTGATTTGGGCTTCTATGTTCCTGGCGGTTTCTTTAGGACCTGAATCGTAAATGGTTTTATGTGCTGCTTGGCGCCCGTCTTGTTCAGGACGAAGACGCCACGATAGGTGTCTGGCGGGACCGCATCAAAGTCTCCTGTCGCGGGTGTATAGGCGATGAAGGTGTCGGGGGACACGAATGACACGATACAATCTTTGCCGTTGATGATTATCGCATCACTTTTATCCCAGATATAGACCTTGGCCGTATAGGCAGACAGGTCGATTTTTTCAATGCGGCCCCTATAAGCCTCGCCGTAGTCGCCCTGGGTTATCTCAAACATGCTCATACATCTATCTCCGCTTTACTCCTTTTTATCTTTTCCCCTTTTTTAGCCTCTGGCAAAGGTCAATTCCTTCCTAACCAGGTCCATAATCGCCTCCTTTTCGGTCGGCGAGAGTATGATGCCCTTAGTGGCCAGCTTCAATATAATGGTCTGTGCAACTATTCTAACAACCGGTTCAATAGATTCGCAAAGTCCGAGGACATCCAATATCGTTGCGTAATAGGTGGCAACCTTGGCGACGTTGTCGGAGAGCCCGAGGATGTCGCCGACGACTTGGTGATAGACGGCGACCTTTTCAATGGAATCCACGACACCCAGAACCTCGACTATTGCCTGCTTCTGGTCGCTCCTCAATGAAGTTGCGTCCACTAAACCCAGAAGGTCGGTTGTGGTAATGCGATAGTTTGCCCTAAGCGGCGCAGAGTCCAACATTCCTAGAATGTCTAGGATGGCCTGTCTCATGGTTTTAAGTGTTGCCGACGAATCTAACATTCCTAGTTCGTCGGTTACAGCGATGCGATAATCTGCTATGTGGAGTGCAGTGTCCGACATTCCCAGAATATCTAAGATGGCCTGTCTCATAGTTTTAAGTGGTGCCGACGAATCTAACATTCCCAGAACATCGCCTATGGCGACGTGGTAGTCTGCTATGTGGGGCGCAGAGTCTAACATTCCCAGAAGTTCAGATATCGTCTGTTTCAGGTCGGCCCTCGGCTTGACGGAATCGACCATCCCAAGGGAGTCCGTAATGACCACGTAAAGCGGGAAGTTTACAGCATCCAGCATACCTAGAAGTTCGGATATTATCAGTTTTAGGTTGCTTCTCGCCGTGGCACTCTCTAACAATCCCAGAAGGTCGGTTGTGGTAACGTGATAGTTTGCCTTAAGCGGCGCAGAATCCAACATTCCCAGAATGTCTAGGACGGTCTGTCTCATGGTTTTAAGTGTTGTCGATGAATCCAACAACCCCAGAAGATCAGTTAGGACAACATGATAGCTTGTCCTAAGTGGAGCAGAATCCAATAAACCCAAAGCGTCGGCAATGGTCTTCCTGTAGGCTCCCTTTGGAGTAGGTAAAGTATCCAATATGCCTAAAAATTCAGATACCGCCTGTTTTTGGTTGCTTCTTACCATCGAGGAATCCAGAGCGCCTAAAGTATCAATAACCTGCATCTTGAAAGCTCCCTTCGGGGAGGGGACTACATCTAACATGCCAAGGATTTCAGAGATTGTCTGAGTGTGGGCAGTGACAACCGAAGTGCAGTAGATGTAGGCGACCTCGTAGTAGGCTGGGAGGCTGCTCGCCGCGTTGTAGGTGTGGTCTACGTGGGTTCCGGAGGCGGTCGTCGAGTGGTCTGTGTGCGCGCCGGTGCTGCTGAGGTCGCCGTGATTGTGAGACGGACCGTAAGAATTTGCACCTCCCATATTTACACCCGTCCCTGACCAAGTAGCCCAATTTCCATGGTTATGAGACCATGTGGCATTGCTACCTACGGCTGCATGGGTGTGCGTTCCTTGGGAATCGACTGTATGTGTGTGGTCTCCTGCGGCTTGAGGGGTATGAGTGTGTGTGAGGTTTCCGCCGGTTCCGCCAGGATTGGTTCCAGCCGTGGCTACGCCTCTGATGAATTTGCTGAAGAGGTTGGGTCTTCCGCCGTTGCCGTCGCAGAGTGCCCAGTTCGCGGGAATGTTAGCTAATAAACCCGCCCACGGGGCTATGACTCCTATTGCTAGGTTGGCTCCACCTGCACCGGCTTTGATGGGCGCAAGCTCGAAGTATGGCGGTCTCCCGTCGGCGGTGTTTATGGTATGCGAGTGCGATCCCGTGCTCGCGGCGGTGTGGGTGTGATCGCCCGCTGTTGAAGAGGGATGTGTATGCGACCCACTCGCGGTTTCACGTCCACAAGCAGAGCTTCCTCCCAACCAGCCCGCAGACCCACCGTGGTCATGGCTTCCCCCCGAGTTCGATGTATGGGTGTGGGTCGCAGATGACAGCGTATGGATGTGCGCTCCGGCGGCATCTTGGATGTGAGTGTGAGTATCCGCCCCGCCCGTGCCGCCGGGGTCAGTCGCAGCCGGGACACCTCTCAGGAACTTGGCTACTAGGGCAGCATCGAGACTAAAACCAGTGGGGATATTGGCGAGAGTTCCACTCCAAAGGGCAATAATGTTCTGAGCGAAGGTTGTCGGAGTTCCATCGGAATAGATGAAGGCGACCTGATAATAGGCAGGTCTTGTATCTGCATTCTGAAATGTGTGGGCATGTGCGCCCTGACTATCAATCGGATGGGTATGCGCTCCTCCACTAGCCCAAGTGTGATTATGGTTTCCGGTGGTGGCATCATCCGCGATTATGTCATATGGATCATGATATAGTTGTAGGACTAGTCCATGCGCATTACCGGCATGCGATCCTGTTGTAGTGGGCGTAGTATGCGTGTGCGCCCCCCCGCTTCCAGAGGTCCCACTGTGAGTATGTGCCCCGCCAGTCGCTGACTCAACGTGAAGATGGGTGTCGGAACCACCGGTCGCTCCGGGATTAGTTGAACCATCCGGGACGCCCTTCAGGAACTTTTCTAAGAGGTTGGGTCGTCCGCCATTACCATCACAGAGATTCCATCCAGCGGGGATGTTGGCTAGGGTCCCCGTCCAAATCGCTATAACTCCCGCTGGGACAGGCATTGTGAACCTCCTACTTATTCGATAGAGGCTCGTTCATCTGGTCGATGTGCCAGTGTATCCGCTTCAGCTCCCTGTAGCAGAGAAGTGGAAGCGCCTTTCCAACGTCGATGTCCAGCATCTTCGCGTAGTCCCTCGCCTCCTTCAGAATCGACTGCAATTCCTGACAGTCTTTCGTCAACTCCTCCTTTACCTGCTTCTCCTGCTGAGTCAGTTCGTGGATGCGCTCCCGTCGCTTCTCATCGCCGAGTTCGCTGAGCATCGTATCCGCCTTGAGCGCCGTGAAGGTCTTTTCAACCTCCTTCAACCGCGACTGGAGGGATATTTCATGCCACCTCTATTGTGTAGGTTTTCCCGATGAAACTCTGTGCCCGCCGCCATACCCCGCCGGGCATTACCTCTTCCAACTCACCGAGCCTCTGGCGGATAACGTCCTGCAAACTCCCCTTGAAGTGGTCCCGAACCTCGGCGTCGGTCAATCCCTTCAGGTTGCCCACCATCTCGCAGACGCGGACCTCCTCAATTTTTCCCGCAACTGTAGCATCTACAGTCAGTGTGATCATCCGACCCGTGGGGTCGAGTTCTATATTTTTGATTGTAATACTGACTTGCACCATCTTCTCATCTCCTATTCAATATTAAAAAATGGGAACCTGGTGGCGCTCAGACTATGCGCCCTGCTTCATCTGACACTTGGCCGTGACCTCAAGGCTGTCCCCAGCGGTCCAGTCGCATGACTTGGCCGTGAAGATTTTTCTGAACAGCATGACGCCCGCCGTCACCGCGTTGAAGACGCCAGCCTCGCAAACGCTCCAGGTTCCGCTGAGAGTGTCGGCGCTGCTGAACGTCGCAACTAGCTGTGCCGTGTCGTTCGTGAAGGTTGTCGTGACCCTGGTTCCCGTCGCCGTCTTGTATTTCTTGTTCGTTATGGCCTGCAAGTCCGTGTGATCTGCTGACTCCGCCGTGCTGGAATCGCCTATGCCTATGAAGTCGAATGCGGTTCCGGCAACGTCGGTTAAGATCAGCCCGGCGACTATAGCCATGCCCGTCTTAGCCATGCTGTTGCTCTTCATGCCTATGGGGTCGGTCTTGGTGTCCGTGATCCATTTGATGGTGCCGTCCTTTCGGCGGCACACCAGAATCATCTGGTCAGCCATGCCAAGTTCATCTTTCTTGACGCTTATTTTTCCTTACCTCCTGTTTTCTTTACTTGGGGAGTTCCGCAGCCCGTCGAGCATCTTTGCGCCCTTCTCGGTTATGCGGTAGACTCCCCGCGCTGGCCGTTCCAGGTAACCGAGCTTGAGCATGAGCCTGACGATGTTCTCACTTCTATATCCACTGCCTGTGATCCTTGATAGTTCGTTTGTGAGCTTCGTAAAATGAAGCGGCGCCTCCTCTACTAGGCCAAGCGCAATCTTGATGTTCTCCAATCTCTTTTCAGTGCTCGACATCGTCATCTCCTCCTGCGTGAATTGTCCCTAAAAAGCGGGACGGTACGAGTTCTAGGGGTCATGTGCATCACGCTACGGTGCATACGGCCCACGACTTTGCGATAGGACTTGTGGCGTCCTTTGGACCTTCCACGTCCTTACCGCTTTTCACGTCAAACTGGATTGAGGCGATTGCTCCCTCTATGCCCTCGCGTACGTCTTCGTAGTCATCTATCTGGATGTCCTGATAGAGACCCACTCCGACCGCCTTTCCGAAGAGCGCCATGATCATGCTGGCCGCCGTCATGTCCCTGTGCCTGTATATGGGTATGCGCCCGTACAGGTCGCCAATCGTATGCAGGTCCTCGGGAATGCCCTTCGCTGCACCGATGTAGTGCTGGTTTATGAAGTAATCCGAGATGCCTATGTCGTAACCCTCATCTGGATTGACGAGGGCTACGGTTTTGCCGCTCATGCCCACCTTTGCCAGCAAGCTCTCCATCTTGACAAGTGCCTTGTAGTGTCCGGCACCCCAGTTGGCCAGGGTGTCGGTCATAGCTGCGTTTACGTCGGTTGTGAGTTCTGAAACGACGGCCTGTAGTACGTGGCGTCCTATGGACTGCCCCGCGCACCAGAGCGCATCCTCCATCTTACCGAAGCCGCCTGCTCTCAGGTCGTTCTTCGTGAAGTTGATGTCTGCTGCGTGAAGTCCCTTGCTCTGTGAGCAGTCGAACTTCCAGGCCCAGATCGCGCCGCCCATGCTTCTAGCCTTCGTTCCCTGCACCCAATCGTAGACTATGTAGTCGTCAGGCGTTATCACCGGGACTCTCTGTATTTCTGTGTCCAGTGGTGTGACTGCGGCAATCTTCTTCCAGAGGTTCTCGTCCTCCTCGGCGCCCCTGACTACCTGATCTACGACCTTCGCCGTGATCAGAGAGTCGTCAACGCCGACGCTAGAATAGGTGTGCTTGACGAGTTTTTCGAGAGATATATCCCTGATCGTGATGGGCCTGTTGAGTTCGGTGCTCTTCAGTGTCTCGAACTGTTTGACGGCATCACCGTAAAGCAGTTCCCTGCTCAGTTTGGTGGTCATGTCGGGGTCCCCCGTGCGCCGTAGACGGAACATGGTATGATGTCGCCGTCAACCGTGGCGGCGTAGAGTGCCATAGCGAAACCCGCCTGCATGGCGTTTACCAGTGTCACTAGGACAGCCTCGTTGGCTGCTACGGTGGCGTCATCCCAGTGTTGTGCGGCGCCAGCCCCGGTAAGGCCCGGATTGGCGGCCATAAGTGCTGCATAATAGTCGGCTGAGTAGCTGACCAGCGCGTCGCCGACTGCTATGGGGTCAGTGCCGTCTACTCTAACCTTGCACTTACCCTTTGTGCAGACCTGGATGGCCTGCCCCGCGGCGTCACATGCATACAGGTTTTCCGCGTCCCTGAGCGGCCCCACGACTATGCCAATGACCTTTGCATCACTTGCCGTTCCTGTCGGTCCCGCCCTGGCGATATACTCGCCGGAGCCTGCGGCCACTGCGGCCACCGGGGACCAGAGTAATATGTTGGCCTCTTCTGCCAGGTATGTCTCGACAACACCTTCACCTGGCACTAATAGTCCAGTTGTGACGTGCTTTAGGTAGTGTGTTGCCAAACCTAATCACGTCCTCCATTTACGTTGCCGTTGTTACCCACCACTTGTCGGTGCTCGCGCACACGGTTTTCTTCAACGACGGCAGGCAGGTGGTGCATAGGCGTCCCTTCTCCTACCATCATTCCCTCGTAAAGGGATGAAGTGTGATTCATTCCAAGTCCTCCTTGGCCCAGATGTGGAACCGCTCCTTGTATCGCTCCCTGCGGTCTATCGAGTGCTGGAGTTTCCTGGCTATCCTCGGGTCGAGTGCGGCAGCCAACGGGATTGTGGCCTCGGCAAGTTCCTCGGGCACCGGGAGCCCCAGGGCCACGAAGCCCGCGCGAAGTTTCGCCTTGGCGTCTGGGACAGCCGCCGGCGGGAGGAGCATCGCCATCTCCGTCGTCGCCGCCCTCAGTAGGGTCTCGTCGTACTTGTCCTCGGCGGTCTTCATCTGCAACTTGCGCTCCCCGTCGCCCACGAACGCGAAGGCGGCATCTGGAAGCGTCTCGACCTCGTGCCCGTATTTCTTCATTGCGGCCTTGACCTTCGCCTTCATCGCGGCCCACTTGTCGTCGCTGTAGTCGCCCTGGTTATCGTCCTGATTGATGTAGGCCCAGGCGGCCATGACGTGCTCGGCGTCGATGGGATACTTCCAGTTCTCCGTGTCCGCGAACTCGTCGTCCGGAACGTTCTCGTATTCCTTGGGCTTCTTGGGCTTGGCCATTGCCTGGAGTCCGGCTAGGGTTATGGTTCCCGAATTAATCTGGCTGGTAGTCACCGTAATTCCTGGTAACGCATTGAATCTGATAGTTAGCGCGGCAACTGTCTCCTTGAGGCTGGCAATCTCGGTCGCCATCGCCTTCACACTTGAAAGCGGGTCGCCGAGAACGTATCCCTTACTCAAGTGACTCTTGGTACAGAACGCAAGACCCACGCACTTTGTGCCCTTGACGGTCTGCGTGCCGTCTGTATTCAGCGGAACGGGTTTGTCGAACCATTCGATACTGCACCCGGCAATCTCGCCGTCATCATATAGTTTGTTAAGTTGCGGGTCCTCGACGTAACAGAGTCCCTCCATGCGGGCGTCCTCGACCTCGGCATCCAGGACGACGTTCTGGCCGACCAGGTCGTACTTTTCGTGGTCGATGTTCACGGGCGCGCCTATCAGCGATGCGGCGCAGCGGTTCTTCTGCGCGTCGTCAAAGACCTTGCCGTCCGCCGCCTTCGGCGACTCAAGCGTCGAGAATAGATACAGGCGCCCGGTGGCCCAGTCGGGCACCTTCAGCTCGGGCACCCACTTGAAGCTCTTGAACTTCACACAGGGCGCGAGTCCACACGGCGAGACTATACCATCTTGCCACAGGAAGCTCTCGATGTGAACGATCTTGGAGTTCATCTTTGAGGCCCCCATCGCTATGAGGTCATCTATCCTCTGGCCCACGGCGTCTATCTTCATCCAGAGCGAACGAAGATCGTCCTCCAACCAGCCGAGTCGTTCGTCAACGGTTGCGTCGCCGCTGAACGGTGCCTCCTTGTGCTTTTCCTTCTTGGCGTCCCGCCATGCACTATAGCACATGGCGACAACCTGGTCCTGTTCCCTATCTGGGTCCGCCTCCTTTACGGCGCTGATGCACCGACTTATGAAGGCGTCCTGCTTCTCGTCCTTACCCGGCGATGGTATCGGCATTACGCCTCAACCTCCGGTTTTTTGTTTGGGTTCATACCATTACCTTGTCCGTATATTGACTTTAAATTCTTCTCTTCTCCTTCTATCAAGATTACACCGCCCTCGCTGACGTTCTTGCGTGCCTCTAACGCGCTGAGAATGCCAGCCTTGACCATCTCGGTGAGTGCCATTGCATCATAAGATGGCTTCGTCACCGGTCCCCAATGCATTCGTACCTGGGCCTCTGTGGCCTTATCCCTGGTCCAGTCCAGTTGCGTCATCAGAACAGGTATGAAAACTTCGTGCTCCATACCGCGCTTGTAGGACCGCTGGAACGCCGAGACCTTGCGCATCTCGATGGCCTCGGCGGTCCTGCTCGACGCCTCGGTGAATCCCTCCTTGCTGATGAGCTTCACGGATGGCGTCTGGGTCGTGACCAGTTCCTTGTCAACAAAATGCTCGATAAACGGGTCCAGTCGGCTCCTCGGGTCAGTTGACAACCGGTGCGGGAAGAACTTGCGCTCATCGGGCGTACCTTTATACCAGACGACTAAATCGTCTACCCAGGTGCCGGCCTTGAGTTTGTTGCTGAGTTCTGTTGCCTCTTCCTCCGTGAAGTTGCCCAGCTCCATTGCGAACTTTGGTGAATACCTAGTAAGCGCGGTGCGCATCATGTCCTCGATCTCCTCGTTTATCTCGGCGAGGCTTGGCCGATATGCGGTTCCCCACGAATCATCCGCCTTCTTGTAACTGTAACCAACGCCCTGACGAACGTAGGGCTCCAGCAGGCCGCGCCCGAGGATTCCCGTGTCGATGGGGTTCTGCCGGATGTGGTAAAACTGGTTCACCTCGGCGCCCTTGATATCGACCGAAATTTCGCCCTTGAATCTCTGCTCCAGCGCCGTGACCTTACCCAGTCGGTCGGCCCTCAGCTTGGTGATGCTGTATATCGGGACGCGCAGCAGGTCCTCCAGTTTGGCGGGTGTCTTTCTCCAGAGCAATCCGTTGCCAGTTATATAGACATCCCTGGCGGTTTCGGTGTTTAGTTCATCGAGATTGACATTCTCGCAGAAGTCATTAACAGTATCCAGGGCTTCCTCAAAGCCCGCCGCGCAGGTTGTATGAAAGCCCATGCCGACGCTGACATCGACTAGCTCGTCGATGGCGCACTTGATCCTGGACTCCGCCAGATAGCGGTCTATCATCTCCTCGTAGGTCGGTGTTATCCTCTTGGTCTGCCTGGTGTATGCGGTCGAAATGATGCCGACTGTCTTTTGTTTCTTTGTAGAATCTATAGAAGGTTGACCCTTCCACCAACGGGAGATGGGATTGTTCACTCTATGGCCACCAATGACCTCAGTTGTTCAGCCTTCATCTCGCCCTCAGAGGGCATCACGACGTACATCCAGAACGGCTTGCCCAGTTTGGTCTTTCCTTTACCCTTGTTCGCCACGGCGAATGTCTTACCGTCGATTGGCAATAGTTTGGAGAACCCACTCCACAACGAGGAGTGCTGCGTCAGGTTCGCCCTGTATTTCTTGCCGACCTCGACATACTCTTCCTTCCTGGTCTCCTTTCTGGGGAGTCTAGGTATCGCCGCGCCCTCGGGATTAAGTTCCAGAATCTCGAAGACCTGGTGCTTTTCACCCTTGGGTTTACCTTCCATGTCCTTGCCCATGACATCAGCCGGCTCGCCGACGGCCTTGACAAGGTAACAATAAAAGGTCTCTTCCTTACCGCGCTTCTCAGGCGGTAGGAACTGCAAGAAGGGCAGTCCCAAAACAGGTTTAAAAGCCTTCATCGCATCGGGGTCTAATCTATGACTCATAACACATCGAGTAATAGCACTACCTTAGGTGGTATTTAAGTATATTGTTAAAAATACGCCATAAAATTTAAATGTTCAGTTTATTATTCAATACAGAAAAAAGTGTACCCGATAGATATCGGGTACGGAAATTTAGGTATTGAATAAATCAGGAAAGAGTTTTGGCCCTGCGCAGGCACTCCTCTAACTCTTCCTTCGTCATGTGCCTCACCTGTCCGAATGCCGTGACGATACAGGCCAAGACCAGGTCCCGGCTCACTGAACCAAGCGTCCGACTCTGGCGCATCATGGTCTCGTTGGACTTGAGCCGCCGCGCGGCCTCTGTCTCCAGCGCAGTTATGACCGCGTCGGGCAACGTCCATGCTTTGCGTGGCATCTTAACTCACTCCATGAGTATGCGATTGTATCTGGTTGACCGTTAGATATCCAGTCGCTACAATCGTATCGGCACTATCCTTCTTTGCCGTGAGTGTCATGGCCTGGCCGTTAAGGTTGAGGGCAACAAGGACACGCGTTGTAAAGCCTGACAAGTCGCCACTCATATATACAGTCCAGGAAGCTATCACTGCGCCACCCTTATTGACACGCACTTGGATGTTGCCATATCCACTAGACCATGCAACCGTCACAACAAGTTCGGCCAATGTCGTCGGATTAGAAGGGCTACTACAAGTGCCTGAGCAAAGTGTCACGTAGCCGGCATTGGTAATGTTCTGACTACTACCACTTAGATTAAGAGATTCTGTATATGGTATTCCTCCCTGTCCGGTAGTTCTGTCAAGAACCACCGCGCCCGGAAGGGTGCCAGTTGTTATGTCATTTGCCACCAGCGTTCCTCTAACGGTGAAGGTGCCGGCAGACTTATCCCACTTTAATCCTTTGTTGCCTGCGTAGTTTCCTATAATGACATCGCCGACATCCACGCCACCAACCAGCGCCTTGAACACGTCGGCAGCGGCATCATCTATAATTCGGATGGCGGTGTTTGCGTCAGGAAAGATGAGAACCCTCGCCCCCGATGCGGCAGATTGATACGTTCCACCAGTTCCAGCGACCTTGGTTGTTGGGTCGTAGCCCGATGAGAACTCCGTGGTTCCAGCGATCTTGATGTTGTCGGCATCTATCTTTATGCCTTCGGGCGATGCATTGATGGTGGCGACAATCTGACTCACCGTTCCGATGCTTGTCAGGGGCACAAAGCTAAGTTTGGCAAGTGTGACGGAGCCGGTGTAGATGTCTCCGCCGTCTATGAGTGTCAAATCACCTGAGTGTCTCCAGGCTTCTATGGCGGTCTTAATATCGCTTGACCCAAACAGTCGTGCAAGCGCATCGCTGCCCAGCTTACTAACCACGACGGTATTCGAATAAATGTCCCCGCCGTCAATCAGGGTCAGGTCGGCGCCATGTCGCCACGCTTCTATTGCCGTCTTGACCGCGCCCGACGCGAACATCCGAGCGAGCGCGGTATCGCCCATTTTACCGATTGCGACGGCCCCAGCGCGTATATTGGCTTCACCGACCTCACCAAGGCCCAGGCCACTTCCGCCACCGAGCGCCACGGACGTGCTTTGAATCCTGGCCTGTCCGCCGCCAACATTGCGAACCTTGTCGAACAGCACGCCCATCAGGTAGGCAATTTCCTGGGGTTCGTCATTCAATACAAGCTCCGTCACCCAGTATGTTTCGCGGACCCGGTGCTTCACCTCGATTGTCCTGAACCAGCCGTCAATGCCGTCAACGCTGGATACCAGGTGTTGCAGATATCCGGGCTGAAACCGGCTGTCCCCGGCAACGCGCAGGTCGTTGATGGTCTTCACCGGGTCCTTGTATAACTGAACGATGCCGGTCGCGCACTTGAGGCATTCCATATCGCTCCTCAGCGCATCGTCAACTGCCGGCTCGGCCATCCGTATACCGTAGAGTCCCTGGCTCGTCGTACTCTCGTATTCGCCCTCGAAGCGGCGACCGCTGAAGTGAAGGCCGTCCACGTAGACGCCGGTAATTGGCGCGCCGTAATCGGCGGCCCGTATCCAGAGTTCGACCTTGTCTATCTTCGCCCAGTTGAAGCCGCTTTCCCCCGACCAGGGCGACCATTCCTTAGAGTTTTTAATGCCGGTATTAACGATTATTGAACACCACTCATCATATGTAGCAGCCATAGGTCTCTCTTGGTGTTTGCCAGCGTCGTCTATCAACACGACCGATATGGCGGACCTGGCCGTCTCGTTGAGTTTTATATATAACGCCACCTTACCATATCGGCGCAGCGGGGGATAGAAACAGTCAGGCTCAT
>Ga0315296_10002782_pt1 | contig 14798 bp, 14 predicted proteins | sample YL17G14_18_MG_FD_203921 | JGI IMG/M metagenome (GOLD analysis project Ga0315296, IMG submission 203921) | Sediment microbial communities from Yellowstone Lake, YNP, Wyoming, USA - YL17G14_18 | ecosystem: Environmental > Aquatic > Freshwater > Lake > Sediment | place: USA: Wyoming | collected... | reverse complement strand
CCCCCTCTCCCCAGGGGAAGAGGGGGAGATACGGCCGGTTTCGCGCAGGATGAGCTCAACCTGGTTGACGACGTAGGCGGCTTCGGCAGGGTCGGGTTCGCGGCCCTGGTGGACGGCGCGGTTGCGGATGTCTACCAGGGGGTCGAGCGCGTTGACGTTGAGAAAAGTCAGTTTGAGGCCCAGCGTCTTCTGCAGGTCTTCGTGGGCGTGACTGGCCCTGTAGACGCCGACCAGTTTGCCGAGGGTGAGTTTGTGGAGGGGCTGCCCGCCGCCGACCTGTTCCTGGGCTTCGATGAGTTGTTTCTGGCGGGCAGGAGGGGACTGGCCGAGCAGTTGGTTGTACAGTTCCACCAACAGGTTTTCCAGGATGCTGGCGGCGGTCTGCACGGCCTGGGCATAGTGCTTCTGGGCCAGCAGGGTTTGGGCTTTGGTCAGGGTTTGAACATAGTTCATCTGGACCTCCGGTCTCTTGCAGCCGCTGGACTGTGGTCCAGCGAGAGCGAATGCGTCAGATACTTGTATTACCTTCCTGCCTGGGTTATAATAGCAGTACTGGATTTAGCGAACGAGTGATGGGAGCAATACGATGACGCTGGATGACATCCTTCAAGACATTTATGCGCTCGAAGATGAAATGCGTGCTTACGAGCGCAAGTATGGCGTGCTTTCGGAAACCTTTTACGAGTCCTACGTGAAGGGTGAAGAGCCACCCGATGAAGCGTGGGTGCGAGATTGGACCGCCTGGGCCAGCGCGTACCAGGTCTGGCTGCGCCGGCGCAAGCAGTACCAGGCTGCCGTCCAGTCGCTGCAGGCAGAGACACCGACAATTGCGGAGATGATCGCAAAGACGGCTCGCCATGACCCCATTCCAATCCCTGCGTGAGTACGAAATCTTCGTCTATACGCTGCCGCAGCAGTTTCCGAGCATTCTTCACTCGACGCTGATTGTCATCCGGCGTGGACGGTTGCTGGCCGAACTGACCGGCGAGCTTGCGTTTGCTGGCGGGTATCGCCTGGCCGTGTACGAACGCTTCACCTGGGATGCTGGTCCACTGACTATCGAAGGCTACAGTTACGAAGTCTGGCGCGGCAGCGAGAGGCTGTATTGGTACGATTCGCAACCTCATCCGGCCGAGCCGACGCTGGCGAGCACAGATCCCCACCACAAGCACGTTCCGCCTGATATCAAGCATAATCGCATCCCTGCTCCCGGTCTGGGTTTTGTGGTTCCTAACCTTCCCTTCTTGATTCACGAGATCGAGACGTCACTGCTCCAAGACTGATTCTAAAACGATCATTTGCGCCCACGGCTCGCGCAGGAAGCGTTGAATCCCTGCACGGGCGTAGTTGTCGGGCTCCGATGGGGCTGTCAAAACTGCCTTTTACCACTCACTCAAGCCTCACTCTTGACTCAGCCAGCGACCGAGCCAGTGGACCTCTGCTTCACGATCAAGGTTGACCCAGTAAATGGCAAAGACGCTGGCGATGCCCTGCCTGGTGCCAGCGGCACTGCGTACTTTGGGCCAATATTTATCCCAGCGATACATGTGGGTTTCACGGTATCGCATTAGTAGAACCAGGTAACGCAGCGGAGCCTCTTTATCACTTAATTGCAGTTTGCCCAGCTCGCTGATCACGCCCGCGGACCGCCCTTTGCTCCACCCTCTGGTATGAAGTTTGAACTCCACGACCGCCTGAAAGGGCACGATGGCTGGGTCGCGCACAGCCTTGATGTTTCGGTTCAGGACTGTTTCGACGGGGTGCGTGGCAACGAAATCAGGGTTCAAAACGACCGTGTCGTAATGTCCGCGACTTCCCTGCGATTCCGATCGCTCTGTGGGGTCTTGGTCATCGAAGCGGAAGAAGGTAGGGTATTCGCGATGCACCAGGCCAACCTCGTGACCGTCTTCCGTCCGTACATAACGGTTGAAGTCCGAATTGCCTGCAAGTAATTGGTGAAAGCGCACGACGGCATCCGCCTCGGTGAAGAAGGTATAGGGTTCCTGCCTGAACTCGTTTACCAGGCTGTGGATAGCGTTTTCCAAAGGAATCTGGATTGACATCGGTTTGCCTCCTACAGCAGTCTTTCCTGCCTGGGTACCTCAGGCAGGACGTCCCGCCCGGCCAGGAAGCCCTCCAGCAGGCGGCGCTCGGCGTCGTCGGCGGGGAGGATGTTGATGAGCGTCTGGGCGACCAGGCGCACCTGGTCCTCGCGGCCGCGCGCGCCTTCGGCCAGGAAGCGGGCCAGTGCTTCGCGGTCCCCGCTCTCCCACAGCGTCGCGGCGCGGTGCAGCACGTCAATCACAGGCGCCGACCGCCCGCTCCGGTCGGCCAGGCCCAGGCCCGGCAGGCTGGCGCGCTCCTTGAGCCCCAGCAGGCTCACGGTCTCGCCGCTCTGTTTGAGGATGCCGCGCCGGTCCATGAGGGCCGAGACGTCGGCGCCCAGGGCCATCGCCAGGCGCATGGCATCGTCGAAGGGGATTCTCCCCTGCCCGTAGGCCCAGCGGTGGAGGATGTAGTAGCGGGTAGGAGTGTCCACGACGCCCATCCGCGCTGCGCCGCTATTGAGGATGCGGTCCAAGGCGTACTCGGAGACAAGGGCCTGCACCAGGTCGAGCAGTTCGCCGACGCCGACGGGGGTGCCGTCGAGCCGGTAGACTTGGCTATAGCGGCCAAAGACGGCGACGGCCGGGCCGATGGCGCTGATGAAAAAGTCGGCGCCGCGGATGCCCTGCTTCCAGAAGAAGTCGAGCCGCTCGCGGATGGTGACGGCCAGTTCCTGGCGTACGTCGTCAAAGTAGCCTGCGGCTTCGGCGGCACGCACGCGGCAGACGATGAAGATGGAGGAGGCCAGGGCGGCGCTCTCCTGTGCACGTAAGCGACCAGGCCGCTCGGTGTGCAGCGGCCACGAGGCGGTGACGACCAGCCCGGCCTCGAGCAGGCTATTGAGTAGCGTTTCCCATGCGCCCAGGGACTTGTGGGCGAAGACGACGACAAAGATGCCATCGGGCTGGAGGACGCGGCGGGCCTCGGCGAAGGCACGCGTCATCTCCCGCTCATAGAAGGCTTTGGCCGCTGCATCGTCACCGTGGCGAGCTGGCTCCTGGATGATCTCAGCCGCTTTGGGGGTGAGTGGGGTGCGGAAGAGATCGGGATAGAGATAGCCGACAGAACGCCTGAGCCAGACGTAGAAAAAGTCGCTCAGGTCGGCATAAGGCACGGCATCGTAATAGGGAGGATCGGTGATCACGGCATCAAAATGACCATCAGGGTAGGGCAGGCGGGTGACTGTGCCTTGCTGGGCGATAGCCGATTGTTCAGACACTTGAGTAGTGTGCTCAATGACGCGGGTGACCCATTCTAGCGCACTCAACCAGTCACCAGTTGCACCGCTGAAGGGATTAAGTTCTGAGTAATCCCAGGCTACCGGTAATGCTTGGCGTGTAAACGTGTGTCCTATCTTTTCGCCTGTATTGTGCCAGGTACAAATGGTTGAATTGTAATCGGCCTGTCGGTCCACCACTAACGCCAAATATGTTGCTACGGCTTTGGCCCGCTCTGCCTCCATACCCTCGGCCGGCATTGCATCATAAGCAGTACGCACAAGGCGGCTGAAGGTGAGCAGGGCCAGGAGTTGGCGGGCGTTGAACAGGTCGCGCCAGCGGGTGAGGCCGTAGCGTTGCACGCGGAAGCCCAGTGTGCCGACGGGTGGCAGGGGTTCGTCGGGTCCCTCGTCGTCCAGTTCGGCCAGCAAGGCCAGGGCTTCCTGGAACAGTTCTTCATCCTGGTCGGTGAAGGGGCGGTAGCCTTTGCCGGCCCCCGCTTGCTCGTAAATCACGGCCAGCGGCGTCTCCCACATCCGCCCGGTCACACCTTCCCCCCGTACGTACTCCACGTCGGCCACCTGGCCGCAGACCAGGCAGGTGGCGTGGCCCTTGCTACTGGTGCCCTGGGAGGGGTCGAAAGCCGGTCTGCCTTGAGCCGATCTCGTAGACAGGTCCACCACTTCGAAGGTAATCCGCTTGGCGGCGCGGTCCACGACCGGCCTGAGAGCGATCTTGCGCGTGCCCGTGTTGGCCAGCCACCACTGGCGCACCAGCGGCATCTCGGCCCGGCAGGCCGGGTTGGGGCTGGGCACGGACCGTGACCACAGGTAGCCGACGATAGTGGGCGCGGACCCTCTCCCTGGCCCTCCCCCTGGCAGGGGGAGGGAAGGATGAGGGTTCTCGTACAGGTGGCCGATCTGTTCCCGCGCCTGTTCCAACACCCATTGACCCCAGCGACGGACGTCGGCAGCGAGAGGATTGGACGAATCAGCGAATCTACGAATCTGCGAATTGGATTTACTCTGGTCCAGGAGGGCCTCAGGTTTCAGTTCTGCCATTTGCTGATTTGCTGATTTGCCGATTTGCCGATTTGCCGACTTGCCCATACTTTTGCGGGTAAACGAGCGTGCACAGCTCGATCAGGTGGGCGACGGGGTTGAGCTCGACGGCGTGGGTCTCGCAGCCCAGGCGGAGCGCCTCCAGGCCGGTCGAGCCGCCGCCCATGAAGGGGTCGAGCAGGCGGGGCGGACGGTCGGGGAAGGCCTGGCGGATGAGATTTTTCGCCTCCTCGATTTTGGGGCTGTTGCCGCCTTTGACCTGGTCCCAGTCCACGATGGTGGCGATGAGGTCTTCCAATTTCTCGCGCTCCTCCTCGGAGTCAGGCGCAGGGATCAGGGAGGCGAAGATGGCGGCGCGCATGGCAGCGAGCGGCCGGCGCGCCCACCAGATGTGGAGGGTGGAGATGTGGCCGTGGCGGATGGATTTCTCGCGGGCGGACTGGTCGGAGATGGCCTTGAGGGGGAGGGAGAGCTCGATCAGTCGTTTCGTCATTGTGCCTCGATCACCATAGCTCAGTGAACCTGTGAGTACCCAGTGTGGGAATCAGATTCTGGGCCAACTTCTCCACCGGTCCTTCGGCGCGTATCGTGAACCACTCGTCGCGACCGCCGTAGTGCATGCGCTCCACGCGGAAGATGCGCCGTTCCGCATCAGCCAGGATGAAGCGTAGCACTGGCGTGAACCGGCTGCTGCTTTCCAGAAATTCTTGTATTGCGGCTTCCTTTCCATGGAACGCTCCGCCAAATCCCGTGATCCTGGAGGCAAGTTCGTCTGGGTCCGGCCCAACCCGCTCGTAGACCTCAATCCGGTCGTGCTTGACGCTGACGCGGTAGTTGCGCGGTTTGGGGTGCCGTTTCACTGCTGCCTCGACCGCAGCAACCTCTGCTGGCAGGATCTGCGCAGCACGGTCTCTCTCCAGGAAGACAAGGCCGTTGACGCTCTCACCGATCTTGAATCCTTCTGGCATCTCTTCCACGGGTTTCCCCTGCGGCTTTCGAGCAAAGTAGTAGCGGGGCTTGCCAGTCTTGGTGACACTCTGGCACAGGTAGTAGGTCAGGCCTTTGCGGTTGGTGTAGGTGATGGGCATAGGTTCACTCCTCTTATTGTTGTGTTACGTCGTCGGCGAGGGAGCGACCGCCGACCGCTGACGGTCGACTGCCGGGCGAGGGAAGCGAAGATCGCAGCGCGCATGGCGGCCAGCGGCCGGCACACCCACCAGATGTAAAGGGTGGAGATGTGGCCGTGGCGGATGGACTTCTCGCGGGCGGATTGCTCGGAGATGGCTTTGAGGGGCAGGGAGAGTTCGATGAGGCGCTTGCGGTCACTCTTCATCGGTTTGGTGTCCTTCTTCTCGTTCCGCTTGGTCGGTGGTTTCGATACACTGTCGCGAGAGGCGGTCGAGGAGTTCCTGGCATTTGCGCACATCTCTCTCACGCCCAAGCCGGGCAAACTGCTCTAAGGCAAGTTCGCCCAAACGTCGGGCTTTCTGGACTTCTCCCTTTCGTCTGGCGACTGATGCCAGATCGTAGTTGATCTGAGCTAAATCCTTTGGTCCAGCGGTTTCTAACGCTTCGATTAAGAGTTTTTCGGCTGACGGGACATCTTTCAGCCTCAAACTGAGGTGTCCCAGACGTGCCAGCACGGGAGCTGGGTTCTCGCCTATCGAACGCCGCAGTTCCAGCTCACGCTCGAAAAACTCTTTCGCACGGACGGTTTCTCCCTTCAACCGATATACCCAACCAGCACTAGCAAACGCTCGAGCCGCGACTATTTGACGTACCTTCTCATATCTAGGCACTGAGTCCACGTCGAATTGCTCCAAGATGGATTCGATTTTCTCAATAGCAAGATCACTATCACCCATGCAGGAATGCAACAAAGCCTCATGAGACATGGCCAGTATCAAGGCATCAGTAAGGCCAAACTGCTCAGCCACCACTCTGCCCTTCTTCAGCACTTCTTCCCATTCTGAAGTCCGCTGATGACTCAGTATATAACCCATAGCATCAATCCACAACCATGCTTCAGACGGATCTCTCAGACGGCTGGCTGCTTGGCACATCTCACGACTCAACTGCAATCGTTTATCCCACAGTCCCCACACATTTAGAAAATGCACAATGGGCAAAAAGAGCTCCAGCGCGGCGGCGTCACGCCCTTCATCCAATGCTCGACGGATGACATAATCAAGGTTGTCCCACTCTTGTTCCAGGCTTTGAGCCCAAGCGTAGTCAAATAATAAGTAATCCCAATACGGAACACCTACCTCAATCTTCTTTGGGGGCGTGACCAACTGTTCGTAGTAACGCCAGTATGTGTTCGAAGGCTTGAGATTCTGCTTCCCGCTGAAGTCTGGCCTTGGCAAACGCTCGTGTCAAGGGGTGGATGCTATAACGTCGTCGAGCCAGGTCTAGATCATCCGTGGCATCCACCAGAGACATCTCAACAAGCTGCCCCAGAGCCTCATCGAGAACAAAGTGATGCACGTCACTTGCGGCCTCTATCCCAGCCCGCGAGGCGGAGGTCGCAAAGATGGGCATTACGATTAGCACCTGCCGGGCACCCGCCGACAAAAGGCCCCAGGAACGGGTGAAGATGTTGTCGAATACGCTGTCACTAGCTTCGTGCAGAGAGGCCAGAACCGTGTCGAGTGACTGTCCCTTTTGCTTGATCTGTCCCACCGCCCACTTGATGGCCAGCGGAGTGCCACCCGTCGCCTGATACAGGTGCAACAGCACCCGGCCTTCGGCGCGCTCCAACGATGCCAAGCCTAGACGCCTGCCCTCATTACGAATGAGGGCCAATGCCTCCGATTCCGTCAGGCCCTTGAGCGAGATGGCCCGGACCTGACGTAGCTTTTGCTCACGGGTGGTGAGCAGCGTCTTGGATGGCTCCGGCAAATCGAGCAGGAAATCGCGCACACTGTCATCGGTGATCGTCTCAAAGTTGTCCACGATCAACAGATATGGTTTCGCCTGAAGCAATTTTCGCACCGCGAGGCGTTTCTCTTCCAGGGGCTGTTGGGCGATGCCGGGATATTCTAATGTCCGGGCGATGGTATCAAGCAAGGCATTCAGGGTCAGGTCCCGATCCTTGGCGGTGGTCCAGATGATACCGTCGAAGGCGGCGATCCCGTCGGCCGGGTCCTCGCGCTTGCTGGCGCGTAAACACTCGTGTGCCACTTCCAGCGCCAGGGCAGTTTTGCCAATGCCACCGATGCCGTCAATGCTGACTAGACAGGAACGCGAGCGGAGCGCTTCGTGGACGCGAGCCTTCTCCGATTCTCGCCCAATGAACTCGCTGCGGGGTGGCAGATTGTGGAGGATTTGAGGTACACCTGGTGGCGTCAGCGGCTGATCCTCTTTGTCAGGACCTTCAGGTTTTTCGCGCCGCTTCTCTCGATATTCGCGTACCTGCACAATGGCAGCGATGACCCCAGCGACGGCCGCCAATATGCCAATAACAGTGCCAATAAGCGTCAAGGGCTCCATAGTGTAGGCCTCACCTAGAATACGACAGCATCCACACCTTTTTCTCCAAACCCTTCTCGTATATTCGTAAAGGAATCCTTCAACTCTCTGTCTCAGCTTCAGCGGTCTCTATCTGGTCGGCCAAGGTGCGCAATACCCGGGCCAGCGTAGTTCGTGTCATCGCCAGTGAAATGCCAGTTTCACCGTCCCCCAACGCTGCCCCGATCGCAGGATGAGTCAGCAAAGCGATTGCCTCTTGCACCTGCTGACCAGGGTAACGCACGCCGCGCAGCCTTGTCACCAACATCGCGAAAAGCTGATTACATGGCAATGGCTGGTTCAGCCCATGCTGATAAGTCTCTTGGATCAACTCCAGCAGATCAACCAGCAAGTGTGCCCATTGTTCCTGTCTCTCGGCAGCCGCTTTGAGGACAGCGGGCAAATCGTCGAGCAACCCGGGTGTGGCGAACATCACGCGATACTCGTTCAGGTTTAACGGTGTATGGGCGTGGAGCTGCAACCAGGCACTCAGAACCGGCACGCTCAAGAGCACAACGTCGTTGTCCTCGGCGTGGCGGACGAGCTTGCCTCCCGCAAAACGACCGGCTACCACGACTGCGTAGTCGGCCTCGTTGTTCTGTAGGTGCTCCTGAAGCGTAAGGACATCCAGGTCCTGCAATTTGCCGTCGTGTCGAGCCTTGGCATCCACGACTACGATGTAGCTCTCTGGCCCAATATCGGATCGGACAAGTACATCTGTCTCGCCCGACTCGCCCAACTGATCCACCGAAAAACCCAGGAACTCGAAAGCCTCGGCCACTGCCCGTTCCAGATGCTCGGGTGCCTGGCTTTCCGTGGATGCCCGTTCCAACTGGGTCATCAGCCGAGAGACTTGATTCATCGTCGATACTGGCTCAGTTGGACCTGGTGGTATTACTTCTGGCTTGGCTGGAGCAGGGGCATGGCCCTCCAGTGCAGCGGGAAACTGGGCCGCAATGGTTCTCCCCAGCTCTGTGATTTCATAGTAGCGCCCCTTCGCCTGTCGCAGACAACCCAATGACAAAAGCCAAAGCGCACGATACTCAAATTGAGCGTTTGATGTCCACTGGGGAAAGTGGGGCCGCAGCGTTGCCACCACCTCCTCCAAATGGACAGGACCGTCAGTCTGGGCATAGACTCCCAGTACTTCAGGAAAGGCCAGGTAGTTGCGCATAAAATGCTCGATGACAACCTTGGCCTTGGCTTCTCCCTCGGCCTCCAGAATCTGTCTGCCAAATTGGGTGAGTGCCAGCCCTCCATTGGGCTGGCTGGTCAACACACCAAGCCTCAGCACCACCTGGAGATAACCGCTAAAGGTCTTTTCGGTAGCGTTGTATTGTGATGTAAGCCACGCCTTGAACTCGTCCCGGGTTGGTTGTGGGACACTGGCGGCCCATTTGATAATCCGGTCCAGTGTGTTCAGGTAGCGATCATTTCCACCTGGGAGAGACCAGAGGCTCCGGATCAACTTTTCTGGTGCTTTCGCCATTAGATGCCCTCCTGATCAGTTACTCAGTTACTGAATGCGTTTGCTTCCTCAGATGTCGTACTTGACAGCAGACTCAGCCACGCGACCCCAGCCCTGCTGCGCCACGCGGTAGCGCACCTGGGGCACGACCTCTTCGCGGGGCAGCCGGCGGGCCGGGTCCTGCACCAGGTAAAGGGCGGGCGCTTTCAGCGCGTCGGTGACGATGTACAGCCAGTAGGCTTCGCCCAGTTGCTCGGCCTTCAGCCACTCGTTCTCGGAAAGTTCCACCGCCCCCACACCGGCGCGGCCTTTCACTTCGACGTAGCGCACGTCGCCGCCGGGGCCACGGCTGAGCAGGTCGTAGCCCCTCTCTTCGGCGCTCACGTCTTCGGTTTCCCAGCCGCGGGCCTGTTCGTAGGCTGAAGCGTGGGCCATTGCCGCTTCCTCTACCGCATCGCTGCGCCGCATCGGAGGTTCACCGCCCCCAGACCCTTCGACTACGCTCAGGGTGACGGGGGGCGCAGAGGCCGGGGCCGGCACGATGGCGGCCACGCCGAGGATTTCGGGTGCGCCCAGCGCCAGCACGCCAGCGCGCTCGGCCTCGGCCAGGCGGGCCGCCTGGCGGCGGCGCAGGTCCTCCAGGTGCCGGCGTTCCTCCTGGATGCTGAGGCTCATGTCGGTGCCGCGTAGCGCTTTCTGTTCGTACTCCATCAGTTTGCCCTGGGCGCGGGCGATGAGGACGTCGAAGGAGCGGCGCAGGTAATCGCGGATGACGTTTGTCTCGTGTCGGCGACTGGCCTGAAGGTGGGCCAGGTAGGGATCCAAGACGTGGTCGAGGCTCCAATCTATCACGGCGTCGGCCTCGGCCAGGCGTTGGCGGTAGATTTCCCAGGAGCCGCCGGACTGTGGTGCGGCGGGAGCGGTTGTGGGGGGGCTGGACTGTGGTCCGGCAGGAGCGAGAAGCGCGGGGAGAGGCTCGAAGTCGAGCAGGCGGGCCGGGGAGACGCGGGTCAACTGGCTCCCGTCGAGCGGCTGGAAGAGGGCGAAGAGGCGCTGTCCGGCGATGCGCCCCAGCCCATCTTCTACGTTCCCGATCAACAGCCAGAGCAGTCCCTGGGCCTGGCCGGCCGGGTCGCGCAAGACGGCGCCCTGGGCCAGGTCGGGGCCGAAGCGGGCCAGGACGTGGTGCACGACGGCCTCGAACAAGGGGTGTCCCGGCCCGACGAAGGTGAGGCTGCGCGCTGAGCCGGCCGCAGGATGGCGCTGGGCGTCCAGATCGGCTTTATCGAAGGTGATGGCAGCATAACTTTCTGCCGGGAGGCCGTAGCGGCGGCGCAGCGCTTCCGGCACGTCGCGCAGGGCGGCAGGAACGTAGGGGATGTGCTAGAAGCCGTCGTCGCGGCGCTCCAGGCGGCCGGGGGCCAGCGCTTCCAGCGCCTGGACGAAGAAGGCACGGATGTAGGCAGGCACCAGCCGTTCTTCGGCGGCGCATTGCCGGTCGGCGCGCAGGCGGGCCAGGTCCACGTAGCGGGTGGCCAGCCCGGCCAGGGTGGCCTCTTGCAGGCGCTGTTCCTGGTCCTGCCTGTCCTGAGCCCCTCGGTTCCGCTCGGGGTAAACTCCGTCGAAGGAGTCCAGGCGGGCGAGCACCTGGTCGCGCACTTCTTCGAAGGTCAGGCGGTTGGCCAGTGCGTCGCGGATCAGCCGCTCCAGCGGCACGCCTTTCAGGAGTTGGTCCAGCACGTCGAACACACGGTCCTGGCCCAGCCCGGCGCGCATCTGTTCCAGTTTGTCGAGCAGGGCGTGAAAGACCAACCCCTCGCGGGTGGAGGTGGCGACCAGGTTGTAGATGTACACCTCGTACTTTTGCCCGTAGCGGTGGATGCGCCCCATGCGCTGCTCCAGGCGGGCCGGGTTCCACGGGAGGTCGTAGTTGATCATCAGGTGGCAGAACTGGAGGTTGATGCCCTCGCCGGCTGCCTCGGTCGCGACCATGACCTGCGCTCCTTGCGGATCATGGAACACCTGTTCGGCCCGATAACGCTGCGAGGGGGCCATGGTGCCGTCAATGTGCGTCACCGACAGGCCCCAGGCGGTCAGGTTCTCGACCAGGTAGTCGAGCGTATCTTTGGCCTCGGTGAAGATGAGCAGTTTTTCGCCGGAGCGCAAGGGGACGATTTGCTCGATGACGCGCCGCAGTTCGTCCAGTTTGCGTTCGGGGCCGGCTTCTTCGACGGCCAGGGCCTGGGCGGCCAGGTCAGCCAGGATGGCGGTCTCGGCTTCCAGTTCGTCCAGGTTGCGGGCGACGGTGAAGCGCAGCGCACGCTCTTCGGTTTCCCAGCGTTCGTGTTCGGGGGCGTCTTCGAGAGAGAGGACGGCGGACTGTGGTCCGCCTGGAGCGGATAGGGTGGACTGTGGTCCGCCTGGAGCAAATAGGGAAGTGGCGGCGGACTGTGGTCCGCCTGGAGCGAAGAGCTCGCCTTGAGCAGATTGGCGTGCGGCTTCGAGCAGGGCGGGATTGGCGCAGACCTCGTCGCGCAGCGCGCTCAGGCGGTCGCGCCGGTTCTCCAGCGAGCAGCGGATGGCGTGTACGCTGGAAGCCAGCCGCCGTTGCAGGACGATCAGCGCAAAGGTTACGTTGCGGTTGTCCTCGGCCAGCGCGCGGTTAAAGTTGTCGGCCACGTAGCGGGTCACGTCTTCGTACAGCCTCTGCTCCGGCGCGGTCAGTTCGACGCCCAGGGTTTTGACGTGGCGCGGGGGGAAGAGAGGTCGCCCGTCAAAGTCGCGCATGTCTTCTTTCAAGCGGCGCAGGAAGATGGGGTTTTCGTGGCGCTGCACGGCGCGGGCCAGGATGTCGGTATTGGCAAACAGGTCCGGGTCTAAGAGTTGCAGGAGCAGGCGGAAGTTCTCGGGGTCACCCTTGTGCGGCGTGGCGGTCAGCAGGAGCAGGTGTTCGGTGTGGTCGGTGAGGAACTCGCCCAGCCGGTAACGGCGGGTGCGTTCCAGTTTGCTGCCGTGCCGGTAGGCGGCCATCTTGTGCGCCTCGTCCACGATGACCAGGTCCCAACGCCGGGCGCGGGCCAGGCTTTCGAGCACGTCGGCCTGCCAGGCAAAGTCGAGCGAGACGACGCACTGGTCGGCGATTTCCCAGGCGCGGCTGTCTCTGGAAGCCAGTGCGGCGCGCTCCACCAGGTCGAACGGCTCGTCGAATTTTTCGGCCATCTCCCGCTGCCATTGGAGGGCCAGGTTGGCCGGGGCAACGATGAGCGTGCGGGTGATCGCGCCGCGCAGTTTGAGTTCTTTCAACAGCAAGCCGGCCATGATCGTCTTGCCAGCGCCGGGGTCGTCGGCCAGCAAGAAGCGCAGGCGGGGCTGGCGCAGCATATAGTGATAGACGGCCTCCAACTGGTGAGGCAGGGGGTCAATGCGGGCGACGCTCACGGCGAACTGGGGGTCGTGGGTGTAGGCCAGGCGGATGCGGGTGGCTTCGGCGGCCAGGCGGAAGCCGAGCGGGTTGCCCTGGAGCGTGAGCCGGTCGGCCTCATGTTCGCCCCCCAGGGTTGCCAGGTCGTCGCGTGCGAGCAGGCGGGAGATGAGGCGGGCCTGGTCGTCGAGCGTGACGGCCTCGATCAGCACGCGGGCTGTGCCACGCGGTTCGACGCGCACGACGCGCACGCGGCCCGGCCAATGGGGGCCGCTCAGGATCGCACCGACGGGAGGAGGCGCATCTGAAAAGGTTGTCTTCATAGAGGTGCTCCTTCTCGTTCAATCGCCTCCCGCAACGCCGGTTTACAGTGTTCCATAGCGACCAGGTCAATCTGGAACTCTGGTGACAAGTCCTGTAGTCTGGCCACGGCGACGAAGTAGTCGTCGGCTGTTATGCCCCACGCGGCCAGGTCTACGTCCGATGCGCTGGAAAACCAATGGCCGTGCACGAGCGAACCGAACGCCACGACGCGCGTAGCGCCGAACTGCTCTTTCAGCATTGCGGCAGCGCGGCGCACCAGTTCCCAGGTGCGTTCTCGCCGTTGCGCCAGTGCCTGCTGTTCTGCTTCCCAGCGGCGCCGTGCAGTGGCTCGACACACGGCCATTGCTTCAGGGCTTATTCGTAGGGCAGCAGACGTTGCTCCTATCTTGATACCAGTGTATCACAATTCCTGTCCGCATGCAAGAGCCTGTGACTGCAATGGCCTGGCGCAGCGGTGAATGACCCCCTTCTTGGCTCTTTTCTGGTTGGATTGACTTTTCTTCCCGAGGTGGTCTCTTCTCCGGTGGCTTTTGTCTCAATGGCCCGCCGTCGGTGTGCCCTGGGATTGGAGGCTTTCGTTCTTCTTCAGGTAGGCGACGCAATCGTATGTGGACTTTTGGTCACCTGAGCTACTGCTGGGAGTATACGGGGACAAGCACTTCCCGGGCTACTTTTTGGCGGCCGCGGACGCTTTCTTCTATCGTCTTGAGCACATTCGCCGCGTAGTAGCGTGTCCCACACTGGGTACACACTCCCGCTGGAACGTTCTCAATCAGTACGTAGTTGCCTTTGACTTTGCGGTGCAAAGTCACGCGCTTCTCGACGATGGCTCCGCCACAGTATTCGCAGGTCTCACCTTCCCAGAAGCTCATAGTTGCCCCTGACGAGTATTATAAGGCAAATGTTATCCAAAGTCAACAGGAATGTCGGTCGGAGTCCCCAACTTGTTGGGGGTTTTTGCCAGAAACCCGAACAAGTTCAGGACTCTCTTTTTTTGGGGGGCTTTGGTGGTTTGTGCGAGTGGGGGCATTCGGCTATAATGTGTGGACTATATAGGCTATCGCCTATCCGGCGGGGGAAACCCGAACAAGTTCGGGACTCCGCTATGCCTCAAATGGAGATTACTATGCATAGAAAGAGACATGTGCTCTTACTGTTCACTGCCGTCGTAGTGGCGTTGAGTTTTCTGGCCTGCAATGCTCCACCCCCTCCCTCTCCCACTTCCCTTCCCTCCCTTCCCTCCCCAACCGTCCCTCCCGTCCCTCCCTCCCCAACTTCCACTCCTACGTCTACCGTTGTGCCACCGACGGAGATGCCGCGTGCCGGGTGGCTCCCGGCTGGCACAATCGCGCTCTACCTGGCCGGCACGTGGGAGAATTCCCGGCTCTACGCGCTGGTCAGCGATGGCACGGCGACCGACCTGGGCCAGGACGTCCAGGGCTGGGCGGCCGTCTCGCGCACCGGGCGCTGGACGGCGCGTCCGGGCAGCCCGTACCCGGCAGACTCGCTCGTGATCGTCAACCTGGCGGACGGTACGAGTTCCACCGTCCCCGCCACGCCTGGCTTCGAGATTTACGGTGCGGCCTTCGACACCGCCGAGACGCGCGCGGCCTTTCTGGAGTTAGAACCACCCACAGGTGAAGACACTCCGTGGGCCATCGTCGTCGCCAACCTGGCAGACGGCTCTACAG
>Ga0315296_10002780_pt1 | contig 14807 bp, 16 predicted proteins | sample YL17G14_18_MG_FD_203921 | JGI IMG/M metagenome (GOLD analysis project Ga0315296, IMG submission 203921) | Sediment microbial communities from Yellowstone Lake, YNP, Wyoming, USA - YL17G14_18 | ecosystem: Environmental > Aquatic > Freshwater > Lake > Sediment | place: USA: Wyoming | collected... | reverse complement strand
TCCTAAAATTTCCATCTAATTTCTGGTATAAGGATAAAATAGAGTACACATTAAAACAGATAGAAAAGGTGAAATTATGACATTTTCACGCAGGATTCAGGTTTATATTAAGGACCGGTCCCCTGTAAAAGCTTTTGTTTTTTATAACCTCGGAAAAGATTGACAATTCTTCCTCTGTTGTTTCAAATCTCTCTATGTCAATGCCCCTTGCCTTCCATCCCATGATCTTTTGATTTCTTATGATGAAAATCGCAACTCTCGATGCTATCTTATATGCTTCCTGTAAAAGTATGCCTGCTATCTCTTCTGTATCCTTTACCTCGGTAAAGGCATCTTTTAGTTTGTCGAGGGAAACCGTTTCAACCTTGGTCTCAGGGCTGAACCTATCTGTGAGACTGATATATCTCAGAGCGAGTTTTATTCCATAATACTTTTCAAATGCAAGAAGGAGTCTCAGTTCTGTTATTGCATAGGGGACGATGTCAAAACCAGTTAAGAACCTCATTTCGTCGAGTTCTTTTAAATTTTTTGGATCGAGCATTGTAGCATAGAGTCTGTTGCGGACTTTCTTGAACGGGAGGCTTTTATATTTTTCTATAATGTCATTACTTACAGAATTAACTATTTCCTTAACTAAAGCCTCTCCGAGTTTCATGCCTCTGTATTATACTTTTTCTATTCTCGGGAATAAGTGAGAACCTTTTCTTATCTTCTGCTCGGGCTTCAGCCCACCCCATGCAATGTGTATCGCATTGCCGATTTCTTCATCAATCCCGAGTTGCAGCCATATTTTTTGTCCTGTTTCAGGCATAAAGGGATACACATACATTGCAATAATTCGTAATGTTTCAGCAAGAGTGTACAGCACACCTGAGAGTTTACCGATGTTCTTTGTTTTCCACAGATTCCACGGGGCTTCATCTTCTATTAATTTGTTTGCATCATTAATTGTGTCCCAGATTTTATCAAGGGCATGACCAAATGATAATCTTTCCATGGCATGATCAAATGCCTCATTCATATTTTCTGCAAGGTTTTTAAGGTGAATTTCTCTCTGCAGTTCGACTTCTCTATTAAAATCGTAAGAAGGCATCTGGGGGATTTTCCCTTCACAATATTTTTCAATCATTGTCAGTGTTCTGCTGAGAAGATTTCCAAGGTCATTTGCAAGATCATTATTAATACGCTTTATCAATGCCTGTTCAGAAAAATCACCGTCGAGCCCGAAGGGGACTTCTCTAAAAAGGAAATACCTGAAGGCGTCTGTCCCGTATTTATTGACCATCTCATTTGGGTCAACAACATTCCCAAAAGACTTGGACATCTTCTTCCCGTCAACAGTCCACCATCCATGTGCAAAGATGTTCTTTGGCAAAGGCATGTTAAGTGCCATAAGCATTGTTGACCAGTAGACAGCATGTGTGGTGAGGATGTCCTTTCCTATCAGGTGATGCTCGGGAGGCCACCAATATTCAGAGCCGAGAGCCGAGAGCCGAGAGTCAAGAGTCTCAGCCCGTCCCTTGCCTCGGTACGAGTCGATTCCGACCTCTCCCCTTGAGGGTGAGGGGTGGATGTGGGGATTTGCAAGATAGTCTATTGCTGAGTAGTAATTTACAAGTGCATCAAACCAGACGTAGGTAACAAAGTTGTCATCGAAAGGAAGTACTATGCCCCATGAGAGTCTCTGCTTCGGCCGTGATATGCAGAGGTCGCCGAGCGGGTTGTTTTTTAAGAATCCGAGAACCTCGTTTTTCCTTGCCTCAGGAAGGATATATGATGAATTTTCCTCAATGTAGTGTATGAGTCTTTCCTGGTACTTCGACATCAGGAAGAAATAGTTCTCCTCTGTAATGTGCTCAACAGGTCTTTTACACTCCGGGCATTTCCCCTCTATGACTTCCTTCTCTGTCCAGAATCTCTCATCCGGTATGCAGTACCATCCTGAATAGGCTCTCTTTTCTATCTCGTTCTTTTCCCATAGCTTTGTGAGGAGCGATTGAACAGTTTTTACATGTTCTGGATCTGTAGTGCGTATGAACGCATCATTGTGAATAGTGAGCTTTTTCCAGAGGGATTTGAAATTTTCAACCATCAAATCAGCATGTTCTTTTGGTGGCATGCCCTTTTCCTGTGCTGCTTTTTCGACCTTCTGTCCATGCTCGTCAGTACCTGTTAAGAAAAATACTTTTTTTCCTTTTAACCTGTTATATCGTGCGAGGATGTCAGCAGCTACGGTTGTATAGGCATGGCCGATATGCGGTATATCATTGACATAATATATTGGCGTGGTGATATAAAACTTATCTGTCAATTTTGCGAAACCTTCTTCTGCGGCTTCTCCTGCGCCTGTGTTTTCCTTGATATTCTTGCTTTTCAGATTGAGGAGCAGGTGATGGTGAGTCGGTCTCACGCTGGGCAAGAGGCTCGTTTACTTCTGGAGGTGAGTCGCTTGTGGCAACAATCATTCCAAATACTTCTTCATCCTCTGAAATTGATATGGAGTTTTCCTCTGTCAGAGCTGTATCTTCTGGAGACAGTTCACTATACTCAAATCCCAGACAGCACATGAGCCTTCCACAGACTCCGGATAGCTTGCCTGTGTTCAAAACAAGTTCCTGTTTCTTTGCCATTTTGATAGAAATAGGCTCAAATGATGTCAGGAATTTCATGCAGCAGAGTTCTCTCCCGCATATTCCCATGCCACCGACTATCTTTGCCTCGTCTCTCACACCAATCTGTCTCATTTCAATCCTTGTCTTGAATTTTGCTGCAAGGTCTTTTACGAGTTCCCTGAAGTCAATTCTCTTTTCTGCAGTGAAATAAAAAATAATTCGTTTTCTGTCAAGGGTAACCTCAGTGCAGATAAGCTTCATCGGCAGTCCTCTTGCCATTATTCTCTCAAGGGAATACTCCCTTGCCTCAGTTTCGAGATTTTTGTTTTCCTGGCTCTGGTGAAGATCTTCCTCTGTTGCTTTACGAATGACTTTTTTCAATTCTCTGTCAGGGTCTTCCAGTGTGTGGCGACCTAAGATGACGTTCCCTATACTGAGACCAAGTTCAGACTCCACCACAACGAGGTCACCTTCTTGTACTTCTACTCCGTTTACCTCGAAGTCGTATATCTTTCCGCAGGATTTAAAACGTACTCCTATTACTTCAGGCATTAATAATGTCCTTTGTTTTCCTCAGCAGAGAACCCGTATAGTTCCATGTGAGGGATTTATTTAAATTAAAATTAAAATATACTTTTAAGGTGTTCAGTTTTTGATAGTTTTCTATTATACCCTTTAAATCCATTGAGCTGCTCAACTTCTTTACAGAGTCTTTAAGATCTGAGTTGATGAGATTCTTTGTATCCCGGGTTATCTTTAGTATAGCTGCATCTCGGAGGAGGACGAGTAAAAGATCAAACCACTTTTCCATCTCTTCTTTTGAAGTCCAGCCATCTTTTTCTGTATTCAGCATCCCCTGGAGCATTTGCATAAACCATGTCCTTTCTTCGATAAGATCTCCTGAGATTGCGAGACCTGGTCTTCCCATTGAAAGTCTCACAAGAGTTGAAAGTTGAGCATCATCTTTCACTGGTTTTTTTGATTTTTTGGCTTGCACACCTGCAGGCTTGCCAGCTTTTTGACTCATAACTGTTTTTATGACTTTTTCGCATGCCTCGGCAGGGAGAGGTGTAAAGTTTATCCTTGAACACCGCGACCGTATTGTGTCAGGCAGTCGGTCAGGGCTTGATGATATAAGGATTATAAGACTATCTTCTGGAGGTTCTTCAAGTGTTTTAAGAAAGGCATTTGCCGCATATGGATTCATTGTATCCGCTTCATCTGTTATGACGACCTTTTTCCTTCCCTCGAAGGGCTTAAAAGAAAGTGCGTCATCAATCGCCCTTATCTCTTCTATCCTTATCAATCCACTCTTAGGTGAGATGAGAAGAAAATCGGGGTGACTTCCTGAATCGATTTTCTTGCATGAAGGACATTCATCACAAGCATCTATCTGACTTGTGAGTTCATTATTATTTAACTCAATGCCCTGTGCTCTCTGCTCTGTGCTCTGACAATTTAATGCCTTTGCAAGATTAATGGCAGTAAATTTCTTTCCTATACCCAGTTCTCCTGCAAATAGATATGACGAAGGTATTCTTCCTCTCTGTATAGTTCTCAGCAGTATAGTTACTGCCCTGTCCTGTCCTATAACATCTCTAAGAGCCATTTTGAGCGATATACTCCGTAATGATGCTGACTATTTTGCTATGTATTTCCTCTATACTTTTCGAGGCATCTATTAATTTTATCCTCTCAGGTTCTTTTGCTGCAATCTCAAGATAACCATTTCTTACCTTTTTATGAAACGCTTTATCCTCAAGCTCTAATCTGTCTGCCTTATGAATACCTCTGTTTCTCTTCAAGCCAACCTCAACATCAAGATCAAGAAGTATGGTGATATCAGGTTTTAAGCCTGCCGTTACTATTCTATCGATCGAATCTATGAGATTGAGATCTATTCCCCTTCCATAACCCTGGTATGCAACAGTTGAATCATTAAACCTGTCTGTTATTACTATAGCACCTCTTTTTATTGAGGGAAGGATGACCTCCTTTATAAGTTGTGCACGTGATGCATTATAAAGCATGAGTTCTGTAACAGAAGTCATTTCCTGATGTTCTGCAGAGAGCAGGAGTTCCCGTATTCTCAGTCCAATTTGTGTGCCGCCAGGCTCTTCTGTGAGAACAACTGTATAACCTTTTTTTCGTAGAAATTCATCAAGGAGCCGCGCCTGGATTGTCTTGCCAGAACCTTCGATTCCTTCAAAAGAGATAAAAATACCATTGTTATAGAACGTGATGCGTTCTTCCATTATGAAATTGTCTCCTTAAGTTGTTTAAGAAGTGTAAACATCTTCACTGCATCCTCAACATTCATTGAGCCTGTACCACATGAGGGTGTCAGTAATATCTGTGAGAGCAAAAGTTTTTGAGGTATCGATCTTGATAATCTATCCAGGCTGATATCAAAATGTCTTTTTATTGAGTCAAGGTTTTCTTCTTTTATCGAATTTGTTGTCGGCACAATCCCCCACGCAAGGTATCCACCACTCTGAAGAAATTTGGTGAACTCTTCCGGATACATTGAGATTGTGTCGGTATATCCATAGGCGTCAAAGCTGATAATTGTTATCCCACTCTTGATAACCAAAGACCAGTCAGCCTTACTGCAGCAATGGATCCCGGGAATGCCTCCAGCATGCCTCACTGAATCTGATGTTTCCCTCAACAGCCTCAGAGCTTCCTCAGGAATTACACCGAGATAACTTGTGCTTCCAAGAGCAGAGAGAATAGGCTCATCAACAAAGATAATGATATTATCAGTGTAAGGCTTCAGTATTTCTATCTGCCATCTGATTTTTGCTTTAAGAACCATAAGAGATATCTCGCGGAGCTCTTCATCAAAATAGATTGGCTTTCCCTCAGAGTCCTTGAGTCCAAGTGTAAATGTCAACGGACCGGTAACCTGCCCCTTAAGAGCAGTAAATTTCTTATTTTTTATGAGACGTATAAATGTATGGATACCTTTTGCATAGTTCTCAGAAACAGGAATCTTCATGTCTTCAGAATAGTTTTCATAGAACTGTGTAAGTGCATCGCTTCCGTTTCTTTCTATCCAAATGCTTTCTCTATGATCATCAGTCTTTATAAATGGTATGCCTTCAGAGAACTGAGGTATCATTGATTCATGGAATGATAATTTTGGAAGTTGAGGCCAGAAGGGGATGTCAAATGTCTCAAGCACAAGCCTGCATGCCTCTTCAGAGTCTGTATGCGGGAGACTGCCGATGCCTGTTGTTGTATAAGGTTTAAACATTCTAAATGATACTCTATCAATGAGTTCATTAGTCAATAGGGAGTGTCTTTAAGGCTGCTAACCAGCTAAATAGCTAACCAGCTTGTCGGCTTACCGGCTTGATAGCTTTTTTGATTGTCAGCTTCCGCAGGTAAAAGAACAGATGGGAGGTTTCTTATTTGAGTATAATCATCTGAGACGGCATGAGGTTTAAACTATATGACACCTTTTGATAAACTTCCCTACGGGTCGTAGACAAACACTTACCGAATGAGTATGCGAGAACAACCATCCCCATTCCCAGTCCTTAAATGAATAATGAAGGTTTGCCCTTTTTACTCACAATAGTATCAAGAAAAAGACCTGTCCCTCGAGACTGACCAGGACTTGCATTTTCTGCTGAAATTGCTAAAATGAAGATAAGGCTTTACGATTTCGAAAGACGTATGGATATCCGGAAACTCAGAGGGATTATTCAGGAGATCCTGCATCCTGCGGGGATTGCCATCGACGGCTCGAGTCCCTGGGACATACGTATCAAGGATGAGCGGTTTTTCAAAAGGGTTCTCAGGGAAGGGAGCCTCGGGCTCGGGGAATCCTTTATGGACGGGTGGTGGGAGTGCGATCGTCTCGATGAATTCTTCTGCAGGCTCATGCCTCTGCGTCCTGAAGAAGTGGTCAAAAGAAAGCTGAAACTCCAGTTCGAGATCCTCAAGGCGGTTTTTTTCAACCTGGCGAACAGGTCGAGGGCATTTGCGATCGGGGAGGGGCATTATGATCTCGGCAATGAGCTCTTCATGAGGATGCTCGACAGACGGATGGTCTACAGCTGCGGCTACTGGAAGAATGTCGGGAATCTCGATGAGGCACAGGAAGCAAAGTTAGACCTGACCTGCAGGAAGCTTGGGCTTCAACAAGGGGACCGGGTGCTCGATATCGGCTGCGGGTGGGGGAGCTTTGCAGTATATGCGGCAGAGCGATACGGGGTGAGCGTAGTCGGTATCACCGTTTCAAAGGAGCAGGCAGAGCTCGCACGGGAATTTTGTGCAGGGTTGCCTGTTGAGATCAGGATTCAGGACTACCGGGAGGTGAACGAACCATTCGATCACATCGTCTCCATTGGCATGTTCGAGCACATCTGTTATAAGAACTACAGGAAGTATATGGAGGTTGTGCACAGGTGCCTGAGGGACGACGGGCTCTTCCTGCTGCATACCATAGGAGACAGTTACTCGCATGTTACCGTTGATCCGTGGTTCGGCAAGTATATCTTCCCGAACTCGATGATCCCCTCAATGAAGCAGATTAGTGAAGCAGTAGAAAAGCTTTTTATCATCGAGGACTGGCACAATTTCGGTCCTTACTACGATCCTACACTGATGTCGTGGTTCAATAACTTCGACAGGAATTGGGATGCACTGCATGAACTCTATGACGACCGCTTCTACCGCATGTGGAAATACTATCTTCTGAGCAGCGCAGGTACCTTCAGGGCACGATGCCTGCAGGTATGGCAGATCGTACTCTCTAAGAATGGAATACCCGGAGGATATACCCCGGTTCGATGAGGGATTCTTACGAGGAAACTGTTAACAAGATGCTCTCGTGAATTGTATTTTGAACAGGGGGTAAGAAATCTTTTCGCTTATAGGTAAACATCCTTTCGATGTCTTACGCGATAAATAGTGATGGTCTTTTGGTCTTCATCGACAGAATAAACAACCCTGTAATCCCCAACCCTGAGCCTGTATTTATCTCCACCTCTGAGTTTTTTTGCTTGCGTATATGGGAAGGGGTCTTCTTTTAACGAGAGTATGGATTTGTCGACTTTTAAAAATATCTGATCTGGCAGACTGTCCAGTTCTTTTCTTGCGGATTTCTTAATCGCAAGCTTATACATGCAGGCGGGATTTTCGTTTGCGGCTATAAGCTTCGTAGTCTTCTGTTGGCTCAGCTATTCTATCTTCAATTGCCTTCAAATCAAGAAGGTCTTCGAGCAAATCATTGATCCGCTCAAGTTCCTTTATGTCAAGAATCGCCGCAACTTTATGCCCTCTTGCGTTGGTTATGTATTGTTTTACCTTAATATGATCGTCTTTTTGTTTTGCAGCTAAAGGCATTGCATCCTCCTTATGAGGGTTTGGTTCTATTATATCACAGCGGCTTTTCAGCAAAAAAATAAATACTTGACCATACAATCCTTAAAAAAGACCTAACGCTCCTCAGTTTGTTTTATCTTTTTGTCAAATGTAAAGACCTGATATTATCCATTTATTTTAAGATACTTGACCTGAATAGATAAAATGGTGATAATTTTAAATATCATCTCATTTTGAAGGGGAGATTCCTATGGCGGACGAACATTCATTCGATATTGCCAGCAGAGTCGATATGCAGGAAGTAGCGAATGCTGTGCAGCAGGCTGGGAAAGAAATAAGTCAGCGGTTTGACTTCAAAGGAAGCAGAAGCAGCATTGATCTTGATAAAGATAGGGCGGAGATCACGCTCATCGCGGACGATAATTACAAACTGAACAGTCTGACGGATATCCTCAAGGGTAAGCTCGTGAAGAGAAATGTCTCACTGAAATCTTTAAACTTCGGGAAGATCGAAAAAGCGGCAGGTGATACGGTAAGGCAGGTTATAGGCCTCCAACAGGGCATACCTGCTGAAAAGTCCAAGGATATTGTGAAGCTTATCAAGGATATGAAACTCAAGGTCCAGTCTGAAATCCAGAAAGACCAGATACGTGTCAGGGCGAAGAAGATAGACGATCTCCAGTCAGTCATAAAGATGCTGAAGGAAAAAGATTTCGATTTTCATATCGAAGTTATTAATTACAGATGAGAGACCTTGGCGTGGCCGTTCCGGAGAAGAGATATGAAAATATGGGGGTTGTCCCCTTAATCTCCCTTTAATCTCCCTAAGGATCTTTGTCTATCTCTATAGCAGTTTTATTCTTGTAAAGAACTGGTATCTTTTGCATATTCCGCCCAGATTTTTCTTGGTTAAGTACATATTTCATTGGTTCAGTAAGATATGCAGCAGATTTTATTTGAGAATTGTTCATTTTTCCATACCTACTAATAGTCTTCAAAATAACATCTAATTCTTTTTCATTTAAAGATATTTTTAGGTCACAATTTGGCCCAATTGATACAGAAGGTATTCTGTTTTTATAATAAATTTTGATTTCATTATCCTTCAAAGAATTAAGTGTTTTACTTAAATTTGGCATCCATGGTCCTTCCTGGCGTCTCAAATAAATTTCACCACTTATAGTTTTCCCGATATGTTTCAAAGCCATGAAATCTGTTAGATATAATAATTTTGTTAATTTAAAGAAGCTTAATTCTTTAAGCCTTGATACAAAAATCAGTGTCATTTCTTGTAATGTCGTTTTGTTTTTCTTAATCAAAATTAGTTGCGATTTAATTTTCTTTGTGATTTTTATCCCTTTTAAAGGATTAACCAGTCTTGCAAGAGCCATATAATCGGAACGTTGTTTTGCAAGGGAACGATGCAAAAGTGCTCTAGGAGAAGGATGATATAATGGGAAAATATATCTTCCATTCCAAGGGGCGAGATTGCCCACATCATCTCTCAATGTTAGAAAGTGTGGGGATATCAGAGCTAAGCTATCAAGAGCGATTTTTCCAAGAGGGACAATAACATCTGGTTGGATAAGTTCAATTGTCATTTCCAAATAAGGAGAACAATTAAAAAGTTCTTCTTTGGTTGGAGTATCATTATTACCATTTTTTTCTTGAGGGTTACACAAAACAGCATTAGTTAAGAAAATATGCCCTCTATCCCATCCGATATTTTTTATTAATGATTCAAAAATATCTCCTGTGCGATCTCCGTATAGGGGGATTCCAGTCCTATCTGCACCATGTCGCCCAGGAGCCTCAGCAATAAAAAGAACTTTAGAGTCAATGTTCCCATTTAAATTGGTTAATACTTTAGTTCTATGCAATAGTCTGGGACATAAAGTGCAATATTGTACTGCTTTACTTAAATCATCAAATCTTTTTATTTTTGAGAAAGAACCAAACTCTTTCATAGGAACTCCTATTCTTTTTCCATAATACACATAGGATCAGGTTGCTTTCTTAAATCATTTGTTTTTAAAACCTTTTGAGCCAGACACCCTGATAAACAAATTTCCAAAGTTTCGCAATCTGCACATGGTTTTTCAAAATCTGTTGTAAGATATTTTCTTATTGCTTCAAGAAAAGGTGATTTTTCCCAGCATTCTTTTAAAGTCCGGTTCTGTAAAGAAGAATAGTCCAAAGTCCCTACAAGTTCTTCAGCTTTTATCTGTTTGAAAGCATCGCATGGATAAAGTCTTAAGTCCGGCCCTATTATAACACGATCAATGGCAGAGCAACACTCAGGCTGATCATTTAACAAAAGAAAATTGTAAGGCGAACCAGTTCTTACATTAACGCCATCTGTTCTTGCTTTTTCAATTATTTTTTTTAATTCTATATTTTGCAGACGATTCAACTCATATCCTTTAATCAAATAGCCTCTGCCTTGTGGCACAAAACGCAGAATGCTTACCGTTTGAATGCCCATTTTTTTAGCCAAATTTAAAACATCTTTTAACGAACCATAATTAATAGCAAGTGGTACAAAATGAAACTCAACATCTAGCTTCGCTTGTCTGGCTGCCGTTATTGCATTTAAAGTATTTTCATAACTATTTGAGCTTCTTGTTATCTGCTTATGTGATTTGGAGTCCCCAAAAATACTAAAAACAAGCTTTTTGGTACCATAAGCTTTGAGAGCTTCCATTTTTTCCATTTGAGATGAGATATTTCCTGAAGAATAAACTATTACATCAATGCCCAACCCTGACGCTAGAGAAACGGATTCTTCAATACCATTCCATATAAGTGGTTCACCACCAGAAAATGATATTTTCTCTACACCAAGCTCATGAGCTTCATTTATAATTTTCAAACATTTTTCTTTTTTCATCTCGATAGGATTTTCTGGAGTTGCATCACTGGAACAATGTATACATTGTAATGTGCATTTATAGGTAACCTCAATCTTGCACTCTTTTAAAAGAAATGGTGGTTTGTGATACTTCATGGTAGTGAATCCAATAATCTTTTAAAGTTACGTTTATTCCCATTTAAATACACATGTGAAGAAACGCATGTTAAAGGTCCTGAAGAAAAATTAGTTTCTTTAGCCATAAAATTTATCAAATTACACAATCCCCAATAATTACCATAGGCTCTTACAAAAAAATCATGATTCCTATATACCGCTAAAATTCCAAGCTTATTTTTGCTTCTATCAAGTTGAATTGCTAGATAATTAAGGCAGGGGCCCCCTAATGGCCTAATGGTTTCTCCCCCTGGTTTTTGAATGACAACTGTATAAGCTGAACTGCTAATTCTTTCACGTGTATTGATTGCATTTATTACATTAAACAATTGATTTTCAACATTTGAAGTGTTTTCATAATGTGTCATCCTTCTAAAATAAGTTCCCCATTCATGCGGACGCTTTATACGTTCATAGAAGCCCCGTGGTCTGTTATATGCAACAAAAAGCCTTTCGGCATCTCCGTAAGTTTGATAAAGCTTATGAGGGAATATTGTATAAACAACTGCTTTAGGATTTAATATGTCATTATCTTCTGCAAATTTTGTAAATTTTTGGTGTAATGCTTTGCTGAAAAGTGTTGAATCCTGAATTGTGACCATAAGATTTTTTATTTCCCATTGAGATACTTCTAATTTTTTTGCTGCGGCAATCCAAGCTTGTTGAAATGATTCTTCATTTATAAGAAATGGACCTTCAGGCATAGTTTATTCTTTCATTCAGTTAGCACAAATTTACGTTTCAAATTGTTATGCCATGTGTAAGGAATAATTTCATCATGTTGTAACCTGCCAACAAAAATACCTGGTGCAATACCAACTCTTCTAGCAAAATTCATAATATCCTGTCTATAAATTTTATTCTGACGTATAAATTCTTTATATTCTGGCTCCGGGATTAGAATATTAGCAGCAATCTGGTTAGCTTCCTTTTCCTCTTTTGTAAGTGTCATATTAACTTCGTCGAGGAAAGTCTGTTTTTTCCCATGCTTAATAATATGTGCTGCTTCATGAAAAAAAGAAAACCAGAAATGGTCATTTGATTTGTGCCGCAAGCTGAGTATAATTAGGGCTTTATCTTTACTAAGCCATCTAGTTGCTCCACTTAAATGAGTATTTGGAAGTTCAGATACAAACACAAGAGCTATACCAGAATCACTACATAGTTGGGTCATTTTTGGTTCAAATTCATTTGGATGCTTGTATGTTAGCTTGCGTATCTCATATAGGGCAGAGATAAACTTGGTTTTATTAAAATGAGCTGTATCGATCCCTTCAGCCCTAATTTCTCCTATTCTAAGCCAAGATGCAACTGATTCGGGTTCACTTTTGAAAGTCTGCGAGTGCATAAAATTTGCTTTCAGTTCTTTGAATTTATCTTGCCATGCTTCAATTGATCCTACCGCGAAAAAATTGAGAAGCTTTTCAACGGCGTCGATTGGATTAGTAGGTCTTTCAATAATTCCCCTTTGAACAATTTCTGGTATAGGAAATTTCTTTGCCCAAGTTATCCAGTTTCCGAGATTTTCATGATTGGAAATTTTAGCTTTATGCAATCGGTAGTTCGATTCTAAATTATTCCATACAGCAGCAGCAACACCTAATATGCGCTCAAATCTTATAGCAGTATCAGGAGTTATAGGAGCCTTTCCATTTATAATTTGACTGATTGTTTTGTCTGAAAGCATACACCTTTTTGCAAACTCTTTCTTTTTCAAACCTCTTGCGTCAAGAGATTCCTCAAGAATTTCTCCAGGACTTACAGTGTAATCCGGTTCAAATTTTATTTTTTCTTTGTCTACCATCAATGATAATCCTCCACTCCCAAAATGGTAACAGCTGTGATTTTTTTTAAATCCAAACCCCCGTCATCTTTACGAGGTAAAGGATTATGTTCAGGTTTAAAAATAAGCCTATACTTTTTATCTAAATCCACAGCAAACTCCTCATTTCTCTTTCCCTTTAATTCATGTCTTCGCTCTGGGGGTTTATGTGACACATCAGCCAGAGTTGGAGCAGCGGCAAGCACAGCTAAGCGCCGTTTTATAGCATCTCCTAGACCTTTTCCGTATGATTTGTATAATGTCTTTTGGAGATTGAATATTTCTGCCAATCTCCGATTTTTGAAAAATATTTCCATAAAAAAATACCTTTCAAACAGACTGACTTTATTAAACACTACAGATAGTCCAATGACCATCATATAAAAATTATAATTTTCTTTACCTAAAAAGTAAAGACTTTTTTAAAAAACCGTGATGAAAGGGCTGTAGTTGGTTATGCGAAGTACACGTAGCGAAATGGGATTTGAGAGAATTAGAGAATTAGAGAATTAGGGACACATCCCATATTTTTATTCAATCAATCCTTCCTCTTCTTCAGATTACGCCTATCACATACTACAACTATAAATATATTAGACATTTTTTAGGATGCTTTCGAGACAAAAACAGGTAAGCTTATTTACCTTCCCCCATTTCTCGCATATAAGTGGTAGTGTACAAATCTGGCAGAGCTTTCTTAATTCTGTCTTGGTAATTTCAAGTGTACCTTCTACCTCATGTATTTGTAGTAATTGCTTTAAATATTTGCCAGCGACCAATCTATGAAGAACATCTTTTTTTGTAAGTCCGAGCCATTCAAATATACCTCTGTCTCCTCGTGATGTGTTGCATGACCTACAAGCGAGAACCAAATTATCTGCTGAATCGTCACCTCCTTTGTTGCGTGGAATCAGATGATCCGTTGTCAAGTCTGTTATTGAACCACAGAATACACATTCATGAGGAAGTTCTTGTTCGCGCTCCCATTCTCGAATAGTTCCTGAGATGGTAATTTCTCCATCTCGAAGTTTCTTAAAGCGATCAGTAATAAATGGCCGCTCAAGTGAACCATAAGCAGATCGAGAGATTAGTTTTGCATACTCACATACTCATAGAGGATTTCTTCGCGGATACTATTAACATAATGGGGAGGCATTATATACTCCAGAGAGTGCAGAGAGGGTCAGGTCTTGTTTCTTGACATATCATCATTTTCTCATATTTATTATCTTACTGTATTCTATCTTTATGTCCTGTATCCTCCTTCGAGATTTATTCTTCAACAATGTAATCCTCGAGCTTTTCTTTCAGGGAAACGGGCCAGACATCTTCATAGAGAATGGCATTGACATCCTCTTTAGTGAGGGACTGGATGATCTTTGAAGGTAAACTCTTTAAGAACTGTATCTTTACAGGGTCTGGTTTCCTTTTAGGAGATTTCTGTTCTTCCATGATTTCCTCCTTGTTCATCTCTTCTCAGCAGGCGTACCAGCTTAAAGGAGAGATTCTGGTTTACAGTCACCTAAAGATTGTAACATATGGTATAGCATTCTCCAAATTATTCGCCAGGATTATCCAAATGTTCATCAGAGGTCACGAACGACAGGGCGGATAAGAGGGACACTTTCCATATTTTTTATTGTATAAATAGGGTCAGCGCCCATTATTTTGCTTTAGCGGTCTTAAATCTAAATTATTCTCTTGATTATCTAAGTGTTGAATAAGTCAATTGCTTTGAAAATAGTTATAATTTTGCTTATACTTTAATAGAGAGAGCATAATGTCTAACAGAGGGGTCAGGTCTATTTTCTTATCATAATTCCTAACTTATGCTTCAGATTTTCTTGACATAAAAACCACTTCTTCAAAATATTATCTTCTTCATAAGATTTTCAACCTGAATCCTGCGTGATTATTTGAGATTATGATAACACAAAATACAAAAAATACCACTAAATATGCGGATCTCTGGTATAATAGCACTTATTTAGCTATTATCCCGATAACC
>Ga0315296_10002779_pt1 | contig 14808 bp, 15 predicted proteins | sample YL17G14_18_MG_FD_203921 | JGI IMG/M metagenome (GOLD analysis project Ga0315296, IMG submission 203921) | Sediment microbial communities from Yellowstone Lake, YNP, Wyoming, USA - YL17G14_18 | ecosystem: Environmental > Aquatic > Freshwater > Lake > Sediment | place: USA: Wyoming | collected... | reverse complement strand
AAAGCTACGGCATAGTGCACTCGAAGAGCTGAACATTGAGCTGATGCCAGCGCCCAGCTACGCTGGTACCTAGGTTATGGATGTAGAGCGGTAGCAAACACCCATCGGTTCAGTCAGTCTCGCATTGAGCCAAAGCCGTTCAAAAACGAACTTTCCGTCGTAACCATTGCACATTTCGCTAGATCGTGCACTTGAGGTATGAATTGGCCCCTCTCCATTCCCCAGCTGTGTGCCCCATCCGGCTGTGGACAAGTATCTCAGGTTTTGAAGACAACGGGTATTAGGCTAAGCGAGGAGGAGGTGACATGGGGCGAAATGAAAGTACTGAGAAACTCGTCGCGCTGCATGTCTAACAGCGCCGATGACTTCATTTCCTAGCTCTGTGCCTGATCAGAGGACTCCACGAGTGATTGGATTCGTGTTGCCACCTCGCCACGCTGAAGGGTCTCAAGCAGACGCCAAGATGGGAAGACGATAGCAATTCCGGAGTTCTCCTGGAATAACGACACCGCCCCGGTTGTTTGCGCCACCAGCAGTTCACGTGGTAAAGCAGGATAGAAACCATGCATTATACCCAAGAGCCACGGTTGTGTTCCCCCAACAGCAAAGGCACCACCCTTGAGTCTTGGCCCGGGCCACTACTGAAGCCGGGCTACCCTCGATCAAGTTGCCATCTGGTTCAGTCTCATCTACCTCCCACCAGGCACGGAGGACCTTGACCCTGCCGCGCTGGTCAACAACTGCATCCCGTTGGTACTTGTAGCCATATGGAGTCCTGTGCGCCGGAACCTTGCCCATGAGGCAGCGGCTCCTGTTTCCACCAAGAGGATTGCTCCGGTTAGATGTGACCCTGACCTCATTCCCGGTGCAGATGAGGATCCTTGCCGCCCGGCTGGTCAGATCAGTTCCGCCGGGAGCATCGCCCGCGACAACACCTCAAAACCAGAATCGTGCCATTGGAGAATTTCCACATCAGTTAATCGGACTTGAATCACGGATTATACTGAGCTCAGCGATTTCCTGTTCCAGTTCTCGTTCAGGATACCCCCTCACCCCAGGGGATACCTATGATATCGGGGGAGCATGCACCGTTAGGGGCAGGTAAACCATAGGTGGTAAACGATAGGGTAAACGGTGGGGTAATCGATATGGCAAACAGGCCTGCTTTGGCTCGTCTTTCCAGAGATGAAGGAACATTCCGATGAGTTGTTCAGGCAAAAGGTGTGACTTTAAAGGAAACTAAGTACCCGTTTCATGGAATGTCTTTGGGAACGAGGCACTGGGCTAGCACTTTGAAGACAATCAGGCCATGAATTCATCTTCAGCTTTTTCTTCTTGGTAGATAGCTGCCTGTGCAGCTGCAAGTCTAGCTATGGGCACTCTGAACGGGCTACAACTCACATAGTCGATGTTCAGTGCATTGAAGAACTGAATTGATCTCGGTTCTCCAGCTTGCTCACCACAGACACCTATCTCAATGTCTTTTCTTGCTCGCCGTGCCCAGAATATTGCCGTTTGCATTAGTCTCCCTACTCCCTTTACATCTATTATTTCGAATGGATTGTCTTCAAGGATACCAATTTCCAGATATGTGGATAAGAACTTCCTTTCTACATCCTCTCTGCTGAAAGAATATACAGCCTGGGTAAGATCATTGGTACCGAATGACAAGAAGTCTGCCACCTCTGCTAGCCTACCGGCTCGCATGCAGGCACGGACTGTTTCCATCATAACGCCGATCTTAAACCTGGAACCCTCAAAGCAGTTCTTTTTTACCAGCAGTAGTTCTTGTAATGTAATGACCTGTGGTATCATGACAGAAACATTGGCTGGTACTTCAGCCATAGCTGCTTCTATAGCTTCAACCTGCATTTTGTAGATGTCAGGATAGGTTACAGCTATCCTCACACCTCTGTGCCCAAGCATCGGATTTGTCTCCTTGAGTTCGGCTATCCTTTGTTTAATCCGAGGATCTGAAGTTTCTGCCTCTGATGGCAGAAACTCATGGAGTGGCAGGTCAAGAAGCCTGACTATTATGGGCAATCCCTTCAATTCCCTAAAGATATCCACGAAATCTTCCTTCTGAAGCTCACGCAGGCGTTCTAATGCTGCTGCTCTCTGGGTGGCAGTTTCTGCCAGTATGAATTCCCTTATAGCCGAAAGGCGTTCTGGCCCATTAAATTGGCGTTCAGTTCGGCACAACCCAATACCTTCAGCTCCAAGCTTCATCGCTTGAGCCACCATTTCTGGTGTGTCGGCATTGGCTCTCGTACCCAGACGTTTGAAACCTTCAGCCCAGGTCATGAGTTCATCCATCTCCCTTATCGCTTTTCCTTCCTCTAAAGGCAAGGAACCCATGTAAACAGTGCCACTAGTGCCATCTATGGTGATCTTATCGCCTTTCCTCACTATCTGTCCTCTGACTTTGAACTCATCCAACTTGAGGTCAATATCAATGTCCTCAGTTCCACAGACACATGGCTTTCCCATTGCTCTAGTAACTATGGCAGCGTGGGAAGTAAGGCCACCTCTAGATGTCAACACCCCTTCTGCAGCTGCGATTCCCTGAATATCATCAGGGCTTGTCTCGGGACGAACCAGAATGACAGGTATGCCCTTTTTTGCAAATGTAATCGCTTCGCCTGTGTCGAACACAACCTGTCCATACACGGCACCCGGTGCCGCAGCTAATCCCTTAGTCAGAGGATGATATAACTCAGGCGATTTTATCTGTTTATACAGTAGTGCTCTCAGGTCCTCGACCCTCACACGGGTTATGGCCTCTTCTCTAGTGATAAGTCCTTCATGAACCATGTCGACGGCTGTCTTGACGGCTGCCTTGCCGCTTCTCTTTGCAGACCTGGTCTGCAAAATATAGAGCTTTCGCGACTCAATGGTGAACTCAATGTCTTGCATGTCATTAAAGTGGCTTTCTAATAACTTGCCTATTTCCTGCAGTTCAGCATAGACATCTGGCATCATACCTTCAAGGTCAGCGATCAGGCCGGGTGTTCTCGTTCCTGATACCAAATCTTCTCCCTGAGCTTGGTTAATGTATTCGCCAAAGAGGCCTTTCTCGCCCGTACTCGGATTGCGGGTAAATACTACGCCTGTCCCGGAAGCTGTGTCCTTGTTGCCAAAGACCATGACCTGAACTATAGCTGAGGTGCCTAGCTGAGACGGAATTCTGTTTAGACGTCGGTATTCCACAGCACGGAGATTATCCCAAGAGTCGAATACCCGTTTCACTGCTGCTTCCACTTCGGCCATATCTTTCACGTTGAGAACAGTATCCATCATGCCCGGCATGGATACAGGAGCTGAGGAGCGAACGGATAATTGCAAATCTCTGCCCAATCTCTTACCCGTCTGCTCTTCCAAAGAGGCTATAGCTTGCCTGATCTCTGTCTCAGGTAAACTACTGGTTCTCTTGTATTCTGTGTAGGCCTCGATCGAAAGCACAAACCCGGGTGGAACTGGAAGTCCAAGTCTAGTCATGGTCACCAAATTGGCTCCCTTGTTACCTAAGCGGGCTTTGTCTTCACAAGCGTCCCGGAAAGAATATATATAAGACATAGTCTTACTCCTGCAAGAGCCACTTTGTAATATAAATTATAGCCCTTACGGACAGTCATCGCAAATCTGATTAAATAGAGTTAAGATGACAAGACACGGGAAATCCATACACCGTGCAATGCGGTTATTTTCTTAAACTTTGTGCCACTAGGCTGCTCAGATGGTGTGAGTTCTGCTAGTCAAACATTCTGGCTAAATGTGTCCCATTTTTGCTGACGTCGCACATGAGTGAGAATCTGGCTGGGCTAGGCTTTCAGGACAAAAGGGAGGCTCTGAAAGCCCTCCAAATTCAAGTCACCGTCGCGGAAGACCGGATAGATATCCAAGGTGTTGTGCCCGTCAGTATTAGCTCCATTGGACAAACATCGGAATGTCTGCCATTTCATGCGTACGTGGCAGCCATTCAGTATGAATCGACTCGGTACTAGAGCTTACCATATTCCCGGTAGCAAACGATATTTGGTCTTGGTCACATATTCTCTATATCCTTCCAGATTGTATAGCAACTCCCTTTCCTCGTTCTTGATCCGAGCGATTAACAGCGGTACTATGAGGAAAGCAGGTATCACAGCCCAGTAGGAACCGAGTGCCAACGGCGAAAACAGATAGAAAACGAGGACACCCAGGTACATAGGATGTCTCACAATTGAGTACAGCCCTGTCGAGATTACCTTTTGACCTTCTTCGACCTCAATAACTCGTGACGCATAGCTATTGGCTTTGAATACAAGTGCTATCATCAGATAGCCAAACAGGACCAGTAATTCGGAAATAACGGTGACCGTCAAAGGCATATTTGACCACTCGAACCTTCTATCAAATCCAGGAATAACAAATGCTGGCAAGAAAAACAGCCACGACAAGGCAATAATCAGTCTTTGGGCCTTCTGCTTTTCCTTCATTCTCATTCTACGTTCGAGCAGTCTCGGGTCATTCTTGTACAGGTATCTAACAAGAAAGGTCATCGGCACCAAGAGTATAGAAAAGTAGGCCCAGGCTTCCCAATAGCGCAGAGTCCAGGAGGGCAGAAAGAACATCAATCCTAGAAGACAGAAGACCATGGCAAAACGCACAAATACTTTCTTCCTTAACGATCTAAGGCTTGAATCTGAAAATGTTACTTTTGGGTCTTCTAACATATTACGTGCTATTTGGGCTTCTTAAGATTTCTAATCATATCAATTACTGAAAAAAGCACTCCAAACCCTATAAGCGAGTAGCCTGTCCAGCGGTTATCGCCGAAGATAATACCAAGAACCACTAAAGTCATACCGAGCGTGGCAAGGTTCGATGGTTTACGGAGTTGTTTCCCTTTTTCCCTTGAGATGAGTAAGAGAACCACTACAATAATCAGGGCAGCAATTGAAATCCCAATATACAACGGTTGCACCAATTGTCTCCTTTCTAATAATCATTGATAGGATTATAAGCATATCAATTAGTATTTATCAATCCGCATAATCTCTTGTTCACGCCTTGCACTGTTTCAATGTCCTCCTAGTAGGCGGGGACTATAAAAAAGGGGAGCATCACTGCTCCCCTTTGATTATGTCTAGAATGTTAGCTCAACACTGGACGAACATGGGGATGTCTGATTTCTTGTACGTATGATTATCCTTCTGGGGAAGAGTCCATTAATATTTTGCCAGAATTGGAAATTACTCTGTCCACAACTAATACATTAGGTCTTCTTCTTCCAAGAATCCTTCAAGGTCTGTGCATCTAACTTCCAGTTCCTGACAAAGAGTCGGTATTCGAGCAGCACCGCTCAACAGTGATTCTTGTGTTACAACTAGTGCTGCATAGAATTTACCGGCAGCGACAGCTCCTCAGTCTGAAGGTGCTCCTCCCTTCCCCAAGATGCCAGTGTACGTGGTGGGTGCTGAAAAATCAAGACAATTAGGCGCTTGAAGCTAATTACAGGCTTGACACAAATTAGGAAATCTTCTTGTTCAATGGCCGCAGCGGGAAGCTAATTCATTTTGGCACAGCAATTTGCCAGGCATTTATGGTCTACACCACCGGTTTGACCGTTTGCAGCCTCCCCGACGAATCAACACAACCGACTTACTACAGGTCTTGACAGGCTTCGAGCATGGGCGTAGCATAGCCACACCCATTCATATGGGCGCCTGGCCTTATCCTATGTGAAGGTGCAAAGGGGACAATGGAAGCGACAAGCGAAAAGGTGCTTGCCCAAGGCAAGATACTAGGTGACTTAGCTGGTTGATTCTCTGGAAGAAAGGGGATGTCATGACACAGCACGAACTGGAGGCAAGGATCAGGAAGCTAGAGGACATCGAGGAGATAAAACAGCTGATGTGGGACTACACTTATTTCCTCGACTATGGCGAATTGGATAAGGTTTTGGACTCTTTTGTCGACGATGCCAAAATGGAAGTTGGGATGAGAGGCGGAACAGAAAAAGTTAAGGCTGCGCTCGAGGGCAGATACGAGGGCAAGGATGCTATCAAAGAGTTGTATCGCTTAGTTCTACCCCCAAAAGACCGTTTTGCTGTTGCTCACCTCATCTTGAACCCTGTCGTTACGGTAGAAGGCGAAAGGGCGAAAGGGACATTCTACCTGCTTGAGGCCTCTGGCGTTGAGCGAGCCATGTGGGGCCAGGGTAGATACGATATGGAGTACATCAGAGTGGACGGCAAATGGAAAATTAGCTCCTTTAGGTTCACGTGGAACTTCAATACCCCGTACGACGAGGGTTGGGTCAAGACCCCAATGGTGGGATTCTGACGACGATACGGGGACAGAGGTGCTGTCCACGCACGGTGAGAGCGAGAATACGGTCGGGCTCTGAATGGTATCTCTACCTTGGAGAGCTTTATTGTTAGAAATCGTTCTCTCGAGTTGATATAGTTCTCATCTAATCATTACAAACAGTTCCCTCAAAAGAGGGATCCACGTGCTGGGTCATTGACCCGGCTCGATATAGCACCAGAGACGTTCGCTGGCTTCACTGCTGGGGAAGCAAGGAGACATCAAATGAAGAAGTGGCCATCAGTTGTAGCGATTTTTATTCTATCTGTGGCTCTGGTTCTCGGTGTCGGCTGTGGCGGAGGGGAGGGGGCTGAGGGGGTAAGAGAGGTGAAGTTCGGCGTCGGGCTGCCGCAACGCGGCATTTGGGGAGCTATGGTCGGCACTCCGATAAAACAGGGGTATGAGCTAGCCAATGACCTCATCGGCGAGTTTACCGTTGCTGGACAGAGGTACAAATGGAACCTCATCTTTGAAGATAATGGGTGGAGTAGCCAAGGTGGGGTGGCGTCGGCCACAAAGCTTATCTTTGAGGATAAAGTAAACATTATGCTCCAAGTCGGTGGCGACGCACCGTTGGCTGCCGAGCCCATATGTGAACAATCAGGGGTGATACTGTTCGCGATGGGTACCCCGCTAGATACCTTCGGCCAGGACAAGCCCCATACCTTCCAACCATCACCGTGCGCTCCCCCACAGGCCGCGGCCCTGTTCAAGTACGTTAGCGAAGCCCACCCTGAGATGAAGACTGCTGCCGCTGCCTCCGATGATACTGTAAGCGGGCACATGTTTGCTGAGGCGGCTGCCATGGCCGCTGAATACTATGGTATCGAGTGGTTGGGCACAGAGTACTACTCCCCTGACGTTGTAGAGTTTTATCCCGTGGCAACCAAGATTGCGAGCAAGAATCCAGACATCTGTTACACGGATCCGAGGGCGATCGTACCTCTGCGGGAGATGGGCTGGGAAGGTACCACGTGCTTTAGTTGGTGGGCCTCGGACATCGGCGTTGGCATGGGCTGGGAGAATATCCAAGGGCATCTCGTCTACTACCCGATGCCTTTCGGAGAAGGGTTGCCCGAACCTGTAATAGAAATAGCTGCTGAGTACGAGCAGCGGTTTGGTGTCGAGTTCTCGCAGATGTCATACTACTCCGTTATCGAGCTTTATTACCTGACCGATGCCTTAAAGAAGGCTGGGACGGTGGATGATGTGGACAAAATCATAGCTACGCTTGAAACGGAAACCTTTGACTCCCCCGTAGGGCCGGTCAGATTCGGGCTTAAGGAGTTAGATGGCATCGGACATCAGTTGTTGATGCCTTGCTATGTAGGGGAGATTAGAGGTGAAGAGTATCACATAGTATTAGAGATGTCGACAGACGAGGCCGAAGCACTAACGGTCGAGATCTTCGGGAAGTAGCTACTAGGAGTCATTGGGGCGCATGTTGCTAATGACGCACACATACGAGGATCAAGACTTCGCATCGAGGACATCGATGTCCAGTGAAAGGAGGACATGATGCACGAGCCAGTCTATGAGAAGCTGACCGAAGCGTTGAGCATGAGAGGAGGAGGCATTCCTGTCATCAAGTGCCCAGAGCTTTACGCCCTTCTGAGGGAACTCTTCACTCCCGATGAGGCGGCGCTCGCTTCCCAGATGGCGATGAACCCCATGTCAGCAGCAGACCTTGCTGCTGAGTTGGGCCGCGACCCCGGGGAGGTGGAGCGGCTGCTCGAAGGGATGGCCAACAAGGGGCTTGTGCTCTCCAGGGAGCGTGGTGGAGTGAATCACTATATCCTCATGCAGGTGGTGCCGGGGATATTTGAATATCAGTTTATGAAGGGGGAGGTGAACGACCGCGCCAAAAGGCTTGCCCACCTTTTCGAGGACTACACCACAGTGAGGAAAGAGGCAGCCCGTAAGAGGAGGGCTGCAGTAAACTTTCCCTTTGCCAGGGTGATCCCGGTAGAGGCGGAGATAAGCGCCAGCGTGGAGATCCAGCCCTACGACCGAGTCTCCCACTATATCGAGAATTCCGAGTATATCGCGCTCGGCACCTGCTTCTGCCGCCACTATGGGGAGCTCCTAGGACGACCCTGCGACAAGCCTAAGGATACGTGCATGTTTTTCGGTCCCTCGGCCAAGTTCATTGCCGAGCGCGGATTTGGTCGGTTGCTTCCCAAAAAGGAGGCTCTCGAGGTCCTTGATCGTGCGGAGAAGGCAGGGCTGGTTCATTGCGCCAGCAATACCGGCAAGTACATCGAATTCATCTGTAACTGCTGCGCCTGTCACTGCGGCATCCTCCAGAGCATAAAGAACGCCGCTACACCCAGCGAGGCAGCCACCTCGGGCTTCATCATGACGGTTGACGAAGAGAAGTGCATAGGATGTGCCGCTTGTGTTGATAGGTGTCAGATGGAAGCCCTTAGCATGCGGGATGACATTGTGGTCAGGGACGCCGAGCGCTGCATTGGATGTGGGCTCTGTGTCTCGACCTGCTCCACTGAGGCCCTAAGGATGGAGCCCAGGCCAGACCGACCGCTTCCTCTGCGAGATCGTGACAGCCTCAACGCCGCCCTGAGGGCTTCCCTGAAGACGGATTCGCCCTCAAGTTAGCGCCAGGGGAAGCCTCATCATGTTGAGATGGCACCCCTCGACGACGCAGGATGCGGAGCAGAAAAAGGGGGCTCTGAATCCCGTGTAACATAGCGACAGTAGTTGATATAGGAAATCCTAGCCGAAAGGTCTTTGAGGAGGTATTCATGGGTCATAGATCCAGCTTCGGAGGTCATGACGAGGATATCATCAGGTACACCTCCTGCGGATTTCACTGCTTCGACCAGTGTGTTCTCAAGGTGCGAGTTAGGGACGGAGCGATTGTATCTGTTGAACCGGATGACACCATCAACCCTGGCATAGCACGGGAGGGTGAGCACTTGCCCGATAAGGTGATCAACACAGCCATGATCCAGCATCGGCCTTGCCCGAAGGGATATGCGATGGCGCAGGAGATATACGACCCCAATAGAGTGAAGTATCCGATGAAGCGCGTTGGAAGGAGAGGTGAGGCAAAATTCGAGAGGATATCATGGGACGAGGCGCTAGACACTATAGCAGGTAAGCTGGTCGAGATAAAGGAAAAGTACGGTCCATACTCGATCTTACACCAACCTTATAGTTATTTGAGCATGTGTAGCTTTCCTCTCACCCGATGGTTCGGGGCAGGGGTTGCGGGGTGGGCTGCTCACTCCACCAATGGCTGGCAGGAGCCCCAGAACTGGGTTCTAGGAAAAGACTACTTAGAAGAATTCTTCAGTGTTGGTTTTTTTGAATTGACACAGGATGAGCTTAACATATTCAAGTCTAGGCTCATTGTTCTCTGGGGATTGAACCCTGTATCACTAATGAATAGTGGAGTGGCTTACAACCTGCTCCAAGCTAAGGAGCGGGGAATCCAAATCATATGTATCGAACCTCGATATACACCGTCAGTGGAGGTTCTAGCGAATCAATGGATTCCGATACGGCCCACCACCGATGTGGCCATGATGATCGCCATGGCAAATGTATGGTTCAAGGAAGACCTTTGCGATAAGGAGTTTGTTGAGAGATGGGTTGAGCCTGAGGGGCTGCGGCGGTGGAAGGACTACGTGCTGGGCACGGAGGACGGCATCGACAAGACTCCACAGTGGGCTGAGACGATATGTGGTGTCCCTGCCGAGACCATTGAGGGATTCGCCAGGCTGTATGCAAGAAGCAAGCCAGTGAACTTGAACGTATCCCTGTCTATGGGTCGTCAGTTCTATGGAGAGAATCCCACCAGAGCAGCCATGTACCTGCAGGCACTGACCGGCAACACTTGTATTCCAGGAGGAACAGCCGCAGCCGAAACAGGGCTGTGGTGGGGACCGCTGGCCGGGCCGATGCCAGCGGTAGACTGGCAACAAAAGCCCGGAAGCTATTACCCACCCGTCTTGATGGCGATGTACAAGTGGCCAAAGGCCATCGATATGAGAGAAAAGCTCGACAAAGGGGAAATCAGCAAGGAAGAATACAACAATATGATCGGTAATGCGCCAGGAAAGCCGGCTCCCAACATCCAGATGGTCATTTTGGAGTCGAACAACCACCTGAACAATCTGCCCGACATAAACCAATCAATAAGAGCCCTGAAGAAAGTCGATTTTGTCTTGGTATTCGCGCAATACGCTGAGATGCCGGCGGCGAGGTACGCAGATATACTTCTTCCCCAGATTTACAGCGCCTTCGAGGGTAGAAACGGCGGATGCGGATGGACATGGGGCTTGTTTACGACCATGATTAGTCTTGGCAATTTCTTCGTATACCGCCAGAAGTGCGTCGACCCACCCGGCGAAGTTAAGCCCAATGATTGGGTTTGGACCCAGATTGCCAAGAGACTGGGGATAGCTGAACTATTCAACCCGCGCATGGCCAATGTACCGGACGAGAGGTGGGACGAAGCTATAGAGGAGTTGTACCAGGAGGCCTATGAGGTATGGGCCGCGATGGAAGAAATTGCCCCCATGAATCCTCCAAGCTGGGAGGAGTTCCAGAAGAAACCTGTCTTCCGGTATGAGATGGAGGAGACCCCATATTATCCCTTCAAGAAGCGGCTGGAGAGAGGCGAGAACCCCTTTAAGGGTACAGAGTCCGGCAAGATAGAGTTTTACTCCAAGGTGTTGGCCAAGGGCCCGCAATATCTGGCAATGAACGAGGTCCCTCCTGGAAGTGGAAAGTGCTACGGCGGGGGGAACCTGCCCCCGATGGCGCAGATGACCATGGGAGGCAGAGATACTTTCTATAGTGAGGATGCAAAGAAGTACCCGCTGCTTATGTCATCTCCTCATTCGTACTACCGGATGCACTCATTCTTGGACAATAGTCCCTGGTTGAGTGGCGACTGCTATCGACATGCTGTTTGGATGAGCGTTGCGGATGCCAAGGCCCGGGGGATAAGGGATGGTAATCTGGTCAAGGTCTACAATGATATAGGGGAGGTGATTATACCTGCCTACGTGACCTCGAGAATAGTCCCGGGGACCGTCGCTATCCACCATGGTGGCTGGTACAAGCCAAGTGAAGAAGAGAGCCAGTTGATGCCGGACGGCATCGACAGGAGAGGGGCTCCCAACTTGTTGACCCATGAGGAGGACCTGCCTATGACTATTGTCGGCATGTTCCCCTGTAAGGGGCTGGTCCAAATTGAGAAGCGGGAGGCTGCATGATGGAGCAATACGGTTTCTTTTACGACCAGAGTCGGTGTACAGGCTGTAAGACCTGTGCCGTCGCCTGCAAGAATTGGCATGGAATCCCCCCAGGGCCGGTCAAGTACCTGAGAGTCTATGAATACGAGAAAGGCAGCTTTCCTAATGTGCGGATCCATTTCCAATGGGTCCCATGCTACCATTGCGAAGAGCCGATCTGTGTTGGTAGCTGTCCCCCCCAGGCCATGTACAAGGAAGACAAGTATGGGGCAGTGCTGATAAACAGCGAGAAGTGCGATGGATGCCGAATATGCTATGATGTTTGCCCCTATGGTGCGCCTGTTTTCGAGACCGCTGAGATCGGGGTCAAGGCGCAGAAGTGCAGTATGTGCATCGACCGCCTAGAACTGGGCGAGCAACCGATATGCGTCTTGGCCTGCCCGACGAGAGCTCTTGACTTTGGGCCCCTGAGCAGCCTTACGGTGCGGTACGGAGATAGAAGAGACCTCGAAGACATGCCTAGCAGCCAAACCACGAAGCCTGCCGTTCTGGTCAAACCACATACTGAAAAACGGCAACTCGTCCCCTACAATGCCGAAAAAGCGTTGGAACTGCTGATGAGGAGGGACCCGTTGCCCCCGGTCTATGCCTCACCAGCCGATGAAATCGAGATACTCGAAGGAATGATCGGGCGTGGCGAGCTAGTGATCAAGCACGAGTCCGCTGAGGATCTCATGCGCCGCACAAGAAATGACGAGGGCTAAGGGCCTGCGTAGGCTGGTACGTGGGAGTCTTCCTCCAAAGCCACCAGGGTGGCACCGGACAGAGCGGCACTGAACCTGTGCTGTACCGGCCTGCAATGGTAGGTCATATCACTAACGATGGAAGGATCAACGTTAATGATCTCCCACGAACCAATGCCGAAGATGTTCTGGTAATGCTCCATGCTCTTCTCCAGAGCATGGACTCCAAATCCAGAGACCTCATTGCCTCGAAGGCCCGCTCCAAAAAGAAGTCCTTTTGGAGAGCCTGGTTTTTACTCGGCGATTGTATCTGCTATCTACATCCTGGTTTTGGAGCACGAGTACGGCTTGAACAGAATGGCTTTTCGTAGCGTCGCGTAGCGCGCGCCTGAATACTGCCTCTGGGAGCTGGTTGAGGCCGAGCACTTACCAGTAAGGCTACAGGTGCTGCCCTCGCAGGCGCTCAAGGGCACAGGTCACAGTGGCCTACACTGTAGCGCTCACCGCGATCGCCTTTTGGGGGCATACCTCCTCGCAGACCTTGCAACCGGTGCACAAACTCAGGAGAAGCGGCCGCCTTTGGCCTCCTGACCGACGAGAGCCTTGCCGCATGTCCCACAGCGGGCGAGCCTGCTCAAAAGATAGTTGCTGGCCACCTGTCGCGGATGTAGATAAGCTGGGGTCCGCTCCTTGAGGAGAGCCTGCACACGGTCGAAGGTTTCTCTGTCCACAATGGCCTTCCAGGCGTTTTCCACGCGAATAGGCGCTGATTTTCCAACGTCGTCGCTGCTGCGCCCCCAGACTAGGGTGCCTGTATGAGCTTCGTTGGGGAGGATTTTGTGGAGGGTAGCCTTTCCCCAGCCCTTTCCTCTCGGCCCGGCGATACCTTCCCGTTCTAGCGCTCTCGCTATCTGCTTTAAGCCCTTGCCCTCGATCACATCTTTGAATATGCGGGCGACCACCGGTGCCTCGTGGGGGTCGGGCTCAAGCCGAGGCCGCTCTTTATTTCCGTCCTTGACCTTCACCCTGCGAAAGCCATATGGCGTTTGGCTGGCCATGTAGAAGCCACGCGAGGCGCTCTCCCTCATTCCCCGCCGAATCTCCTGGAGAGCGCGGAAGCCCTGCTTTCTCTCCTGCCCAGCGTTCAGCACAAAGGGCTCTGGGGTCTGGCAAAGGCTTATGATGCCGAGTGCTGGCTCTACACCAAGAGCAAGGGCTACGAAGTGCCAGAGGGCCTCCGCTTGGTCACGGATATATCCATGGGGCCGGGGGTGTCCCTTTGGCTGGCGCAAGCCGTTCCGTCTTTGTGTTTCCACTGGGGGGATCGGGGGGAGTTTTGGCGCTTCAACTGGTATGAGCCGCTGATAGGAAGCGTCAGGGATGGTAAGGTTAGCCCTGACACCGAGGGGATTACCGACCTTACCGCCGAGGCTAGAGCCGAGATGGAGCGCCAGATCGAGGAGATCAGGCGGCGGGAGGCGAGCAAACCCAGGCAACTGAAAATGGAGCTTTAAGGTCCAATAAAGGGGAAGCGGATTCGAATCCGCTTCCCCTTTTTGTTTACTCCTGGCTGAACGAAATGGACGTTTGTTCAATGGTGCCCAGCATCTTTATTCCGAGCCGTAAAGCGTGCACTATCTGTTTTACGTTGAATAGCTTGCACTCCGCGTACCCGTTACACTACCTCCACGACGGAACACGGGCCTACTTGGGCTTATTATGTAACGACCGGGCAGTGCCGAGAATCGGAGCGAAACCCTGACCACTCGAGACATCAAAACACATGGATAATCTATGTTTTCTAACCGCTCTGCCATGTTCTTTGGCTCCGTAACAGCCTAATCCCTCTCAAAATATCCGGCAAATCAGCTTCAAAGCGCTTGACAAAATGGCATCATGTGTTTTATAATAATAATAATAATAATAACAACTAGTTGATATCAATGGACAAAGATTTTTGTATCAAGGGTAAGCAGCTTCGGTTCTCAGATGCTGATGTCAAGAAAGTAGCCGCAAGCATGAGGCCCGGTGCTCGCAACAGAGTCAAGTATTATGCAAAAGTTCAAAACCAGCCCTACCCCGCCAGACAGCTTGTGGTGGACATGATTCGACGGAAAGGGCATGCCATGCCCGACATTGTTACATATCAAGCAATCCAACTATTAAGGGCTTTGGGTTTCGAAATTATTGAATTATAGCTGGCCAGAACTATGCGAGCAGGCTCAAAGATCAAAGGGCGTCGGTGTTAGACGCGGCATCGTTGTTTTGCGCTTTGGTATCGCCATCTTTTGATGGGAAAACGCATCCTCAAAGCAATGAAGTGGCGGCTTACATTGTCCAAAGCGTTCTCCAAGACCATGTAGTAGAAAAAGTAGCCTCCCCAGTGGATAGCGAACGGCTTGAACACGCTAGAATCCTCTCTCAGGAGCGTGGCCAAATTCGAATGTTTGCCAGCGTATGTCTAAAGAATACTCACAGAAAAGAGCAGG
>Ga0315296_10002778_pt1 | contig 14812 bp, 9 predicted proteins | sample YL17G14_18_MG_FD_203921 | JGI IMG/M metagenome (GOLD analysis project Ga0315296, IMG submission 203921) | Sediment microbial communities from Yellowstone Lake, YNP, Wyoming, USA - YL17G14_18 | ecosystem: Environmental > Aquatic > Freshwater > Lake > Sediment | place: USA: Wyoming | collected... | reverse complement strand
CGTATCCGTATGGAGCACAGCCGCCCTCGGCTGTGTCCGTCCAGTTTGGCAGGCGAGGCGCCTGCCGCTCCATGGCTCGGCGACCGGCATCTGGCTGCGAGCGAGACCAACACTCGGAGTTCACACCCCCCGCAGTGGTCGCGCTTGACTTCGGCTGCGGAGGTCTTGTAGAATGGGTGTGGCGGGCGGCTGGGGTGGCCGCCTGTTGTGTCGGGGCGCCATTGTGCGCCCGGAAAATGCGGCGCCGGCGCCGCATTCATTGTTATGCGACATTGAGGAGCTCGAAAGGAGTCACCTACATGAAGCGGCTCATTGCGCCTGTTCTGCTGGCGATTGCGGTCACGCTGGGGACCGCCCCGACCGGCTGCGCCAAGCGTGCCGTGGCCAAAGTCAACGGCGACATGATCACGGAGCAGGAATTCTACGGCAGGCTTGAGGATATCGCGGGGCGCCAGGTGCTCGACCGGCTGATCCTGGAGCATCTCATCGCGCAGAAGGCAAAGGTGAAGGGCATCGAGGTCACTGACGCCGAGGCTAACCAGGCGCTGGAGACTGGGAAGAAGCAGTTTGGCGCCCGCTGGCAGGAATTCCTGAAGATGAGCGGCCAGAGCGAAGACTCGATCAAGCACGATCTGCGGCAGAGGCTGGTGCTTGAGAAGCTCCTGATGTCCGACAACGAACTCAAGGAATACTACGAGCAGAATCGCACCAAATTCGACGACCCGCCGCAAGCCACGTACCGCCGCATCGTCCTAAAGAACAAGCAGGAGGCGGACCAGGTGCGCCAGGAAATCGTCTCCGGCAAGCTCGACTTCGCGCAAGCGGTGAAAGATAAGTCCACCGATGATCCGATGTCGAAGCAGCGCGGAGGCGAGATCGGGCCGGTGTCGGAAGGGGCGGGCGATCCCAACATGAGCACATTGCTCTTCACCGTCAAGATCGGCGAAGTCAGCGAACCGATCCCGACCACCTTTCCCCAGGGCGGCTACCAGCTGATCGAGGTCCTCAAGCGCACCGAGGGCAAGAAGCGCACCTTCGGCGAGGTCAGGGACCGCGTGCGCGAGAGCCTCTTCGCGGCGAAGCAAGCCGAGGTCGAGAAGTTAATCAGTGACCTGCGCGCTGACGCGATGGTGACCGTCTTCCAGCCCAAGTATCAAAGCCTGGCGGAGCAGTACGCAAAGCTCAGGGAGCAGAAACCGCCCCAGATACCCAGCGCTCCGACCCCGGCCGCCCCTAAGGGGCCGCAGCAGCCACCGGGCCAGCCGGCAGCGCCGGCGCAGCAGCCGGCCGCCCCGACTCCACCGAAGTAGTCCGGGGGCTCGCGGCCCGGCCAATATGACCAACAGCGTGGGCGCCTGCACGTTAAGCGGGCGCTTGCGTTCTTTTCACCCACGCCCTGGCGACACCAGGCGCCGATGGGCGCGGGCGCCGGCAGAGCAACCGGCGATTTACCTGGAGATGTTGGTGCCGAGAGCAACTTCTATCGAGGCGGCGGTCAGAGCGGCCGGCCGCAAACTGAGCGGGGTACGGGTATTCGACCTGCGCGCAGGGGCGGTCGCGCCCGATGTGGACAGCGACAGCCTGTTCGTCGGCATTGCCAATGCGGCGGCGACCGCTGCTTTGCAGGAGGCTCTGGGGAGGCATTATCCGCCCGGGCACCAGGTGACCGCCGTCAGCCGCCCCGGTTCGCGCCAGCAGGAAATGGTCACGTTCACGGTGGGCGAGCTGGGCCGCGCGGCCCAGATGCCGGCGCCGGTGAGCGTATTTGTCCCGGCACTGCCGGTGCAGCAGCGGGCGACGATTGAGGGCCTGCGCGACATCATGGCACACCTGCGCAGCCCGGCGGGGTGCCCGTGGGATCGCGAGCAGGATCACCGCAGCTTGAGACGCTGCCTGCTGGAGGAGGCGCACGAGGCGCTCGCGGCGATTGACCGCGAGGACTGGCAGGAGCTTTCTGTCGAACTGGGGGACCTTCTGCTCCAGGTGCTCTTTCACGCGCAACTGGCGAGCGAGCGGGGGGAATTCGATTTCGATGATGTTCTGGCGCGGCTGCGCGACAAGCTGGTGGCGCGGCATCCGCACGTTTTCGCGGACGCGGTGGCCCAGAACGCCGAGGCGGTGCTGCGCCGCTGGGATGAATTGAAACGGCACGAGGCGGGAGCACCGGAGCGCGCGGGCGATCTGCTCGCCGGCGTGGCGCCGACCTTGCCCGCGCTCGACCGCGCCCAGAAGGTGCAACGGCGCGCTGCTCACTTCGGCTTCGATTGGACGCAAATCGAGGGGCCGCTTGAGAAACTGCGGGAAGAAACAGAGGAGTTGAAGGCGGCGCTGAAAACCGAGCCCGCCGGCTCGCCAAGGCTCGAAGACGAGATGGGTGACCTCCTTTTTGCCGCGGTCAACGTGGGACGGTTCGCCGGAATTGATGCGGAGCAGGCCCTGCGGGCGGCGGTGGAGCGGTTCGCGGCCCGGTTTGCCGCCATGGAGCACCTGGCCGCGGAACAGGGAGAGGACCTGGAGAAGATGAATCTGGAGCAGATGGATGCCCTGTGGGAACGAGCGAAAACGCGCCGTGCGCCGGGGGAGCCATAAGTACGCCTGATCTAACCGAGATTATGCATTACGAGCGTGAAGCATTCACCTGGCGGGTGAACGCTCCAACCGGGCGCGGCCTCGCCTGAGGCCGCGTTTCGCGGGGTCCGCGACCCCGCGCCCAGTGAACCCCGTATGCATAATTCGGGTCTAAGGAGGACTGGTTGATGGCGGTCAAGAAGTGGGTGTATCTCTTCGAGGAAGGAAACAAGGACCAGAAGGATCTGCTGGGCGGCAAGGGCGCCAACCTGGCCGAGATGACCAACCTGGGGCTGCCGGTGCCGCCGGGATTCATCATCACCACCCAGGCGTGCAACGCCTTCTCTGCCGGCGGCAAGTTCCCGGCCGGGCTGATGAAACAAGTCACCGCGGCGCTGAAGCGAGTGGAGAAGGAGACGGGTAAGAGCTTCGGCGATCCGACCAACCCGCTGCTGGTGAGCGTGCGCTCGGGGGCCAAGTTCTCGATGCCCGGGATGATGGACACGGTGCTCAACCTGGGCTTGAACGACGAGACCCTGCGCGGAATAATCGAGCTTACCGGCAATGCGCGTTTCGCCTATGATGCATACCGGCGCTTCGTGATGATGTTCTCCGACATCGTGCTCAGCAATGACTACCCCGCCCTCAAGAAGGAGCACTTCGAGCATATCTTTGGTGACCTCAAGTGCAAGGTCGGCGCCAACCAGGATACCAACGTCGCGGCCGAGGATCTTCAGGATCTGGTCGCCAAGTTCAAGGCGTACTTCCGCAAGCAGACCGGCTATGATTTCCCCGACGAGCCGCAGCAGCAGTTGCGACTTGCCATCGAGGCCGTGTTCAAGTCCTGGCACAATCCGCGCGCCATCACTTACCGCACGGTGGAGAAGATTCCGCACGACCTCGGCACCGCGGTCAATGTCCAGACCATGGTCTTCGGCAACATGGGCGAGGACTCCGGCACCGGCGTCGCCTTCACCCGCGACGCCGCCACCGGCGAGGCCAAGCTGTACGGCGAATACCTAATGAACGCCCAGGGCGAGGACGTCGTCGCCGGCGTGCGCACCCCGGTGCCCATCTCCCACCTGCAAGAGCAGAACCCCAAGATCTACAAGCAGTTCGAGGCTATCGCCCGCAAGCTCGAGAAACATTACCGCGACATGCAGGACATCGAGTTCACCATCGAGCGCGGTAAGCTGTGGATCCTGCAATGCCGCAACGGCAAGCGCGCCCCCGCGGCGGCGATCAAGATCGCGGTGGATCAGGCTAACGAGAAGCTCATCACCTGGCAGGAGGCGGTGCTGCGCGTGCAGCCGTCACAGCTCGAAGGGGCGATGCACCCGCGGCTCAAGGACGGCTCGAAGGTCAAGCCCATCGCCAAGGGTCTCAACGCCGGCCCCGGCGCCGCCGCCGGCAAGGCGGTGTTCGACGCCGACACCGCCGCCCGCCTGGGCAAGGGCGGCCGCGGCGATCAGGTCATCCTGGTCAGCGCCGAAACCACCCCTGATGACATCCACGGCATGCTTGCGGCCCAGGGCGTGCTGACCTCGCGCGGCGGTCGCACCTCTCACGCCGCGCTGGTCGCGCGCCAGTTCGGAATCCCTACGGTCTGCGGCGCCGGCGAGATCAGCATCAATGCCGCCAAGCGCCTGTTTACCGTTGGGGACCTGACGATCAAGGAAGGTGACTGGATTACCATTGACGGCACCACCGGCATGGTCTATCGCGGACAGCTCCCGATTGAGAAGTCGGCGGTCACCTGCGAGTTCGCGACTCTGATGGAGTGGGCGGACCGCGCGCGCCGGCTGATGGTGTGGGCCAACGCCGACACCCCCCAACAGGCCGCGGAGGCCGTCAAAAACGGCACCCAGGGCATCGGCCTCTGCCGCACCGAGCACATGTTCCTCGGTGACCGTGTGCCCATCGTCCAGCGCATGATTCTCGCGACCGATGACAAGGCCCGCCAGCAGGCGCTCGATCAACTGCTGCCGCTGCAAAAGGCCGACTTCGTGGGCATCTTCAAGGCTATGGAGGGGCGCCCCGTCGTCGTCCGCCTGATTGACCCGCCGCTGCACGAGTTCCTGCCCAATCACGCCGAGTTGCAGCGCGAGGTCTATGCCCTGCGCATCATGGACCCGGGTGGCAAGAAGCTCGCCAAGGCCGAGGAGCTGCTGAAGGCGGTCGAGCGCATGCACGAGGCCAACCCCATGCTCGGTTTGCGCGGCTGCCGGCTATCTATCGTCTTCCCGCAGATCGTGGTCATGCAGGTGTCGGCGATCATCGGTGCCGCCTGCGAGCTGGCGAAGGCGGGCAAGGAAGTCAATCCCAAGATCATGATTCCGCTGGTCGGCCACGTCAACGAGCTGACGGCGCTGCGCGGACAGCTCGAGCAGGTCGCCAAGGATACGATGAAGGCGGCGGGAGTCAAGGTCAACTACAAGTTCGGGACGATGATCGAAATCCCGCGCGCGTGCCTCGTCGCCGACCAGATCGCCCGCGAGGCCGAGTTCTTCTCCTTCGGCACCAATGACCTCACCCAGATGACCTTCGGCATCTCGCGCGACGACGCCGGCGGATTCCTGCCGGCCTATATCGAGAAGAAGATCTACAAGGAAGACCCCACGGTCTCCATTGACGAGGAGGGCGTGGGCAAGCTGATGGTGATGTGTGTCACCGATGCGCGCGCCGCCAATGCTAAGATCGAGCTGGGCATCTGCGGCGAGCACGGCGGGGATCCCGATTCCGTGAAGTTCTGCCACCGCATCGGGCTGGATTACGTGTCCTGCTCGCCGAAGCGCATCCCGGTCGCGCGGCTGGCGGCGGCCCAGGCGGCGCTGATGGAGAAGAAAGCATAGGGCAAATCCCGCTATGAGAGTGTCATTCTGCGCCACAAGGCGAAGAATCTCCCGACCGAGATTCTTGACTCCGCTGCGCTTCGTTCAGAATGACATGTCCGCGGGTAAGGTGGACAGGTCATGGAGCGGCAACTGCGCGAGCTGCTGAAGCAGGTGCAATCGGGTGCGATGACGGTCGAGCAGGCGCTCGAGCGGCTGCGGCATTTGCCGTTCGAGGATCTCGAGTTCGCTAAGCTCGATACTCACCGGCCGCTGCGCAAGGGATTTCCCGAGGCGGTCTATTCTCCCGGCAAGACCCCCCACCAGATTGCCGCGCTGATGAAGCGCCTGGTCGAGCACGGGCAGACCGCGCTCGCCACCCGCGCCCCGCGCGAAGTTTACGAAGCTGTTCACGCTGAGCTGCCTGAAGCGGAGTACCACGAGCCGGCGCGGATAATCGTGCTGCGCGCGGCGGAGTCGCAGCGACCAGAGGAATCAGGCGGCGGCATGGTGCTCGTCATATCGGCCGGCACCGCCGACCAGCCGGTGGCTGAGGAAGCTGCCGTCACTGCGGAGACCATGGGCTGCCGCGTGGAACGGCTCTATGACGTGGGTGTGGCGGGGATTCACCGACTGCTCGGGCATTCCGACAAGCTGTCACAAGCCCGGGCCATCGTGGTGGTGGCCGGAATGGAGGGGGCGCTGGCGAGCGTCGTTGGGGGGCTGGCGCGGGCGCCGGTGGTCGCGGTTCCCACGAGCGTGGGCTATGGCGCAAGTTTCGGCGGCATCGGGGCGCTGCTGACGATGCTCAATAGCTGCGCTGGCGGCGTCGCCGTGGTGAATATTGACAACGGCTACGGGGCCGGATATTTCGCTGGGCTTATCGCCACCTGCGCGGCAAGCACACCGAACGCGAACGAAATGTAGGGGCGCGGCAGCCCACTTCGCCGAAGTAGCTTCGGCTACGAAGGCTGAATGCCGCGCCCAATCTCCCATAATGACCACCGCTAAAGAGCGCAAGCGTCGCTCCATTCGCTTGCCGACCTATGACTACTCCGGGCCTGGAGGCTATGTCGTCACCATCTGCACGCACCAGCGGAAATGCATTTTCGGGGATATCGTGAATGGCGAAATGCGGCTGAATGATCCGGGCCGCATCGTCGCGGATTGCTGGCGCGAGATCCGCGGTCATTTCGCCGATGTCGAGTTGGATGAATTCGTAGTGATGCCCAACCATCTGCACGGCATCGTGGTAATACGGGATACCGACGAACGCACATGGCGCGGCGAGGGAGGTAGGGGCAAGGCATGCCTTGCCCCTACAAGCACATCGTTCGGCAAGCCGCCACCGCAATCGCTGTCAGCGATCGTCGGCTCCTTCAAGTCCGCCGCCGCCAAACGCATCAACGAATTGCGTTCCACCCCTGGCCGCCCCGTCTGGCAACGCAACTACTACGAACACATCATCCGCAATCCCGAGGATCTGGCCGAAACCCGCCAATACATCGCCGACAACCCTCTGCAATGGGAGTTCGATAGGGAGAATATCGAAGCGACGGGCGGTAGGGGCACGGCGGCTAGGCCATGGCCGCCGTGGCGGTCACTGGTGTGACCTAGCCACATGCCGTGTCTGCACGCGGTGGCGCCGTAGGAGGTGGCGTCGCGTCGCAGGCCACGATGCTCCCCATCCTTTCTTGGCCTGCCAACCCACCAGAGTGCCCGCTTGGCGCTCACTTGTGCAGGTTTGGGACGCATTCCGCCCGAATACTGCCGCCATGAGAGTCGCTTACCTCGATTGCTTCTCCGGCGCCAGCGGCAACATGCTGCTGGGCGCGCTGATTGACTGCGGCCTCGACCCAGGTGACCTCGAATCCGCCCTGAGCGGGCTTGACGTGAAGGGCTGGCGACTGAGGACTGAACGCCTCCGTCGCGGTCCCATTGACTGCATCCTGGTTGAGGTCGAGGTCACCGAGCGGCAACCCGAGCGGCGCTTCGCCGACATCCTCGGCTTGCTCGAACGCAGCTCGCTTGACCCGCGCGTCGCCCAGCGCAGCGGCGACGTCTTCCGCCGGTTGGTCGAGGCGGAGGCGGCGGTGCACGGCGTGCCCATCGGTGAGGTGCACTTTCACGAAGTCGGCGCGGTGGACGCTATCGTGGATATAGTGGGGGCAGTTGCTGGCTTTCACCTCCTCGGCATCGAGCGGGCGATATGTTCCTCGCTTCCTCTGGGCAGCGGATGGGTGGAGACCGAGCACGGGCGGCTGCCAATACCGGCGCCGGCGACGGCGAAGCTGCTGGAGGGATACCCGACCTACGGCGGCGCCGCCGGGGCCGAACTCGTAACCCCGACCGGGGCGGCGCTGGTCACCGGTCTGTGCGATGCATTCGGGGCGATGCCGGCGATGACGGTGCGCCGCGTCGGCTACGGCGCCGGCAGCAAGGACCTCCCCCACCCCAATTGCCTGCGGATGTTCCTGGGCGATGCCGCCGAGCTCGGCCCTGGCGTAGAATCTCTGGTTCTGCTGGAAACCAATCTCGATGACATGAACCCCGAGTTCTATGAGCACGTCGTGGAGCGATTGTTCGAGGCGGGAGCGCTCGACGTGTTCGTCACACCCATCATCATGAAGAAATCGCGACCGGGATCACTGCTGACGGCGCTGGCGCCGCACGAGAAACAGGCGGAGGTGATGGGCATCCTCTTCCGAGAGACGACCACCCTGGGGGTGCGCGTGCGCGAGGTGATGCGCCACTGCCTGGAACGCGCGTGGATCACCGTAGCGACGCCATTCGGCGAGGTGCAGGTGAAGGTCGGCAAGTGGGAGGGGCAAGTAATCACCATTGCCCCTGAGTACGAGGATTGCCGGCGACGGGCGCGCGAGACCGGCGCGCCGCTGAAGGACATCTACGAGCAGGCGCGCGCTGCCGCCGCCGCGGCGCTGCGGCGCAGATAACTCCAACGCACCGGAGTTGGGTCGGCAGATTCATCCGCCTGAGGCGGATTCATCCGCTTCAGGCGGATGACTGGGCACTGAGACTACGGCGCGGTCTGGGGTTGAGGGCGCGCCGCGGTGGGCTCGGGGGCGGGCCGCTCGCCAATGGTCACCGTAAGCTGAAGTTCGCGGCCTTCGCGCCGTATTGTGGCAGGGAGCTTCTCCCCGATCTTGCTCTGGCGCACCACCTCGCTTACGTCCTCCTGCTTTGTGACCTCGCGCGTCCCCAGGCGCAGAATAACATCCCTGGGCTTGATGGCGGCCTGGTCGGCGGGTCCGCCTGGCTCGACCCGCACCACGAGAATGCCCTTGCGATCCGGGAGCTTGAGCTGCTTCTGGACTTCTTCACTGATGGGCACGTAATAGATGCCGAGCCAGGGGTGGCTGACGTGGCCGGTCGCGATCAGTTGCTCCGCCACCTTGCTGGCGGTCTCCGCGGCGATGGCGAAACCGATGCCCTGGGCATAGGGGATGATGGCGGTCGGGATGCCGATGACCTTGCCGTTTATGTCCACGAGCGCGCCGCCGCTATTGCCCGGGTTGATGGCGGCGTCGGTTTGGAGCAGATTCTCCAGTCCCACGCGGTTGGGGGCGCGGAGCTGTCGGTTGCGCGCGCTGAGGACGCCCACGGTTACCGTATTCTCGTAGCCGAATGGGTTGCCAATCGCCAGCACCCACCCGCCGACGGGCACCTCGGCGGAGGTGCCGAGTTCCGCCACCGGGAGGTTGTCGCCGTGGATGCGGACGACGCCGATGTCGGTCAGCGGGTCCGACCCGACAACAGTTGCATCGAAGCTGCGGCCGTCAGCCAGAGTCACTTTGACCGACCGCGCATCTTGCACCACGTGGTTGTTGGTCAGGACGTAGCCGCGCGCATCTATGACGACCCCGGAGGCCTGGCCCTTGCGCGGGAAGGGCTCCCCGAAGAAGGGCTTGAGGAACTCTGGCACCTCTGGTTGTTGGGGCCGGAATACGGTGTCAATGTTCACCACCGCGGGGCCGACCTTGCCAATGGCGGCGATGAAGGCCCGCTCCGATTCGGGGGCGATGTCGCGCGCATAGACCGTCCGCGCCAGCACCGCGCCGCCGCGCCCGATTACCAGAGTGCTCAGGGCTGCCCCGATGAGGCAGCCGATAGCCGCTGCCGCCACCAGGGATGCCCAGCCAAACTTGAGAGCAGATTTGTCGCGCATGTTTCTCACCTCGTCGGCTGTGCGTGAATTCTCTCACTGTACCGGCCCGCCGTCAAGGGCGAGCCGATAGCAAGAGCCCCCATGTGCGGCGCGTGTGACATTCACGTGCGATCAGCGGCAGCCCGTCTGCAAGTTGGTGCTTCGCCTCGCGCCGGGTGTAAGCCACCTGCCTGAGCTTATCCCACCAACCGCTAGGCGGAGCGGCGCTGGTTGACTGCCAAACCGGGCCAGACGGTTACCCACTTCTGCAAAAGCAAAAGGAGCCGCAAGCTCTGCCAAGAATGTGCCGGCTGGTGCAAAAGCGCTGGCGGTCATGGTGCACTGTGCAACTTGCCGAACTCGGTTCGTGACGCCGCGCCGAAGGGGGTTTTCCCTGTTGCCGAGAGCGCGAACTGGTTGGCCGAATCCGCTGGCGCGGATAGAGCTCTTTCCCCTTGCAGGGACTGGACGCGCCACTTGCTATGCGGCGAGCCCTCACAGCCAGGTATCAGAGAGGCCAACTGCCAAGCCTCCCCTGCCCCATGGCGAAAGCGAAGCCATCAAGGCATCTACACACGCAAGCCGAGACTCGCCGGCCTTTGACATGGTATCTTCGCCGCAGAGACACGCCCTTCTCTGGCCAAGAAGACCTGACCTGACTTTTTTCTCGGCTCCGTGCCTTACCTCTAAAACGCCAGGTGGACCAGGTGCACAGGGCCGGAAAGCAAACAGAATGCCAAAGCCAAGGGCCTGCTATTTCACGCAGCAGGCCCCTCGCAACGCGACGTCTACGCCAATTGCTGATGGGTGCTTATCTGTGTTGCATTATCCTGGTGGCGCTGGTACCGGCGGTATGGGTACTGGTGGTGTGGGGAATGGTGGCTGTGGTGGTATGGGCACTGGCGGTGTGGGGAATGGTGCAGGCGTTGATTTCACCTCCTTTCGTTGACCGGATTTCGCTTACAAACCCGGATTTCTTCACGCTCTAAGCGCTATCCTGCTGAATTCATATGGGAAATCCCGGCTTACGGCACAGTCACCGCTCCCAGGGCGTCCACCAGGCCCGCCCCGAAGTAGGGATCCCAACCGGGGTCGCCCAGGTCCTCAGCCGACGCCTCCAGTGCCGCTTTTACCTGGTTTGGGGGGTCCAGGGGATAGAGCGCCAGCCGCAGCGCCGCCACGCCGGCGACATGGGGTGAGGCCATGGAGGTGCCGGAAAGCGTCTTATAGTAGCCGTCATACCAGGTGGAGTAGATGCTCTCCCCCGGCGCAGCCAGGTCCACCGCCGAGCCATAGCTGGAGAAGACGGCCAGGTTGTCGGCGGAGTTGGTGGCGGTGACCGCGATCACCTCCGAGTAGGCGGCCGGGTAGATGACCGCCCCGGTGCCGGTGCCATAACCATCCCCGTTGTTGCCAGCAGCCGCCACCTGGGTGATTCCGGCATTGTAGACTGCGGTCGCGGCGTCATGGAAGGATTGGTTGTCAGAATTCGAGCCAAGGGACATGTTCACCACCTGCATCCCGTTGTCAATGCACCAGGTGAGCCCCTCGATCACATCGGACAGCCAGCCGGTGCCATTGCGACCGAGCACCTTCACCGCGTAGAGGTTGACCTGGGGGGCGGCCCCCACCACTCCGATGGTGTTACTGATCGCCCCTGCGGTGCCGGCGACATGGGTGCCGTGGCCGTTGTCGTCATTGGCGCTTTTCAGGAGGTTGATCGTGTTCACCCCGCCGGCGATGTTGGCCTGGAGGTCCTTGTGGTCCAGATCAATGCCGGTGTCCACGATCGCCAGCTTCACCCCCGCACCCGTGCTGTAGGCCCAGGCGGAGGGCGCGTCAATGCGAGCGATTCCCCAGGGGACTGTCTGGCTCGGCTGGGGAGGCGGGGCTGGCTTGCCTGTCGCCACCGGTCTGTCGAGTACCGACACGCGCCCGATGGCAAAGATGGTCAGGTCGTCGTCTATCCGGCGCACCGCGGCCCGACGTAGCAGGGCTCCCACCGCCGGGCTGGGTAGATAGACCGCCATCCCGTTGATTACGGGCAGGGGCTTGATCACCACGCCGCCCACTCCCCGCACGATGGCCGCCTGGGCGGGCTCATTCACCACCCACTCCTGAAACACCACGATCTTGCGCTCCGGGCCTGGCGCCTGCGCGGAAGCTGGTAGGATGCTCCCCAGGAGCGCAGCCGCCACCATCACGACCAGGAGGGCAGCTCCCAGACTTGCATGTCCTCTCTTCATCGCGTCCTCCTATCCAAAGAGCATTACGCACATGGCAACGTCTGCAAGAACCATGCCAGATGGCGTCAACGTTGCGTATGTTTGGGCTACTATAGCACAGGCTCCCCAGTTCCGCAACACACCGCTAGCCAAAACTGGGTAACCGTCAGCAGACCGGGCCTGTTGCCTTAGGCGCCGCCGATGTTATATACTCCAACCATCTCACCGGAGGGCCGCCGATGACACGCAGGCGCGAAGTTCTGGAAGTCGAGCAGCCTAATCTGCTGGAGGACATTTTCCCGTATGATAGGGTTCCCCTGATCAAGTTCGACGGCGTCGTCCGCGAGGAGATCAATGGCAAGGTCATTGAGTTCGACCCGCAAGCGGCCGTCAAGCGCGATCTGTTCATCACCGACACCACCTTCCGCGACGGCCAGCAAGCGCGCCCGCCGTACTCGGCGGAGCAGATCCGCGACATCTACGACCTCATGGCCCGCCTGAGCGGCCCCCATGGTGTCATTCGCCTGACCGAGTTCTTCCTTTACACGAGCAAGGACCGCCGCGCAGTTGAGCTGTGCCGCGAGCTGGGGCACGCGCACCCGCGGATCACGGGCTGGATTCGGGCCGATGAGGGTGACTTCAAGCTGGTCAGGGACATGGGCTTGAGCGAGACGGGGATGCTGACCTCGGCCAGCGATTACCACATTTTCCACAAGCAGAAGATGACGCGGCGCGAGGCATTCGACCAGTACCTGCGCGTGGTCGAGGAGGCGCTGGCGACGGGGGTACGGCCGCGCTGCCACCTGGAGGATGTCACGCGCGCGGATATCGAAGGCTTCGTTCTGCCGTTCGTGCAGAAGCTGGTGGAGCTGGGCGAGCAGGTGCCCGATCACCTGAAGCCCAAAGTGCGATTGTGTGACACCCTCGGGTACGGTGTCACCTACCCCGGCGCCGCGCTGCCGCGAAGCATCCCCAAGCTTGTTTACACCATCATCCACGAGGGCGGCGTTCCCTCCGAGCGCCTGGAGTGGCACGGCCACAACGATTTTCACAAAGCGCACATCAACGCGGTCGCCTGCTGGCTCTACGGGTGCGATGCGGTGAACACGACGCTGTTCGGGTTCGGTGAGCGCACCGGCAATCCGCCGCTGGAGGGCGCGCTGGTGGAGTACGCAGGCCTCAAGGGCACCACCAACGGGGCCAACCTGCGAGTCATTACGGAGCTGGCTCGTTACTTCGAGGAACGCGTCGGCGCGCAGATCCCGGCCGGCCAGCCGCTGGTGGGCAGTAACTTCAACCGCACCATGGCCGGGATTCACGCCGAGGGGCTGCGCCGCGACGAGCGCATCTACAACATCTTCGACACCAGGGCGCTCCTGGGCCGGCCGCCGCGAGTTGCTATCACCGATAAAAGCGGCGTGGACGGCATCGCGCTTTGGGTCAACGAATTCCTGGGCCTGGAGGGCGACGGCAAAGTGCGCAAGCGGCAGATTCTCGGCATTGCGCGCTGGGTGATGGAGCAATATGAGGTGCATGGGCGCCTGACCGGCATCTCCGACGAAGAGCTCGCGGAGCAGGTGCGGCTGCACCTGCCGAAGCTGTACGAGCAGCGCAGGGAGCGGAGCTGCGGCGATTAGGCGCCCCTGTTGCGGCGACGGTGCGCCCGACGCGGTGAGCGGCGCGGCGGTGGGTATCCATAAACCGAGGGCGCTAGTCTATACTCCGGCCATTTTGCCCATGAGGGGCTGATTTGGCGAAATTTGGCAAAATGGCATGCAACATGTTGTGTCTCATCTGGGAGCAGTCCACAAGATATGGTGGGCTTTCAAAAATGGCTGAACTATAGGCTAGTGCTGCGTCAATGATGTATTGATAGGTAGGGGCGCAATTCATTGCGCCCTCCCGGAACGGGCGTGATGAATCACGCCCCTACAACCGCATGCCATCATATCAATGTTGACGCAGCGCTAGCCTCCGACGGGCCAATCGCGAGAACTTGTCCCTTCGTCGCCCTCCGGGCCGGCTCTGAACCTGCCGAAGCGCCGGCTGAGCCAAGCGAAGGGATCGGCCTCACGCGCACCTTGCTCCCCGCTAGCGGCGATGGGCGATTGCGATGACCTGGACGCGCAACGCGAAGATGCTCGCAGCCATCTCGGCTGCGTTCTACGTCGTAGCGCTGGTTAATGACGCGTTTGCGGCCTACGTTCTTTTCTGGGCAAGCGCCTGCTTGCTTGCCGCGGGCTATGTTTACGCCCGCCGCTCGCTCCGAGGCGTTTCCTTCGCGCGACACCTCGCCGCCAACCGCATCTTCCAGAACGATCCCCTGGCCGTGACCTTGACCCTCCGTCATCCCCCGGGCTGCTCGCGCCTGTTCTTCATCAAGGACCCGGTTCACAGCCTGACCCAGGAGACGACGGAGACTCACGAGTACGTCCTTCAGGCCGAGCCCGAGGCCAGCGAGGATGAATTCAAGCACCGCCTCGATTTTCCCCTGCGCGGTCATTATCGCCTGGGCCCGCCGGTGGTTCAGGGATCAGATGCGGTGGGGCTCTTCACCCGCGAGGTTGAGATCGGGCCCGCGGCCGAGGTCATAGTCTATCCGCGGCCCCTGCCCTTGCCCAGGTTCCATCTTCAGGGGCTGTCATCTTACCGATTGAGCGAGCTGCGCACCGCGCCGCTGGCGGGGGCAACGCAGGAGTTTTATGGCATTCGCCCCTACCAGCACGGCGATGACTTGCGCCGCATCCACTGGAAATCTACCGCCCGCACCGGCCGACTTGCGATCAAGGAATATGAGCACCGCGTTTCCACCGCCGCCACCATCGTCCTCGACCTCCACCGGCAGGCGCACCGCGGCGCCGGCGCGCAGTCAACCCTCGAGTACGCGGTCACGATCGCCGCCTCGCTGGCGCAGCATGTGGTTGACGCGGGCAATTCCCTGAGCCTCATATCAACCGGCGCCGAGCGCTTCCTGTTGCCCATGGACCGCGGCGAGCATCAACTGCACAAGGCGCTGGAGCGCC
>Ga0315296_10002777_pt1 | contig 14813 bp, 14 predicted proteins | sample YL17G14_18_MG_FD_203921 | JGI IMG/M metagenome (GOLD analysis project Ga0315296, IMG submission 203921) | Sediment microbial communities from Yellowstone Lake, YNP, Wyoming, USA - YL17G14_18 | ecosystem: Environmental > Aquatic > Freshwater > Lake > Sediment | place: USA: Wyoming | collected... | reverse complement strand
GATACCAAGTTTGTGGCCGCTCGCTTTCAAGTACGACAACAGTTGCGCCGTATGGTAGGTTGAAAACCTTTCCACCGTCTTCAGCTCGACAACCACCTTGCTTTCAACAACCAGGTCCAGTCGATGAACTCCAATCTTCTTACCCTTGTAGATTACATCGATAACCTTCTGTGTCTCAACCTTGATTACCTTCTTTGTGAACTCTTCTATTAATGCCTTTTCATAAACAGATTCAAGAAAGCCTGGTCCCAGCGTCTTATGGACTTCGAATATCGCTCCCATTATTTTGTAAGATAAATCAGGATAGGTAATATTCGAATTATTCGGTTTATTAATTATTTTTTCCATTTACCAAGGGAGATTATCTCTTGATAGAATCTTTCAACGGCTTCAGCCTGGTGATCTAATCTGAATTCTCTGTGGGCCTTCTCCCGGGCCGCTTTGCCCATGGCTTCCCTCATTTCCGGATGGCGAAGGAGTCGAAGTGCTGCCTCAGCCAATAATTCAGGGGTATCTTGAACCACCAAACCCGAGATGCCATGCTCCACTAATTCCGGCAGCATACCCCGTTCGGCCACAATGACCGGTTTACCCATGGCCATTGCCTCTCTTAAAGCCCGCGCTGTCCCGTCGGAGCCAGCCATCAAAAACACAAAAATATCCATGCAGGCCAAGGTATCAAAGTAATCTTCTGTGCGATAACCAGCGAGGATGACCCATGGCTCTACTCCCAGCTGCTTCATTGGTTGAACGACGCTCTCCTCCATTTGACTCGATCGCCCAACTAAGAGAACCTTAATATTTGGAAATTCCCTGACGATCGTCTTGACGGCTTCCAAGAAGATTTTGGTTCTGCGATATTTTTGATACCGGGCGATCATTCCGATAACAGTATCCTTCGGGTCAATCCTGAAGGTGGCTCTCATATTCTTGAAATCCTTCTTTGGATCGATCCTTTCGAGATCCAAGGCGGGCCAAACCCTTTCAACCCTCTCCATGGGAAGACCAAAATGCTCAACATCATCTCTCCTTGCTTTTTCAGAGAAAGTGATCATCCCATCGGTAAAATGCGAAATGAGGAGGCGGTTCCCCAGACTGGGTTTGATAGAATCCCTCTTATGATCTGTGCGAATAATAAGGGTGGAACCGTTCGCCCTTCTTGCTGCAAGTCCTCCCAGGAAGTGATCGTGCGAGTGGTGGACATTCAGGATATCAAACTTCTCTTGACGAAGGTAAGAAGAGAGGTTTGAAATACCAGAGAGGCTCTTCCATATGGAAGCGGGACGATACAGTTTAAAAGCATGGTTGAGGTAGAACTGGTCCGTTCCCTTGACCGCTCTTTCCAAAACCCTCTTTTCCAAACTGTCTTGGACTGAAAGAGGCGGCTTCTGATAGGCAAAGATCACCTCATGTCCTCTTTTTTCCAACGCCTTACAGAGGTTCGTTACAGGGTCAGCGGGCCCAGTCCATTTCCAGTCGCTAAAGAGGTGAAGGATCTTCATATGCCTTTCTGATAGCGGGGATCCTTCTCTGCCAAAACGAAAAGCTGTTTTCCGAAGACCAGATCCGCCGACATGACGTGCTGAAAGATTTCCTTATTCCTTTCCCTTTGATGGAGTTTCTTCTCCCTCTTAAAGGCTCGATAGGTCGCCATGTAGATGAATGGAAAAGCCGGAAAGAAGGCCATTGCTTTATTGCTGAACTCATGAGTGGTTACGCCAATGATACGAAAACCGTTCCTGTGAAGGTTAAACCTCAATTGGTAATAGTTCTGGGGATTCATGCGATGTTCTCCCCCCAGATCTTCACTGACTTCGTCATAAGGTCTCCCGTTAAAACGATAAAAGCCTACCAATAAGTTGGAGACTCTCGATTGAAGATTCATAGTATTGGGTGTCTCAATAACCAGTTTACCCCCTGCCTTGAGTACCCGATAGCATTCCCTTACAAAATAGTAAGGGTCTTCTAGATATTCAATGCCATTGGAGCAAAGAACATAGTCGAAGGTTGCGCTCTTGCAGGGTAAACCTTGGGTAAAATCCGCAATCAGAATCGGGATCTCTTGCGAGGGAAAATCAATAGGATTGATATCTGCCGCTATGACATCAAATCCAATTTCCCTCAGTTTTCTCGATATTCTACCATGCTTTGCGGCCGCATCCAATAGTTTTCCTTTCAAACCAAAGTCATTAAATATTTCAACCACCTTGTCGTAACGATGCTGTAATCCGAGGATTTTTGTCACCCATGCCCTGACGTTCATTGCCTCTGGCTTCCCATGAAAGAATTCTTTACCTGCTCCTGCACTACCCTCATCTCGTCACCACTCAATTCTGAGAAAAGAAGTCTTGAATTTCTCATCCCAAGAAAGAACCATTTTTCTACTCCTCAAAAAAGTGTCGAATTTTGTTTACCACGTCTTCAATTTGTGGTTCGGCCATTTCCGGAAAGAAGGGAAGAGAAAGGATCTCCTGAGAACACTGCTCTGTCCGTGGAAGGTCACCTCGACAATATCCTAAGTGCTTGTAGGCATTTTGCAGATGAATGGGAGTGGGATAGTGGATGAGCGTCCCAATCCCCTTTTCTTTTAAGAATACCTGAAGGGAATCCCTCCTTTTTGTCCGGATCACATAAAGATGATAGACATGGTGCACCAGCTCTTTTTCGGTTGGACAGACGATCTCTGTGCCCTCAAGCAATTTTGTGTAAATCGACGCTTTCCTCCTCCTTTCCTCGTTCCATTGATCCAGATACTTCAATTTGACTCGTAGAACAGCCGCCTGCAATTCATCGAGGCGCGAGTTTAAGCCGGAGATTTCGCTGATGTAACGTTGGCGCCAACCATATTCGCGCAATAGCCGGACCCGTTCAGCGAGTCCCGGATTGTTTGTGAGAACCATTCCACCGTCGCCAAACGCACCCAAATTCTTTGTTGGATAGAAACTAAAAGCAGCCATGTCGCCCATTGCCCCACTTTTCCGGCCGCCGTAGGTTGCCCCATGAGACTGTGCACAGTCCTCGATCACGTACAGTCGATGGGTGTGGGCGATCGATAGAATCGATTTCATGTCAACGACATGTCCATAAAGATGTACCGGGATTATGGCCTTTGTCCGCAACGTAATAGCCCGCTCAATCTGATCTGGATCGATGAGGAACGTAGAAGGATCAATATCGACGAACACCGGCTTAGCTCTGCAAAGCTCTATCGCCACCACTGTGGCTACAGCAGTATGCGAGACAGTGATAATCTCATCCCCTTCCCTGATTCCACAGGCCCGCAATGCCAGATGCAACGCATCTGTTCCACTGCTAACACCGATCCCAAAACGGACCCCTATATAGGCTGCAAACTCCGCTTCAAAGGCTGCCACTTCCTGCCCAAGGATATAGCGGCCGCTTTCCATCACCCGGGTGATAGCTGAATCAATCTCGTCCTTGTGAGCAATATAATTCGCCTTTGGATTTGCCTGCGGAATGAGCAAAGGGATAGGCATGGTCTCACCTAACGATAGTGCTCAAGATGTTCCCGATAGAATGCAAGTGTCCTCGCCAGACCTTCCCGGAGCGGCACCTCCGGTTCCCACCTTAAGACCGAACGTATTTGGCCGAAATTTGCGTAGTAATCGCCAATGTCAATTCCCTTTCGATTGGGCGGGAAAGACTGAACCGTGTAATCACCTGCTCTGTTCACTTCTATGAGAAGATCAGCAAGATCCTTCAGGCTTATTACACAATCGCCTCCCAGATTGAAAACTTGACCATTCACCTTATTGCTCGCTGCTGCCATGAGAAGGGCACGCACAGCGTCATCTACATAAGTAAAGTCCCTTAACTGACGGCCTTCCCAGACTTCAAAAGGCTTGCTTTCGACAAGGAGCTTTATCCAGATTCCAAGGAAGGTTTGACGAGCATCTTTGATCCGCATTCGAGGACCATAGGTATTTGTTAACCGAAGAGCACACGTTCGAATCCCGTAGACGTTGTTATAAAGAATGTGGTACCACTCTCCAGCCATCTTGTTAATTCCATTCACATCCACAGGGCGAAGTGGGTGCCTTTCATCGACCGGAAGATAATCTGGCTTGCCGTAAATTTGACGGGTACTGGCAAACACGATCTTGATATCAGGGTTGTATTTACGGCAAGACTCCAAAATGAAAAGTTGAGCTTTTGCGTTGATTTCCAGATCAGCATAGGGATCTTGCATCGAATCCATGTGACTCGTTTGACCAGCAAGATTAAATAGGTAATCCTGTCCTTGAACCAAATAACGCATGCTATGTTCATCCCGGACATCTGAGATATTCACCCGAACCCTTTTCTCGATATCAGTGATATTAAACAAATTACCACCATACTCTGGGACAAGACTATCCACCAATAGAACTTCAGCTCCCAATTCTACTAACCGGATGGATAGATTGGATCCAATGAAGCCTAATCCGCCCGTCACCAATACCTTCTTTCCTTTAAATGCTTCTTCAAAGGGAGGCATTTTTGCTCTCCTTCTTGGCATGAGTCAATTCCCATAGCTTGGCATATTTCATAAAGACATAGAACATCGTTGCCGTGATGATGATGAGACCAGGCACTCCATCCCGAAATCCCGATTTAGAAAGATACTCTTTGACGAATCGAAGGAGAGGACGAAAAAGAAGTTTGAGGAGGCTGAACTTCTCTCCCTCTTCGAGCATATCCTCTGCAGCAATCCCAGAATACCTGTCAACCCTTTGAATCTGGTCAGAAATATCGCGGTAGGTATAATGGAGGTACGGATTGTTTAGGGAACCCACCTTCCCACCCACGACCACTTTGGCGTGGAGTCCCCCCTCCCACTTCCCCTTATCCCTTCGATATAGGCGGATTTCGTAGTCCGGATACCATCCTCCGTACCGAATCCATCTCCCTAAGTAATACGTCCGTCGATAAACGATGAACCCGTGCACCTCATCCCTGTTCTCGTTCACAACCTTTCGGATCTCTTGGGCCAGTTCGCGAGAGACTTCCTCATCGGCATCGACAAACATAACCCATGGATGTGTGGTCAGATCAGCCGCATACTGATACTGATCCCGAAATCCCGGCCACATTCTCTGAAAGACCCGATCAGTAAATTTCCGGCAAATCTCCACCGTCTTGTCGGTGCTGAAGGAATCCACCACCACGATCTCATCCGCCCAGGTGACGCTTTTCACCGCTTTCTCGACGGTTCGTTCGTTGTTATAGGTTATCATGTAGACGGAAATTTTCAGTTCTGACATAGATTCAACCATTTTGGGGGTTTAGCGATTCAATACCTCCTCGCACGCATGGAAGACATCTCCCGTTTCTATCCTTTTCATGCACTCCCTCACCTCACAACCTTTTAGGTAACAGGGGACACATTCCAATTCTTCCTTTCTTACCAGCCTACTCTTCGTGTTCTGAGGTCCTACGTAAAAAGGGTCAGTAGGTCCAAAAATTCCCACGACCGGGATATCAAAAGAGGAGGCAAGATGCATGATTCCTGAGTCGACTCCAACAAAAAGAGCAGCCTTCTGAAGAAGATAGCATAGCTCCTTTAGATCTGCCTTACCAGTTAAATTCTGTAAGTGATTCATTCTCCTTTCTATATCCTTTTCTATTAGGATTTCAACAATTTTCTCGTTCATCTCCCTGCTGTCCTCACCCCCAATCAGGACAGGATTTAGATCATACCTCTCCTTTAGTCGAAGGATTAAATCGCTAAATTTATCCTCCTCCCATGTTTTTATTCTTCTTCGAGCAGATGTCCCCGGAGAGATGACCACATATTCCCCTTGGATGTTAGAAATTTTGGATCGTCTCAATTCTTTTGAACCCTTTTCCAGGGGAAGATTAATGAGCCCCACATAATCCTTCTTTCTCGCCTCGATGTGCAGTCTTTTCAATAGCCTGAAGTTATTGGAGACGCACGGAGGCCCCTCCATCTCCTCTTTAACGTCGAGGCTAAAATCCCACGGAAAATGTGTGAATCCAACCTTAACCCGAGCCCCGCTCAAAGCGGTTAAGAAGAGGCATTCCTCAGACCTGGAAAGGGTGATGAGGAGATCATATCTGTTCTTACGCAATTTTCGCAAAAGAATGAGTATCTTTCTGATCCCTCTTTCCCTGATGAGCAATTGATCAACAAAAGGGGAATGGATTAGCAAATCCTTTAGATGAGGTCGAACGACGGAATGAATGATTGCGGAGGGGGTGTTCTCTTTCAAGGCTTTTAAGAAGGGGAGAGAGAAAAGGAGATCTCCGATCTGATTGAGATGGATGACGCATATTTTTTTAAATTCCATGGTTCGATGACTAATGATAACCATCACAAACTTTTTTTAGTAAAGACATACTACACAGAATGTGTGAAGATCCGACGAGGGGGTCGGTTCTCTTTTCCACAGCCTTGATGAATTCCTTTACGGATAGCTCTAAAGGGTCGGCGATCTTCCATTTTCGGTTCCCATAATTAAAATAGATATCATAAGTTTTTAGATTGAGGCTCCTCTTGACAATCTTATCATTAAATCCGAATTGAAACTCCCGAGGCTGTTCCTCTTTTCTAACTAGCTTGATCAGTACCTCGCAATCCTTCTTTCCGAAGAGATATTTGAATTTAATCGTCATCTCTTCTTCTATGGAAAACTCGAAAACTAGGTTCCCCATCTCTCCTTCTCCCAACACCGAATAAAGAAGGCTTAAGGCATGCGGGACAGCTTCGGAGATCATGTCCCTTCCAGAGGTAAAAGGGGATAGGGTGATGAAGAATCGGTTCGATTTTCTAATCTCGATCTCTCCGCAGATCTTTCTATAATATATTAGGGCGAAGGGCCATTGAGAATTCATGGCCACGGTTAATCTCTTCTCTTTTGCCTTTTGAAGAATCTTTTCGACTTTTCCTTTCATATCATCCAGATTGGGTGTTACAAATGGTTTTTCACAGAAGATGTTCAGTCCCAAACCGACGCCTTGTACCAGATAGTCATGATGGGTAGAGGAGGGAGAGGCAATGACAAGCGTATCGGGCCTCTCCTTTTCCACCATCTCATGAAAATCCGTATAGGGTTTAGATTTTATCTCGTATTTCTCAAGGTTCGATGATGCCCTCTGGGTTGTCTCCTCTGTTCTTCCGAGAACGGAAGTAACTTCTGCGCCGTTTCTGTGAAAATATTTTCCAATATATTCACCAATACCATTCTTGTTTCTGCCTGCGCCTATGATTGAAACCCGCATCACCGTCATCTCATCCTGACAGTCCTTGCTCTTTCCGTTTTTCTCCCCCTGCAACCTCATAATAGACGCGCAAAGTCTGTTCTAAATTATAAGTGGGAGGGTACTGTTCCATCCATTGCCTGGTGATCGTCCGTGCCCTGGTGCGGCGTCGCTCATCAAAATAGTAAGCAATCGACTCTGCCAGACCCTCTACATCGGCAGGATCTTCGATAACTCTGCCTCCTTCTTCGGAAACGATAGCATCCGCCGCCCCGTTGGACCACGTGGTCACCACCGGGAGGCCACTTGCCAGAGCTTCGAGAACCGTCAAAGAACAAGAGTCATAGAACGTCGGGTGGACGTAAATATCACTCGCAGCATAATATTGTTCTATCTCTCTGACAGACCCTAAGAAGAGGACGAGGTCGGAAACATCTAATCTCCGGGCCTTTCTCCGGTACCGGGCCACCTGCCCCCGACCTGCAACCAGCAAACAGAATGGTTGGTTTGGAAACCTTTTTCTTAAGAGACCCATCGCTGCCATCAAGGGTTCCAGTCCCTTGAGACGATAATTGTTTCCCACAAAAAGGAGAACGATTGCATGAGGAGGAATATGGAGAGACGACCGCTTTCCCGCTCGGTAGAAATCGCGATTCCGGGGGTGAAATCGATCGAGATCAACCGAGTTGAAGACAACAACCACCTTTTCTGCAAGGGGCCCATAGTATTGAGTGATATCTCTCTTGATCATTTGTGATATGGCAATGATTTTTTTAACCCTAGGACTGAGATACTGTCGCCTCTGGATCCAAAGGGTAAGATAGTGTGCAAGCGATAGATACTGCCTCACAAATCTCCAGAGGTAGTAAAACCTGTTGCTGATGGAACGGAACTCCTGCCTGAGGTAAGCCTGTTCCACACCACCGTGCGGATTGAAGACATTCATGGCGAGGGTCCCCCCCACCCCATGTACAATGTCGAAAGAGTCCGCTTGGATGATACGGGCCGAATTGAGTAGAAAAGAGAACATCCTCAAGCTCCGGGGGTAACCCAACACAGGGATGAGATGCACTTGATAGGATGCCGTCGGATCTTTTTCTCCCTTTATGGCAAAGACATGGACCTCGTGACCTCTACGGGAAAGCTCATCTGCCAACCAGACTAAATAACTCTCTCCCCCCCGGAATGGAAGAAACCACTCAAGCACAATAGCAATCTTCAGTTTGTGGGAAGAACCGCTCATTTCCATACGGCATGCTTCGCCGACTCACCTACTGTAGAAATGTTATCCGCAACTAAATTGTTTCGCAGCCATAGGGCTCAGACTGCGGGCTTACGCCCAGGATTATCCCGGCCTAGGGGTTACCACTACGGAATGATACATTCGTTTTCCCCTTTCACGTCCCCCCACACCGGACAGTCTCACAATCAAAAGTCTGCTATATTTTATGCCTCAACCATACATTATTGTCATACATTTTTCAATAGTTAAGAGTGCTTTCAAACCGCCTGACAAAAATACCACCATTTAATCAAAAAGGGGACCGTCGACCACGAATGGCGTTACCACATGACAACCCACGAGAAACTTGATCAGGAGTCCGTGATCACGGTTTTCTTCGTTGGGATAGGGCGATAGGATTGCATCCCCACAGGTGAAATAAGATGAATATGAGAGAACAATTTGACAAACCATAATTATTTTGTTAGCCATAATCGCCATGACTCCGAGACCGAGGGTCTCCCTTATCGTGACAACCTACAACTGGCCTGAGGCGCTGAGGATCACACTTCACTCTGTTACCAGACAATCCTCTTTTGATGGCGAGATTATCATCGGTGACGATGGATCGGGATCCGAGACGGCAAAGACAATTGAGGATGTCTTGAGGCCCTCGGCGATAAGGTGGTGCCATGTGCGGCAAGATGACATCAGCATAAGGCAAGCGAGGGTCAAAAACCTCGCGGTGAAATACTCCCGTTACGAGTACCTCATTTTTATTGACCACGATGTAGTGTTACACCCCGATTTTATTTCGGATCACTTACGGATGTCGGAAAAGGGAGTCTTCCTGCAAGGCAAACGCTGCTTTTTAGGGCAAAGCCAGACAAGAAGGATGCTCGATCATGGTTTTTTTCTCCCCTCTTTTTTATCTCCTCATCTGAAGAATCGAAAAAACGCCATTCGGAATCTTTTGCTTGGGCGTGCACTCTCACGAAAGAAAAGATTCCAAAGAACGCTGAGGGGATGTAATCTCTCTATGCACAAGGAGGATTTCTTGAGAGTGGATGGGTATGATGAAGTTTTTGACCAGTTATGGGGAAGGGAAGATTCGGATATCTGTTACAGGCTCTTTCATAACAATGTGAGGATCAAGAATCTATGGTTCCGTGGGATTCAATACCATCTTCATCACCAAGTTACCAAAGGCAGGGAGAAGGACAGACTGGATTATGAGCTCGAACGGGTTTTGGAAGAGAAGAGGAACAAAGCGATCAGGGGGTTCTCCCATTTAAGTTCCGAGGGAAGTATTGTCTCAGCCTCGGATAGTTTCTGGTCCTACTAGGGAATGGCGATGTCTGTTTTCGATGTCCAATTGTTTTCTATTGGTCGATAGAATAGGCTGAAAAGCTGATCTGCCAGCCGTGAAAAATAGCTCTTTCCTCCCCGGATGGAAGAACCTAGTCCGATACCAAGGCAATGTTCAGTCTTGGGGAGAAATCCCTCGTGTCCATGTCCAACGCTGTTTTGGATGCCCCAATATTCTTAATGACAGACATGGGGTGAATCCCTTTTCACAATTGGATGTCCTACGAAGCTTTCGCGTAAAAGGTCCTTAGCTGCCAGGAATACATCATCAACTGTGATCGCTTTTAAACACCTCAGTTCGTCACAGGACCGATTTCGACAGGGATTGCAGCCGACCTCTTTTCTAACCTTCCTATGTCGACCAAGAGGTTCATGAAAGACCGGGTCCGTAGGGCCGTAGATCACAAGGACCGATGTTCCCACCAAAGAGGCAATATGCATAGGACCCGTATCTCCTCCTAAATAGAGGTCACAATGTTTGAATAACTCCCCTAACTGTGTTAGGGACTCCGTCTCGGGTCCTAAAACGGATTGCTCCCTCATCTCTTTTCGAATGGCTTCCACTGATTCCAACTCTCCAGGGCCCCAGGTAAAGATGACGGTTGCATCGAGTTCACGAATCAACCGATCTGCCAATTGAGCATAATGACCAGGCATCCACCTCTTAAAAAGGGCATTGGGGTTTGTTCCAGTATGGATGGCAATAGAGGGCCTTCCGAGCGGAGGGTTCAATCTAATGAAAAATGATTCTACATACTCTTTATCCCTTGGGGGAATATGAAGTCTTGTGTCAAAATCCTTCACTTCCAAACCCAGACCTTTAAGAAGAGCGAAATTCCTTTGATATCGACTGATCTTTTCTTTCGGAAGTTTCACTTTGATATTGGAGAAGAAGAAATTGCCTTCCCTGCTCGATTTTCGGTCATATCCAATCCGCTTAGAAGAACCAGAGAGAAATGAGATCATACCGCTTTTAATAATTCCATGAAAATCAAGGACAATGTCGAACTTTTGCTTTCTCAGTTCGAGAATGAATTGACCCATTTCCTTGAAGGTCTTCCACACCTTTCCAATTGATTTCATTTCCTCTGTCCATCTTTTTCTCGGAAGGAAGATCACTCGATCGATCTCGGGCTGACTTTCCAATAGGGTCTTGGAAGGTTCTTCAACGACCCATGCAATATAAGAGGAAGGAAAATATTCTTTTAGGGCTTTCACAGCAGGTAATGTTCGAAGGACATCACCCACCGCACTGAGCCTCAAAACAAGAATTTTACGAAATTCCATTACAAAATAATTACCCCATTGTTACTTAATTTTCAATATCAAAAAGAGAATGGAACCAATGACTTGAAGGAATTTGAACTCAGGGGTAAGAAATCGATCCAGATCAATTTGAAGTCTCTAAGAGGAAATTCGCTTTGCATAGACATATCCCCCTTCCACCCAAACTTGGAACCCTAATTCTTTAAGTCGCCCGGGGATATTAACGGAGGATTCCGGATTCACACCATGAGTCTCCATCGCTATGGCTCGTATTTTAACAGCTGTCTCCAAGCTCATATTCTTAAGAATATCATGTTCGGCACCTTCGCAATCTAGTTTCAGAAAGTCAATGACGGGCAAGCCCTCTTTTTCTATGATTCCAAGAACGGAGGTGGTTTGGACCGATTTCTTCATCAAATCCCTTTGTTCCCGTGTGTAAAGGGAATGACTGCCTGTACCACCATCCTTGAAGATATAAATATCTTGATATCCGTTGCATCCAGATACGGCCATTTGATAGGGTAGTATATTTTTCAGGTTATTTAGCTCTATGTTTTTTTTAAGCATCTGGAAGTTCTCTGGTTCTGGCTCGAAAGCAAGCACTTTGATTGCAGTCCGAGCAGCCACCACCGAGAAAGATCCAATGTGAGCTCCCACATCAACCACGATGGAATCTTTTGTGATTGGAATGAAATCTCTTATATAATGTCTCGTCACAAAATTTGATTTGACAATCTTCAAGTCATCCGTATGAGGTCGTAACTTTAATCGGATGCCGTCTCGATGAATAATTTCGAATTCCTTCCGCAAGAGCCCATAACGTTCAGCATAAAATGTGTACCAATTCCTGATGACCGCAACATTCTTTATGATCGACATGTAACCAACCCCTATAATCTAATTGGAACTAATCCACGCCGCATAGGATAACCTATTGCTATTCAATTTTCAATAGTTAAAATAAGAAGATGGTGATATGAGAGGAGGCTTATGAAGAGGGACACGAGAGGATGGAAAGGGTCACTTTCGCCTTCCGAAGTGGATCATCTCCTGATAAAATTTCTCGACAGCCTCCACGTGTCGATCCAATCGGAAGTCTCGGTGGGCCCTCTGGTAAGCAGCTTTTCCTAACGCTTCCTTCTTCTCTGGATGGTGAAGCAGATAGAGGACGGCACGGGCTAATTCTTCCGGCGTATCGTTCACCACCAAACCTGAAACGCCATCTTCGATCAATTCGGGTAGCATCCCCCGGTTGGCCACGATGACGGGCTTGCCCATGGCCATTACCTCCCTCAAAGCACGGGCTGTTCCATCAGACCCCGCCATTAAAAAGACAAAAATGTCCATACAGGCTAAGGTGTCGAGATAGTCCGCTGTTCGATATCCTGCGAGCGTGACCCATTCTTCAACGCCCAGTTGTTTCATGGGTTTCACAACGCTTTCTTCCATCTGGCTGGACCGGCCTACCAACAGGACTTTGATATTTGAAAAATCCTTGGCAATTGTTTTGATCGCTTCCAAAAAGACTGCCGTCCTTCGGTATTTTTGGTACCGGGCAATCATTCCAATAATGACTTTTTCAGGTTCGATCCCCAATAGAGTCCTCATATCTTTGTAGTCCCGTCGAGGGTCATACCGATCTAAATCCAAGGCGGGCAGGATTTTCGCAATTCTCTTAGGGGAAAGTCCGAAATGTTCCGCATCTTCTCTTCTTGCCCTCTCTGAGAAAGTAATCATCCCATCGGTCAATTGGGAAATGAGAAAACGCTTCCCCAGACTCGGTTTCAAGGGTCTCGTTTGTGATCTGTTCGGACGACTAAGACAGGATGAGCGCATCTCCTCGCCGCAATCCCTCCCAGGAAATGGCCATAAGAATGGTGCACGTTGAGGATATCGAACTTTTCTTTACGAAAGTAGATGGTAAGGTCAAAGATGTCCCGAAGATTATTCCAGAAAAACTCTGGATGATAAACCTTCACGGCATGATTTAGACGGAATTGGTCCGTCGCCTTCACACCCGCTTGCAAGCCAAACCCGTTTCTCTATACTATCCTCAACCGGGAGGGGAGGTCTCTGATAGGCCAGGGTGACCTCATGCCCTTTCTTCTCTAACCCTTTGCAGAGATTTAAGACCGGATCGGCAGGGCCAGTCCACTTCCAATTACTGAAAAGTTGAAGGATCCTCATCTAAACCCGTTCCGCCCTCTTAGAGAAAGAAGTTATCATCTTCAACCTTCTCGATTTCGTGGACATTCTCCTTCGATTGGATGAACGTCTCAAGCCACCAGTTGGTTTCGTTGTAAAAACATCCAACGTCCTTGCATTCCGTGGTCGCACCAAACGTCTTGATGGATTGGGCCATTCTTTGAAGGCTCTGTCTGAATTTCTTATCTGTGAGGTATCCATCCTTTTCGGAAATCTTGGCAATGTCCACGCCTCGAAAAGCTGGGCAATGATAAATTCCGAATGGAGAAACAACGGTTCTGAAAAATTGCATATGGCATTTTTTCGGTTGACTCTTAATGCGCTCCGTCTCCTGAGTCAGCATGGCTTTAAGATTCGAACTTTCAATGATCTTCACTTTGTCCCCGGCGATCTCTCTTGCCCTTTGTAATTGGACCTCGATTCCTTTTGCAATCTCTGACTCTTTCGATGGACCCACGTTTTGAAGCAACGTTTCCCTCTGGGATTCCTCCGCCCTGATCAGGCAGGGTTTAAATGAAATGTAATCAAATAAGAATTCTCTTGCCAGTTCCACGGCTCTGGGCATTTCTTGAATGTTGGGCCTCAATCGTTTCCCATCAATGTCCACCCCTTCCCAAACAATCACATAGGAATATCCCAACGAGACGCCGGTATTTTTCTCTTTTATTTTTTTCGCCTTCTCCAAGATCTGATGAAGCGTGAGTTTCGTTCTTGGATGATGCAATTCTTTAAAGGTCTCTTCATTTGCCGCATCGATTGAAATTCTGATCCAATCCTTCTCCTCTAATCGGTCCGCGATGGCTTCGATCTTTTTTAATCGGGATCCGTTCGTGGCGATTCCAATCTGAATTCCTTTGCTTTTAATAGTTTCGACCACTGCTTCGAAATCAGGATGGAGGGTCGGTTCGCCGCCGCCTATCAGAATCACTGAGAGGAGACCATGGGAATGCAAGGTGTCGATTAGCTTCTTGATATCTTCCAAGGCTAAGGTTTTCCCGGCATTGATTAGCCTTGAGTCAACACAAAAAGGACAGGAATAATTGCAGGCTGACGTGAGGTCCAGGTTAATCGATATGGGGCTATGGACAGGAGGTTCAATAGAAGAGAAGTTGGCTTCAAGGTCTCTCTGCCATTGAATATATTCCTTTAATCTCTGGACAGTTGAATCCTGCCTTAATTTAGAGCCGAAATCATGTTCTCTGTTTTTTAACTTTACCAGGGGCAACCTTTCATTTAACTCGCTGGGACATCCTTATTTTTAATAAGTATCAGATAGATCGAAGCATTGTCAAGGATGGATAGGCTTTGTTCAGTCGCAGAAGCTATTCAAAAAAAAGAAAAACATCGATTATTGAACAAGAAGATCAAAAAACTCTTTCGGAAGACTTTTAGGGATCCCATTTGAATCAAGATTCACGTGCCTTGTCTCTCCCTCGGCAATCAACTCTTCCTTGCCCCGATCTTTTCGAAAAATTTGATATCCGAATGTGATCATCCGCTTATGGACTCCCTTGAGCCAGCTTCGCACGGT
>Ga0315296_10002776_pt1 | contig 14815 bp, 10 predicted proteins | sample YL17G14_18_MG_FD_203921 | JGI IMG/M metagenome (GOLD analysis project Ga0315296, IMG submission 203921) | Sediment microbial communities from Yellowstone Lake, YNP, Wyoming, USA - YL17G14_18 | ecosystem: Environmental > Aquatic > Freshwater > Lake > Sediment | place: USA: Wyoming | collected... | reverse complement strand
GGGCGTTGAGAGCATGCATGGAAATTGAACCGAATCTCACCGAGTCAAGAAAAGGGCACTATGTGGCCTGCCACCTGTTCGACCATGACTAAGATTGCTTGCGTCTTGCCGAGCATCCTTTCTTGCCTGGAAGACATCGATCCAGAACATCTTCGCTCGCCTTTTTCAACTTACAAGTTGATAGTTGCTGACAATTAGCGAACATCGAACAGCAGACGCAGCCGCTTGCAAGCACGAAATTCACGCACATCACCGATTTGAAGATGCAACGCCACGGATTTTTTGCACATACGCATTGTATATGGCTCGCTGTACTATCTCTGACGGTTATGTAGAATTCGTATGTTTCTGTTTCTTCTGCCATATCTAAGATCTCGTAACTCTCCGAACCTCACATTCTCCATCTGTATGATTCTCTCCCTCACCTCTGGGCTAAGGGTGGATTTCTCGGCAAACTCCCTCGCGATTGTTTTCCCAGTGGATGGCTGGATCCTCTCCAGAATAAACCAGTCAATGAAATCTCTAAGAGCCAGCTCATCGCTCAAGCCATCAGAGGTGTAGGGAAACTCAGGGTACGCCCTCCTCAGCTCTTCTTCTTGGTAGTTCTCCATGGCATCGTCCAATATCGCCTGTTTGATGTCCTCCCATCTCGGTTCAAGAGCGCACATTTCGCTTCCCCGCAAGTTCTTCTATGTATTTTCTTCCGAGACTCGCTTTATCGTCTTTTGCCTCTTCAAGGTACACAATTCCAACGAGTTGGCGGCATTTGACATATATGTCCACCAATTCCTATCCCTTTCCGGTTCAACTGTCAATATTCTCGATGCTTTCGAGTTTTGAGACTGTCGGGAACTCCATCTGTTGCGCATGTTTTCATCCACCGATTTTTCTTGATCCTCTCAGTCCGACGTTGCAGAAAGCAGAGATTTACTGGTATTGAGAGAACTCCGCCCTACGTTGAGGACAGTGCAAGATAGAAACTGACCGTACTTCATAGATCGGTGGAATATCAATGTCGGGCAGAACGCAGTTCAAGGCGCGTTTCTCAACTCGAATGCCCAATGGAGATTATCTTAGCCTAACCATATGGCCTGGGAAGAATGATCCAACCGCTGTGGTATTGAGGGTTCAAGTACGCCGCCAGTCCAGTCAAGGCTGAGAGACCACTGGCAGATTAGTAGTGTATAGAATGGCGGATGGAAGGTATTCACAGCTTCCTGAGAAGCTGCCCCGACAAGCAGATGCGGTTAAACCTGAACCAATCGGTCTTACCGAATCCGCACCACGCATTTTGGCCTTCCAGTCTTCGACCAGCGTCATGGAGCCAACAGACACTAGCGTACAGAAACATTGCGGCGAAATGAGTCGAGGAGGCTCTTGGCTGATGATACTCGGAATAGCCGATTGATCATGATTCAAGTTGATCTGTTTTCTGAGAATTGTTGCATCCTGAGACGTTCCTCTTCCTGCGCTTTCATGACTTCGGATATTCTCTGGGCGCACTCTTCCTCGCTTGTCAACTCGAAGTTCGCATTGCGCCGGTTGAGTATCCTCTCGACGGCAAGTTTAATCTCTACGGGAAAGATCCACTTGGTAAGTGGATATTGAAGCTCCTCCCGCATATCCGCCATGGCGTCGAATGCTATCAGCGCCCACCAGCTGCCTCGCTTGCCCTTGCCGGATCCGAGATCTCTTCGAAGGATCAGTTTGTCGCCGTTGATGTATCCGAAAACCGTTCTGGGCCGACCTGCCACGCGCCTTGATAGCTTTGCTAAGTTATTCGTTCGTCAATGGTGCCTCTTGGGATGGGCAAGCCCAACTTGCACCGTGCTTTGTTCACGCCGAAGTAGGGGTCTCCAGCTTTACGCTTCCTCTCTTCGAGGTTCTGCATCTCGTTGAGAAGCTGTATGAGAGATGCTTTTCCTTCTTCAGTTTTCATGGCCTGCATCGGGGTCTTGTTACACAGTGTGGGGATCTTCGTGTTGATCCATTTCTCGAGGTAGTAGTGATTGAGGTACTCTTTCATCATTCTCTTCTCTTCGTCTTTCGACAAGGTTTGCTTCTCTTCCTTAGGCCGGTCCTTCAACTGTTTAAGGGCCGTCTCCACATCCACGCCTAGATCAGCCGAGAATGTGAGCCTCGACTTGAGTTTTCTTTCCAAGACTTCTTGAAGTCGGGAGAGGCGTTCTTTGGAGAAGCATTCCAATTCTAGTGAGTCATGGGTGAGGGTCACGACTCCGAGGACGCGATGCTCTTCGAATCCTCTTCTCTCATGACGTTTGCCCCTCCGATCTGTTGACCGCTCCGCTTCAAGCCAATTGTAGACACAGGCACCATCATCATTCTTGCCTGCTAACCGAAGTCCCCCCATCTTGTCAAGGGTTCTCTTCGTCGCTTCTCGGTTTTTCAATCCGTACAGAGCCCTTGCTATGTAGAATTCATCGCCCTCGGTGGTTGTCACGATGGGTGTCCTTTCTTGGGAGGCGTACTGAATGACCCTGTGACTCTCCGCACGCAGAAACTCGCGAAATGAGGCTCCTCCATGAACTTCTTCGTACGCCATGAATCCGGTCTCGAGGAAGTCCTTGAGATCCCTCTTTCTCGTTTGGGGTAGGATGGTGGCCGCCCCGGAGATATGGAAGATGCCGTCGACACCGATTACCCTGGTCACTATGATATCCCACAGAGCTGCCGCATTCGAAACCGAAACGTCCTCTACGAAACACTCTTCTTCCGTGATTATGTCTCTCAATCTGATTCCTTCTCCCTTCGAGACGCCTATCACCTCGTAGACGCCGAAGAGCGTCTTCTGCCACTCCATGAGGATGCGCCTCTGTCGCTCATTAAGAGTTGACGATTTCTCCCTGGCGAAGATAGTGACGATTAGTTCTCCAGACCCTACGCAAGGGTAATCATGGATAACCCAGTCCATGAACATCACCTCTTCCACTGTCCCCTCGAAGCCGATGTCTTCGGAACCTCCTTTGTACATATTATGGTGCCAGAGATCTTCTATGGAAGTATGATAAATCTCTCCCACATCATCCCAAGCGATAATCTCCTCATCTATCATACTGCTGTCAAAGAGTGAACGTAAGATCGGTTTGGAGCGCGGATCCTTGAGCTCCGCCACATCGTCAAGACAAAGAGACAGAAACTCTTTGTCTTCTCCTTCTCGAACCAGAATTGTATGGAAGAAACTTATGACCTCATCTTTCCAATCAGGGTGCCCTCGCGCAATAAGCGACAAGGCTATGCTTCCTTCGGCCGCGCTCACGGAATACCACGGCCAACGATAAAACAATGTGGTCGATCCATCTTCAAGAGCGACACGCGTAAGCTCGACGCTGATGATGCGCAATTCAGAGATGGTGGACCGGGCGGAATTCGGAGCGTTCTTGCCGCTAGAACGGATTCCGAGATTCCGGCAGCTGCGCTACTGCAATGGTAGCGCGGGGGAGATTCCGCAGAACCGTGAGGTATACCGCAGCTCGACATATGGAACAGATTCTATGTTATCCCCTATCACAGGTTCAACCGAGGAGCGCAGTCGGATAGACCAGAGCCGCCAAGAAGGAAAGTGCAAAAACCAGTAGGACGACTGACGAAGTGACCCAAGTATACGGGAATGCATGCTCGGAGATGACCTCAGCCATTGCTCTCAACGACACAAGGATCTGCATTAGGACAAGGACAAATACAAGAATAGATATCGACCCCAAGGGTTTGAGGTCTCTCTCCAACGTAGCGATTTCACTATCGTTTTGCTCTATGGCGGGCCCCAATTGATGAGCCGCTCTACTTCGGACCTCAGATAAAATCTTCGGACTCAGGAATTGGAGAACAAGAGCAACATATTCTTGCTAGCGCGTTCGCTCATCGGCGGATAGGACTCGGCACCTCCACAGCAAGGACAGCGGATCGATTCAGCTTCATTTTGGGGCTCTAGTGTCAAGCAAGGTGTTCAGATTGCGAGAGATTGTACTTTGGCGCGGATTTCTACCGCCTAAGCTTCGGAGTCACTCCGATGAGTGACCAGGTATCGCAAAAAGTCAGTGACCTTCTCTTGGGTCCCGAGAAGAATCCGATGATCTGGTAGCTCTCGGGAACCCGATCCCGCTTGTTTCGGATGTTTCTGAGCTGGTGTCGCGTCTCGTGACAGCATGGCGTTGAGACGATTCAGGTGCGGGTTCCGTTGTACGAGCGCACTGTTATGCTACAGCCTGCAGCCCGTAGCAATATTTCGACGCAACTGATATCACAATGCGAATCGGTGTGTGTCTGTAACAGGTGATGGTATGTTTAGGAAGCTACTGTGGATACTGAGGAGCCCTGACGTTTTCTTTGATGATGTGTCACCGCGCGGAAGTTGCTGATGTTCAGTGGACATCTAACGAAGAGAGATACCCGGGAATAGAGGTTCGAAACCTCAATAGCGTGACGCTGCTTCACGTCTTTAAGCACCGACGCCACCTAATCCTGCGCGAGGTGAAATGGGTGCCTGTGCGGCTCAGGAACCGATGCACCTCCAAGGCTTCGCGAGTGAATTGGCCATTGGCCTCTTTACCTACAGGGGAATCCGGCTGTCTACGCATATCAGAACAGCCACGTGGTTACGATGTTGCGAACACAATCGACATGGATCGCATACGGTCGACCACCGGAGCCGTTTTCAACGTCATGAAGTATTCAACTCATGACGGCCCTGGCATTCGCACCACCGTCTTCCTTAAGGGATGTCCGCTCAGATGTCGCTGGTGTCATAACCCCGAGGGTCAGTCTGCCGAACTAGAACTGTTCTTACGTTCAGATAGGTGCATCGGGTGTGGGGACTGCTCAAAAGCGTGTCGCTACGATGCTATCCGGTTCAGAGGGTCCCCGCTCACGCTCAGAGACAAGTGCCGAGTCTGTGACAAGTGCGTCAAGGTATGCCCCTCCGGAGCAAGAGAGATATCTGGAAGAAAGGTGACCGTCAGCGAGATCATGGAGGAGATCGAAAAGGACGTCGTCTTCTATGACGAGTCAGGCGGTGGAGTCACGTTCTCCGGCGGAGAACCACTTATGCAGCCGGACTTCCTACAGGCTCTCTTGCGACTCTGTAGGCAGAGGAAGATCCATACGGCAGTAGAGACGTGCGGCTTGAGCCGCCCAGAAAGTCTGCTTAGTGTCGCTATTTTCGTGGACCTATTTCTATACGACGTGAAAATCATCGAGAGTGATAGGCATGAGAAATTCACGGGTCTGTCAAATCGAGCCATTCTGGAGAATCTGAGTACGCTGTCAGATCACCATGCGCACATAGTTATTCGCTTTCCCCTTATTCCCGGGGTCAATGATGATGAGCGGAATCTCTCGCAAGCCGGCCGGTTCATATCCTCGTTGGCAAAGGTACAGGAGATCCAAGTCTTGCCCTATCATCATGCAGGAATCGGAAAATATATAGGACTAGGGAGAAGCTACGAACTTGCTCAGATCAAGCCGCCCTCAAGTGAACAGATTTCCAAAACGGCGGAGATCTTCAGGAGTTACGGGTTAAAAGTCAAAATCGGAGGATAAGAGCGAACGGTGAATGAGAGAGTGAGGAGACTCCGACAGAACAGTCTGGACAGCAAGGCTTGCATTTCTACGGATAGAGCGGAGCTTGTCACGGAATTCTACACGAGTATCCGTGATCTTTCTTCTCCCGTCTGTAGGGGGCTTGCCTTCAAGTATCTGATGGAGAACAAGAAGATATGCATCAATGATGACGAGCTGATTGTCGGAGAAAGGGGACCTGCTCCAAAGGCTGTTCCCACATATCCAGAACTATGCTGTCACACGCTTCAGGACTTGGATATTCTCTGCGATAGGCAGAAAGTAGCTTTCGCGGTTACCGATCACGATCGAGAGACATACGAGAAGAAGATAATCCCGTTCTGGCGGGGCCGATCCATGCGTGACATCATTTTCCAAGAGATGTCAGATGAGTGGAAGGCTGCCTTCGAAGCAGGCATCTTCACCGAATTCATGGAGCAGCGGGCACCGGGTCACACAGTTCTAGGTGACAAGACATACCACAAAGGATTCCTCGATCTCAAAGCTGACATTGAAAGGAGTCTGCAGAGCCTAGACTACTTCAACGATCCTGGAGCATGGGACAAGCATGAAGAACTGAAAGCGATGTCCATCTGCGCCGAGGCGATCATCAGATTCGCTGAACGGCACGCCGAGAAAGCACGTGAGATTGCCGAACGCGAGAGGGGCCCTGAACGTCGGAAGGAACTTGACAAGATTGCAGATGTTTGCTCCCAGGTGCCGAAATATGCCCCGCGCGATTTCTGGGAAGCCCTGCAGGCCTACTGGTTTGTCCATTTGGGCGTGATCACTGAGCTGAACACTTGGGACTCGTTCTCTCCGGGGCGTCTGGACCAGCATCTGTATCCGTTCTACAAGAGAGGGTTGGAAGACGGGACGCTCACCGCGGAAAGGGCGAAGGAACTCCTGCAGTGCGTGTGGGTGAAGTTTAACAACCACCCCGCGCCGCCGAAAGTTGGCGTAACCGCCGCGGAGAGTGGTACGTACAGTGATTTTGCTGCCATCAATCTAGGCGGCCTCAGGCCAGACGGCTCAGACGGGGTAAACGAGCTTACTTACCTCATACTTGACGTTATTGATGAGATGAGACTGATTCAACCGTCCTCGAACATACAACTCTCAAAGAAGAGCCCCGACCGTTTCCTGAGGAGGGCCTGTGAGATCATCCGACAAGGCTGGGGGCAGCCGTCTATCTTCAATGCGGATTTGGTTGTCGAAGAACTTGTCCGTCAAGGAAAATCAATCGAAGATGCCCGAACCGGCGGCACTAGCGGTTGTGTGGAGACGGGCTCCTTCGGCAAGGAAGCGTACATCCTCACAGGATACTTGAACTTGCCAAAAATACTGGAAATCACATTGAACAGCGGTGTCGATCCACGCACCGGCAAGAAGATCGGTCTACAGACCGGAGATCCTGCTCAGTTCGGATCATTCGACGAGCTCCTTGACGCTTTCAAGAAGCAGCTCAAGCACTTCGTCGATATCAAGATCAAAGGGAGTAACATCATCGAGCGGCTATACGCCAACTATATGCCTGCTCCATTCCTTTCTCTCCTCATCGACGACTGTGTGAAGCGCGGCAAGGACTACAATGACGGCGGCGCCCGCTACAACTCGTCGTATATCATGGGCGTAGGCATCGGCACCTTGGCGGACAGCCTCGCCGCCATCAAGTATCACGTCTTCGACAAGAAGGACATGACCATGACAGACTTGCTTCGGGCACTCAAGGACAACTTCGAAGGCCGAGAGAAGACTCGTCTGATGCTCTGGAATAGGACACCCAGATACGGCAACGACGACGACTATGCAGACGCTTTGATGAGAGCCTCCTTCGGTGCCTTCTATGACCAAGTCAACGGCAGAAGGAATACAAGAGACGGATTCTATCGCGTCAATTTTCTCTCGACGACGTGCCACATCTATTTCGGCTCTGCAGTAGGAGCCACTCCTGATGGAAGAAGGGCAGGCGAGCCGGTATCTGAGGGAGTTTCGCCCGTGCAAGGTGCGGATCAGCATGGCCCAACGGCTGTAATCAAGTCGGTGGCCAAGATGGACCAAGTCCGAACCGGCGGAACGCTCCTTAACCAGAAGTTCACTCCGATGTTGCTGGAGGGGGACGACGGCATCGGAAATCTCGCTCATCTGGTCCGCGCCTACTTCAAGCTGGACGGTCACCATATTCAATTCAATGTGGTCACCGCCGAGACTCTGCGCGCCGCTCAGGCAAACCCTGAGAAGTACAGGGACCTTATTGTCCGTGTCGCAGGTTACAGTGACTACTTCTGTGATCTCAGCAAAGCGTTGCAGGACGAGATCATTGCCCGCACGGAGCACAGATCCTACTGATGACTCTACTAGCCGAGGGTAAGCAACCTAGCATCGGTGCGTTCTCCGACCGAATCGGAAGACATGGTAAAGCACCTCGTGATCGTTTCACATACATGCAGCAGGTACCCTTCTCTCCGCTCAATGACGGAGGAACAGTCAAGAGATCTACCTGATCGCAAGATAACTTCATCAGGCTCTTCAAAGAGGTTGTTGGGTAAGGGGAACTAGCGTAATTGGCCAAGACGCAATACACAGTTGTGGACACGCATACAGCTGGGGAACCCACGCGCATTGTAACGAGCTTTCAGACCATTCGCGGAAGAACTATGGCTGAGATCAAGAAAGAGATGCGGGCTAACTACGATTGGTTCAGGCGCTTCTTGCTACAGGAACCTAGGGGCCATAGCGATATGTTTGGTGCTGTTCTCTTCCCTCCCAAACGCAAAGAGTGCGATCTTGGCGTGATCTTCATGCACAACGGAGGCTACTTAGACATGTGCGGCCATGGCATCATAGGGGTCGTGACTTGTGCCGTGCAAACAAGGATGATCGAAGCGAGAAAAGAGATTCTAATCGATACTCCTGCAGGCTGTGTCAAGGCAAGGACAGAATACTATGGGCGCCGGGTCCGGTCAGTAGCCTTCGAAAATGTCCCAGCCTTCAAGCTCAAAACTACTGAGATTAGGATTGCAGATCAATCCATTTCAGTAGACATAGCCTTCGGGGGCAACTTCTTCGCTCACGTCCGTGCTGACAAGCTTGGAATCAATATAGAACCGAAGAACAAGACCGCGATCATAGACCTGGGGATTAGAATCAGAGATGCCGTGAACGAGGACGAGAAGATCGCCCATAATGAACTACCGCATATTAGCAAAGTTGAACTTGTCGAATTCTCTGGCCGACCGAGGAGCCGAGGAGCGCACGCCCAGAACGTAGTGGTCTTCGGGCGCGGACAGATAGACAGATCACCATGTGGGACAGGTACCTGCGCAAAAATGGCAATCCTTCATTCAGAAGGAAAGCTGAAAGTTGGCGACTTGTTTGTACATGAGAGCATCATAGGAACCAGGTTCGCGGGCAGGCTCATCGCCGAAACAAAGGTTGGCGGCTACCAGGCTGTTATTCCTGAGATCACCGGCTCCGCGTACATCACGGGCTTCAACCGCTTGGTCTTCGACGACGAGGACCCCCTACGAGAAGGTTTCTTGTTGTGATGCATGAAGGTGCCATGAGACACGGGTGCCTTCGAGAATCTCCGAAACCTTTGGTTCAACGTTCGGCAGATCTCCATAATACGCGAGCAGCGGGTGTCACCGGTCTAGCAACTTCTGACTTATCATCGAGCCTGAGCGTCAGCCAGTTTGATTGTTTTTGTGTTAGCCCATAACATTTGGCACAGTGTCGAAGTATACTTCTGCGGGTGTTGAATGGTCTAACGCCATATGTGGGCGCTCGTAGTTGCTGGACATGTAAGAGCCTGCACGTTTGATCCTCTGTGGCCTCTCATACTACATGACCGTCAGGTCTTGGTAGTTGAATGAGGCTTGCCTTAAGCTGCTGTCCAAGTGAGCTTCGAGCTCTGATAGATGATTGCAGCTTTCCAGCCGGCCACAAAGAGGCAGGGGAGGTGAGAGGGAGAGGTTGACCCAATACGTAGCCGTGGATGTCGGGAAGAGGAAATGTGTAACATGCGTAATGGATCAGGATGGCCGAATCTCAGAGATGTCTTCCTACTGCAACACATCATTCGACGTAGGCAGGTTCGCGGAACATGCCTTGGAAAGATACGGTGAATGCAAGGCCGTAGTCGAATCAACGGGGAACATGTGGTTGAAGACGTACGAGGCCTTCGAGTCCAGGGGCATGGAGGTGAAGCTTGCGAATCCGTTGAAGACCAGGATCATAGCCGAAGCAAGAGTGAAGACCGATACGCTCGACGCCAAGATGCTTGCTCACCTTCTTAGAGCAGACCTGGTAGCCGAGTGTTATGTTCCGCCGAGGCCTGTGAGAGAGTCTAGAGCACCCCTAGGCCACAGGATGAATCTTGTCAGGGAGCAGACCCGCGTAAAGAACAGGATTCACAGCCTACTCGACAAGTACGACCTGAAATGTGAGTACCGTCACATGTTGGGAGCACATGGGATGCGGTGGCTTCGCGGACTGCAACTGGACCGAGAATACGATCAGGTGCTGCTTCAATCATTGCTTAGACAGCTCGAATTCCTCAGTCGCGAAGAAGAAATCGGCGACTCGGAGATAGCCCAGGACGCCATCGATAGCAAATACGTCCCGGTGATTATGAGCATGACGGGTTTCGACTATTACAGCGCATCCCTACTGGCCGCATACATTGCTGACATCCGAAGGTTTCCGTCACCGGAGCATCTTATCTCATGGGTAGGGATCTGTCCGTCGGTACATCAGACCGGCAACTCACTCCACATGGGCAGGATGAAGGATGGAAACGGGAAGGTGAAATGGATGAAATGGATGATGATTCAGGCTGCAAATGTGGCTGTGAGGAACGATCCTAGAATGAGAGCATTCTATGAGCGGAAGCTGAGGAGGCATAAGCACAACATGGCGATGACCCATGTCGCGAACAAGATGCTGAAGATAATTTGGCATATGCTTCGGGAGAATAGACTCTACAACGAGAGAAGCGAGAGGCTCTACATGTCAAAGCTTAAGAGAATAGCCAACGGAAAAAGCCAATGGAATTCCTTGAGGCATTCTCGGCCGCATCCTCAGCATTTGCGAGAGTTTCTTCAACCAATGAGAGAATTTGCTTCATGAAATCTTCGAGTTCGGGTAGCATGACCCTTCAATTGTCTTAAAGCTAAAAGGTTGACATATCGAATCCCGTGAGAATATATTGATGGTTAGGGCCGGTGAGTATTTCACAAGGCTCTTTCTCGTATGTCCCAGTAGTCTCTCAGAGCCTCACCCAGCGTATTGAATGAAAAAGCTGCCAGAAAAATGCACAGGCCGGGGAAAAATAAGGGATAACTCGAGAGGTTCATGTAGTCTCGAGCTTCATACATCATCGTCCCCCAGTCCGCGGTTGGTGGCTGGGTGCCGAGTCCGATAAAGCCCAACGCCCCCACCAAGAGTATTACGCTTGCTGCATTGAATGTCATCTGGACAACGAGAGGGCTAATAATGTTTGGAAGTATATGATGGAAAATGATTCTCGCATCAGCACAACCTATCACCTTCGCATTGTCCACGTACAGCAATTCCTTGGCACTCAGCACTTGCCCCCTTGTCAATCGAGCGAACGGAGCGATGAAAAAGATGCTTGATGCAATTATCGCGTTTTCCAAGCCTACGCCCAGCACGGCCAATATGCCGAAAGCCAGTATTATTGGGGGAAAGCATAGAAGAATGTCTGTTGTTCTCATCGCAAGAATGTCCACGACCCCTCCGTAGTAACCAGACAGAAGGCCTAACAAAAGCCCTAAACTAGTCGAAACTGCCAGCACGATCGAGATCGAGTACATAAGAGTTCTCCCCCCATAGATTATTCTGCTCAGAATGTCTCTGCCCATCTGGTCGCTACCCAGCGGAAATCTCCAACTCGGAGCTTGCAGTCTTTCGGATAGTTCCCCCTCCCAATACGGTCTGGGGGCAACATAATCTGCAAATACGGTCGAGAATAGGAGAAGAGTGAAAAACAACAAAGCAAAAACAACCGACTTGTCTCGCTTGCACGTTTGTGCCACGAAATCTCCCAAACCCTCTTTCAGCTGACGGGCTGTTGATGCAAACCGCCTTAACTCCGACAGTGACTTCATCTAGCCTCATCTTGTTTAGTCGCGCTTCGCGAAGCGTATCCGTGGATCCAAACGCATGTACAGAACATCGGAAGCCAATACGGACAAAGTCATGACTATCGCTATCAACAGCATGCCTCCCTGAATAACAGGATAATCACGCCTTAACAGGCTTTGCACAAGCAGCAAGCCCAACCCGGGGTAATTGAAGACCGTCTCCGTCACTACAGCGCCTCCTATGAGAGATCCAAACTGTAGGGTCACCACGGTAACTACCGGAATCAACGAATTTCTTAGAATGTGATTTACCAGGATCTGCCTCCGTCTTAGCCCCTTTGCCTGTGCTGTGAGAATGAAATCTTGGTGTGTAACATCCAATGCTGCAGCGCGTGTTACCCTTGAAATCATTCCGAACAAATAGGTCGCTAAGGTAAGGGTAGGCAAGACCAAGTATTCGGGACCTCCACGGCCCATCGAGGGAAGCAGACGTAGGTGCAACGAAAACACCGTGATGAAAATCATTCCTATCCAGAATACTGGTATCGAGAAACCTAGCAGTGACACCGTTCTACAAATGTTGTCGACTCGTCCGCGGTTAGTTGCAGACAAGACTCCCAAAAAAACTCCCAAGACCGAAGCCATAATCATGCTGAGTACCGCCAATTGCAGAGTCGCTACGAATTTCTGCAACACCAAAGATAATACTGGTTGGGCCCCAGCCACACCTAGCTCAATTGAGTATCCCCAGTCTCCTTGCAGCAGCCTAGCAAGGTAGAGGAAATACTGTACGTAGATCGGCTGATCGAGTCCCAATAGTCTCCTAGTAGTTTCCAGCTGTTCCCCTGTAACAAAACCTCCAAACAAGATTATGACAGGATCCCCTGGAATAGAGCGCACGATGACAAACACAACCAAAGTTACACCAAGTATGGTTGGAATCAGCGAAATCGATCGTTTAAGAAAGTATGAGTACGACATTCTGTTAGCAGCCTCTGAGCTATCCCCCCACATCTGTCCCTCAATAAGTAGATTGCGAAAAGTTGAGTGAGTGTAGAAGTCAGTTTCCTCTAGAACACTCTCTGGAGGTGCGTTCAGCCTGGAAATACACTCAACGTTGAGCACCTCCATCTTGCTGAATCGCTCCACAGGAAACGTACCGGGAGGGGCTCTGAAGACAGAATCGAGGGACACATGTTGAGGGATAGAACACCTCTTACAGCCTCAAAAAAAGAAGAAAAGATGGCCTGTTGGAACTGTTTGGGTCGATCCCAGTGTGGTTCAGGTCAATATTGCTGTCCAATCTTTCAGCGTGATAACGGCGGCAATGAAGATGCTATCCAGTGCTCCGGGTGCGTTCGCCCCTTGTTCGAAATGTGCATCGTAAAAGAAATAAACTTCTGTTCTGACCGTGACGCCTTTGAGCTGTGGGACTCTCGCTGTAATCGCTGACTCGGTGTGCATGAATAGATAAGGACAGCCGTCAAATATCAATTGTTGCATGGTGGCGTCTAAGGAAAGACGCTTGGCCTGATCGAGAGTACGGCTCTGCTCTAGGCCTACGTCATCAAGTTGCGATGGTATCGCCTGGCCGAAGCGACCTGGAATCCACCAGAATGTCAGGGACTGTGATGCTTTCGACCACCACCGCGCAACGAATCCATTATCTACATCCATCGTAACGACGGCTAGGGAATAGATCCCCATGTTGTACTCAAAGTCACGAGGATTAGCCTTGCCTGCATGAACATCTAGAGAATTCTGGACTACAATACCTTGATATGATCCAAATTGCATTTGCTTAATATTCACATTGAAGCCGACCTTGCGAAGATAACCTGCAATGGTCTCTCCCAACTCCTTATCCAACAGATACCTATTCATGCTATTCCATATGGTGATGGTAGGCTGGTTATTAGGTCCATATCCTGCGTCGGCCAGTAGTTGTTTTGCCTTTTCTGGGTCGTAGGGAAACATGGGCTCTTTGGCGACCTTCGAGATCTGTACCCTACCAAATGGGCCCGCCTGATAGATTCCGTCCGAGGGTGTTACCGAATCATAGTACAACTCTTTGGCAATGGTTTTCTTGTCAACGGCGTAATTGATTGCCTGACGAACTCTTATATCGTCGGTTGGTTCTTTTGCAGTGTTGATCCAGTATTCAATGCTGCGCTGATCTGGGTAGATATCTACCTCAAACCCTTTCTGTCTGAGTGTGCCAATCTGGGAGGGAGGAACCTGCGATATGTAGTCGACCTCTCCCGTCTCAAGGGCTGTCAATCGTGCTATAGGATCGCTGATAATCTTCACTGTTATCTTGTCGAAACGTGGGGGGTAATCCTTGTTCCAATAGTCTTCGTTCTTCACGAATACCAACCTCTCGTCTTTCACCTTTTCAAGGAGTTTGTAGGGCCCAGTTCCGCAGAAGTTTGTTATCCCAAACCCCGGTTGTGAGGCGAACTCTCGGGGAACAGCTGGATAGATGCCGCCGTCATACAAGTACGACAACGCCGCTGCCACAGTCTTATTCGCTCCCATCAGAAGGGTATAATCATCAATAGCTACGAAACGATCTACTTCACCGAGGTTATATTTCGGAGTTGACATGTTCTTCCAATTTGCCACCTTGTCAAGCAGCCATGCAATGTCTTGAGCGGTAACCTCACCCCCGCAATGGTACTTTACCCCTTTTCGAATCGTAATTTCCCAAAACGTATCATTGTACCTTCTCCAAGACTCCGCTATCCAAGGAATCTGTTCCAGCTTGCCGTCTACTACTCTTGCCCTCGTGAGGGGTTCGGCAGATAGACCTGTAACGGAAAGTTCGATACTAGTTAGTACACTGGCTGGATCGAGAGAACGAACGTCTGTCGCAATACCTATCCTAAGCTCTGTTATTGCCTCGGGTTTACTCGCGAACATTGAAAGGTACGCGTATCCGCCGGTGGAAGCCGCCACTACTATGACCACAAGAATCAAAACCTTCGTTGATCTAGTGATCTTTGACCTAGGAGGCTCAGTCTTCATGGTAACCCTATGGGGCATAGGGTTAGACTTGCATTTATAACACTTACGATAATCATGGCTGTGGAAAGGTATCGGGTTTGGTTTCTGTGAAGAGGCATGCCCAAGAC
>Ga0315296_10002775_pt1 | contig 14816 bp, 5 predicted proteins | sample YL17G14_18_MG_FD_203921 | JGI IMG/M metagenome (GOLD analysis project Ga0315296, IMG submission 203921) | Sediment microbial communities from Yellowstone Lake, YNP, Wyoming, USA - YL17G14_18 | ecosystem: Environmental > Aquatic > Freshwater > Lake > Sediment | place: USA: Wyoming | collected... | reverse complement strand
CAAGAATGATGTGACCGTAAGAATGGCGCCCGCTGACAAGAAGACAATGCCGAGAAATGAAGCTTTGACAAGACCCAGATGAACTGTCAATGTTTCAACATGCATGGCCTTGTCTCCAAAATAGTCCCTTGTCTCCGTGGGAACGGTTACTCCGTAGACAGTCAAAGTCAGCCCGGCGAGAGACATGAGAAACAGCGCGCGCGCGTGGCAGAATAAGCCCAGCCCAAGAAAATTCCGAGTCCCCACAGGATGGACAGGATAGGTTTTCCCTGGATCACCGTGAAAATAGAAACCAGAACCAAAGCGCAGAAGAATTCTACGATGAACGCAAGTCTCAATCGACCGCGTCCAAGAGACTCCTCAGCCAAGACGAGTTGTTTCTTCCTTTCGTCTTTCATGTCAAGCTCATAGTCGTAATAGGCGTTGATCTGAGCGCCTATAGTTGAGCTCAAGTTGATTACGCTAAAGGACAGAACAAGTAGAATGATCAAACCAGTAAGGTCGGATGTTCGATTTGCTCCCCACGCGAGTCCCAGGATTAAAGAACCCAGATTTGGGAGGATAAATTCTGCCCTGGAAACGATGCCAAACTGTTTCAGTCTTTCAAACATGTCTTTATCAGCCGAGCTATAAGCTCGGGACATTTAAAAACATACTGTGTTCGCGAGTATGTGGGCGCCGATCAGCGGGCACGCCCAAACATCGCGGCAAGTCGGATCATGTCAAAAATGTCGACGATGCCATTACCATCCAAATCGGCCAACGCGTTCCAATTGGGGTCTCCGAATGAAGAACCATAGGCACGGGACGCCAGTATGGCGTCGCTTATGTCAACAATGCCATCTGAGTTCAAGTCGCCCGGGATGACACTTGAACTCTTGAAGACGCCGTCGATTGTTCCACAAGTCAAGGGGTTTCCATAAAGATCTCCTGCTTTACAATCCGTCAAATTGAGTCCAGTAGTGGCCGTGTCTTTTACCCTGAAGGCTATGTATGCCAGCGTGTGATTTCCCGCTATGGGAGCGTAGCCACCAGATATGGCTTTCTTCACATCCATAAATGCATAGGCATAGACCAGATATCCACCAGTGTTGTTGATCTTGTGCATGATTTGCCAAATATTGGAGGAATCGCTCCGGGGCGTCACCTCATTAAACATGATCTCAGTCATCCCAACCGCTTCCAATATCGCTGGATCCCAAGTGAAGTTGAACTGCAGCCCAATGACGCCCTGATGAAGGATATTGCTGTCCATCTTCACTGAAACATTGAAGATACTCCCCACTCTCAGAGAACTGTTATCTGTTACGGCTGGGTCAACGTATACCATTAGTTCAGGCGTCCACGGAGGGATATTGCTGAAATATCCGTCGACTGATTCATGCGGAATTGCTTCCGCATAAGGATTTGCAAGGATAACTGAATCATGACCATTCCATGAGAAACTCAAAAGGCATTCGCCAGTACTGGTCACTTCGAAAACTATGCGGGCAATGGTTTGACTGCCTGAAATCGGGGCGTAACCTCCTTCATAGGCCAGATTAAGGTCCTGCCACGTGCAGGCATAAGCCACGTAACCTTCTGTGTTGTCAATAAGCAACTGTAACTGCCAGATGTTGTCCCATTCAGGTAGAGGTGTGACGGTATGAAACATGACTTCTTCAAGGACTCGAACATTCAGAATAGTCGGATCATAAGTGAGCTTGAACTCAGCGCCAACAAGTCCGGGGTCAGCGACAACGTTATCGACCTTGACATTTACGGTGAATAAAGTACCGGGCACCATAGCCATATCTGCTACCAGTGGTGGATCAACGTATACCCTTGCAGTCTCAGGAGCCGCAACTCGCACCGTGCCAAAAGCCAAAGTCACACATGAAATCAACAGAGCCAGCAAACACAGTGCGGCCGTCATCTTTGACCTTCTTTTTTGGAGCGACAATCTACGTACCCTCCCCGAAGTGTATTGCGAACTTTATCATGTCATAGATGTCGATAATGCCATCTTGGTTCACGTCACAGAAAACTCGGTACTCCGGCTCGGTGGACTTTGCTCCAAAGGCGTTTGATGCCATGATGCAGTCGAAGATGTCAACTTTCCCGTCGCCGTTCGCGTCGCCGATGATTCTAACATTCACGGAACCGTCCACCCATTCATTATTAGCCGTGTTGCCCTCGCCCGAAACTATGCTTACCTCTGCTTTAATTGTATAATTCTGACCTGCCGCAGCGAATGTGGTGTCCCATAGGAAATTCCGGTCCACAGTCTCGTTCGGTTGAAGGTATACATATTCTAGTGCTATCAGATTGTAGTTACAGTACAGCGATACGGCAAAGTCCTCTGGAACATCGCCAAGATTGGCTACAGAGACACTCGCAGTGACAATCCACCCTTGGTACACATCAGTGGGCGCAACATTAACGCTGGTGACAGCAACATCGATTGAAGGTGGCGGAGGTGGTGGAGGAGGTGTGAAGATAACAGAATTTGCATAATTTACTTCTGTAGCATCTTCTGCCAAGACCTCGTCGATGCCGTTTGATATTCCGAGCGTGGCAGAGACTTCGCCGCTGCAAAAACCATAATCAAACTGAATGACACCGTCTGCTCCTCCTAGAATTACTTCATAGTCGGCAACTGCGCCAGTTGAAAGGTGCTGAACGTGCCACCGGACGCAAATATGTGTAGAATTCTGCCATACGTAGATGTCGTTTGGGCTATATGATGTCCAATCGTCCCAGGCCGGAGCAATCGCCAGCTTGCCCGTTAATGCACCTACGCTGTTGCCGTAGCTTGCGTCTGGCCAGCTGAATGCTATCAACCCGTTGCTCGAAATATAGATCATATTATAGAAGATTCCGTAGAACGGAAAACTGAACGGTAGAATGTACTCCCAACTACCGTCATCCGCATGCCACTCCATGGGCGTTCCACCGCCGACCCACTGAGGCGAAGTGAACGTCCTTGCGTAATACGGAACTATGACAATTCTCGTTATGACGTTGTTTGATGTTACGTTCTCGCCTGGCACAGGGAGGGCATATACAGTCACGTTGTATTTTCCGCCCCAACCTAGCGAACTCAGACTGTAGTTGAGCGTGTAGGAGTCTCCTACAGGCAATTCGGGAATCACGACCGAAGTGACCTGCGTGCTGTTGATCAGCAACTGCAGTTCCACGTTTGTCTCGACATTCAATCCTCGGTTTCGAACGGTTGCGTTCAGCAGTGTCGAGGTCCCATTGTTAAGAAAGGCGGGTGCCTCCAGTGAAACAGACAGATCATGGTCAACTGGGATGAAGACTGACAACCAGTCTATCATGTTGTCTGCCAGACGCAAATTATCTTCCTCAACGATTGAGTAGTCTTTCAACGAATCTTCGTCCGCGAATCCTAAGACTTTCCCTGGCGCTTGCTCCGAAACAGCTAGCATTATGTTGCCGGCATGGTCTCTCACTAGGCCTTGAGCTGCTCCACTCACGTACATGTAACATCTAGGCGAAGCGAGATACACCGAAGACACGCCCGCAGTCACCTGGTGCGGAGTAATATCGGTCGTGCTGCCCGACATTCCACCGCTTGTCCACGTCATACCAGCGAAATTTGTCAAATCATCGAACAAGGATGGGTAATCATAGCCTATCACGAGAAGACCCCCACCGCCTACGACAAAGTTACGAATGGTCACGAGCTCATCCTCACTGTACGCATAGGTTGGTCGGGAGATTATGAATACGTCGTACTCTTCCAGCGTGACAGGTGTGACAGGAGATGCATAGTTGCTTTCGACAACGTCACCCCTCTGAGTCAGGCTTGCAATCCATCTGCTGTAACCATAGATACCGTCAGTTCCATGAGTCTGATCAAACAGAATGCGTTTAATTGGCTTAACACTTACAATCTTCGTTGCAATGTTGTTCGCTGTGAAGTCTTCGGCTAGTAATGGGGGCACGTATGCAGTAATGTTGTATGTCCCCTCGGTCGGAGTCCAGAGATACTCAATCGTGTGAGAGGCGCCAATCAACAATTCGGGAACTATTTCAGAATTCACTATTGTACCATTAATCATCAGGTCCACGACTACGTTTGTCTCAGTGTTTGATCCGCGGTTTCGAAGGGTGGCGTTCAGGCTTGCCGAGTCACCGGGCTCAAGAAGCGTCGGAGCGCCAATAGATACAGCAAGGTCATGCTCGAAACCTCTGGCCAAATAAACAATTGCGTTCTGCCACAGTTCGATGGCGTCGAGCTTTCCATCTCCGTCTTGATCGTAACGAAACTCATCCAATCTGAAGCCAAAAAGCACGGTCTCATATTCGCTACCGACAACTATACCCGCGCTGTCCGGAGCAGGTGCATTTGTGAAGCCTGCGATTGCCGTTCCAGTGGTTGCAGCCACATGGTCTCCGCCATCATAGTATCCTTGAATGTAGGATGTAAGATCTCCAACGCTGTTTGGAAAAGTGAACATTACGTGTGAAAGCACCCAGCGATACAGGGGTTCCGGATACGGCATATCAGAAACCCAACGGACCCCTAGTGTATCCCAAAGGCTTGTAGGCTCCGAGTGAGAACCATCGATGTCAAACGTACTTAGGATCAGGAGACCGCCGTTGCGCACATAGTAGTCGAGTTCTGTCCAGTAATTACCCATCGCGTAATAGTTGCAGTGGTCCACGATCACCATGTCCCAAGGCTGGCTCGATAGTGCCCAACCGAATCCCGACGGATCATCAATATAATAGGTGAAGTTGATTCCCAATTCGTTGAGAGCGATGATAACATACCTAGAAGACGGCGCTACATAGTAATCATCCGAGTAGACAAGAACTTTTTCTACGGCGATTCTGAGAATTAGGACCTTTTCCCCTGCGACGTTGTCCTCCGTCGAAACCTCTCCGGTTACAGGAGGCGTGTATGCCGTGATGTTGCTGACGCCTTGAACGGTTGGCGTCCAAAGATAGCTAATTGTATGTGAAGAATCAACCATTAACTGCGCCACGGTCGCGGAGCCGACCAACGCATTGTCGACAAACAACTCTATTTCAGCATCGGTTTCGTTGCTCAGTCCTGCGTTGAAGACTGTGGCATTTAGAAGGACTGATTCGCCGGGCTTGAGACGAGTCGGAGCCTCCAGAGCAACTGTCAGGTCATGTTTTGGTTTCTCATATCGCGACCATTTGATTGCGTTGTAGATCAACTGCAAATGAAAGTGATAATATGGCGGTATCGCTTCCAGAATGGGAGAAATGTAAACTAGGCCTCTGTACGAAGCTATCGCGCTTTCTTGGTAGTGTCCAATTGCCAGATACCTGCCGTTTGTCAACTCATTTGAGTCCCATTGCCAATCAGCTGGAATGACATTGGTTATTCGTGGGAGCACTAGAGGATCCGGAACGCTGGCAAAGATAGGATGAGTCTTGTTCAATACGTGCAAAAGATCTGTACCTGTTACTTCCCATAGCGTGGTTCTGTTAAGACCGAAAAGCGGAGTCAGTTTGTTGTTGTTTGGAACATTCCTGTAGAATGTGCCGGATGTTGCTATCAGTCCATGTCCTTCATGCACGTATCGCGTTATTGCGTTAATCTCCGAGTCTTCGAATTCCCATCCTGCATTCGGATCAATAGCACACGAAATTACTAGCACATCCGCTTCTGTGGCTACAATGTCTGCATAGGTGATCTCTTCCCTGTTCAGAGTGGCATAGTCGATGGAGACCATAGTGTCGCCGAAAAGGTACCATTCGTCATTGAGTGTCTGCCAGTTGTTGATTATTTCGCTGTAGACATTTCCGGCTGAATGCAAAACTACGGCCCTTACTGGAATACCTACAAACAGGCTTTTCGAAAGTGCATTATTCTCCAAGTTTGTCTCGCCTAGCACTGGGACTACGTAGAATGTGACATTGTACGACCCTTCTACCGCGGGAAACCATGTAAGGATGGCTTCGACAGAGGTTTGGCCAGGCAAAAAGCCTATCATTGTTGAATCAACCACGATATCATCTGCAAGAAGCTGCAAGCTCACGTCGGTTTCGTCGTTCCCAAAATTTAGCAATGTGACGTTCACAGAGGCCGACGTTCCAGGTTTCACGTAGGGCGGTGTTGCCCAACTGTAGGCAATCAGCTCATGGGTAGGCGGGGGCACTTCAAGTGTTTTTCGCGCATTCACCCTTCCATATCCATAGTGGTCATCAAATCCTTCGGGACCCAGATCATCAGCGGTATATCGCAGCCAAATTCGGATCCAGTCTCTTGTCCTGTTTGGATATTGACTCCAAACTAGGGCAGCCAAACCCGCGACATGCGGACATGCCATTGACGTGCCGCTCATGAACGAGTAACCTCCAGGAACAGTGGAGTATATGTCCACGCCCGGAGCTGCAAGTTCAATCCAGTCGCCCCAGTTTGAAAAATAAGCTGTGCTGTCATATTCATCTGTTGCCGCTACAGAAACCACCTCGTCGTAGCCTGCCGGATAGGGTTTTACATTCGTGGCAGAATTCCCTGCTGCCGCGACCAAGAGGACACCTGCGTCATACGCGTACTTTACTGCGTCATGGATAAGTTCGCTGTCGCCCCATCCAGCTATGCTCATGCTTATTATTTTGGCACCGCAATCCGTCGCGTGTATTATGCCGTTGGCAACCCAGTCGGCATAGCCCCATCCGGTGTAATCAAGGACTTTCTCAGCCATAACTCTAACCTGTGCCAGTCCAGCTATCCCCTCGCTGTTGTTCAGGACGGCTGCGATTATGCCTGCGCAATGGGTCCCATGTCCATAATCATCCATCGGATCCGTGTCATTATTCGCCCAGTCAAGACCCAAAGCAACGTAGTTTGCGGCAAGGTCGGGGTGAGGGTAGTAGATGCCTGTGTCTACAACTGCCACGAGAACTGAGGGATCACCTATTGTCGTGTTCCATGCCCAGTCCGCCCCTATCTTTTGAGGACCCCATTGCATGCTCCAGTACGGGTCATCTGGAACATATTGGACCTGAACCTTCATGTTGGGTTCTATATATGTTGCCAGTTCAGAGGCATGAACTTCTTGAGAGAAACCTGCAACCGATACTAGCAATAGCTCAAAGACCAATGCTCTTACTTTTCCTCGCATCAAAATCTCATCGACAATTCGAGCTTGGTACCGACCCGCTATGTTCTCAAGTCCAGAGATTTTTGAGGGATTCTCAGAATCGATTCCAACCACAAGCCTAGTCTTATTGCCATCCACATATGCGAAATCATTGGACTGATTGAGAGAGGAGAGGTCCAATGCACTGTTAGGAGCTGTCAAGGCATCACTGTAATCTTCCTTGGTTTTCTCCTGCCCCGCAGACAGACCAGTAACTCCGTTCAGCAGGCTCGATTCTAAACTCCTACTGTCGTCACCTTCCTTGAGAACATTGCCAATCGCAGAGACCGGTTTTGCGACATATACCCCGCCGAACACACTCAAAAAAAGCAGCATTATAGCCAATGCACTAAAGAGTTTCTTCATCCTTCCCCTCATCCCCAGCGCAGCATACTACTGTATGATTCGAGTCGAATAAAAGATTTATGGAACTGTCTTCTGTGGACTCAACAACCTACGTATTTTCACAAGAAAGTATTAAATGCAAACATGTGCGCGTCGTTCCCACGACCCAGTCGAGGAAGCGCGCGATTTTGGATTCCCTTCTGCCTGCGTTGAATGAATAAGGAAGTGCAGTAAGCTACTTTGCGCGCGCAGTGCTCTTGGCAGTAATCGTTAGCAGAAAAAGATTGCGCGCACATGCTAAGAACGGTGTGGAGTGGATGCCGATAGAGTTATTGATGCTGAAAAATAATCCTCTACTTCTGATATTTGTCTTTCATCTTGTCATTGATGACTTTATGATTACGCTTCCTTCCCGACGCGATGATCATCGTGAAAATGAGAAATAAACCGATGGCAAGAGTGACTACTATCGCTGCGAAGGCCCAGGACGGAAACTCCAGAGAGCCTTGTATCGGAGGTGGCTGTGCGCTGCTTGAATTGTCTATGGTAAAAGTTGGAAGTGGATACGGCCACCACCTCCATCCTTCATGCCAAGTTATGCTTAATGGTGGGACGACAAGATCGTTGTAAGCCGTCAAATTATATGATCTGTCTTCAATGGAGTGCGTCCGAGAAACCACGAATATCCGCGGTCCTGAATCGTCGAAAGAATACGATTTCTTCCAAGTATCATCCAGAGACAAGAAATCCATTGGATCTGTTCGGTTCCAAACCCAGGTCCAACGTTGGGCGGTTTCATTAAACATCAGGACGTAGATATCGAGGTATAGAGTGCCGTTTGCCCCTTTGAAAACAATATTGTCGTATTCGTAAAGCGCCATAAACCAAACTGTTTCGGGCTTCCCAACTTGTGTCAGTATGTTTGAAACACCCCCGACGTTGATTTTGAACCTGTCCCAGACACATAAGACTGAGTTGCTCTCAAAAGCTGTCAGACCATATTTTGCGTCATTGATACTCGAAGCAGTGATACAATATTTACCTACGGTCGCTTTGGTTAGAGTATCATTAAGGTCAACAGAACCCACGAATTTTGAATTGTCATACTCATACACGCTACTATCCCAGGTCACAACGGCTTGGCTGTTGACGTCGATTCTGTCATCTGCAAGTTTGAGAACAAGTTTCACCCGGTCCCATATTGCCGTCAAGTTCTCGGTTTTCTGGGTGAAGGATTTTATGTGGTATGTTTGGTTGTCCTTCGTGTATGTGAAATCGACTGCCAAAACCCAAAAGGTCTTGCTACCCGCAGACGACAAATTGAAGTCATAGATGACCCATCCTGTGCTGTTGACCGTGAGCGCCGAACCATAACCACCCGCGGATATACTCCCAGAAGTTGCGTCAGTGCAGTTATGCGTCCACTTCGCGTGGAAAGCGAAGGTTACATTCGTATTAATGTTGGAGCGTAATGGAGCGGGGACAGAACACCATGAAGAGTCAATTACGATGTCTCTCACTACAAAGCGCAATAACACGACCCATCGTGGCACAGATCCGTTGGCAACTACCGTGAGTTCAGTAACGTAAAGATTGGGATCTAGACAACTCGTCGTGTCAATCTTCAACGCCACTGTTGTGCTCTTGCCTGGTTGGAGAACACCATTTGGGGATGAGATAGACTTCAGCCAATCGCCACTGTTAACTGTCACAATGTTCCATGCTAGATTCTCTTGACCGATATTGGTAAGCGTAAGGTGACTGTCAGTTTTTGTTTCACCTCTGTACATCACGCCCAAGTCAATGTCGCATGGCTCCATACTTGTCACAGTATTGTTTACATTCAACATTGAAATTGCCACAACATTTATGCCTACTGGGGTGGAGACATTGTTTTCGGCTCTGTCAACAGCTGTTATATTGCAGGACACTTTCGCATTTCCAGGTTGTTTGGGCATCAAAGCAGTGTAGTTGCCCTCGACAGTCCGTATCATATCTGCCGTCCACCATGTGTTTCCGAAAAGATATGAGAGTGAAACGCTTGCGACTCCACTCCCGTTGCTTGGCTCGGTCACGACCGCCCAAACCAGAATGGTTTGGTTATCATCTGGCACATAAGGAGCCCACCCGCTTGATCCTATTGTTGGGGGAAGGTGGTCTCCAACAGAGAATGGAGCCGACAGGGGATAAGTGGTCGAATTCACTTCAGAATCTAGTTCAGCATGTACACTGACGTTGTACGTGACCAGCGTACCATACTTCTTGCCCGGTATTGTTCCCTTCCAAGTATTGTTGCTTAGATCTGATATCCCCATTGCGACACTCTCATGACCAACATCAGATGCGAGTCGGTATTCCACGAAAATCGTGGCATTGGCAACTGTCACGTTTTTAAGGAAGTAGGCCGTGACTAACACGCCTGTGTCATAATCAACATACTGTTGCGTACATGGACCGCTCTTATCTTTGGGGATAGTGTTATCCGTCACGTCTTGTGTGATGAGGAGAGGGTATCTGTCTTTGATTTTTGATGAAAGATAGTATGGTGCGTCAGAGATTCCGTCAGGAACTAGGAAACATGAACGTCGGTCCTGGTCAGGACCGAAGTATATGTCTACGCTCTCTAGATCGCTCCAGTAGTTACCTCCTCCAGTCTTGTTTCCAGGTAGGTAATGATAGCCGTCGTCCCAAAGGTTGAATCCGGCATCGACAGCCTGAGGTTCTTGCTCGTTGCCGATGAATCGGTTTTGGAAGATTCGGTTGCCCGCGGTTGTTGCATCGCACTTTACGCCTAACGCATTCTTTCTTATCGTGTTATTTCTTACGAGACCGTTGTCACCTTTAGCTATCGAAATGCCACAATCGAAGTTTGATCCAATGAAATTGTCTGACACGTTACAATTGGACCCAGAAACCTTAACACCGCACGCGTCGTTCTCTATTATTGTATTGTCAACTAACGTGCAATTTGCGCCCGAAATTTGAACACCATATTTCATGTTTATCTTGATTACGTTGCGTGCCAGGTAGTTGCCTGAACCAGTCACGTTAAAGCCGTCCCCAAGCCCATTTGTCACAACGTTGTCCTCAACAATGTTGTTCGAACCACAAACGCGAATTCCTGCACCATATGATGTTGATCTAACAGTAAACTCGTGTACGAACACATTACTGGCTTTTATGAGGATTCCATCTGACGAGCTTCCCGGCTTGGCATGGCTTCCATCAATTACTGTGGTAGCCTCGTCCTCTCCTACGAGCTCTATACTCCTTGTTATAATGACGCTTTCGTAGTAAGTTCTTTGTCCCGTAACAAAAACAACATCATATGGATTTGCTGCATTGATTCCTTCTTGAATTGTCGAATAATCTCGCGGGATTTCAATAACTTGCCTTCCCAAAATCTCATCGACGTACGCAACAGGCAGGAACAAGCCATCTTTACTAGAGGTCTCATTGATAACTATCCTATTGAGTTGGGTACAAGCTCCCAGAAAACTCGCATTGACCGCCTCCAAATGGTCATTGACATAAACGTTGTAAACGTTACGCGGAACATTCAAGATTAGTCTAATTGTATACCATCTGTCGGGAACGTAGGGTAAAGGGAATATGTATCCATACTTTTGGCGGTACCCTATTTTGCCATCCTTGAAAATTATGCTTGCACCATTAAAGTTGCCGTCATCAACGAATATTTCGACGATCGTTTCGCTGCCTGAATTGTTGGTCGGTCGTAGCGCAAAAGATATTCCAATGGTTTTTGTTTGTTCTTCGAAGTACCTGTATGGACCTGGGTAGCCAACGCTCGAGTTGTCTATGATCATCGCCGATTTTCGTGTGCTACCATACCCATCATTGGCAACAGTGATGTTTCCATATTGCGAATTCGCAATGTACCAACCATCTGGAATCCTGCCAATAGTTTCAATGTCAAAAGTCTGGGAAAGGAATACTCGATCCGGCGGATATACTGTAGTTGACATTTCCCACGAATCGGCGTTCTTTCCAGTATTGCCTGAAAACACAACCACCTGACTGACATCAGGTATGACCACTAGCATACTCATGAGAAATGCTATTAGGATCCATCTCAAGGCTGGCTTCACACTGGACGTGACTCTCAACTCAATGTGATTTTGTGCGAAGTTAACACTTGCGAAACGCTTTTCTAGAAGTAAGTTCTACAGGCGCGCGCCACGTTCAGGTTGACTGCTGCTTTCTCTTCAACATGTTCTCCAGAAAAGGCTTCATCTTGGCGTTTTCCGCCGTAATCTTCTCTTTACCCAAAGCCTTCATCTGCCCCGTTATTTCACGAACGACCTCAGCAAACTTGATACCCTCTGCCGCCGAAACGTACTCAACCCGCAAACGCTCAGGACTCATACCGAGCTTCTGCAACATCGGTGCCAACGCATCCATCCGAGCCTTCATCTTATAATTCCCACTTATATAGTGACAGTCATACGGCAAATGACAAGCACCAACCATAACCATGCCGGCCCCTAACCTAAACGCTTCAAAAATAAAATCGCGGTCCACTCGTCCTGAGCACATGACCCTGATCGGCCGAATCACAGGCGGATATTCAAAACGACTCGTCCCCGCAAGGTCGGCACCGGCATAGCTGCACCAGTTGCATAAGAACGCCAAAATCTTACCCTCAGGGTCCGTTTCCAAAGCCGCCCGAATCTGCGCCACAATCTGCGCATCAGTAAAATGCTTCTGAGTAATCGCGTCAACAGGACACTCGGCGACACAAGTGCCACAACCATGGCACATTGCACTCTCAGTCACAGCCACCTGACCCTCAGGCGCACGAATAGCACCGTAAGGGCAGGCTTTAGCACACAAACCACACTTCACCTTAGTGTTACGGCACCTCGCAGGGTCAACGACCGCCACGATCGGCTGAATCTTGTACGTAGGCTTCGAAAGAATAGTCGCGGCACGAGCCGCCGTGCCCATACCTTGAGAAACACTGTAAGGGACATCTTTCGGCCCCTGACAGCCTCCGGCAACAAAAACACCGTCCGAAGGCGTGTCAATCGGCTTAAGCTTCGGATGACTCTCCATGAAAAACCCGTCACTACCACGGCTGATGTTAAAGACCCTCGCAACTTCCTCAGAGCCCTGACAGGGAATCGCAGCCGTCGCGAGGACAACCATGTCACTCTTCACCTGAACTGGCTCACCATTCTCTCTCTCGGCACAAACAACCAGCTTCTTCGTCACCGGGTCCTCAGTCACGTTTTTGTTCGTCAGCTTGACCCTAATGAAGTTGACACCGAGCTTCCGAGCCTTATTGAAAAGCTCTTCATATCCCTTCTTGTTGGCCCGCATATCGGTATACAACACGTTGATCTTCAGTTTGTCACCATACTTCTCCTTGAGAAAGACTGCGCTCTTCAGAGTCAGCATGCAACAGAAGCCCGAACAATACTCAAACTTGTTGATGTCACGAGAGCCCACACACTGAATGTAAGTCATGCTTTCAGGCATCTTGCCGTCTGAAGGCCTCCAGAGCTCGCCTAAAACCTGCGTGTTGGAATCAATGATCCGTTCAAGCTGCAAAGCCGTTATGACGTCCTTGTACTTGCCGTAACCATAATTCGGAAGGTCATTCGGCTCATAAATGTCATAGCCCGTGGCAACAACCATGCAACCGACCTCAAGCTTCTCCTCACTGGGTTTCTGCTCAAAATCCACGGCGGCAACAGGACAGACTTCTTGACACTTCCTGCAACTTCCATCCTTGAAGAACAGGCAAGTCTCCCTGTCTATCGTGTACGTGTTAGGCGTGGCATTCGGAAAAGGCAAATAAACGGCTTTACGCTTCCTCATTCCAGCATCAAACTTGTTAACCGTTTCAACTGGACAGACCTCACAACATCTCCCGCAGCTTGTACACTTCTCTTCATCAACAAACCGCGGCTTCCTCGAGACCGTGACCTTGTAGCTGCCGATGACACCCTCGACCTGCCTCACATCGGAATTAGTAAGCAACTTGATCTTCGGATGGACAGCAACTGCCCCGATCCTCGTAGCCACGCAAGAGAACCTTGAACAGTGAATCTGCTGTGGACAGTTCGAACACTCAAAAACAGGAAACGTCTTTCCCAACTGAGCCATGTGACCCCCGATAATCTCCGCGCGATCAACCAAGTAAACTTGATAACCCATCTCGGCAAGGTCAAAAGCAGCACTTGCTCCTGCAACGCCAGCGCCGACAACAAGAGCCCTGTTTGAAACAGGAACCTCAATCACGTCCAGAGGCTCAAGCAGTTTGACCTTTGCAACAGCCATCTTCACGAGTTCTTTAGCCTTCTCAGTGGCATCCTTAGGCGTGCCCTGATGACACCAAGATGAAAACTCCCGAATGTTAGCCATCTCATAAACAAACGGGTTCAACCCAGCCTCCGAAACAGTCCGCCGAAACGTCGGCTCATGCATCCTAGGCGAACACGCAGCGACAACAACCCGATCCAACTTGTAATCCCGAATGCCCTTCCGAATCTCTTCCTGCCCAGGGTCGGCACACGTATAACGATTCGTCTTAACATAAACCACTCCGGGCAATTTACGCGCATACTCAGCTACATCTTCAACATCAACGGTTCCAGCAATGTTAAGCCCACAGTAACAGACAAACACACCGATACGAGGCTCGCCAGCCGTCTGAGCAGCTTGCGAAACCGATTGTACGCTCATCTAGACTTCACCTTCTTCTCCACAACGGCCTGAATCTGAGCAACCATTTGGCCGTCGGAATAGTTCGGCATCGTTATCGCATCCATCGGACAGGCAGAACCGCATATTCCGCAACCATGACACAAGCCTTCAGCAATTTTCGCAACAGACTTCTCGCCAATTTTCTCAAAGTTGATCGCGTGGAAGCCGCAGGCTGACTCGCATATCCTGCAGCCACTGCACAAATCTTCATCCACCTTGGCCACCAAAGGCTCGACTGTCCAACTTTCCTTACTCAAGACAGACGCGACCTGAGCTGCAGCAGCACTTCCTTGTGCCACACTGTAGGGAATATCCTTCAAACCCTGACAAGCACCTGCAATGAAAATTCCAGGCACCGAGGTGTCTGTGGGTCTGATTTTGGGTTGGCATTCCACGAAGAAACCATCTTTGCCCAGCGGAATGTCCAGGATCTTGGCCAATTCAGGCGCGGTTCCCGTTGGAATCGCGGCGTTCGCCAAAATGACCATTTCGACGTGTGCCGAAACGGGCTTTCCGTCTTCTGTTTCGCCATAAACTGTGAGGTCGTTGGTCTTCGGGTCTTCGGACACACGACGGTTTTCAAGTTTGACCCGTATGAACTTGACTCCT
>Ga0315296_10002773_pt1 | contig 14819 bp, 14 predicted proteins | sample YL17G14_18_MG_FD_203921 | JGI IMG/M metagenome (GOLD analysis project Ga0315296, IMG submission 203921) | Sediment microbial communities from Yellowstone Lake, YNP, Wyoming, USA - YL17G14_18 | ecosystem: Environmental > Aquatic > Freshwater > Lake > Sediment | place: USA: Wyoming | collected... | reverse complement strand
CGCCTATCAGAGCAGGCAGTGGTCCCCGAAGCTGAGCCTCTACTGTTTCCACCGGTGCGAGAGCCAGCTATAGCGAAGATTGCGGTGGCCAAAGATAAGGCATTTAGCTTTTACTACCAGGACAGCCTCGACCTTCTGGAAGCCTGGGGAGCTGAACTTGTGCCCTTCAGTCCCTTACAGGATGCCGACCTGCCCCAGGACATCTCTGGTCTCTACATAGGGGGTGGTTTCCCCGAACTCTACGCTGCCGGTCTGGCGGACAACAAGTCTATCAGACAGGCTATAAAGGTAGCGGCTGAACGAGGGATGCCAATTTATGCTGAATGTGGCGGGTTAATGTACCTCGGCAGAAGCATCGGGGACCTCGAAGGTAACGAATATCCTATGGTAGGAGCCATTCCTGTTTCCTCTCGGATTGATAGCCCACGCCTTAGCCTGGGCTATCGGACAGTCCAGGCTCTGGGTGATGGCCCTATCCTGCGCCAGGGAGAAATAGTTCGCGGCCATGAGTTCCACTGGTCAGTCCTAAAAAGTAGTGCTGATAGTGCCAATGCGTATCGTATTCTGGAAAATGGGGGACGTCAGGAGGGTTTCCAGAAGAAGAAATTTCTCGCTTCCTATATTCACCTTCACCTAGGTAGCTTGCCCCATATGGCGTCACGTTTCGTGGAGAACTGCCGACAATTTCGAGGCAGTGGTAACGGCGAGGAGTTGCCATGAAGGGAAGGACTATCATGGTACAAGGGACTGCGTCCCATGTTGGCAAGAGCGTACTGGTGACTGCTCTGTGTCGCATCTTCAGGCAGGACGGGTTCACAGTAGCACCGTTCAAGGCTCAGAACATGTCCTTAAATTCTTATGTCACTCCCGACGGAGGAGAAATCGGAAGAGCGCAGGCAGTGCAGGCCGAGGCAGCAGGCATAGCTTGCTCGGTAGAAATGAACCCCATCCTGCTAAAGCCAGAAGCCGATAGCCGCTCCCAGGTGGTGGTGCTGGGCCGTCCGCAAATGTCAACAACGGCGGCGGAGTATTACAGGCTGAAGGCTCAGTTGTGGCCGGTAGTGACTGAGGCGCTTCGCAGGCTTCGCTCTCAATATGAAGTCGTGGTTATTGAGGGTGCTGGCAGTCCAGCCGAGGTAAACCTGGTGGACGGAGACATAGTGAACATGCGCCTTGCCCAGTTTTGCCGGTGTCCAGTGGTACTCGTGGGCGATATTGACCGTGGGGGTGTCTTTGCCTCCTTGCTGGGTACTCTGTGGTTGCTGAGACCCAGGGACTTAAGCCTCATCAAGGCTCTGGTCATAAATAAGTTCCGTGGAGACCCGACGCTGCTTGAACCAGGATTGAGGTTTCTTGAGAGGAAGGCTGGCATTCCTTTAGCCGGCGTAATTCCCTATTTCCACGATATCCACATCGCCCAAGAAGATTCGGTAACTCTAGAGCAGCTAAAGCCTCGACAAGGTACTGCTCAAATAGATATTGCCGTAATCAGGATGCCCCATATCTCCAACTTCGACGATTTTGACCCGTTGGATAAAGAGAAGGGTGTCAGGGTGCGATATGTAGATTCTGTTGAGAACCTGAACCACCCTGACTTAATTATTCTTCCGGGGAGTAAAACCACGGTTGCTGACTTGGGTTGGCTAAATAGTAGCGGATTAGCGCGCCATATTACCGAGCTTTACCAGCAGGGAATTTTCATCATCGGTATCTGCGGGGGCTACCAGATGCTAGGTACATACATCCATGACCCCGACCATGTGGAGTCAGGGGTTCGGCGAAGCCAGGGTTTGAGCCTCTTACCGATAACCACTACTTTCCTGCCGACCAAGGAAACTCACCAGATAAAGGGCAATGTAATAGCTGACCGTGGCCTCCTCGCCGAAGTCCAGAACATCAGCTTTGAGGGTTACGAGATCCATATGGGCAGGACAGAAAGCGATGAAGGCAGTGTTGCCTTTCGGATACGGGAACGCTCCAGTAAGCCGTGTGATGCTTTTGACGGATGCCTGGATGCAAGCGGGCGCGTTTTGGGGACATACATTCATGGGCTGTTCCACAACCAGGAACTCCGGCGAGGCATCTTGAGGCATATTGCCTACTCAAAGGGACAGCTCCTTAGCTTTACTGGTGATGACCGCCACCGGGACGCCGAGTACGATAGGCTGGCTAAGCTGGTTCGTGATAGCCTCAATATGGACTTCGTTTACTCCATCGCCGGATTAAGGAAAGGGAAATGAGCAAGGAGCTGTTCAGCACTAAAGAATCTAAACAGGCAAACCAGGGTCTTGCCTATTACCCGATGTTTCTCAATATTAGCGGGAAGAGATGTGTGGTGGTCGGTGGTGGACATATTGCCCTGCGCAAGGTCAGGGCACTCCTTGAGCATGGGGCTAATGTTGAAGTAATCAGCCCTGACCCATGCCCGGAACTAAATAAGCTAGTGGAGAGCGGGGAGGTAAAAGTGCTCCGAAGACGCTATCAGGCAGGCGATTTACAAGGAGCACTCATTGCCATCGCTGCCACCGATAATAGCGATGTTAACCAGCAGGTAGTAAAAGAGGCTCGAGGCAAAGCGGTTCTGGTCAATGTGGCCGATGACCCGGAAAGTTCTGATTTCATTGTGCCCTCGTACGTGCGCCGAGGAGATATGACCATTGCCGTCTCTACCGCCGGCAGAAGTCCGGCTCTGGCCAGGAAAATCCGAACCCGGCTGGAGAAAGAGTTCGGCGATGAGTATGCTTCTCTGGTTCGTTTAATCGGTGAGGTACGCGCTGAAGTGAAACGGCAGGGAATTAAGGTTAGTGGTAACGACTGGCAGGAAGCCCTTGACCTGGATTTAATGACTCGCCTGTTGAAGAAAGGCGATGAGAAAAAAGTCAGGGCGGTATTGCTTAACAAGCTTATGAGGACAAGTGGATGAGAATTAGCCTAGTCGGGATAGACCACCAGACAGCGCCAGTTGCTATCAGGGAGAAGGTGGCAATCAGCATCAAGAAGCTCTATGACGCCTTGCCAATGCTTCGCGCCTACATATCCCGAGGTATAATCCTGTCCACCTGCAACCGCACTGAAGTCTATACCATTGATAGTGACCAGCGCCATGCCGAGAAGGCAAGCCTGGATTTCCTGAAGGCACGACTGGATATCCCTGATGCCGCATTGCTCCAATATGTGTATCTTTTTGAGGATAAAACCGCGGTTGAACACCTGTTTCGTGTTGCCAGTGGTCTTGAATCGATGATAGTTGGCGAATTTGAGGTTCTGGGTCAGGTTGGACATGCCCTGGAGGCTGCGGAAAGGGCGGGGATGGTCAATCTACCACTGCGTTATATTTTCCAGAGCGCTATCCGAACTGGAAGGCGCGTCCGCGAGGAAACAGGAATCAGTAGAAATGCCCTTTCCGTCAGCTCGGTAGCCGTGGATTTGGCAGCAAGGATTGTTGGTGACCTTAAGGGATGCAAGATGCTTGTCATCGGTGCCGGCGAAGCCGGAAGACTGGTAGCAAAAGCCGCCAGAGACAGGGGGATATCCCATATGCTGGTTGTTGGTCGGACTCAGGAGAGGGCTTCGGCTCTGGCAAGCCAACTGGGTGGTACTCCAATCAGCCCGAGTAATCTCGATGAAGAATTACTCACCACTAATATAGTTGTTACCTGCGCTGGGGCGCCACACCGGATTCTGAGTGTTGAGCAGGTAAAGCCGGCGATTGAAAAGCGCCCGGGGCTTCCTCTGGTAATAATAGATATCGCTGTACCCCGAAACGTGGAGCCAGCGGTGGGTCAGATTAGGAATGTCTTTCTCTACAATATAGATGACCTCACCGGACTTTCCAATCTAAACCGCAAGCAACGCGAAAACGAAATTCGGAAAACTACCCAAATTGTAGCCGATGAATTAGATAAATTTACCTCCTGGTGGCAAGAATTTAAGGTCAGACCACTTATTCGTGCCATGATGAGTAAGGCTGAAGAGATACGCCGCTCACATTTTGACCGCACCATGAGAAAACTGCCCCCCCTAACCGAAGAAGAGCAATATAGTCTGGAAATGATGACCAAAGCCATTGTCAGCAAGATACTGAAGGACCCCGTCCAGTATCTCAAAGCAAACGGCAGCAATAACTATGCCGAAATGGCAAGACAGCTTTTCCAGTTAAATGTAGAGGATTACTGATGAGCCGAAGAATTACCGTGGGCTCCAGAGGCAGCAAGCTCGCCCTGCTCCAGGCCGAGTCAGTGGTAGCCAAGATTAGGGAGATAAATCCGGACCTGGATGTCAGTATCAACAAAATAGTAACCACTGGTGACCGAAACCACCGTCGCCGGCTTGGCAGGACGGGTACCGCCATATTCGTCAAGGAACTGGAAGAGGCTCTACTTGACGGCAGGATTGACATAGCCGTGCACAGCCTTAAAGACCTACCGACGGAGTTACCGCCTCGGCTCTGCCTTCTGGCAGTAACCGAGAGGCTTGACCCGAGGGATGTGCTGGTAGCTAAGTCAAAACTTAATGAGCTTGCCTCTGGCGCCAAGATAGGCACCAGTAGTCTACGGCGCACGATTCAGTTAATGAGCTATCGCCCTGATTTGCTGGCACGCCCGATAAGGGGGAATGTTGATACTCGCCTACGCAAGGTTTTCTCAGGCGAGTTTGACGGAGTGATAGTGGCAGCAGCAGCGCTACTCCGCCTGGGATGGGAGAAGAGAACAACTGAATACCTGCCACGTGATTTTTTACCAGCAGTTGGGCAGGGAGCACTAGCGGTAGAGGCACGACTTGGTGATGTGGACATTGCCAGGCTCGTTTCGCCAATAAACCATCTTCCCACTTGGCAGTGCGTAACCGCAGAGCGTGCCTTACTCCGCGCTCTAGGGGGTGGTTGCCGGGCACCGGTGGCGGCTTTAGGGACGGTTAATGGCAATACACTTAAGCTTGAGGGTATGGTAGCGAGTGTGAGTGGTCGAAAGGTGCTGCGTGCCTCGGAGGAAGGCAGTGCTATATCCGCCGAGGAGATAGGAGTGAGACTGGCGCAAAGGATGCTCGCTAAGGGAGCGGTTGAGATTATCGCTGAGGCAAGGAGTTATGAAAACTGGTAAGGTCTATCTGGTTGGAGGCGGGCCCGGCGACCCCGGCTTGATTACTCAGAAGGGGCGGGACTGTCTGACAGAGGCTGACGTCGTCATCTACGACCGCCTGCTTGACGAGCAGCTTCTTAAGGTGGTTTCACCGAAAGCGGAAAAGCTCTATGTCGGCAAAGCGGCGGGGGCACACACCAGGTCGCAGAGCGAGATAAACCAGCTACTGGTGGAGAAAGCCAAAGAGGGTAAGACCGTGGTGCGACTTAAAGGCGGTGACCCCTTTGTCTTTGGGCATGGTGGTGAGGAAGCAAAAACTCTGGCAAATAACCATATTCCCTTCCAAATAGTGCCGGGAATTACCTCTGCGGTAGCGGTTCCTGCCTATGCTGGCATTCCAGTTACCTATCGCGGGCTGGCATCATCCTTCGCCGTAATCACCGGTCATGAAGACCCAGGCAAAGGTAGCTCAAGTATCAACTGGGAAAAACTAGCTACCGCTGTGGATACCTTGGTCTTCCTCATGGGCATGAAGAACCTGCCACAGATAGTGGCTAGGCTGATTGAGCATGGACGCTCTCCAGATACTCCAGTGGCAGTAATCAAAGAAGGCACCAGGCCAGAGCAAGAAACAGTGGTTGGGCATCTTGGCGATATCGTGGCTAAAGCTGAAGAGCATCACCTCACTCCCCCGGCAGTCATCGTCGTTGGTGAGGTAGTCAAGCTGAGAGAAAAACTACGCTGGTTTGATAATCGCCCTCTCTTCGGCAAGCGCATCTTGGTCACCAGAGCTCGCCATCAGGCAAGCGCTTTGAGCCGGCTTCTCATTGAACGAGGCGCTGAACCAATTGAGCTGCCAGCGATTGGCATCCAGAAAATAGCTGATAGCCGAGACCTGGAGCGCACCATAGGTAACCTTCCCACTTACCAGTGGGTAATTTTCACCAGCAGCAATGGCGTTGAGGCATTCTTTGAGCGGCTAGAAGCTTTGAAGCTGGATAGTCGTGCCCTTGGCGGGCTGAAAGTAGGAGCTATCGGGCCGGCTACCACTCAAGCTCTGAGGGCAAGAGGTATAATTCCGGATTATGTTCCTGAAGTTTACACCAGTGAAGGTCTGATTGCCGGACTCAAAAGCTACCCTGTTCGCGGAAAGCACTTTCTCCTACCACGGGCTGACATAGCTGATGAAGAATTAACGCGAGGAGTCAGAGAACTTGGTGCTGAAGTGCATGAAATAGCCGCCTACAGGACGGTTCCACAGCCCGAAGCCATTGCTCAAGCTAGACGACTGCTTCTCTCCGGCGATATTCATGTAACCACCTTCACTAGCTCGTCAGCCGTGTCCAACCTAGTGGCAGCGTTTCAGGGAGACCCTATGGCAATAAACAACACCAGAGTTGCCTGCATTGGTCCCAAAACAGCTGAGAGTGCTGCCAAGGTTGGGCTGAAGGTGGATATCATTGCCAGTGAACACACCATCCCCGGTCTGGTAGCGGCGATTGAAGAGTATTTCAGAAAGGAGATTTAAATGGTGGTCTTTCCCCAATTACGGTTGCGCCGTCTGCGCAGGACTGAGATGCTAAGGGCATTGGTTCGAGAAAGCCGTGTCGATATTGGCGACTTGGTTTACCCCATTTTTGTGGCCGAGGGTAGAGGAATAAAGGAGGAAATACCTTCCATGCCAGGTATCTTTCGGTTTTCTCCTGACCAGTTGCCCGTGGAAGTGGAGGAAATAGCCGAACTCAAAATCCCAGCGGTTCTTCTTTTCGGTATACCTGAGCACAAGGATGAGGTCGGCTCACCAGCTTGTGACCCAGAAGGGGTTGTTCAACAGGCAGTACGGACCATCAAGCATTCAGCCCCCAAACTTCTAGTTATAACTGATGTCTGTCTCTGTGAATACACCAGTCACGGGCACTGCGGCATAGTGGTTGGTGACCAGATTGATAACGACCGGACATTGCCTCTTCTAGCCAGGATGGCCTTGTCTCATGCTGAAGCCGGCGCCGATATAGTCGCTCCTTCAGACATGATGGATGGCAGGGTGAAGGCTATTCGTGAAATGCTAGACACAAATGGATTCCAGCACATTCCCATCCTCTCTTACGCCGCCAAGTACGCTTCGGCATTTTATGGCCCGTTCCGTGAAGCGGCGGAATCGGCACCCCAGTTTGGTGACCGTCGCTCCTATCAAATGGATCCTCCTAATGTGCGAGAGGTACTGCGGGAAGTGGAGCAGGATATCGCTGAGGGTGCCGATATTATCATGATTAAGCCGGCTCTGGCTTATTTGGATGTAATACGGCAGGTGCGTAATACCTTTAATTGCCCTCTGGCGGCTTATAATGTAAGCGGTGAGTATGCCATGGTGAAGGCAGCCGTCCGTCAGGGCTGGCTGGACGAGAGAAAAACTATATTGGAGATTCTCACGGCGATTAAGAGAGCTGGTGCCGATATCATCATTACCTACCATGCCAAGGAGGTCGCCTCATGGCTGCAATCGGTATGAGAAGGATTAATTAATGGAAAAGTTAAGTCATTCTAAGCAGCTTTTTCTAGAAGCCCAGAGTTACCTGCCCGGCGGAGTTGATAGCCCAGTTCGTTCCTTCAAGGCAGTCGGCGGTACCCCGCCTTTCATTGTCAAAGCAAAGGGGTCAAAAATCTATGATGCCGATGGCAATGACTATATTGACTTTGTCGGCTCCTGGGGTACTTTAATTCTGGGGCACTCACATCCACGGGTGGTCGCTGCGCTAAAAGAAGCTGTAGAACGGGGTACAAGCTTTGGCGCACCAACCGAACTGGAGATAACTCTAGCTAAGATGATATGCACCGCTATGCCTTCCATTGAGATGCTCCGCTTTGTGAACTCAGGCACTGAAGCCACGATGTCAGCACTTCGCCTGGCAAGAGCCTTCACTGGCAAGGATAAAATTATAAAGTTCGCTGGCTGTTATCACGGTCATGCCGATGGGTTATTGGTTAAAGGCGGCTCAGGTCTGGCAACTCTGGGCATACCAGACTCTGCGGGTGTGCCGTCGAGCTATGCAGAAAATACGCTTGTAGCACCCTATAATAATGTTGAAGCCGTAAGGCAAATTTTTGAGCTCTATCCCAAACAGATTGCGGCAGTAATAGTTGAGCCAGTGGCAGCGAACATGGGTGTAGTGCCGCCTCAACCCGGATTTCTAGCCAGGCTGCGTCACTTAACTAGTGAATTTAGCGCCTTGCTTATTTTTGACGAGGTCATCACTGGTTTTCGTGTTGCCTACGGCGGAGCACAGGGGCTCTATAAAATCACGCCAGACCTGACCTGCCTGGGTAAGATTATTGGCGGCGGGCTGCCGATAGGTGCCTACGGGGGAAAGCGAGAAATTATGGAAATGATAGCGCCAGTAGGGCCAGTTTATCAAGCAGGTACATTATCCGGGAACCCTCTGGTCATGACTGCAGGTATAGAAACTGTGAAACTCTTAGGTCAACCAGGCGTATATGAGCAACTGGAAGCAAGGTCATCGACTCTGGCCGAAGGGATAGGCCGGGCAGCGGCTAAGGCAGGGGCAAGACTGCATGTGTCGCGTGTTGCTTCACTGCTGACGCTGTTTTTTGCCGGTAAACCGGTGACTGATTACGAATCAGCGAGAAAGTCAGACGCCGTAACCTTCCGCAGCTTCTTCCAAAAGCTACTTTCGGAAGGGATATATTGGCCACCATCCCAGTTTGAGGCCGCCTTTGTTTCGCTGGCTCACAGTGATCAAGATATCCAGACTACAATTGAAGTCGCTGACAAAATACTGAGCCACATGGCAGGTTAACTGGTCTGCGCGTTAAGGATTGTTAGATGCCGGCTTGTTATTCCCGTTTCACTGCAAATAACAATGACGTAACGAAAGCATAGTCTGCCATCTTCCCCGCCCACAGTCGGATGTTATAGGACTGGTGGTAGCCTGTATGCTGGGGCTGGATAGTGAGCCGCAGAGGAATCGAACCTCTAACCTGCTGATTAAGAGTCAGCTGCTCTGCCAATTGAGCTAGCGGCCCGTTTTGTCTCTATGCAGCAACCGTCCAAAATCATATTTTAGTCCAGAAGTTCATATTTGTAAACTAGGCGCTTAGGGAAATGCTTCGGGTTTAAGTTTCATTAAAATTTTACCCCTTTCGTGGTATTGACAAAAGTATTTTTTTCTGCTAATCTGTTGACAAAAGTATCCCGAGTTGCTCATATCTACCATATTATATGGACAAGCACACTTATCGTGTTTAGATAGATAATCGGCAAAATAGGTGCCTAAAGGGCATGCCTTTGTTCACAGCTTTAATGTACGGCTAATCTCACTTTGGAGTTTTAGTAGTGAAAGCCAAGAGCAAAAAACGGGTAACTGTCAGCATCTCCGGGGAAACAAAGGAATTTTTGGACTCAATTAAGCATACTGGGCAGAGCTACAACGGTCTGATTCAGGAACTGGTCAGGTTTTGGAAAAAGCAGGCTGAGAAAAGAGCCCAAACGCAGTATACCTAGGCATCTGGGAGATAAGGATAATGTGGAGAAACATAATGGCCAACTCACTGCTGGTTGGATTGAGCGTAGCTTTCTTGTGGCATTTCTCAAATATGTGGCGTTACGGGCAATATCTGGTAGGAGAGCCTAACATCTTCATTAGAAGCCTGGAAACAGCAGGGCTTGTAGTCATTTTAGCCTTTGGTGTAAGTAAATATGTAAGCGACCTGAGATAAGAGAGCACTATTGCCAATTAATTGGCAAATTAATCCTATTTACTTTTTAAGCTGCCCTTCTAATAGCTGGCTAGAAGACGAACATACTGAATCAGCCCAGCCTCATTTAACGCTTTCAGCCAATTCCTCTCGGCTGGTCATGGTGGCAACTGTGTCTAGAAAATCCTTCAGCGAGGCACTCTGCTCCCTTAGCTTTTTAAGCTCAACCCCGATGGGACTGATGGAGGTTGGACTATCAGCATAAGTCCCATGAAAGGCAAAATAGGCTTGGTTTAGCTTTCTAATTTGATAGCCCATCGACACCAAGTATTGCCGCTTCTGTTCCATAAATTCCTCAGCCTGGGTGATTTCTCCCCGGGCTAGGTAGTTATCAACTGTCCTTCTTATTTCTCTCATCTCTCGGTTAAAATCAAACTCTGAGTCGGCTTTCTCTTCTTGCTGGGCACTATCTTCATAGCCGGGGTAGTATTTTTGGCAGACCATGGCGCCAATTTCTTTACTCACCATGCCAGCCAGGGTTTCATTTATTATGGCAATTTCGTAGTTTCTGGATATGCCGGTTAGGTCAAGCAGGTATAAGAAGCCTAACGGCTTAAAGGCTAGGTACTGGTGCAGCCATTCCTCGGTGGCAGTGTTGATGGTAAACCGCAGGTCGACGTTATTAGCCACAAAGGTGGGATATGTTGCCCCCAGCCCCCCAGGCTCCACCACCAGTGAGGAGACGCCCAGTTTGTCAACCCTGGCTTCAATGCTCTCCATTTCCTCCAGGCTAAAGTTCGGTTGTAGGGTAATCTCCCTTATGCTCTCTATCCTGTCTCTAGGCGAAACCACAAGCAGGTGAGGTGGCTTCTCCAGCTTAAAATACACTGGCGGGAAGCTGACCTTTAGCCTTATATACTTATCCATGGGATGGCAAATGCCCTCCTCAACCAGAGCCTCTCTTATCTGCCTGGCTATTATCTTCTCCACTTTGCCGGCTAAAGCTACCCTTTGCTCCTGTAAATTTTTTAGTTCAGCTTCAAGTAAGGCTAAATCGCCCGGTTTATTACCAGCGTTAATGGTTGCTATTTCAGATTCCAAGCGTTTTATTAGCTCAGCCAGAGAGAAATACTCTAGCACCGTATTTGTTTGGTCTTTTTCCCTATGGAAAAGCCATTGTTTAGCTTCGTGAGGTATCGCCTTGAGCTCCCATTTCGCCACGCTGAAGCGATACGGCTTCAGTATGGAGGTTAACTGGTAATCAAAACCCTGGGCTGGAGAGCAGCCCCCGCTAAATAAGCAAAGTAACAATAGGCTGGTGACAATCAATTTCAGTCTCAACTCAATTTTGCCTTTAGTTGGTCCACTATTTGAGATAGGACCGGACCGGTCTTTTCATGGATTACAATATCAGCATAGCGGTCGTGGGGTGTTGGCGTCAGGTTAATGATAACCAATTTGGCACCGTTATCCTTAGCTATCAGTGGCATCTGGGCGGCGGGGTAGACTACCAGTGATGAACCGGCGGCCAAAAACAGGTCGCAGGCGGCAGCCTTGATTTCTGCTTGGCCAGTTTCACGCTCCGGCATTGGCTGACCAAAGGCAACAGTCGCTGGCTTCATAATGCCGCTACACCTATCACACCGTGGGACCTTTACCCCGGAGTCGAGCCTAGCCTGGATTTCCTCCCTGGGGTATCTTTGCCCGCATTCAAGGCAGATGACCCATTTCAATGTCCCATGTAGCTCAATCACCTTTTCCTCGGGAACCCCGGATTTTTGATGCAAACTATCAATATTCTGAGTAATTACACAATCTAATTTGCCCAGGCGGTGCAGTTCAGCAATGGCATAGTGACCAGGGTTGGGCTTAGCATCCACTATGGTAGGCCAAAGCGATTTGGAGAATGCCCAGTACTTTTCTCTTCCCGCCTCGCTAGCCATAAAACTCTGAAAATTAAGCTCACCGGGGTCAAACCTACTCCAGATTCCTCCCGGGCTGCGGAAATCAGAAACACCTGACTCAGTGCTGATACCAGCCCCGGTAAAGACCACCAGCTTTTTTGATTGAATAATCATATCTGAGACTGAATCAATTTGGCTCATCCGTAGCCCTCCCTCTATGCCTATAATAAACCTGTTGCGCCGAGATGTTAAGTGTCAGCTAGAGAGAGAATCGGGCTCAAGGCATGGGTAGAGCCGAGGGCAAAGAATAGGTGACCTTTATCTTTACATAAAGCGCAGGGCTAGTTATATCTCAGCCTCGCTCTGAATAGCATCGAGCAGAAAATAACTTACCTCGCCACCGCAGAACTCCCGGACTAAATCAGCCAGCTCCTTGGTTATCGCCTTGGCTTCATCTTTTGACACCGGTGGCAGGCAGTCGACATTTATCGCTACATTGGCTGTCGCCGGGTTAATCTTGGTCTGGTCGCCCTGTCTCCAATTCCAGCGCCGGCACATTACCTTGTTATCGTCAACATAAATCACCTCGCCGGGGGCTGGATACTCAACCATATCCGAGTTCAGCGGGGTAAACGGCTCATTGCCCTTAGCTAAGGTAAGACAAAGGTTGCCATCAACCCTATCCAGGTCATCACCGCCACTGGGTACCATGTGCCTGAGGGAAAAGTAGTTAAACAGGGCTACCAGGGTATTGATATAGGACAACTGGTCACCCCGACGGCCACGCCTGCCTAGCGACTCAATTGAAGAGTAAAACTTATTCGGGTTTGCTCCAAAATCGGAGTAAGCCTGCCGCCAGCAGGCTATCCTGGGGTGGTTCTTAATATCCTGTAGCGACTCATCCCGGACAGCATCCTGCTCAACCTTCCGTAGAAGCTGGAGCAGCTTTTGACTCTCGCCGCGGTTATTAACCCCCAGGGCAATAACCACCCCCCGAATATAGTCAGGGAACTTGGTCAATACTTCCTGAGATACTATGTCCTTCATAGACTTCAATAGCCTCTAACTTATGGTTCCGGTAACTTGAGCTGTTCCTTTTTGTATTTCCATCTAACAGTAATTTCAGCTAGCTCCCAAGAATATTCATAGAGGTGGAGCCCTTTGCTTATGGCAAGCAACTCGCCATCATCAACCCCTATCTCACTTGCCATATACTCCTTCAGTAGCTGAATGGCTGCCAGGTTTGATGGGAAGGCAGCCCACAAGTCCCACGACCTGAAATAGACAATAAAGTGAAGTTTTTGGTCACGGATTCTGGTATCTATGCCTCTCAGACATGGGGGGTCGGGAAGGGATATAGACTGCTCATCGCCCACCGCCATAAAAGCCTGGTTGGTGTTATAGCCGTCCTCCTTATACATCTTGATTACCTGGGGTATCTGCTTTTCCAGATATTGACCGTAGGTATACTGCTCACCTTTGCCTTTATGGGCGGTCATAAGGTAGGGGAGATAGCTTTCCACATATTCCATAGAGGTGGGTGGCGGCACCCCCTGTGGCACATCTGGTATTAATGGTCTCGTTCTCGGATTCCTGACCTGGACAACGACAAAGTCAAGCTCTTTCCGACGCTGACCGGCATAGCTCCCTCGGTCAACTTTATAATCGCGCCCATTAATCAGAGTCTTGCCAAGACAAAGGAACCATGCCTCGGGGATATCTCTAGCTTCAATTGGCCAAATATTCACTGCAGAATCCTTACTATTATACTAAATTTAATCGCCCTTCCTCATCTCTTCCAACTCTTTATTTGCCTTTTATAGAGCCCGGGTAAACTCAGGGCGAAGCCGGGACATGTCCCTCTTAGTTAAGACATCATCGATGAGCCTGATTACCTCCGCCTTTTCCTCGGGTAACCGTGCCTTAATCGGCAGGTAGTTGGAAGCGTGATTGGCGGTAAAGAAGCAGTTGGTAAAACGGGAGTTTTGTATTATCAGCTTCAGCTCCTCTAATGACTGAAATGGTGAGATAAGCGAGAATCTGCCCTCCTCCCAGTCCTTATACAGGGGGGTGCCGGGGACAAGCAGTATAGTTAGAGCACCGGCGAAATCGGGGTCAATATCGGAGAGTATCTTGGCTGTCTTTAAGGCGTGGTTCTCACTGCCTTCAACACCACCCAAACCCAATATTACGGTAACCGAAAGGGTTATCCCGGCCTGTTTTAGCTTTCTCCCCGCCTCCACCACCTGGTCATAGTTGACCCCCTTGTTGACCTTTTTTAGCAGCTCCTCGTCTCCCGTCTCCACGCCCATGTAGGCAATCTTAAGCCCAAGCTGGTTTAATTCCTTGAGTTCATCGATGCTCTTTATCAGGGCAGACTGGGGGGTGGCGTAGGTGCCAATCCTATCCAGGTAGGGGAACTTCTCATTCAGATATTTTAGCACCTTTACCAGTCTATGCTGAGGACAAATCAGGGCGTCTCCCTCTTCCAGGAAGACCCGCCTCAGGCTCCGGCTATAGTTTTGCGCCACCCTATCAATGTCACGCTTGATATCTTCAAGACGCCTTATCCTGAACTTAACCTCAGGATAGGTGCCACAAAAGGTACACTTATTATGAGAACAGCCAAAGGTTACTGGAAGTAAGAAACTATTAGCCTCGCTTGGCGGTCGGATTATCACCTGCCTATAATCCATATGATGCCCTTTCTTTCCTTCTATGGCGTTAACTTACCAATGCCCCTTTTTGAAGATGGCGAAGAACCTGTCCTCATACTCGTCAAACACACCCCAGCGGTCGAGCTCTTCCTTCAACTCCCTGGGTTCGATTTCACCCTTTAAAGCCAGTTGAAACAGCTCCTCAATCCTTACCCTAGCATCAGTTGGGATACCCCTAGAGTCTATATCTAAAAGTCCTCTGGTTCCCAGTTGCAACAGGTTATCAGATAGGGAGCTGCGGGTCATTTCATAGATAAACTTCATCAATGCTACATCCCAGAGCTCGTCCTGCCCTCTTATAATGGAGGTTAGCGGGTCGCCACGCTTATCAATGTCATCATTTAGCTTATCTACTACTGAGAGTAGATTATCCGACACAATGGTAAGCTCCTTAGGCTCGTTTTTGT